>Ga0316220_1004211_pt1 | contig 11253 bp, 4 predicted proteins | sample TBH18005metaG_FD_203632 | JGI IMG/M metagenome (GOLD analysis project Ga0316220, IMG submission 203632) | Freshwater microbial communities from Trout Bog Lake, Wisconsin, USA - TBH18005 | ecosystem: Environmental > Aquatic > Freshwater > Lake > Hypolimnion/Profundal zone | place: USA: Wisconsin...
TCGTGGTGCTGTGGTCAATGATCCAGATTTCGTTGCAACCACGGGCACTCAGCACGATCTGGTCGAGCGCAGGATTGTAGTCAAGCGAGTTCATGTGGTTCCAAAACGCGGGCGTGGCGCGGCCGTTGCAGGCAACGTCAACCCGTTCTGGATGCGCAGCGGGATCACCGTAGTTTGGCTTGGATGGGTCGGAACTTTGGATGAGGTGATCCCAGACGTGCCACTCCCAGACAATCTTGCCGCCGTTCGGATAGACTGGCTCAATTTCGACGACGGCGTCAGGCACGAGAAATTCGTCGCGCATCTGACGTTCTTCAAAACCAACAGCCATGGCCTGTTCGCGTGTTTTCCTTTCAACCATGAGCGCGAGCACGTGACCGTTCGGCAATGGCTTGATCTCATGGTGCAATTGGTATTCGCGCGTGGCGTGGTTGAACCCCCAAATCAAATGGCCGTCCCAGTCGAATTCCTCGATGCGCCCGCCTTCGCCGCCGCCCGTGCCGCCCTGCACCCGGAGCATGCCGGCCCGCAGCAAATGGCCGTTGGGCAGCAGATAGGCCGTTTGCCCCGGCTCGTATCCGCTCTTCCATTGGTGAACATACCGACCTTCGTTATCCAGCAGGTAGGTGACAGTGTTGTGTTTTGGCGCCATCAGCGTGTAACCGGGACAATCGTTCGAGGTATTGAGATACAGGCCAACGGTCTGGCCAGGATTCGGCGAAGTCGGAATTTTGTTTTCCGGCATGTCACGCCGTCCGCCACCGCCTTCGCGACCCGGACCTGATCCTCCCGGACGCGGCGGACGATTGTCCTGAGCGAAAGCCTGCAAAGTCAAACCACACGCCAGCAGGATGAACAAAGCGCTCGCGGTGGATCGGTGAAGGTTTTGGCTGTTTGTTTTCATGGTCATTCTCCGTATTTCATTGATTCGATGGTGGTGGACGCCGGTCATTGTCGGGCTGTTTGGGATCGCGCGGCGGTCGTCGCTCTTGTCCGGGCCTCGGATTCTCACCGCCATCTTGAACCTCGCCGCTGCGCGTGTAGGTGACATCCAATTCAGCGCTCGCCATTATTTTATCCTTCATCGCGGCGAGCAAAACATCACGACTGACCTCGGAGGGTGAAACATTGATCTGCGGCGGAGCCGAGAGCGCATAGACGGTCAGGATGTAGGTCTTCGCGCCCGGCCCTTTCGAGTGCGGCGGCGCGTAACCGCCGCGATTGTTGACACTGTTGTTGCCGACCGTGCCGATACTCTTCACGTTCTTTGGCAGGTTCGTCACATCGGTCGGAATGTTGTAGAGCACCCAATACCATTTTAGCATGTCAGGCGCGTTGTGGTGCATGATGACCGCAAAACTTTTGGTTCCGGTCGGCGCGCCGCTCCATTCGAGCGGCGGCGAAATGCTGTCGCCATCGCCGGTGAATTCCTTCGGTAAAACCCCGTCATCCTTCACCGCCGAACTGCGCAGAACAAATGAACCGCTTGGCTTCTGAATCGCCGTGCTCGATTCCGTGCGCTCGGCGCGCGGTGCATCGTTGCGTTCGGGGCGCTGTTGGTCGGGGGATTGGGACTGATTTGCATCGCGAGGCGGCCGGTTGCCGCGCGGACCAGGACGCCGGGTTTCGAGCGGCATCTGAATCGGTTTGATGAGCGGGCGCTGCTCGGCATTTACGGGGCGGACGACGCGAAAACCGTAATGAAACCACGGACCGTCCGGGTCGCTGTTCCCGGTGGCAGGATCGGGGCCGCGAAAATACGAAGGGACGTGATTGGAAATACGGGCACGCATGTAGTCGCCGTTATACCAACTGCTGCCGCGCATGGAGTGATAAGGTTTGCCGTCGGGCAACCGGTTGCCTTGAGCGGGACCGACGGGATTGTTGGTGGGGCTGAAGGCATAGTAATTGTGGGCATACCAGTCATTGCACCATTGCCAGACGTTACCAGCCATATCGTAAAGACCGAAGCCGTTCACACTGTCTGCCGTCTGGTATGTCTCTGCCGCGCCCGGCCAGTTGAAATTGGATTTGCGCTGCAACTTGCCGTTGAAAAAACCGACCGGCGTCGTCCACGGCACGGGACCGGAGCGGAACGGATTGTCCGATTGCGGCACATTGGCCTTCTTCGGGTCGGAGTCATTTCCCCACGGATAATTGCAATATGGGTTTAACTTGCCGCCACGCGCGGCGTATTCCCACTCCGCTTCGGTCGGCAGCCGAAACCCACTCTTGTTGTAATCGCACTCCCACGTCGTCGAGTTGTAACACAGCGGAGAATTGTTCTGCGCGCTCAACCAGTTGCAATAAACCGCCGCGCCGGGCCAGCGAACGCAGACCATCGGATGATCTTCCTTTTTATCGAGCACGGTGAAACTCCTCCCGTCCCATCCAATCCGCGAATATTGCGACGACCCGCGCGTGTCGCACAGCAATTCCTGTCCGCCGAGGAGATACACGCCGCCACTACGAACCTCGATGGATTTCTGCGCGAGCGCGGAGTTCAGAAACTCGCAATACTCGCGCGTCGTCACGTCGTAGATGCCAATGTAATACGCATCCAAAGACACCGGATGAATCGGCACTTCATGGCTCTCGTGTTTCTCGTCGCGGTATCCGTAATGGTCGCCCATTTCGAACTTGCCCGCCGGAATCAGCGCAAGGCCGGGCATGCTTTCCAGCGCCAAGACATTGAGCACCGATGCGGCAGTTACCAGCATCGCGATGAGTATTGCTCTTTTCATATTGTCGGCCGTTGAAAACCAGTCCACACAGTCATGCGATAACGTGGAAATGGATAATTTTAGGGTAACGTAGTAAAAGCAACCTTAAGAATACGTGAAGCTAAACAAATGCTGGGCCAATTGGCTTTTGATCGGAAAAATCCGTTGCCGTTGGTGGCAACTACGGGAACACTGATCTGATTCGTCAGCGTGGAATTCGCCATGTTCCCCTTGGTTCGTGCCGAGGCCAACGGTTAAAGGACTGGTCTGCGCCTGCAATTTCCAGCCGGCGTGGTTCGCAGGCCAGATGATTTGCCGCCGTTGTTGCTGGCGATGAGCGTAAGGTTGGGTCACGGGAGAAGCCCCAGCAAAACGGCCTGAGCCTCCTGCTTTGTGCTCAACACCGACTTGAGGTTGTTTTGCGCCGCCTCCAGTTTGGCCTGCTTGTCCTTGCGGGTGGCGCGGCATTTGGCCAGGGCGTCCTTGACTTGGGCCACGGGCGCGCCATCCGTCAACGCTTTTTGCAACGCCTCTTGTTCGCCGCTGGCTTGCGATCCAAACAGGCCGCGACCGCGTGGGCTTCCCGGAGGACCGCCCATGCCGCCGTCACCGAGATCGCGCCGGGTTTCCATCACTTTTTGGATCAGTGGTTGAATCGCCGCCCATTCATCATTGTTTGTGATGTTCAAGTTTTGCCGGATTTGATCCAAGAGGCGCTGTTGAAACTGCGCCGGGTCAAAGTTGCGGCTGGGGCCGCCGCTGCCGCCGGCGGAGTCGGCATTTCCGGGGCCACCCATCATACCGCCATCGCGGGGCGGCGGGCCGCCGGGACCGCCTATGCCGTCATCGCGAGGTGGCGGACCACCGGGACCGCCAACGTTATCTTGGGCAAGCAGGCTACCGACGCACAGGCACAACGCGGTGACGGCTCCCAGCATGGTTAACATGGATTTGCTTTTCATCGTTTGTTTTCCTTTCGTTCGATTTGTTGTTTGTGCTTTTTGCCTGACCGGATATCGGTCAAACTAAAGTCGAATTAACCGGTTCAAAATAACCAAACTCACATTAATTGAATTTACTCACAGTTATCTCGCCGCTTTGATGCGGTAAAACAAATTGGATCCAGCGGCAGTGCCGCTGATAATGACGGAATTGGTGACGCTCGTGGGCGGCAAGTTCGTAAAAATCGTGTTCCATTGCGTTGAAACAAGCGCGGGCGAATAGACCAAGTATTGCGTGGCGTTGATGCCGCCAATCCAAGTGACTTGAACGCTGTTACTTCTGCCGGTAATGCCAACAAAAGCCAGGCGTGACGCGGCGTTCGTCGGGTTGAGATCGGCGGTGTAGTTTTGCAGCGTGGTGTTGCCGTTGGAGTTGATCATGCTGGCAACAGAAGCGAGTGTGGGGTCAAAACCATAAGTGATGGCCCAACCATCGGGAATGCCGTCGTTGGCGGAGGACCAGACCGTCGGGTCGAGGCCGTAATTGTATTCTTGGATGTCCGTCAAGCCATTGCCAGAGTAGGAGCTGGTAGCGGTAACGGCAGATAGGGTGCCGAAATGTGCCCGCACCCAAATGTCTGGCAAACCGAGGCCAACGGTGTCGGTCGCCGCGCCTGTGTAGGTCTCAACCGTGCCGCGTGACGTCAAATCCTTTCCGGCGAAGCCGGCAAAGTTGGTGGCGTAGCGGTGGACTTTGAATACTTCGTTGAACCATTGGCCAGCCATGTTCGGATCGGGAGGGATGGCGGAGCCTTGGGCCAGCGGTGTGGAAGTTTCGGGGTTGATGTAAGACCAGACAGTCGTGCCGTTGGTCGTGACCTCAAAGAGTGTGCCGTGTGTGCCGTAGGTAATGAGCGTGTTGCCGTTCGGCTCGCGTTCGGCACCACCGATGTCGGAGCAGTAGAAGTTGGTCGCGGGATTATTGGTGTAGGTCCAGTAAAGATTCGCCGGGCCAAAGGCGGCACCAGCACTTCGCGAGTAATTGCCGTAAGCGTCCACGGGCGGGACGATTTCGTCCACGGAGGTGTAGCCGCGCCCACCATTACCATTGTTGAAGATGAGGATATGGCCGGCACCGGGGTAGTTGGTGGGAATCCAGATGCAACAATGCTGCTGCCAGAGAATCTCGTTGGCTTGCGTGCCGAGTTTGTATTGGATGGGATCACCCCAACGATAGAGCAAGTCGCCGCCTTTTCCGTAGGTTCCGCCGCTATGGCCTGCGGCTTGGGCGGTGGTGGTGCTGTGATCAATGACCCAGATTTCGTTGTTGCACCGGCAACTGATCAGGATCTGGTCAAACTGCGCGTTGTAATCAATTCCGTTGAAATGATTCCAGAACTGTTGGTTTTGTCCGGTGGGTGGATTGGCATTGATCAGTCCAACATTATTGCTGACGACACCGTAATTGTTCTTGGTCGGATCGTAATCCTGGATCAGGTGATCCCATGTGTGCCATTCCCAGACAATCTTGCCTCCGTAGGGCCGGGTGGGCTGGACTTCGGCAATGTAGTCGGGGAGCATGTATCCGCCGGTGGTGGTGATCGCGGACACGCACAGGTTGGTATTGAATCCGGCGGCGATGACATCGGCAAGCGTTTTCATTTCGCAGACGATCATAATTAGATTGCCATTGGGGAGCACTTTGAAGTCGTGGTGGCTCATGTTAGTGCTAGTATTCAGGTCGAAGGCCCAGACGAGGTTGCCTTCCCAGTCGCGTTCCTCATGGCGACCACCTTCGCCGCCACCGGTGGAAAGCATTGTATGCACGGAACATTCGCGGAAGTAATGGCCATTCGTCATCAGGTAGTCTCCGCGGCCTGGACAATACTGGCTTGACCATTTGTGGACATACTGGCCGGCGTCGTTGAGCAGGTAGGCATTTGTGCCTTGCATAGAGGACATGAGCGTATAGCCGGGGCAGGCATTGGTGGCGCTGAGGAACAAGCCAACGGTTTGTGTGAGTTCCTCCGGCCGCATGACACGGAAACCGACTTGGAACAAGCCGGTGCCGGGGTTGTTGTCGGGCGTATTGCCCAAAGACCAGGACGGGTCGCGGTTGGAGACTCGGCTGTAGCCGTAGAACTGTTGGCCGCCGCCGTTCCACCAAGTGCCGCCGCGCAAACCGCGATATGCAATGCCGCCTTGGTCGGCAAAGATCGTGCCGGTCGTTGGGCCGGGCGGGTTGGTGACGATGTTGTTGAGCACGCAATTGGTGTAGTAATCTGACGCATACCAATCGTTGACCCATTCCCAGACGTTGCCGGCCATGTCGTAGAGGCCGAAAGGATTCGAGCCATCGCTCGTCTGATAGGTGGTCTGGCTGCCAGGCCAATTGTAATTGGTCGCATACTGGAGCGTGCCGTTGTAGAAGCCAACCGGTGTCGTGTTTGGATAATCACTGCTGGATTCAAACGGGTCGCCGGAACCTTCCCAATTGGCATAAGTGCCGTCAGGATTACTGTTGGTTCCCCACGGGAACATGCAATAGGGATTGGTCAGCCCGCCGTGGGCGCAGTATTCCCACTCGGCTTCAGTCGGCAGGCGAAAGCCGTTGTTGGTCAAACTGACGTCACCCGTGGCCAAGTTATAGCTCGCGTTGAAACCATTGGACTGGCTCAACCAGTTGCAGTAGGCAATGGCACCGAACCAGCTTACGCTGGTGACCGGACGCAGATACCGGTTGTTTATTACTGAAAAGGCGTTGTTGGCATATTGGATGAAGCTGTAGGCATTGGCGCCGTAGGTGTAGAAGTATGCGTTGGTGCCGCCGACGGCATAAACGACGTTCGACTGCACTTCTATCAGTCCTTGCGCAAGCGCCGAGTTCAGGAAAGCGCAATACTCAGTCATGGTGACGAGCGTCGTGGACATGTAGAGCGGAGAAATGTAAACATTGTGTAGTGGAATCTCATCACTGGGATGATCAGGATCGTAAAAGTTAAAGTGGTCCCCCATGACAAAACTACCGCCGGGGATGCGGACATATTGCGCGGTAAAAGAGACGGTGGGGGATGTGCTATTCGTCGTGCCATTCGCGATGACGAGGGATATATTGTCGAGTTGCATTCGGTTGCTGTTCGAACCGCCGCAGAATTGGAACCGCAGAATCAGGTTGCTGACCAGATCACTTGGCTGGAGGTTGTAAGTGTAGAGCTGAAAAGCATGATTCGAGGCGGTCAACTCACTTAACCGCGTGGTGAAACCGCTGCCCGAATTGAGTTGCATGGTCCAGCCCTCATTACCGGTCAAACTGTCGGCTTCCATGTAAAATGAGAGCGTGCCGCCATTGCCCAGCGCATCAATCCCCAGCGCCGTGGTGATCATGCTGTCGGAGATGTTGGTCGTTCCATTTTTGAACGTCAGGCCATAGGGGTTGCCGCCGCCGTAGTTGGCATTGATCTCTTGCTCGAACGGATTACCGCCATTGTAGGTGACCGTCCATGCGTTGTTGCAACCGGTGCCCACCCACGGCTTTGCGGCATTCGTTGCCATTGTTTCCAGAAACACCACAGTGTTCGTGGTTGCCGCGCTGGTGTGCCACACGGTCGTGCTAAAAGCCCATAAAGCGCAACTTAAAACTGCAATGCAATGTTTCATAAGGACAATTCCTTTGGTTGTTCGATGATTGGCATAACTTGGTCGGTGGCTGCCGATAATTCACATCACCACAGCAAACGGTAAAATCGTTTTGGCACAGTGATGGTGGGACTGATGTCAATCCAACTGTTCGTCTGGCCGACGACAAGGCTGTTTGTCCAAGTGATAAGATCATCCGACCATTGGACGGTATAGGCATAACCCGGCTGGGAGTTCCACTGGAGAACCAGGTTGCCGCCGGACATCGTGCCAGACACAATCGGGCTGGCGTTGGTATTCGATGTCACGGCATAAGAGTAAATGGATATAGGAGCGCCTGAAGGACTGGAGGTTGAAAGTCCCACAGTGTCATTTGCGGTGAGGTAGTAAGTCACGGTGGTCCCGGATGAAAACGCGGGAATCATTCCGCCATAACTTCCATCACCGGCTGCGCCGTCGTCATGCAAGCCATCGTCATACATCGCCACATTGGTCCAGCTTCCGGTGGCGCTGACCGTTGTCAAAGTAATTTGATCCAGAAAAATCCGGTTGGCCGTGGAACCTTCGCTGAATTGAAACCGCAGGAACAGATTGCTGACCAAGTCGCTTGATTGCAGGCTGTAGCTGTATAACTGCCAGTTTTGATTGGTCGTGGTCTGCGCGGACAGCCGGGTCGTAAATCCCGCCGTGCCGGGACTAAGCTGCATGGCCCAACCGGCGTTGCTACTGCTAATACTGGTCTGGATATAAAAACTCAAAGTCCCGCCGGTGCCGCGCGCATCAATGCCTTTGGTGGTCGTGATCAGGCTGTCGGAAAGATTGGTTGTGCCGTTTTTAAACGAGAGACCATTGGTGTTGCCGCCGCCGTAGTTGGCATTGCCCATTTGCTGGAACGGGTTGGAGCCGTTGTAGGAAACTGTCCAGGGATTGTTGCAGCCGGTGCCTGACCACGCCGCCGGTGGCACAACCGGATTCGTCGCCATCGTTTCAATGAAAGGCGTGTTGGTCTGGCTTTGAGTAAGTCCCGTGGTGTAGTTGAGCGTGACCGAAGCCACGCCAGCACTGGCCGAGACGCCCGCCGTGACCCAAACCGGGTGGCCGGCCAGCCCAATCGAATTCGCAACGCCTGAAATAATCGGCCCACCCTGCACGGTATAGAACAGAAGGATCGCTGGAGCGCCAACTGGATTCGTCGCCGCATTGTCGAAAGCATCCAGCGATGAAATATAAAATTGAACCATTGTGCCCGCTGTCATCGCCGGTATCTGCGCACCGTAGCAGCCGTCACCAGCCATTCCGTCCTGATGAAGGCCGTCGTCCAACATGCTGACGGTGTTGGTGGTGCTGCCCACGATGTAGGTCAGGTTCACCGCCGCCACAGAACCAACATTCGTGACCGTGGCCGTAATCCAAACCGAATTGGTTGCGGTTGGCGATGAGGGACTGATGGTTATGCTGCTGATCGTCGGCGCGGAAATATACGATGGTTGCGAGCCAGTAATGGTGCTTTGCGGAGTGAGCGTGTGTCCAGCCAGCGCGGGGTAATTGGTCGCAAAACGATAGGCCCGGAAAACAGAGTTATACATCGGCCAGTTGTCCCGCTTGTAGGCTGTGACTCCGTCAGCCGTCACCGGATTGATGTATTCCCATACGGCGACGCCATTGCTCGTGACTTCAAAAACATGTCCTTCGGTGGAATCGCAGATCAGCGTGTTACCATTGGGTAGCCGCTGGATGCTGGAATCAAGGTGGCTGAACATTCCCTGATTCGCCATCGAGTAATACATCCAGGTAATCTGGTTCGACATGGATTTCTTCTGCTTGTCGGTGTCGTGCCCCGGCGCTGACCAAGTATAATAACCGGCGGTGGGTGGATTTACATAAAGTCCCATGTCGTTACCACTGGCATTCAGATTACCGTTAATCTCGAAAATATAGGACTGTGGCGTAGTCTCGAACAGGTCGCATCCGTTGTTGAACACCAGAAAATGGCCTGCGCCCGGCAGGCCGGCGGGAATCCATTGCGCATCACTGCAAGCGCCGATTTGCTTGTTGCCGGTGGTGGAAACAGTCCAATTCGGCGTGATCGAAGGCGGACTGCCCTGACTGTAACGCGCCGGGTCGCCAAAGCGATAAATGAAATCGCCATTGGTGCTCGCCGCCAGAACGATGCTCGCCGCCGGATTGCCGGCGGTAAAAGTCTTGCCGTGATCAATCACATAAAACTCGCCGCCCGCCGTTGTGATGACGATCTGGTCGAGGTTGGTGTTGTAATCAATCGCGTTGCAGTGCAGCCAGTCGTTGGTCACGGGCCGGCCGGGAAGGTTCAGATTCAGCCGGCCAGGATAGTTGGAAATGCTCATGCCCGTGCCGACATAGTTGGATTTGCTCGCGTCATAATCCTGAATTCCGTGGTCGAAGAAACACCACTCCCAGACCACGTTGCCGGACATGTCTATCTCCACAATCGCGTCCACCTGGGCGTTGGTGTAAGTGCTGTTGGTGGGATTGCATCCCGCCGCGACGCATTGATTCGACGTGACTGACTTGGCGGCGATGTAGAGCGTTGTGTTCGTGCCGAGCTTAGAGTTGTAAATGCGCAGGAAATCATGGTGCGGCGAATAGTTGGTGCGTGTTTCCGTGTATTGCCATGCGGTGTTCCCGCTCCAGTCCACCTCTTTGAGTCCAGCGAAACCGTTGACATCACCGCCGAAAGCGTCGAGCACATTGCCGTTGGTGAGCAGGTGCGGATTCGTCCCGACCGGCCAAGTGTGAGCAACGCGGCCTTCCATGTCTATCAGGTAAGTGTTGCTCCGCACGCCGAAAAACGTATAGCCGTTATAGGTTTGAGTCTTGTCCCAGTAAATTACCTCGGTCGGGCCTTGCAATCGCTCGTAGGCGTGCAGTGTAATTGAACTTACGACCAGTCCGACTGCCGCGAGAACAAAGTTTGAAAGTGTTTTCATAATTCGCCTTATGGTTTTCAGGTGCATGATGGTTGGCGGCTTACGGCGAATGATACGATGGCGTCCGGCCGGTGATGGTGTTCCCGGCAGTTAACGTGTGCCCGGTCAATGCCGGATCGTTGGTGCCAATGCGGAAGGCGCGGAAAATGGAATTATACATTGGCCAGTTGTCGCGTTTGAATTTGAGAATCCCGTCCGTCGTCACCGGGTTGATGTATTCCCACACCGCGTCGCCGGCGGGTGTGACTTCGATGATGTGCCCCTCCGTGTCGGAGCAAATCAAGGTGTTGCCATTTGGCAGGCGCTGAAGACTCCCGCCGATGTGGCTGGTCATGCCGTGGCTGGTTTCGGGCGAATAGCTCCAGACAATCTGCCGCGACATCAGCTTTGAATTCTTGCCGGTCGTGGAAACAACCGGCTGCCAAATGTTATAGCCAGCGTCCGGCGGATTGACATAAGCCCCCGTGGAGTTCGTTTGCGCGTTAAGATAAGGGTTAATTTCAAAGGCATATGAATCCTGTGTGTGTTCAAATAGATTCTGGGCATTGTTGAAGATCAACAGGTTTCCAGCATCCGGCAGCCCCGACGCAATCCAGCTTACATGATGGTTGCCGCCCATCTGCTTGTTGCCGGTTGTGGAAATAGTCCAATTGGTCAAGATGGACGGCGGACTGCCCTGATTGTAGCGGGCCGGGTCGCCAAAGCGATACAGGAAGTCCCCGGCGGAGCTTGAGGCGAGCGCGAGGCTGCCGGCGGGATTGTTGCTGAGGAACGTGTTGCCGTGGTCTATAATGTAAAGCTCACCGCGAACCGAGCTGATCGCGATCTGGTCGAGGGTCTGGTTGTAATCAATCCCGTTGCAATGCAGCCAGTCCTTTTGCACGGGCATCCCGGTGATGTTGGCATTCAGCCGGCCCGGATAGTTGGAAATGCTCATGCCCGTGCCAACATAGTTGGACTTGGTGGCGTCAAAGTCCTGAATAAAGT
>Ga0316220_1004215_pt1 | contig 11243 bp, 18 predicted proteins | sample TBH18005metaG_FD_203632 | JGI IMG/M metagenome (GOLD analysis project Ga0316220, IMG submission 203632) | Freshwater microbial communities from Trout Bog Lake, Wisconsin, USA - TBH18005 | ecosystem: Environmental > Aquatic > Freshwater > Lake > Hypolimnion/Profundal zone | place: USA: Wisconsin...
AATCGATGGTTTCCGGAAGGGTGGATGAGCGGTTTAAGTCATACGCCTGGAAAGCGTACGTAGGTTAATAGCCTACCGCGGGTTCGAATCCCGCCTCTTCCGCCAGTAGTATAAAGTCCTTGTAAATCAATAGTTTACAAGGACTTTTTTTATTCTTTCAACCCATGTATTCAACCCATGTCATTAGTTAATATGTTCACATAAGAACATCTTGACTCCTCCTCCGTACCAAGTACCCTCCACCGTTCCAAAAACGTGTTCAGAAAGGGTTTAAATCATGTCTAAACGAGTTTGTATCTATGTTCGTGTGTCTACCACCAAACAGACCGTAGAAAACCAAATACAGGTTCTTAGAGAGTATTCAGACAGGTGTGGGTACAAAATCACTCAAATCTACTCAGACAACGGTATATCAGGTTCTAAAGGTCGTCAGGATCGTCCTGGACTGGATCAGATGTTGAAAGATGGAGTTCAGAGGAAGTTTGAGATGGTTCTAGTCTGGTCGGTGGATAGATTAGGTCGTTCAGTCACTCATTTGGTGGAAGTGATGAATGAACTCAATGAACTCAAGATTGACTTGTATTTCAACCAACAGAGTATTGATACATCTACTTCGTCAGGAAGGATGATTTTCGGAATCTTTGGATGTATCTCAGAAATGGAACGTTCTTTGATATCTGAACGAGTAACTGCGGGTCTACAACGTGCGGTCAGTCAAGGTAAAAAGTTGGGAAGACCAACAAAGATGAATGACGGAATGAAATCTGCGGTTAAGTTATTAAGAGAGAAGGGAATGGGAATAAAACAAATCTCTGAACAGTTACAGATAGGTGTGGGAACTGTGTATTCGGTCTTGTAGATTGTTTAACTTTTAGAATTTGATAAATTAAAACCAATTCTTAATACGTTAATCCAAATTGCAATGGAAATGAATAATGAAAAATAACCGGTACCTGTATTACAGTCAATCTCGAAAAAATGAACTAGTTTTGGACTTGTATCAAGAATGGTCAGACAAAGATTGATGGGAAGTCGGATAAAAACACCGATGTTATGAAAAAAATCAGAAATAGTGTCTATTGGAAGGTAATAGTCAAATCGGTTACAGAACATAGTTTTATCTCTTAGGTAACCTTCCACCAGACTTCAGACACTCATCAAGTGTCTTATAGGGTGTGAAGTGTTTAGTCTGGTTGTAATAGTGACTACTTGATGTATGACAAATCCCTGTTTTTGACTTTTTCACCACGTCAGATTGACCAAAAACACTCGTTGAGATGAGTATTAAGGAAAGTACGGATATGGTGATATTTCTCATAACTATCAGACTATCATGGAAGTAGTAAAGGTCAAAACACACAATGAAGGTCAAATTACAAGATTCTAAAAATAACGAGGTGGTTATTCATCTTGGTGACTTTCCATTACCTAGTATTTCACAAAATTCCTTAAAAATTGATTGTGTAACTATATCTCCAAGGTATGACCATGGATTTGGTTTCAGTCAGTTGTATAGAGTCGTAAAAGATAAAGATTCAGTAGAAATTAAAAAATCCTGTGATGAGTCTAGTCAAACAAAACAAGTTTTACTATTACCAAAAGATGTATCTGATACATGGAGGGTGATTTTGACTCCCACGACCAAGTCTAACGATGAAACATCAAGACAAGAGTCAGAAGATTTAATGTTGAAACTCTTTTTTCTGACACAGTCACACGAAATTCAATGTAATAGACTACTAATTACTCATTTCGGTAATTTACAGTCATATCCCGAAAGAAGTATTGATGGTCTTTTGGATGGACTTCTTGATATCAGTAAACAGTCATTCTTGAACTTAAAAGACATCTACATTGAAATTCAAGATAGGTTCGTGAGTAAATTTGTAAAACAAGTTAAAAACAAATTTCATGTTCATATCTGACCACCAACACTCTATGACCCAGAATAATTCAGTTATAGAAATTCATTTTGGAGTTCCCTCTAGTTTGGAGAAGGAAGACTTTATCAATTCTGAATCCATAAAATATGGATTCTCGGTTGAGAGAATGTTAGTGGATGACTTTACAAGAATATTCAACACAATATGGATGAAACCAGGAGGACCGAATATTTTCAAAATATTTTTTAAACTTTACTTTGGATCAAAGATGAAGGATGAGATAACTTGTCCTGAGGTAACTTTTGGAACTTATAAAAACAAAGAAAATCTATATCCAAAGGTCATTATTCATGGAGAATATTTAGAAAATGTTAGAACTAAAGAGTACATGTTAATCACTGATGAAATGATTGAGTGGACAGGAAAAGAATTAGATCTAGACTATGACTTTGAGTATGTAGATTTTCAAAGGATCAAAAAATGAAAAAACTAATACTGGTATTTCTTCTCATTATTTCAACTAATTCATTTGGTGAGGTTATAAGTTTAACTTGTGTGGATCGAAATAATAAGTACACAACAAATATTAATTTTGATGAAAAAAATCAAACAGTCACTGTTCTCAATAAAACTATGAAAGCAACGATAACTGAGAAAGAGATATTTTTTAAAGAGGTAGGTAGTGATAATAAAGTTTACCTAGAAAAATTGAACCGTTCGTCAGGAACTCTACAAATTATTGATTCTTTAACGTCCACGATAGACTCTACATATGATTGCACAATTAGTAAAAAGAAATTCTAAGAAAATTAAATAATGGACGACAAAGACAAATTGTTATTTCACTCTAGAGATGTTGGTAATCTCTTAAAAAACTTCATTGACTTAAACCAGATTGATGATGTTAGTGAAATACAGACGATTGAGGAGTTCTTGGTAAATGTTGAAACACGGGATAAAAGACTTTTTGTGATGTTTGTGGGTCGTGACATTGTCAGTTTATTAGATGAACTTTCGGATACAAAACGTCTTACTACTAGTGAAAAACAAAGAGTGAGAGATTTTATAAAAATATATAGAAAAATTATTTCGTATACAGAGATATACGAAAAATGAAAAAACTACTAATTTTTATATTTCCAATTGTTCTTTTAGTTAGTTGTTCCAAAAAAGAAGAACCAATAATGTTAGTTTGTGATGGAGTGGAAAGAACAACAGGTGGGGAGAATGGGAAACCGTTTGATCCTGAAGTTCAAAAAGTAAAAAGAACATACAAATTTATTCAAGACCAAAGAGTGGTTAAGACTGGTCGTCTTGATTTTGATGAAAATAATCCCTCAAAATTTAAAGAAATAAAGAAATTGGTTTGGATATTCTCGGTGGATAACACACCAGAAGTATTTGAGGAAGACACTAGAACTTTTCTGTTGAAACATTCCACCTCAAGGTTTGGAAATGTATTAGTCAGTGATAGTGAGTTGTTTTCGTCTCTAAAAGAAACATCTGAATACAGTGACGACAAAAAATCTGGGGTCTGGAAGGATTACTACGTAACCATCAACAGAATATCTGGTGATTTTCGGGAACAGCAACTTGAGAATTACAAAAAAGGTACATCCTTTAGAGTTTTAACAGAGGGAAACTGTAAAAAAGTGGAGAAAAAATTCTGATGAAAAAATTAATTATCTCTGTTTTGATACCCTTAACAACAACATTAGTATTTGGTGTTGAATCAGATTTAGTTTCACTTGATAGTTACATCTCAAATCACGACACAAAAGACAAAGTGGTTGTTACTTATACAATGGAAAGATGTACCGCACTTTATCTTTATTTCGCATCTCAATCTCAAAGTGAAACTTCTCAAGAGGGAATTAAGTTTCATCAAAATGCTCAGAACGGATATAAGAAATTAACTTATCTTAGAACTAATTTTGTAGTTGATAATTACAAAAATCCTGAAGGTGTAATTAAGGAGGGTACAGAAACAATCAAAAGAATGACATCTCTTTACAAGTCAAGAGCAGACAAGGTATTGGATTCAGGAAGAGATTTGAATGAAGATAAGTTGATATGGTCGGATCTAAACTTCTGTTCATCTATATACTTAAAAGGTAAGTAGACTATTTAGAAATACTCCGATTAAATGAAAAAACTTCTACTATTTCTCCTTTTTAGTTCTACCTTATCCTTCGGTCAGAGTTGGGATTTGAAGGTTCAATCGACAGTAGGAAATGAATACTATCTCGACATGACTTCGATTAAACAGAAGGGATCATTAATTTCATACTCTCAGTTAACAAATTATCCTGATGGTATTGATTACAACGGAACTCTCTTTCACTCAACCGTTGTATCAAGACTAACGGACTGTGTTGAAAATAAATTTAAGACTTTGGGAATGATTGGGTATTCAGATTTTGATGGTAAGGGAAAGATTGTTGTGGTAAACACCAAACCTACAAAAGACTGGATCATCATCAATATGAATAAGATTACTGGTGATATACAGAGGGAAGTATGTAAGTAGAAAATGAAAAAGATAATTTTCTTAATCCTTTACCTGACAATTTCTTTCCCAGTATATTCAGTGAGTAGTCATAACGTACGTGGATATACAAAGAAAGATGGAACCTACGTACAGTCACATCGTCAAACTAATCCGAATAAGACTCAGAAGGATAACTGGTCAAGTAAACCTAATGTGAATCCATACACAGGTAAAGAGGGTGCAAAGGAACCTAAGAAATGAAAAAGATATCGTTGTTCATAATTGTGATGTTAATGACTATCTCACAACAAGTTTATTCATCAAGTTACGGTATCAATAATGGTGATTCATCCAAATTGAAAGTGGATATGAGTGAGGGTTCGGTTTTAAGTATGTTTGGTAATCCTGACCACTCTGAAATAAATAGTTGTGGAAAAAAACCAGAGGAATGGAATTGTAAGGTAGTCAACTACAAATCTAAAGATGAAAACTCTGATTTGTTCATTTTGTTCTATAAAAAAAATAATAACTGGTACGTCAATAACTGGAATGTTGAGAACAATTCAAATAATGGGATTTATCTAGAGTGTGTTGTATCGGGAGATATTCGGTATACAGAATTAGACAGACTTATCCCAAGTAAAAGTAGAGAAATTAGAAATGAAGTTGTAAATGTTGAAGTGTCAAAATATAAAAAGAGTACTATTTTTATTGAAGTTAAAGGATCTAAAGATTTAGAGTTGGGTGTTTCAACAAAACCAACCAAAAGTACGGTTAAGATTGAAAATCACTCAAGTGATAATTCTTTCCAGATTAAAAATATTGGAAAAATAAAAGATGGTGATTTTGTAACAAATGGAGAACAGGAAATAAGAATTGATAGGGTATCCGGAAAACTATATGTTGACGAAACAATCAGCACTTTAAATATAGTTACCATCAAAACCAAATATATGGGAACTTGTCAATCACTGGATAACAGGAATAAGTTCTAATACAACTGATTTCTGAACGTCAAAAGTTCGACTACAAATCCTAGTCCTAAGATAATCCAGTTAACATTTGTTTTTAATCATTTCCGAACATCATAATTTGATGAATTCTTGTGGTTTTTGGGTAAATATTTTATTAACGGATTGGTAATTTCCCTAATATTTATTACAAGTTACCCACATAAGTTATCAATTTCATAACTATTCAATAATTTCGTGATAAATTGAGTTCAATTTCCAAAGTGATCAATCCAATGAAGATATATAAACTCTTACCTTTATTACTTTTCTCTACTCACACATTTGCACAATCGGTAGATGTTTCACCAATGAATTTCGGTGGAAATCCAAATACACCAACTTCATCTGCAAGTGGAAACCCTCTCGCAGATAAACTTGCGCAATTAGCACAAAACTCAGGAGGTAGTTTGGGTGGAGGTGGAGGTAATGTAATCGGTGGAATTAGAGATCAAGCAAGTAGTGCACTTTCACAGCAAGGTCAGTCTATTCTCAATAATCTTTTCTCAACTCAACGAGGAACGACTGAGGTTGGTGCAACGACTATGCAAAATGGTTTGCCAATCTACAACATCTTGTTAGTAAGACCAATTTACGAGTCAGAAGATAAGATTCATACAACATTTACACAGATGAGTGTTTTCTCTCAGGGAAATAGAACCACAGGTAACTTTGGACTTGGGTATCGTCAATTAGTCGCAGATAAAAAAGTATTGTTAGGTACGAATCTCTTTTACGACTATGAATTTCCATATGGTAATCAACGTTCAAGTGTGGGTGGTGAGATTCGTTCCTCTGTAGGTGAGTTAAATCTTAACTACTACGTCGGCACAAGTGGATGGGTAAATGCGGCAAATGGAATGCAAGAAAAGTCTCTTGGTGGATATAACGCAGAACTTGCAGTTGCACTTCCATATAATCCAACAACACAGTTAAGAGTGAATTCATTCAGTTGGACTGGAACCTATGGATTGCCAGACACAACAGGAACACAATATTCGTTAACGGGTGCAATATGGTATGGACTTAATTTGGATCTTGGTAGGTACGTTTATAACAACGGAGCAATGCCAAATTCGAACTATGCAAAGTTAATGTGGATATTTGGCGGGGATATGAGTCCAAACCAAAAACAATTTAGATTTATTAATCAACCCTATATCTTAGAGAGTATGGAAGATAGACGTTACGAGAAAGTTAGAAGAGAAAACTTAATCGTGAAAGCGCAGAGAAATGGTTCATTTGCAGTTGGTGTAACAGGATTCTGATATGAAAAATATAAATTTACTTAAATTCATTTTAATGGGATCGTTTTTATCCTTATCAATATTTTTATGCGAAAGTTCTTTTGCTTTTACTACTTGTGCAACTAATGGATCAAGTTCCAGTAGTCGAATTTCTGAGACATCAGATTGCTATACTCAACCTGATACGCAACAAATTACTTTTTATAAAATTGCTTTATGTAAATCGCAACCAACTGCACCAACAACTACTGTTGCAGTTGATACAAGTAGTTGTTCAACAGTATTTCAAAATACTAGTGGATCGACAGTTAATATCCAAAAAGGTACAACTGTTAATTTGACGGGAACATTTACTCGACCGCCAAATGGAAATTACTCGTATGTCTACGTTGAAATTTCTCCGACAATGAAGACAAAGAAGACTGCATATTTTGTTGGTAATCGCACAGGGACTGATGGTGGCGTTGGCACGAAATGTTGGTCTTTGGCAGGTTCAACATATGGTTATTCCTCGGGAGGTAATCCTGTAGTAACCTCATGCGGTGAAGATGGTGCGACCACCACAGGTCTTGATTTAACAACAATCTATAACAATAGTCTTAATGGTGCATCGGGTTATGTGAATACTATGGCGTTTCCTACAACTTATGGTGGAAATCTGACCGCATACTTAGTTGATTCTTCAAACAAATTAGTTGCAACTACTGCAGCAAACAGTATGGGAACAATTTCTAAAATTATTGGAGTCCTACCGGAAACTGTAAATCTGACTCATCAAGAACTTGTATCTCTGATTGAGATGAAATATGCGAACTCAACAGGAACATCAGTTTCTATGGGCGGGGGAACAATGGCAGTATTCAGCGGCGGACCATTTGATATTTACTTTGCAGTTAAATATTAACTGTTACTTTTAATTTTTTGCTAAAGGTCACCAGTGGTGACCTTTTTTATTTTCTCTATATTTGGTAGATTAGTCCTCTCCAATAGATGATGTCGTTAAATGAAACTTCAACATCTTTGTATCTAGTTACAAAAAATTCCTTCTTCTTTTTATCAAATTTGTGTTCCTCTTTTTCATAGTAGAACCTATTAACTTTCCACTTCAACATAACAGTCTCAATCTGTTCATCACATTTTTTGACTTCATAGAATCCATTTCTTGTTGGTTTAATCTTGATATCAAACCAGTCGGTACATTGATTATCAGGAAATGAATGTAGTTTCTTGGGTTCAATCCCGTTTTCTACAACTACATATTCTGGTGAACAACCTTTATCGTCATAACCTGAATCTTCGTGATTCATATCTGAATCTGAGTCATCATATTCAATGTGGGTAATTAGAACATCATCGTCTATTTCATAACCTTCAAGTATTAACTTAGATGGATCAAAATCTGATTCGGTTTCTATCTGATATCTTATATACACATCACCCTGTAAACCCGACTCAATTATTAATTTTGTACCGTTTATATATGAATCAGTTTTGTAGTAGGAGATAGAGGACTTTATGTGATATTTCTCTAGTGATTTTTTATCTAATTTTGTTGAAAACACAACTTCATTAGTATCTTCGTCAGTCACTTCTATTTCAGATTCTTCAGAAAGACTAAGACCGTTAAATTCATTATTAGAAAGTTCGTCATAAACTGAATTAATTTCAACTCCCTTTTTATCCCAGTTTTTTATGATTTCATCGAATTCCCATTTGATATCATTTGCAGAAATATTGTTTTCAATTAACCATGAGTAAAAGTCTTGTCGTAACAAACAAGACCCATACCGACCACCATCACCTTTTACTTCTAAGATATAAGTTCCCACATATCACCTATCGTTTAATTACTGTAATTACATAATCATCCGATTTATTGATGAATCTTTCAATCTCTTTTTGACACATTTGTAGAGAATTCTTTTCTAGGGAATTTACCGATAGAGTAAGGATTTCATTGGTTTTAGATTGTTCAACTAGTTGTTTAAGTGACTTCTTGTCGAGATTCATTCCTCTTCACCATCAAGAACTGGTTCTACTGTAATCAATACTTGACCATTCTTTAACATCTTGAGTGTGAGTGGTAGAAGTTCGTTGAACAGATATACGACATCTTCCCTTTCCATGTCAGGAAAGAGGTCGCAGGTGTAATACCTCTCTTTTTGTTCAGTCATAAAACGGTGGAACGACTTTATTTGGCGTGATTTAACCTTTTTCATTCTGTTACCTCCGCTAATACTGATGTAATACCCTTTTCCTCGATAGCATCTAATAGTGAAGTGATGGCAATACGACCCAAGGTTGATTTAGGAATTCGGGTAGAACTGGAGATGTGATTAAGACGATGAGTTAGATCAGGTGAAAGACGTAGTGGGAATTGGATCTGTGGTGTTGATGTAACTAGAAAACTGGACATATTTGATTCCTTTAATAAAATGGAGAAACTAAGACCTATCAGTCACTATGGTCATGCGATAGTGCTGACGATAGGTAAGTAAAGGATTAGTTTCTATGGAGTATTTATATCAACTGGAACTGATGGATTGATAGTGGTAATAGAACTTAAGTAATCTCTAGAACAGTCTTAATTGATGTCACTGCGTTCCATACTCACTCCGTTCGTAGATCCATATTATTTAGTTACTAGAACATAGGATCTTTCCACAGAGTTTTATTAGAACCAAGTAATCTGAGGTAGGATTTTTAGATACACTTTGCCATTTCTGGCAAAGTGATTTCTGAGTACAGGACCCCCAGACACCCTCATGTAGATAACCAATATGTCTTACTAGACTGATATTGGAAGGACGGTTGACCTGTTTCCTTTACATCTGCTTTGCAACTCAACGGGAACGCTCTAGAACCACATGAACGATTTCTAGAGTATCGGGTGTTGCTTTTTCTCAGAGCACCCATCGTTACGATAATGTTTATTTTGAACACCTAGTTCGTATTTGGTGTTCCTCATCATAATTTGTGTCTTGGTTTACTTAACTTGACAGAGTGTTAATCGCCAGAGGGGTTAAGGACTTGGGACTTGTCTCACTTGTTACTTTTACTGCTTCATATATCTATATATCCATCTAGATACCTTGAAATTGAATATAAAGTGGTAAACATGATGTTTCTCATCAGGTGAAAATTTAATCTCCATTTATTTTCTCCTCCAAAAAATTTCCTAGATTTACAGTTACCAAAATCGCAGTTTGACCAAGGATGAAACTTTTCCAATACTACCAATCCAAAGAAAAAAGAGGTGTTCTCCAAACCCACTTGAAGAAACCACCTCTTTACACTGCCATTACTGTTCTGTAACCCCGTATTCAGAGTGTATCTAGAACCACTTGTTATTGGTGACTCAAGTATCTAAGTGAGGAAAGTTTTCCTCTGCAGAATCAATACCCTCATTTTCAATGCTCAAGAAAAACCTTGTTGCCGCCAACATTCCTGAATTGAATCCATGTGACCAGTCACCCATTTCTATTAACATTCTGCATTCCTTTGGATATTCTCTTTGAACTTCATCAACTAATTCCTTCACTCTTGGTATGGTACGAATTTGATCTTCACTTTTGCGTGCGTACCAAACGAGAGTTTCATACTTTTCTTCCATTGCGATCAAGTTATCTTTAATCATTTCGGCATTTTTCATTTTTATTCCCTTTTATCTAATTTCAAGTTAAGCAGCAAGTTGTAACTGGTCGTGAGAATCATCGTCATCAAAAAACTCAGTAATTTCTGGCATTTCATATCGAAGCAATCCATTCTTCTGATATTCATCAAACATCTTCACGATAGAGTTCAATTCAGACTCTTTTGCATTTGATGAGATATAGATTACGAATCGATTGATCTTCTTCAGTACCTTTGCGACTTGAGAAGGATGGACATATGTTGGCGAATTGGTTATTGAACTGTTCTTGCTCGGAACAGCATTTCCTTTATTTGCCAACTGCCTGACCTGTTTCAGAGTTAAATCTTTGCCGTACTTACCATTGATCACAATCTTCTCAAAAAGATCTGCTTCCAATGTGGCAAGTTCATAAAGTACAGAAAATGCTGAAGGCAACTTATCCATACACTCTCTAAACCTATCTGCATTCTCACCAATTGCTTTATATTTCCTAAAGGTGGAACTCTTTTGATTGATCCCTACATTCATACAAAAGTAGTTCAAATCGTATTCATTGAGATTTCCACACTTTGATAATTCGTGTACTTCTAGAACCGACTCACCCATGTTCAGAATTTGCTCAATCGCTCCCTTAGTGGACTGTTGGTACTTGGCAATAAATTCATCAGTCAGAGTCTTATCTTTGCATTTCTTAATAATGAGTTGTTGTTTCTCAAATGGGGTTTTCTTTGGTTTGGTTAATTTCATAAAAATCACTTTCTTTAATAGATTGAATAAATTTTGCGCAAAGGAGGTGCCAATCAACTGAATGATTAACAAATTTTGTACAAAACGATTAACTTGGAATTACTTAAAAAGAGTGACTTAGTTTTAGTTATTAGTCGTCACTATTTCGTGGTTTCTAAAGACGTTTGAGTCTTTTTATGGGATTCACGATTACTTCATTTACTATACGACTATTATATCAAAAAACACTCC
>Ga0316220_1004227_pt1 | contig 11219 bp, 9 predicted proteins | sample TBH18005metaG_FD_203632 | JGI IMG/M metagenome (GOLD analysis project Ga0316220, IMG submission 203632) | Freshwater microbial communities from Trout Bog Lake, Wisconsin, USA - TBH18005 | ecosystem: Environmental > Aquatic > Freshwater > Lake > Hypolimnion/Profundal zone | place: USA: Wisconsin...
CCGAAACAGCGGCTCACCTGTCTGCGCAACTACGCCAAGTTCGCCGGCATGAGCGCCGCCGAGCGCACGGAGTTTTTGAAGAACGCCGAGAAGTGGTCGCAGATGTCGCCGAAGGAACGCCAGACGTGGCGCGACCTCGTGGCGCACGTCCCGCAATGGCCGCCGATGCCGCCAGCCACCGTGCCGCCGAACCTGATTCCGCATATGCTGCCAAAAATTCCGCGCACGAGCGTGGCGACCAACCTAAACTAATTTCCTAATTTCTGCCGCGCGTTTCTTGGTTTCCACCGCCGCCGGTTCCCATTAACTTCCCGTTGTGCATCCGATTGCTTTTTATCTCGGTTCGTTGCCTATCCGCTGGTATGGCGTGATGATGGCGCTGGCGTTTCTCACCGGCATGTGGACGGCCACGCGACGCGCGCGGCGCGCGAACGTCTCCGGCGAAATTATCACCGACGTGACCATGTGGCTGATGGGCGGCAGCCTCATCGGCGCGCGGTTCGTTTATGTGACGACTTACTGGAAACAGGAATTTGCCGACCAGCCATTCTCCGAAATTTTCATGATCCAGCACGGCGGATTGGTTTATTACGGCGGACTCATCGGCGCGGCGGTGGGTGCCATTGTCTATCTGACGTGGAAAAAACTGCCGGCCTGGAAAATCCTCGACATCCTCGCCCCCAGCGCCGCGCTTGGCAATATGTTCGGCCGCATCGGCTGTTTATTGAACGGCTGCTGTTACGGTCGCGCCTGTGATTTGCCGTGGGCAATTCACTTTCCCGCCGACCACGAAACGCATGGAGCCGCCGTGCATCCGACGGAAATTTACGATGCGCTGCTGAATTTGACTTTATATTTTGCCCTCGCGTGGCTGTTCCGGCGCCGGAAATTCGACGGCCAAATCTTTGCGCTGTATCTCATCGGCTACGCCATCTGCCGTTCCATCGCGGAAATTTTCCGGGGCGACTATCCGCCCGACCACATCCACGCCGGCTGGCTCACTTCTGCGCAGCTCGTCAGCGCGCCGATTTTGATTGCGGGCATTGCGGTGTATTTCTGGCGGAAAAACACCCAAGCCAAACCAAGCTGAACAATGGCTTCGCCCCAGCTCCCATCTGCCAACTCCCATCTGCCAATCTTCATCGCCGGGCCAACAGCGGTTGGCAAATCCGCCGTGGCGCTCGCGCTCGCGGAAAAAATCGGCGGCGAAATCATCACCGTGGATTCGATGCAGGTTTATCGCGGGCTGGACATCGGCACGGCCAAGCCCACGGCGGCGGAACGCGCCCGCGTGCCGCACCATCTGATTGATGTTTGCGATTTGCACGAAGCCTTCGACGCCGCACAATTTATCCGACGCGCGCAGAAAGCCGTTGTTGAAATCCAATCGCGCGGACATACCCCGATTTTTTGCGGCGGCACCGGGCTTTATTTCAAGGCTTATCTTGACGGCCTTGGCGAAGCGCCGCCAGCAGACGAAAAACTTCGCGCCGAACTGGAAGCCGCGCCGTTTGCGGCATTGCTCCACGAATTAAAAGCAAGCGACCCGGCGACCTACGAGAAAATTGATCAACAAAATCCGCGCCGCGTCATCCGCGCCGTGGAGGTCATCCGGCTGACGGGCAAAAAGTTTTCCGAGCAGCGCGCGGAGTGGAAAACTCAAAACTCAAAACTCAAAACTCAAAACTATTTTTGCTTCTCACGTTCATCGGAAGATTTGCACCGGCGCATCAACGTCCGCGTGGACGAGATGTTTGCGCGTGGATTGGTGGACGAAACGCGCGGACTGCTTCAGCGCGGCCTGGCGGAAAATAAATTTGCCATGCAAGCCATCGGCTACCGGCAGGTCGTCGAGCATTTGCGCGGCGAACGTGATTTGGCGGCAACGATTGAGCTGGTGAAAATCCGCACACGCCAGTTTGCCAAGCGGCAACTGACGTGGTTTCGCCGACATGGAAATTGTGAGTGGCTTGAATTAAAGCCCTTTGAAACCACAGCGGAAACGCTGGCGAAAATCAGCCATTGACCAGCCGGGCCTTAAAACTTTTCCACCATTTCACCGGCAACAGGCCGAGGCCGATGAAGACGAGCTGGCTGACGACGAAGAGGACAAGCCATTGGAACGCCGCCTCGGTGAAGCCGTAGCTGTGCAGCCCGATGCCGAGCATATTCACGCCGAACCACGACCACGCGGTGACGATGTTGCCAAAGATGGCGCAGCAGACCAAGCCGCGTTCACGGATGACGCCGCCCCAGCGCAGGTGCAGGATGAGCGCATTCCACAACACGATGATGAGCGCGCCGTTTTCTTTTGGATCCCAGCCCCAAAATCTGCCCCATGATTGGTCGGCCCAAATGCCGCCGAGAACGGTGCCGATGAAACTAAACAGCGTCGCGAAACAGACAATGCCATAAATCATCCGCGCGAGGGATTTGCCGGTGGCCTCGTCGAGCGTCTTGGTGAACACGCCGCGCAAAATGTAAATCAGCGCGAGGAAACCCGCGACGTAAGTGCTGGCGTAGCCGATGGTGACGGTCACGACATGCGTCGCGAGCCAGAAATTCGTGTCGAGGACGGCGCGCATCATTTCCATGGTGTCGCCTTCGAGCGCGAGGTGGTGCGCGATGATGAGCGTGATGAAGCCAATGACTGACGCGACGACAAGGCCGATGCCGTTCTTGTGAAACTTTTCCAGAATTAAGCCGAGCAGACACGCGCCCCAGCCGATAAAGATGGCGGAGGAATAAAGATTGGTCACCGGCGGTCGGCCTTCCAAAGCCATGCGATAAACCAAGCCGATGGTGTGAATGACAAACGCCAGCCACACGAGCCAAACGGACGAGCGACGCAAAGTTTCAGACAAGTTGAACCACGAGAACACCGCAAGCAGCCCGGCGAGGATGTAAATGACCATCGCATTGTAAAACGGCTGCATCTGGTTGAAGAAAACTTCGGCGCGCGCCTTGCCGGCGGCGGGTGTGGAGTCAAACGTGGAGCGGATGAAGCCGAGTGCTTGGTTAAAGTCATTCGGTTTGTTATCCGCGAGCGCACCCGCCATCTGCGCCCAGGCTTGGACGGAATTATCCAATGCACCAGCGTTGGAACGGGGCGCGGCGAGCAAGGCATCACTCATGCGCCGCCAATCGCGCGTGCCATTGGCGGGCGCGAGAATGAGCGGCGGTTCGAGATTCGCCATAAATTGAAAGCGTTCGATGTCGGCGACGAAGGCGTTGAAGTTGGTTTTGTCGTAGGTCTTGCCGGCCTGCTGCGCCTGCACGGCGACGATGCCATCAGGAATCAATTTCTGATACGCGGCAAGTTCCGCCGGCCAGTCCTGTGCGTCGCCCGGCTGCACGGCGTTGCGCAACTGCGCGTAAAGCTCAAGCCGCTGGTGCATCTTGGCGATGGCGTTTTCGTAGGCCGTGCGGTTGGCCGAATCAACCTTCTGCACTCGCTCGTTTTCCTTTTCAAAGATTTCGATGGAAGGCTGAATCTGGTTCCACGAATAATGTTTGCCGTCGGATTTCTCGCCCTTGTCCGGCAGTTTCAGCAGCGAAACGAGGTCAGGATTGTCCACGCGAAAGACCGGCCACGCGTCGGCAACGGCGGGATTCATCATCACATTCGCGAGCCATTCGGTCGCGGGCAGGATGCGCGGCTTTTCGTTCCAGCCTTTCCACGGCTCAATGTTGATGGTCTGTTTCTCGCGGATGGCGAGCAGCGAATTGCGCGCCAGCGAATCCATCGGCACGATGCGGCCATTGGACGTGATGGGCAATTTGCCGAATTCAGCGAAGGCGAAATCCTTGTCTTTCGGCGCTTGCAGATTGCCGAAGAACCACAGCGCCATGATGAACATCAGCGCCGCCGGCAGCCATTTTTGCAAAGTTGTTTTCATGTCGTCATCGTCCTATTTCGTCTTCCGTTTGGTAACAAAGCCGGCGAGGTGATAGAGAAATTGCATCAACAAGCCCGCGCCCACCATCGCGCAGCCAACGTAAGGCGTCAACCAGCCGGGATTGCGCACGACCGACAGCACCGAGGACGGCGTGCGTCCGGCTTGCTCGGCCATCTGGCCGGCGTCCATCTGGTATTGATAATAAGTGTAGCCGCCGTAGCGCAGCGGATGGTTCATGGAAATCTCGACTTCGCGCCGCTCGTGGGCCTGCGGATTATCAATGCGCACGCGGCTGCGGAAATCCTTCGGGATGTCCGTGCCCGGATAAACCGTGTGCGACGCCTTGAGCAGCGTCAACGAAAACGGATGATACACCCGCGCCGGCCGCAGCGTAAACGTGAACTTCTTTCCATCCACCACGATGGACTGCGGCGCGGTGAGCTGGCCGGCAATCTTCTGCGCCATGGCCGTGCCCATCTGCGCGTAGCCGTTGCGCACCGCCTCGACGAGGGAAGTATCGCCGGCCCAGTCGCTCGCCACCCAGGTGCCGAGCGTGCCGGCGGGCGTGAGAAATTCCAGCACCGCCGACGGATTGTTGCGCGCATCCATGGACTTGGCATCGTCCACCTTGCGGAAATCAAAATTCACCGCGATGCCGTTGGTCGTCAGCGGCGGGACGTTTTGCAGCATCGGCGCGCGGAAGTTCAAATCGGAATTATGCCAGTGCGCCTTCACGCGAATGGTGAACGGCAGGCTGGCAATTTTTAATTCGTCGCCGGCGTGCAACATCCTTTCCGGGATGGCGGTGATTTCATTGCCGGAAATAAAAATCAATTCATAGTCCGTCGCACTGTCGGAAAAGCTCCGCGTTTCGCCCTCGGTGAAATGCATTTGCAATTCGCGCGAGAGCAAATCCGTCGAGAGCTGGCCGACGAGCAACACGATGACGCCGGCGTGCGCGAGCTGGATACCAAGCTTCTTCTTGGAAAATTCAAACCGAAAAATGTGCGACGCGACCAGATTGACCAGCAGCAGCGTGCCCAGCAGATAGCCGCCCGGCAAAATCAGCGGAATCTTGTGGCCGAACAGATGCGCGCCCAACACCAGCCATTGCTTGAAATAATGCGCCTGCGCGCCGTAAAGTCCCTCGTCCGCCTGCGCCACTGTGCCGATGAACACCAGCATAATCGCGAACGCCAGCAGCACCACCGTGAGTTTCAGCGACGTGAAGAAGTGGACGATTTTTTTCATGGGCGGCGCGCAGATTTATTGGGCCGCCGGGTATTTGGCCGACTGGACGAACTGAATGAACGCCGGGATCTGCTGCAAGACCACATCCTTGTCGCCCATCAATTTGTAAAACCACGTCTGGCCGTTGAGCGGCAGCACCACGCCCACGAGGCTCGCCGGCTGGCTCGAACGCGCGTCGGTGCCGTTGAACTGCACCAGCGTCGCCTTGACGCCGGACGCATCCAGCAGCGGCAACTTTGCCAACTCGTCATCCGTCAACGGTGCTTGACCAAGTTGTTTGCGCCAGCGGTTCACATTCGCGGCCAAACCGCCACCATCGCCGGCCAGTTGGCTGACATTCACTGCAGCGCTGGCATTGCCATTGCCCGCAATGACAAACTTCGCGACGAGAAATTGCGCAAGCTGGCCTTCTTTCCAATCGGCGGGAATCGTCCACGTCGGCTTACCCGTCGCATCCACGGCGGGCGCGGCGGAAGCCATGTCCGGCAGCGCCGGATGTGACGGCGGCAACTGGCTCATGTCCATCGCGGCGGGCGCGGGGGCTTGCCCCAGTTCAACCGATTTCAAAAACGCGACGAATGCCGGTTTGTTTTTCTTCACGAGGTCAGCATCGCCCGTCATCTTGAAAAACCATGCGGCGGTATCAGTGTGCAAAATGGCGGCGACAATGCCTTCCTCGTCGCCGGTGCCAGGATTGGTGCCAGAAAGATCAAACAGTTTGGCCGGCTGGCTGCCAACGGTGATTGGCTCGGCCAGCTTGTTCAAATCATCGTCATTCGCGAGCGCTTCCTGTCCAACATCCTTTCGCCAGCGGTTGACGTTCGCGAGATCGCCGCCAGCCATGCCGCCCAGCGGAATCACGCTGACATCCGCCGTCTTGCCGTTTTCGGCAATGCCAAAGCTGGCGACGCGCATCTGCGTCAGATTTTTTTCCTTCCAGCCATCGGGCAAAGTGTATTTCAGTTTCGGCAAATTGGAATTGTCCGGCGCGACCAACCCTTCGGGCATGGTCGTCGGCATTGCGGCAGCGGCGGGCGGCGGGGTCGTGTCATTCGCGTCAACTTTATAGACTTTGACACCGTCGCGGCCACAGCCGGCCAGCGCGAGCATCAGCAAAGCGGCGGTCAGGGACGCACTGCGAGCAGGAATAAGTTGTTTCATTGTCAGGCCTTAAAATAATCAATTAAAAACGGCGGCGGCGAGACCAACCTTGGCTTTCGCACACCCAAGATTGCCACACCGACGCCAAAAAATGAAGAGCGGTGATGAAGTTTTTTTAGTTTAACTCACGCCCATGTTGAGCAAAAACTCGATATTGCTCCCGGTTTTCTTGAGTTTGCCCAACAACAGGTCCATCGCCTCCACCGGCGGCACGCCGGTGAGTGCCCGCCGCAGGATAGCCACTCGACTACATTCGTCGGGGTGATACAACAGCTCTTCTTTGCGGGTGCCGGAACGCTCGATGTTGATGGACGGGAAAATCCGGCGATCCACCAGCGCGCGATCGAGATGCACTTCCATGTTGCCGGTGCCCTTGAACTCTTCAAAGATGACCTCATCCATGCGACTGCCCGTGTCCACGAGCGCGGTGGCCATGATCGTGAGCGAACCGCCTTCCTCGATGTTGCGCGCGGCTCCAAAAAAGCGTTTTGGCTTGTGCAGCGCATTCGCATCCACACCACCGGAAAGGATTTTGCCTGAATGCGGCTGCACCGTGTTGTAAGCGCGGGCGAGACGCGTAATCGAATCCAGCAAAATGATGACATCGCGTTTCTGCTCGACCATGCGGCGGGCTTTTTCGATGACCATTTCCGCCACTTGCACATGGCGCTCCGGCGGTTCGTCAAACGTCGAGGAAATGACTTCCGCGCCTTTGCACGAGCGTTCCATGTCCGTGACTTCTTCCGGTCGCTCGTCAATCAGCAGGATGAACAGATACGTCTCCGGGTTATTCTTCAGCACCGCGTTCGCCATCTTCTGCATCATCACGGTTTTGCCCGTGCGCGGCGGGGCCACAATCAGGCCGCGCGTGCCTTTGCCGATGGGACAAACCAAATCCAAAACCCGCGTGCTCAATTCATCCGCCGCCGTTTCCAAAATAAACCGCTTGTTTGGGAACAGCGGCGTGAGATTGTCGAAATGCGTTTTGTTCTTCGCCTTGTCCGGTTCCTCGCCGTCCACGGCTTCCACCTTCAGCAGGGCAAAAAACTTTTCCTTTTCCTTCGGCGGCCGGATCTGGCCGGTAATTAAATTGCCCGTCTGCAAATCAAACCGGCGAATCTGCGACGGCGAAACATAAATATCCTCCGGACACGGCAGGTAATTGAAACTCTGCGAACGCAGAAAGCCAAACCCTTCCGGCAACACCTCAATGACGCCCTCGGAAAACAACACGCCCGCGCGCTCGGCGTTTTTGGAGAGGATGTGGTAGATGACCTCGTGCTTGCGCATGGTGCCAAAATTTTCCACGCCGTAATCCCGCGCCATCTGGTTCAACTCCGTCATGTTCATCCCCTGCAGCTTGGCGATGTTCAGGGACGTGGCGATGCGGTCGCGCACAATTCCGTGGCGGCGTTCCTGATAACGCCCTTCTTCCCGCACGTCTTCCTCCGACGTTTCGACGGGGGCGGACGGCGGGCGCAGTTGCTGCGCTGACTCATTGGCATAGCGCGAGGTGTCGCGCAACGCATCTTCCGAGGCGGCGGCTTTGATGCTGTCCACCGTGCGTTCCGCCGGCAATTCCGGTTCCACTGGCGCGGGGACTTCCACCGGCAGCGGCGCGGGCTGGCTTTCCGCCACCGGCGGCGCGGGTTCAAACATCGGCTCCGGCGTGACCGGCGCAGCGGCGGGCTTGACCGGCTTCTTGGTAAGTTTTTTGGGCGCGGGAACTTTAGCCATAAAATTAGTTTAATGTGGTTGACGCGGGACTTCGCTGGCAGCCGGCCATGAATCGGGATAATTCGTCCCGCATTGGACGGGCTGCGTCAGGAATAGTTCAATCTGAATTTACTGACCGATTGGATTTATTTTTCCTTAAATCGGCAGGGGGAATCTCGCAGTCAACGGGCGTCAGCATCAGGCATGACCGCCGCCAAGTCAAACCTGAAAACAGCACCGCCCGGACGAATGCGAACCGGTTGGGGAAAACCGCCGCGAAGGTTTTTAACTGGCAAACAGCGTCACCGGCAACGGCGTGCCGCAGTAAATGCAGCGCGGGCGGCGGGCGGCATTGACCCGGCCGCACTGGGGACAAGGCGCGGCGGCGGGTTGCGTGGTTTTCCCGTCCAATTGCCCATCGCGCAAATCTATTTCCGCCACCTTCCCGGCCAGTTGCTCATCCGTGTAGCCGTGTTCCTTTTTCAGGAACGACCACAGCGCCTCGGAAATCATCAGCAGCCGTTCCACATCCTGCCGGAGCACTTCCACTTGGGCCTGACTTTCCATGGCCTTGGACTTGGCGTTATTGGCATCGGTCTGGGCTTGGGCCGTCGCCGTCCGGTCGTAATAGGAAGCGCTGGAGGTGAACATGGTCAGGGATGGGATAATGGCTGAACTTTAGAAAAGTCTCGGCGGATGGCAAGAATTATCGGCCAAACGTCGTCCGGTTGCCGCTGCCCCGCGATAAAGAGCGACGCGAAGCCGTTTAAGTCGCACCGGGTCGCGTTCAAGAGCGACTTAAACCCAATTATGAGCCTCATGAAGGCGTCCAAGAGCTTCATAAACGTGATTATGTGTCTCTTGAACGCACCAAAGAGCGTCATAATTGCGATTATGACGCTCTTGGAGGAGCGGCATCATCGGAAAAGGTATGGAATATGTCGCCCCGACGGGGCTGTGAATTCTAACAGAATCGTCCAGCTACAAAGATTTCGCTCCTGACAGAACTGAAGACGCGAACTACCAAACAGGGCTATCGTCCAAACTTGATTGAACGACGGGAAACTTAAAATCAAACTTCTGAATTGTCTGTTCAACTGTCTCCTTGAACCATTTTGGAGATGCGGGCGCGACATAAACCTCATCAATTAACTCTGTCAAATTAACATCAACCCAAATGCCACTTTCTGGCGGCTCGGGAGGAATAACTAATTTTGGAACAGTTCCAATTTTTGATGACCAAGATAAAAGACCTTTTGATTGGTCAAAAATCATCGCACGAACCTCATTCTCATGTTCGAATGACTTTCTCTTTTGGGAAAAAGGCCAGATTTCATTGCGTTTAGGCAAAGTTTCATTGTTGTAATCAATGTAATCTACACACTGCAAAGAAGCATTTTTAGGCAATTGTTTTTGAAGGTCTATAAAAGTTGATCGAATACAAATCGCCTCGTTTGTGCGTGTGTAAAGACTCCACATCGCTGCCGATTCATATTCGGACATATACCAGCAGTTTACATAAACCCATTGCCGCATAAATTTGATGCACTGCCGCAAGCCTTTCATACTCCTTATAAAGCCTTCAGGATCTAAAATAGAGGGATCAACTGGCTGATATTCGTCCTGCGTATTTAATTTAGGAAAAGACCCCTCAAACGGATCACCCAAGCGATCTAATCGGGAAAAAAACAATCCCCGTCTTGTTAACATCGACACGAACTTTGTGAAGTCCATGTAACGCCAGACCGAGATATTGAAATCAGGCGATTGGTTGCAAGTTGGGATATTTTCTTCGTCCATATTGCAACACGCCGTCAATTTATGTGTGACTTGTCATTTCCTTCACTTCCGGCTCGACCCACTTGTTGTGTTCCTTGATGAGGTCCACGAGCCGTTCCACCGCCTCGGCTTCCGGGATATTGAACTTGATGGGCGTCTTGCCCACATAGAGATTGATCTTGTTCGGCGCGCCGCCGACATAGCCGAAATCCGCATCCGCCATTTCGCCGGGGCCGTTCACGATGCAGCCCATGATGGCAATCTTCACGCCCTTGAGATGCTCCGTCCGCGCCTTGATGCGCGCCGTGACGGTCTGCAAATTAAACAGCGTCCGCCCGCAGCTCGGACACGCGACGTAATCCGTCTTGAAACTCCGGCAACCCGCCGCCTGCAACACATTGAACGCCAGCCGCAGCGACAAACCCGCGCCGCTTTCGCCGCGAATCAAAATCGCATCGCCAATGCCATCCGCCAGCAGCGAGCCAATGACCACGCCGGCTTGGAGCAAGGCAATGTTCGGCAGCAAAGGCACCGGCTCGAAGTTGATGCAATCTTTCAGGAGAATCGGATTGTTGCTGCCAAGTTTTTTGAGTTTCGCCGCGAGCAGACGGAAGGCAGTGATGGCCGGCAGGTTCACGCCGTCTTTCACAGTTACAAGCTGCGTGTCGCAGTTGATTTCAAAATCCTGCGTCGGATCAATTTCAAAAATGTTCAGGTCTTCATAGACCGCTTCGGGACGCACATCGTCCTTGGGTTTGATTTTCGGCGCAACCTTGTCCCACGTCGCGCGCGTGACGACGACGCGGATGAGTTGCTCGCCGCCGCACTTCACGGTGTCATTGAGTGCAATCTCCGGCGTCTGGCGTTTCTCGAAATGAAACGGGTCAAAGGAGAAATTGTGGTCGGTAAATTTCACCGTCGTATTGGTCAGCTTCGGAATCAGGTTGAGCAAATCCGTGCAAACGGGAATCTCATGCGGCGAATCTTCGGTGAGCGAGACGCGAATCGTGTCGCCCAACCCATCGCACAGGAGCGAGCCGATGCCGATGGCGCTCTTGATGCGACCGTCCTCGCCTTCGCCGGCTTCGGTGACGCCGAGATGGATGGGATAATTCCAATCCGCGCCGAGCTTGTTCAAGCGCGCCACGAGCAGGCGATAGCACTCGATCATCACCTTGGGATTGCTCGACTTCATCGAGAACTTGAAATTGTGGAAGTCGTGTTTGCGGCAGATGTGCGCGAATTCCAGCGCGCTCTCAATCATGCCCAGCGGCGAGTCGCCGAAACGGTTCATGATGCGGTCGCTCAACGAGCCGTGATTCGTGCCAATGCGGATGCTGCGTTTGAGGCGCTTGCATTCGAGAACGAGCGGCGTGAACTTCTCCTCGATGCGCTTCAATTCCTCGGCGTATT
>Ga0316220_1004229_pt1 | contig 11215 bp, 6 predicted proteins | sample TBH18005metaG_FD_203632 | JGI IMG/M metagenome (GOLD analysis project Ga0316220, IMG submission 203632) | Freshwater microbial communities from Trout Bog Lake, Wisconsin, USA - TBH18005 | ecosystem: Environmental > Aquatic > Freshwater > Lake > Hypolimnion/Profundal zone | place: USA: Wisconsin...
GGAACGTTACTCATGTTACTTTCTTTAAAGGTACAAAGGGAGGTTTGACAAGCTGGAGCGCGATTCGCTCGCCTCTAACTTCTACAAATAAAGGACCTGCAAGAGAAGCAGTATTTACTAAGGCAGAGCCTATCGCTTCGTTTAGCATAGGCGATAAGGTACCTGAAGCTACCTTGCCTTGTTCAGCCCCAGAGGAATCAATCACTTTTGCCTCAGCTCTAATAATACGGCGATCACCCGTTTTAAAAAATACGATTTGCTTAGCTCCACCCTGCGCTTTTTCTGCTTTCAAAGCATCTGAACCAATAAATCCTGCAGGCTTATCCAGTTTAACAGTCCATCCAAGACCAGCTGTAAGCGGGGATATGTCAGCAGTGATTTCATGACCGTAGAGCGGATAGCCAGCTTCTAAACGCAAGCTATCACGTGATCCAAGGCCACACAGTTCTAAATTAAAAGCAGTGCCTGCAGTAGCAATCGCTTCAGTTAATGCGACTGAATCAGACTGAGTGTGATAAAGCTCGAACCCATCTTCGCCGGTATAGCCTGTACGGCTAATAATACAGTGTATTCCAGCAACCGTACCTTCTGCAAAATGGTAATACTTAATCAGGCCTAGTTTAGCACCTGTTAAAGTCTGTAAGAGTTGCGCAGCCTTTGGACCTTGAAGAGCTACAAGAGCATAATCACTCGAACGGTCAGTCACAGTAACCGAAAAGCCAACAGACTTCTCTTTAATCCAAGCGATATCCTTATCTATGTTTCCAGCATTGATACACAGGAAATAATTATCATCTGCTTTTTTATAAACTAAGAGATCATCGACTACACCACCGGTAGGATAACACATCGGAGAATAAACAACCCTACCCGGGGTCATCTTTTCTATATCATTGGTGATAAGATGGTTAATAAACTTCTTAGCATCAGCACCAACGATATCAACCTCACCCATGTGACTCACATCAAAAAGACCTACTCCAGTGCGTACGGCTTTATGCTCCTCTAAAATGCTTCGGTACTGAACAGGCATTTCCCATCCAGCGAAATCGACAAGCCTAGCTCCTCGGCTAGCGTGAAAATCACGAAGAGGTGTACGCTTTAAATCGCTCATATGTACAATTTAGTCCCTCTATCGGTCATTTTCGCAAGACGATTTACGTTAATTCGCATTAAATAATGTTTTCTATCATTACTACCTATCCTAGCTTCTAACCTATGTTCCTACTGCTACTCGCCATCGGATGTACAGTTACCTTTTCTTTTTTTGCCTCCCTATTTGAAGCGGTTGTTTTAAGCACAACAGTAGCTGAAATTGAATCACTTAAGAAAAGAAAGCCGACTCACGGCTTAATGCTTGAGGAGCTAAAGCATAATCTTGATCAAACAATTTCTGCGATACTAACCATGAACACGATAGCCAACAGTATCGGTTCAGTAATTGTAGGCGCTATTAGTTCAAAACTATTTAACAATTGGGGATTCGCAGCTGCTACAATTTCATTTGGTGCCCTTATTACCATAGGAAGTGAAGTTTTCCCTAAAAGTTTAGGTGTGATGCAGCGTAAAAAACTTCAACCAGTAATTGTCTACCCATTATTTTGGCTTAAAAAAGCACTCTCCCCTATTACCTATATTTGCCACTTAATAATTCGTCCTTTCGTTGGTAAGCCACCCAAACTCCACCGCTCAGATGAAGAGATTATTCTACTAGCAGAGCTTGGCGCAAAACAGGGAACTCTTTCCAAGAGCGAATCAAGTATCATCACTAACGCACTCATGCTCGAAGACATGCGTGTATCAGAAATCATGACACCTCGTTCTGTTGTAATGACCTTAAAAAGTACTGATACTATTAAAGATATATTCACCCAACACAGTAATCTACCCTTTGGTCGTATTCCAGTGACTGGAAAAAGTTTAGATGATATTATCGGTTTAGTCAGACGCAGAGATCTACTCAAGGCAAAGGCTAATGACCAAGATTCCATCTTAGTTGAGCAACTCATGGGAGAAGCTCAATTTGTACCCGAGACAGCAACTATAGGAAATGCTTTACAGGTATTTTTGAAAACGCATCAACAACTACTTATTACAGTTGATGAGTTTGGTGCTACTTCGGGCGTTGTAACTATGGAGGATGTAATTGAACACTTACTAGGAAAAGAAATATTTGAAAAAGATGACGTAGCCGTAGACATGCGAGAACTGGCACGGACGACACGTCACAAAAATTCAAAGTTTAATAAGCTAAATTAATTACTATCTTATGTTACTAGCTTTCTGGGTTCATCACTTAAATCCATTTTTTGGACCACACTGGAAAAACATAGGTATACGCTACTATGGCCTATCCTATATACTTGGGTTTTTAACAGCAGCAGGTCTTTTAAGCTATTATAGCAAACGTGGCTTAAGCAAATTACCTAAAGAACGCGTAGGTGATCTCATGGTAACACTAGTCTTTGGTGTACTCCTAGGGGGCCGTTTAGGCTATTTCCTTTTTTATCGTTTTGATCTTTTACTAGCAGATCCGCTTGCAATCTTTAGAGTCTGGGAAGGCGGCATGGCAAGTCATGGAGGTATGATTGGAGTTACTTTAGCGCTCATTTGGTTTTCAAGATCCGAAAAAATACCCCTATTGAGTTTAAGTGATCTTGTTGTTAGCGTTGCTCCAGCTGGATTGTTTTTTGGACGCATAGCCAATTTTATAAATGGAGAACTATGGGGAAGAATCAGTGTAGTACCATGGGCTGTTATTTTTCCTCAAAGCGCAGCCGAAGGAACTCCTATTTCTATGATTCCACCTCGCCATCCTTCACAGCTTTACGAGGCAACACTTGAGGGAATAATTTTATTTATCTACCTACAATTACGACTTTGGAAAAGTAATGTATATAAAAATAAACCAGGCCATTTAGTTGGTGAATTCTTTATAGGTTACGCATGCGTACGAGCTATAGGAGAATATTTTAGAGAACCAGATGCCGGACTAATCATGGGGCTTAGCCGCGGAACTTTCTATTCACTATTTTTAGTTGTCGCAGGAATAGGGTTTATAGGAAATTCCTACTTAAAGAAAAAGTAAATGACTGAAGACCAACCAGGAAATGCTATAAAACAGATACTGCCATGGTTAGTGGCTGTATCGTTTTTTATGGAATCGTTAGATACTACGATTCTTAATACTGCTGTACCGACGATTGCCGAAGCACTCGGCGTTGTGCCGCTTAGCATGAAAGCAGCACTAACCAGTTACACAATTAGTCTTGCAGTCTTTATTCCAATTAGTGGCTGGGTAGCTGATCGATATGGGACTAGGTTAGTCTTTGGAAGTGCAATAGGAATTTTCACTTTAGGCTCAGTCCTTTGCGGCATGTCTACAAATATGCCTATTTTAATTGCATCACGCATCATTCAAGGATGCGGAGGTGCGATGATGGTACCTGTAGGTCGACTAACACTTGTACGTACCTTTGCACGTAATGAAATCATTCGCGCGATTGCATTCGTATCAATGCCAGGCTTAATAGGCCCATTAATAGGCCCACTATTTGGTGGTTTGATTGTACACTATTTACACTGGCGTATGATCTTTTTTGTTAATGTTCCAATAGGGCTAACCGGTCTCTTACTTGTACTAAAGTTACTCCCAGACTATAAATCAGAAGAAAAAACTCCGCTCGATTTCGTTGGTCTAATACTATTTGCATCAGGTATAGGCCTACTTTCATACGTACTTGAAATTTTCGGTGAACATACGTTGGGTTCTTATGAAATTCCTGCACTACTGATTGTATCAATATCACTACTGCTTGCGTACTGGCGATATTCATTAAAACTCGATAAGCCACTTCTTAATTTAAAGTTATTTAAAATTAAAACATTCATAACTTCCGTAGGAGGAGGTTTAATAACGCGAATTGGTATTGGAGGCATTTCATTTCTTTTACCCCTACTTTATCAAGTAGGCTTAGGCTTCACCCCTATACAATCCGGCCTTTTGGTTATGCCTCAGCCCATTGCGGCACTTAGCTTAAAAATGACAATGCCATGGGCTTTAGCACGCTTTGGTTACAGAAAAGTTTTGATCGCTAATACGATCATCCTGGCTGGCATAATCTTTCTTTTTGCACGTATCGATATAAACACATCTATTTATTTAATTGTTAGTTTGTCTTTTGCTTTTGGGTATTTCGCGTCACTGCAATACACAAGCATGAATACACTAGCATACGCTGATATGTCTGACAGCGATATGAGCATGGGAAGCACTATTGGCAGTACGGTACAACAAATGGCAATGAGTTTTGCAGTTGCCACTGCATCGCTAATTACAGGGTTCTTTATAACTGATCATGCACACACAACGACACCCAATATGGTAAGTAGTATACACAAAGCTTTATTTACACTCGGTATAATCACATTACTTTCTACACTTAATTTCACTCATCTAGATAAACAAGCAGGATCTAATGTAAGTGGATATACACCAACGGAAGAATAATCCATAGTATTCAGAACTATACCTTCTAACTGAATAGTTCCTTGACCTTATAAGTAAATTTTAGAGTCTCTACCTTTTGATATAGGCCCTCATCGTCTAGCGGCTAGGACAGCGGATTCTCAATTCGTTAACCGGGGTTCGATTCCCCGTGGGGGCACCAATTTTACCTCTCTTCATAGGAGAAACGATAGGTAGTTATAGGCTTATAAAAGGCTTTATTTGTGTGCAAATGTGTGCAACAATGATCGCAGATGAAGACCCCTACCTTTCCCCATCGCGTTAAGTATGGTTCTGTCGTTCTTAGCATATATCGTATTATAAGAAAGCCATCTGGCAGATCTGCTGAGCGAACTGTCTATAATCTAAGATGGTCGATTGGTTCTAAACGCTACAATCAACACTTTAAAAGCTTCAAGGAGGCTGAGGATGAAGCGATTTTAAAATCTAAGCAGATAGCCGAAGGTAAAGCTGATTTAGCATCAAAAATGAGCTTAGCAGATGCCTCGTTGCTAGATGCAGCAAAGAAAATTGCTGGAGAAATGCCCCTATTGGCAGCATTAGATGAATGGAAAAAGGCACAGGAACTTACTAACGGAAATCTTATAAGAGCTGCCCAACATTGGAAGGCACAAAATGTTGCATCCCCCTTTACACGCATAAAAGTACAAGAAGTAGTTGAGGCATTTATAAAAGCAAAAGAACGTGCAGGCGCTGAAGGAGAAAGAACTTATAGAGCAAAACTTAATGCCTTTGTAGATAAGTTTAAAACACAATACTTAGATTCCTTATCAGTAACCACTTTAAATGCATACTTGGATGGTTTTCAAAATCAGGTAACGCGTAATGATAATAGAAAACGTATTGTTACGCTTTGCAGATGGGCACAAAAGCAAAATTTTCTAATAAGAGGTGTAACACCAAACATTGAATTAACAGAGCGAGGAAAAGAAAAACCACCATCTATTGGTATCATAAATTCAACCACCTTTAGTGAAATACTTGAATTTATAAGAGAAAATCATCCACTATATCTTGCAGCTGTAGTACTAGCTGGATTCTGTGGCATAAGAATTGATGAACTACATGGTAAGCATGCAGATCGCGATAAAAGGCAATTATGGGAGGATATTAATTTAGAAGAAGAATACGTACATGTAACTGCAGTGAAAGAAAGAACCCCAGCCCATCGTAAAGTACCTTTATCCAAGGCTGCTATTGTATGGCTACTACTGTGCAAAAATAGAACTGGCCCTATTTGTGAAAAACAAGCTTTTGAAAAAATAAGACCAATACTTAAAAAGAATAGTTTCGTAATACCTTCTAACTGTTTTAGGCATTCTTTTATATCACATAGAGTTGCACAAACTCAAAATAAACCACAGGTCGCAAACGAAGCTGGCAACAGTGTACATGAAATTGATTTACATTACCGCTTTCCCTTAACCCAAAAAGAAGGTGATCAATGGTTTAAAATTATTCCAGTGCAAAAGAAAAAGCTAAATTTAAAATTTAAGAAATAAATATTATGAAAAGGAAATCAAAAAAAATTAAAGGGGCTACTGCAACAAATGATCAGTGGGATAAATGGAAAAAATTAGGAGAGGTATTTTCTCCCCAAGTATATTTGAATGAATCAAAAGCTCGTTGCGATAGTTATTTAGAATTCCTTAAATTACCTAATAACTATAAATCCAAAAAAGAGTATTTAGAAAATAAAAGAAATATTGTTCAAATAAATCTTAATGATTCTGATACGAAGAAACGTAAAAAAAGGCACATTCAGATGCGTTTAGAATGTGTAAAAATATCACTAGAAATAGATCGATGCATATCAATAATTAATCCAAAGCTGTCAAAAAAATTTACCTTAGAAGATTTTAATGAAATATTCATGGATGTCTTTGAACTTGGATATAAACTTCGTAAGTTAGACGAAATAATACTATTTCTTTTTAGACATAAAGGACGACCTTCTGTATCAACAAAAGATAATATTAAATTAAAAATTGAAGATATTACTAATAGGTATTTAAGCGATAAAAGTATTAAAATAAATAAACGTAAAGAATGGACTTCTGTTTGGGACTATGCTCATGAAAACCAGATTGAATTAGGTATCAAATCTTGTCCTAAAATGACAATCAACGACATGGGGAATGAAACCAAATTAGACTTTTTAAGGTATAAATCACAAATTGTAGGTATGGATACTTTTGGAAGGTACTGCAGACCTGTACTTAAAAACTACAAATAGCTACGAAATATATCATCAAATCTTTACTCACACTAATTAGCAGGTAATTGATATACTTCTATAATCAAAGATCCAGCTTGTCCACTAGCGCTAGCGCCTTGAACAGTATATGCACCAGGTTGTAGGTTCACTAAAACTGCACTATCATTGCTACTTGTATCCTGAATTGCAAAAGCACCTACTGAATTAGCAGCAGTAGCTATATTCTGATTACCAGCCCACCCACTGTTAGAAGCTACTACATTTTGATTACTATCATATAATTTGAGTGTTGGATCCGTCATAACATTAGGAACGCCAAAATTAGCTAATGCTGGTCCGCTTACGCGTATTAAAACTTGTGACGACTGTGTGCCCTGTAAAATAAATCCTGTTGTGAGCATTCCATTTTTAGGTAACTGCTGCAAACATGACACATTAACTAATTGTGTACTATTAACTACTTTGGACGTAGCGGTTACAGCTATAGCAACAGGATTTGTTGAAACACTACCACCAGAATTAGTAGCAACTAATGTATAAATACCAGTGTCGGTACTTTTTGCAGAATTAACAGTGTAGTTATTGGAATTAGCTCCAGGTATAGCTATGCCGTTTTGATACCATTGATATGTTGTATTTCCTGAGGAACTAAAAGCTGCTGATAATGTTACAGCAGATCCCACAAATGTTGCCTGAGAAGCGGGTTGAGTTATAATTACCGGTGCAACTTGAGCAACTGTCTGTATTACACCTTTACGAATTGTATTATTATAATTATCTGCAATATAAATTGCTCCACTACTATCTACCGCTATACCTATTGGATTATAAAATGAAGCATTAGAACCAGCTCCATCAGAAGAACCAGGATTTAAAGCTGAAGTTCCGCCTATAGTTGTTACAACTCCTGATGGAGTTATTAGTCTTATTAAATTATTACCAGAATCTGCTACATACAAATTATCATTAGAATCTACAGCTAATCCAGTTGGACTATTGAAAGAAGCTGCCCCCCCCACTCCGTCCAAACTACCTGCACTTCCAGAGCCGGCAAACACAGTTAAAACACCAGACGAAGAAATTTTATCAATTACATTATTAACACAAATATACACATTATTTAAACTATCTGTTACAATACCACTTAATCTAGCTGCACCCAGAGAAGGTGTTATAAGTGAACCTAAACCTGTATTGGATAGTTTATAAACACCTGAAAAGCCCGAATTCAAAGTAGTGTAAGCTGATACGAAGTAATTACCTAAATTGTCTAAAGCAATAGCTTGAGGTGTATTTAGTGTAATTGAATAAATTCCACTAATATTAATGTATTGATTCGAACCTGAAACCATTGACAAAACCTGTGAATTTCCAGCAAAGATTAAAACTGATCCACCATTAGTAATTTTCTTAACTGCGTTTTCATCTATTACATACAAATTACCTGTGGCATCTAAAGTGATACCTAAAGGCATGTAAAAATTTGAAACACTTGTTGAGCCTATTTGCCTACCTTGCATACCTAGCACACCTGCATATGTACTTACAAAGCCGGAAGGAGTAATCTTCCTTATAGCAAAGTTATTGGTGTCCGAAACAAATATATTTCCGTTTTTATCAACACAAATTCCAGTTGGTCTATTAAATCTAGCCAGTGAACCTGCTGCGTCAATTGCACCACTTAATCCTGCACTTCCTGCTATTGTTGTAAAAACATAAGGTGAATTTAATACTAAATTGGCTGTTGAACTGATTGAAGATCCAGCTTGGTTTGATACAGACACTGTATACAAACCAACATTTGAAGTAGTAGTTGAGGGAATTCTATATACGTTGGATGTAGCGTCAGTAATAGTTTTTCCATTTAAATACCATTGATATTGTAAGTTCACACCACCAATAGCATTTACAGAAAATATAACAGGGTATCCTAGTGTGGCCGTAGCAGATATTGGTTGAGTTGTAATTAATGGAGGACTGTTTATAGACAATATAGCACTAGAACTTGTTTCAATATCTTGGCTATTAGTTATAGTTACATAGTAACTAGCAGCATCAGTAAGTTGAGCTGATGTTATAGAATACGCATTAGATGTAGCACCTGGTATTGGCACTCCATTCTTAAACCATTGAAATGTAAATGGAGCCTGCCCTGTCACATTAACCGCGAAGGTTGCTGATGAACCACTATTAACCAGCAGCGATTTAGGTTGTGAAGTAATACTAGTTAAAATCGCAGGTATACCTAGACGTACAAAAGATATGTTAGATGCGCTATTATATTCAGTTACAGCTAAAGTACCATTTGTTTTATTAAACGATATTCCTGTAAGAAATGCAAAGCCTGCAGAAATACCGCTACCATCAATTGAACCACTGACACCTGATTTTCCTGCGATACTTTTAACATTAGCCGCAGTATCAATTTCTCTTATTAGATAATTACCAGAATCGGCTACGTATAGATTTCCAAATGAGTCTACCGTTAAATCTTGTGGATTATTAAATCTAGCTGCTACACCTACTCCGTCTAATGTCCCAGCTGCTTGGTATTTTCCTGCATAAGTTGAAACTATACCTGCAGTTGTTATTTTTCTTATAGTATTAGACAGTGATTCACAAACATAGATATTATAATTGGTATCAATTGTTATACCAATTGGACTAGTAAACGTAGCTTGGTTTATAGGGCCATCAGTGTAGCCAGAGATACCTGCTATGCCAGCTACAGTAGTTACATTGTATAAGGTATCAATTTTTCGTATTAATTTATTACCATAATCAGCTACGTAAAGATTACCATTACTATCAATTGTTATACCAACAGGAGAATTAAAAGTTGCTGAAGCTCCAGTACCATCATTCGCTCCTATAACACCTAACTTACCTGCTATTATTGTTACAGTACCGTCTACTGCTATTTTCCTTATTACATTATCAACATTATCTGTTGTATAAGAATTACCATTGCTATCAATAGCTATTCTTTGCGGTGAACTACCAAATCCTGGAAGTCCAAATCCTGGAAGCCCGCGTGTTGCAATAGTTCCACTTTGTGTAATGCATAAAATATATTTACGAACATAATCTAACACATAGGACGTATTTGCATTATTTATAGCAATACCATTACATTTTCCCAAATTTAGATTTGTTGCAGTTCCGTTTGAAGATATTAAATATAAACTTTTTATACTGTTAAATACATAAGGTATTACACTTGGTGCAGTTACATTAATTAAAGCTGGATTTGATGTAATAGAACCCGCTGAGTTAGTAACAATTACAGTATACGAGCCATTATCTGAATTTTGTCCATTTAATAGATAAGATGAAGAAGTGGCTCCTATTATAGCGACACCATCTTTGTACCATTGATAAGCTAATGAATTACCACCGCTAGCTGTTACAGTCAAAGTAGTCGGAGTATAAGCTAAAACTTGAGAAGAAATTGGTTGCGTAATTATTGTAGGCAGAGGTATTACAGTTAAAACTGCAGCAGAACTAGTAATATTTCCTCCATTATTAGTTAAATTTACTGTATAACTTCCTGCATTACTTGTCGTAACATTATTTAAAGTTAATGATGAACTTGTTGCACCATTAATTGGAGTCCCATTAAAATACCACTGGTAATTGATTGTATTAGTGCCTATTGCTGTAACTGAAAATGTAACCGCTGTATTTACATTAGTAGTTATAGATATAGGTTGCGTACTTATAATTAATGTTGGTACAGAATCACTTAAATCTGGTATCGAGTTGGAATTAGAATCGTTTAGATCACTTATAACTAATATCCAATTTAAAAAATCTGGAGATGAAGTTGTTGGTTCACCATCACTGAATGTTAATAAACCTATATAGTTATTATTTGTACGCTTTAGCGTACCTGCTAAAGCATGTAAGACTTTACCATCTGAACGAGTTAAATCAAAAGCATTAAAAGACAAACTTTCAGTTGAAACTACATTAAAACTTGTCGTACCAGATAATTTATAACCACTAGCTCCTTCTGTGCAGTTAAATGTCATATTATTAACAGCTCCCCTTTGATAGGTTATACTTCCAAAATCATTTTTTAAAATAAATGATCCTGTAAAATTATTTGTTCCTGTTAAAGTTGCATATGTTTCAGTGTAAGTTCCAGTAAATGCACCAGCTGCTCGTTTAAAATTTATTGTTCCCGCAGATTGAAACCCTGTATTTGATATATAATAACTAGTATGATTTGTATTTGATACAAAGTCTCCGGTATTCTGATACTGTAAAACATCAGGTACTCCATAACTGTTAGTATCAATTATAGTGCCATTACCATTAGAAGGAACCTGCATGTAAAATGTACCGTAATCATAATAAGATTGCAAAGTACTAGTTCCTTGCCCGTAACCAGCTATAAAGTTATTAGGAGTTTTAGCAATTGGTGTAATTTCTCCATTCGCTGGGACTTGCAAAGTTGTATTTGC
>Ga0316220_1004263_pt1 | contig 11149 bp, 5 predicted proteins | sample TBH18005metaG_FD_203632 | JGI IMG/M metagenome (GOLD analysis project Ga0316220, IMG submission 203632) | Freshwater microbial communities from Trout Bog Lake, Wisconsin, USA - TBH18005 | ecosystem: Environmental > Aquatic > Freshwater > Lake > Hypolimnion/Profundal zone | place: USA: Wisconsin...
TGGCGGGGGCAGCCCACGACCAATCTGGCAAATCAGTCCCGGCCGGTGGATCTGGCCTATGTTATCTTCACCTCCGGCTCGACCGGCCGGCCAAAGGGCGTGCTCATCACGCATCACAACGTCGTTCGCCTCATGCAAGCGACGGCGGATTGGTTCCACTTCGACGACCGGGATGTGTGGGCCTTGTTCCACTCGTTTGCGTTCGATTTTTCGGTTTGGGAAATCTGGGGCGCCCTGCTTTACGGTGGGCGGCTGGTCGTCGTGCCTTATTTCGTGAGCCGGTCGCCCCTTGCGTTCTACCGAATGCTGGCCGAGGAGAAAGTCACCGTGCTTAACCAGACGCCCAGCGCGTTTCGTCAGTTAATGCAGGCGGAAGCAGCGACCAGGGCAGCCCCGGAGCTGGCGTTGCGCTATGTTATCTTCGGGGGCGAAGCCTTGGAGATGCGAAGCCTCAAGCCCTGGTTCGAAAGGCACGGGGACGAGCACCCACAACTGGTGAACATGTACGGCATCACGGAAACGACCGTCCATGTCACCTATCGGCCTTTGACCAGGGAGGATTTGGAGGCCCCGAGCTTGATCGGGGTTCCAATTCCCGATTTACAGGTTTACATTCTCGACCCACGCCGGGAGCCGGTGCCCATCGGCGGCCTCGGCGAGATGCACATTGGCGGAGCGGGGTTGGCGCGGGGCTATCTGAACCAACCCGCGCTAACCGCCGAACGGTTCATTCCCGATCCGTTCAGCGACCAACCGGGCGCCCGGCTGTATAGGACGGGCGACCTGGCCCGCCGCCGGGCGGACGGCGACATCGAATATCATGGCCGCATCGATTCGCAAGTGAAGATTCGAGGGCACCGCATCGAGTTGAGCGAAGTCGAGGCCGCTCTGGGCGCCCAGCCAGAAGTCTTGGCTTGCGCCGTCGTGGCCCAAGACCGTGCCGGGGGTGATCGGGTTCTGGCGGCCTTTGTGGTCGGGTGGGAACCAGCTCAGCTCTCGGTGGGTTTGCTACGCCAGCGGCTGGGCGAGAAACTACCGGAGTACATGGTTCCGTCTCAGTTTCTGGCGGTTCCGGCCTTGCCCTTGAACCTGAATGGGAAGGTGGACCGGCAGGCGCTGGAGACGATGGAAGGGACCGAGTTGGCGTCAGGCTCGCAGCACCTCGCTCCCCGCACGGAGCTGGAGCGCCAGTTGGCGGAGATTTGGGGCTCAGTGCTGCAGCGGGAGCGAGTAGGGGTCCAGGATGATTTCCTGGAGTTGGGCGGCCACTCCCTGCTGGCCGTGGTCCTGTGCTCGCAGGTGACACAGCAGCTCAACCAGGAAGTACCGCTGCGCTGGGTGTTTGAACATCCCACCATCGAGAGTTTGGCGAAGCAAATCGAGTCTTCGGGGGAGCCTTCACAGGACACGTGCCGGCTCGCTGGGGCCGACCGGCCGCGTTCTTTGCCGATGTCGTTCGCCCAGGCACGCATGTGGCTGTTGCAACAGACGTTGCCGGACCCCGCCACCTATAACCAACCGTTTGCCTGGCGGCTGTCGGGTTTTGTGGATCGGGAACGGTTCCAGCGCGCACTGCAGGCGATCATGGAACGGCATGAAGTCCTGCGGACCGCGTTGACACTGCAAGGCGAGAGCCTGGTGCAGTTGGTCGCTTCGCCGGAAGCAGTGGCGCTGCCGTGGCAGGAATTGGATCTGCAAACGGTGCCCGCCAGCGAGCAACCGGCCGCCTGGGAAGCGCGGCTGTTGGCCGAGGCGCGCCAGCCGTTTGATCTCACCCAAGCCCCCCTGTGGCGGGTTCTCTGGGTCCAACTCGCCAGCGAGGAGCAAGTGGTGGCGTTCACCTTCCACCACAGCATCGTGGACGAATGGTCCCTGCGACTGTTTCTCCAGGAATTGGAACAACTCTACGCGGCCGACGGACGGGCTGAAGACGCCGGACTGCCGGAGTTGCCGATCCAATACGCCGACTATGCCTGGTGGGAAAGGGAGCGGCTGACCGAGCCACGGCTGGAAGCCCACCGCCGTTACTGGCGCGAGCAACTCCGGGATTTGCCGCCGCCTCTGGAACTGCCCACGGACCGGGTTCGACCCATGCGGTCCAGTGGCCGGGGGGCGGTCCATGATTTCCAGATCGCCAACCCCGTGGTGACCGGCCTCCAGGATCTGGCGCGCGAGGAGGGGACCACCCTTTTCACAGTCGTGCTGACGGCTTTCCAAGTCTGGTTGCTGCGCTACACTGGCCAGGCGGACGTCCTGGTCGGCTCTCCGATCACGAACCGGTTGCGCCCGGAAGTCCACTCCTTGATCGGATTCTTTCTAAACACCCTGCCGCTCCGGTTGCGCCTGGACGGAAACCCGACGTTTCGGCAAGTGCTGAGGCAAGCCCGAGAAACCGTCTTGGCAGCCTTCGACCACGCTGACCTGCCCTTCGAGCAGATGGTCGATCTGGCGGTCAAGGGACGGGCACCAGGGGAGCAACCGCTTTATCAAACGATGTTCGTTCTGTTGGAGCAGGGGTTGCCCGCGTTCAGGCTGGACCGAGCCCAAGCCCGGCAAGTACCAGTGTATACTCGGACCTGCAAAAACGATCTCATCCTCAGCATCCAGGCGGCGGGCAATGTCTGGCTTGGCCAACTCGAGTACGCGACCGATCTCTTCACTGCCGACACGGCGGCGAGGATGGCGCGGCATCTGGCGGTGTGGCTCCAGTCCATCGCGGGGAGCCCGGAGATGTGCATCGATCACCTGCCACTCATGCCAGACACTGAGCGGCATCAGCTCGTGGTGGAATGGAACCGGACCGCGCGGGAATATCCGCGGGATCACTGCATCCATCAGTTGTTCACGGAGCAAGCGGAGCGGACGCCCGAGGCGGTGGCAGTGGTGTTCGCGGGCCACGCGTTGAGCTACCGCGAGCTCGACACGCGGGCCGACCGCCTGGCCTTGCACTTGCGATCCCTGGGCGTCGGGCCGGGCCAGTTGGTCGGCTTAAGGGTGGAACGCTCGCTGGAGATGGTCATCGCGCTGCTGGGTATCCTTAAGGCTGGCGGCGCCTATTGGGCTCTGGAGGCGGACTTGCCGGAAGAGCGCCTGCGCCTGCTGCTGGCCGATGCCCGGCCCCGCGTGCTGCTGGTGCGCGGAAAACCGGTTAGCCCGCTTCCCGAACAGGCCTTGCCGGATGGGCCGGCCACGGCCGTGACGGTCGTGGCGATCGAAGAATTGCTGGCCGCGGGTCCACCAGGAACCATCCCCGCCGAACCGCCGGTCCGGGCCGAGGACCCAGCCTATGTGAGTTACACCTCCGGCTCGACCGGGCGCCCCAAGGGTGTCGTGGTGCCGCACCGAGGCGTGGCGCGGTTGGTGAAAGGGGCGGATTATGTTTCGCTCACGCCGGAAGATACGTTCTTGCATCTGTCTCCCCTGGCGTTTGACGCATCCACCTTTGAGCTGTGGGGCGCTTTGCTCAACGGCGGGCGGGTGGTGCTGCTGCCGCCAGGCCCGCCCGATCTGGCGGACATCGGCACGGCCATCCGCCAGCATGGTGTCACCACTCTCTGGCTAACCGCAGGCTTGTTCCATCTCATGGTGGACCAGCGGTTGGATGATCTGAAGCCCCTGCGACAATTGCTGGCCGGCGGGGACGTGCTCTCGCCCGAGCATGTTGCCAAGGTCCGCCGCGCGCTGCCCAGTTGCCGCGTCATCAACGGCTACGGGCCGACCGAAAACACGACCTTCACCTGCTGCTATCCGGTGACAAACGAACTGGCGTTGAGTCCCAGCGTGCCGATTGGCCGGCCCATCGCCAACACCCGGGTCTATGTGCTGGACCCGCACCAGCAACCGGTGCCGGTGGGCGTGGCAGGCGAATTGTATGCCGGCGGCGATGGCCTCGCTCGCGGCTACCTCAACCAACCGGAACTGACGGCAGAACGGTTCATTCCCGACCCGTTCTCGACGGTGCCAGGCGCAAGGCTCTATCGCACCGGGGACCGTGTCCGTTGGCGGCCGGAGGGGAACCTCGAGTTCCTGGGCCGGCTCGATGCGCAGGTAAAAATCCGCGGCTTCCGGATTGAGTTGGGCGAAATCGAGTCGGTGCTTGGAATTCACCCTGGCGTGAGTGCTTGCGCGGTGGCCGTCCAGCAGAGTTCCGCGGGCGACAAGCATCTGGCCGGGTTCCTGGTAGCACGCCCCGGTTCGGGCTTGACGGTTGATTCGCTCCGGTCCTGGCTGCGGCAGAAGCTGCCAGACTACCTGATCCCGGCGCGGTTCGTGCTGCTGACGGCATTGCCTCTGACGCCAAGCGGAAAAGTGGACCGGAAGGCGTTGGCACAGTCGAAGGAAGTGGAAATGTCCCCCGCCACGGACCAGATGTCGCCGCGCGACGATTTGGAAGCCAAACTGGTGGAGATCTGGCAGGAAGTATTGGGCCGGCCGAACGTGGGGGTGCAAGACAACTTCTTTGACCTGGGCGGATCCTCGTTGCTGGCGGTGCGGGTCCAGGCGCGCATCGAAAAAGAACTGGGCGTGCGGTTGTCGCTGGCCGCGCTTTTCCAAGCCCCCACTGTAGGCAGCCTGGCCGGGCAGCTAAGCGGACCCGGTGCGCCGCCTTATGGCTTGTACTTAACGCACGCCAAGGGCTCCCTAAACCAACCGGTTTTGTTCTGCCTCGCGTGGCTCGGGCTGGCACGAAGGCTCGCCCAGCACTTGGAACCGCATTGGCCCGTGTACGGCACCGACCACACGTTCGATGAGGAATTCCAACGCTGGCGCAAAGACCGCCACGTCACCCTCACGCTGGAAACCGTGGCGGCGCGTAATCTGGCGATTATCCGGCACATCCAACCCCAGGGCCCGTATTTCCTGCTGGGTTTTTGCTTTTCTGGGGTCCTGGCCTTTGAAGTGGCCCGCCAGTTGCAAGCTCAAGGGGAGCGGGTGGCTCTCCTGGCGCTGCTGGAATCCTCGTACCTCCCGGGACTCAAACCGCGCGCCCTGCCCAAGCTTCAGCGTTTCGCTCACTACGCCCGCCTAGCGGTTGGCAAAGGCCCCGCCCAATTAGTGGAGTCACTGCGTCGCAAAATGGCAACTGAGGCCTGGCGCAAGTCTCACCCGAAAATGAGGCTTTGGGGGCTGCTAACCGGAACCTGGAAACGGCGGGATGGCGCCCAAAGGGAAGAGGCCGGGTGGTTGCAACCGGAATTCGTGACCCCGATGCTCCAAGCCTACCGGGGACAACCCTACCAGGGAAGGACCGTGCTGTTTCGCGCCATGCAGCGAGGCGCCGAGTATCAGTTTCATTTTAGCGAGACTGACGGCTGGAATGCCGTGCTTACGCAAGGCGTGCAGGTCGAGGAGATCCCGGGGGATCACATTGGTATGACCGAGGAGCCACACGTAGGTGACCTGGCCAAGCGACTCACGTATCACCTGGCTCACAGCGCCGCCACGGAGGTGAGGCCGCAGGCAGGGTAGCTGCGTCACAGGGGTCACCCATAGATGGGTTCATTCTTCATGTTTTATTCTTGCCCTTTTTGGCCCGTTTGCTCGACCCCGCCTCCGGCCCGGGCTGGCCGCTCATATACTTGCGCAGGTTGGCGTTGGCACCTTCGGAGGTTCCCAGATGCACCCGCGCCGCTATGTCTTTGACCGACTCCAAACCTCGACCAATCTAGCAGACTGGGTTCCCCTCGTCACCCTGGCCTGCCACAATCTGCCGATGTCCATGTCCGATCCGGCTGCGGCCAATTCCAAGCACCGCTTCTGCCGCGTCAAGGTCGGACCGTAGCGAAATCTACCCTCAAACGTGGGCGTGGCGGCAGATCAGGCGAACCATGACCTTCATGCGGTCGCCGGTTACGACGCGGGCTATATCTCCGCGCTGCAGGTCTGTACACTGGCTCTCCCGGCGGTGAATATTGCGGCCGCAAATAATCCATCGGCTCTCTGTTGGCCGGCGTCGACCGCCAATTACCTTCCGCAGACCGCCCGCCAACCTGTCCTCGCCCAACTGGCTGACGGTTACGGAGGGCAGTCCCCGGCCCATGACGCAAACGGAATTCCAGGAGGCGGGTCCTCCATCGCAAGGACGTTCCGATGGACCGGCTCTTGGGCGAGCGGCGTCTCGCCTGCCCGCCGCGGCCCTCGGGGCGAAGGAGGGTAAGAGCGCCGCATTATTCTTTTCATCACCGGCATCCCGATAGCCACCTGAGCGGCCACCGGCCGGGCCGGCGTGGGCCCCCGCCCGAGAGCTTACCGGGCCGGCAAGGTGGGATTGCCCGGAGCCGGGGGCAGGGCCCCCAGGATATCTTGCTGGCGCTGATACCACTCACGCAAGGTGCGCGACAGCATCGAGACCTTGAAGTCCTTGAAATGAGCCAGGTTCAAAGCGGCTTCGACGTCGTTCTTCAACTGCGTGTTGATATCGGATTTGGCCTCCTCCGCCCAGTTCTTGAAGGAACCGGTTCGGTCGTCGAGCGCCCGGGCGGCGGCCAGGCGGGTTTCCTGATCGTACTTGTATTCGAGCACGTCCACCAGGCCCTTGTCCACCTTGCCCTGGAGCCGTTTGGTGTCGTCCTTGGCGGTGATGACGAGCTTGGCGAGTTCGATGACGCGCTGTTCGAGCTTGGCGACGATGTCTTCTTCGCTGGCGGCCCCACTGGCCTCGACGCCGAGGGTGCGGGGCGCATTCCCGAGCCGCTGGCAGACTTGCTTGATGAGTTCCTTCTCGAGTTCCTCGAAGAACTTCTTGGCGCGCTTGAGGATCAGGTCGTGTTCTTCCTTGGTGAACGAATACTTTTTGTCGTCCAGACCCACGAAGGTCTTGTAATTGGGGGAATCGAGCAGTTTCTCGATTTTAGCGGTGAGGTTCGTGGCGCTCAGGCGCTGGACCACCGGGATGCCGGCGGGCTCCGCCTTGAGGTCGAGCTTCAGGTCGACGGGCAGGACGGAGAAGAGGGCGCGGTCCACGCCGCTGAGTTGTTCGATCTGGGCATTGAGGTACTTCCAATGAGCCTCGATCCGGTCTTTGTGATTGAGATCGCCCACGAAATCGAATTGGTTCTCGACGCGAAGGGAGCGGGTGTCGGCCCGGAACCACGCGAGCATGTCGGCGAACTGGCTGGCGAGTTGGGCGGCGTACGAGCTGTAGCGCAAGTCCAGTTGTTCGAGGGGAATGCGGTCGTGGGGATTCCGCGGGGCGCGGGCGCTGATGAAGGTTTCGATGAGATTATTCGGCAGGAGTTCCAGAAGTTGCGCCATCTCGCTATAGGCGTTGACGACCGGGTCCGGACCGTAGTCGAAGGTCCGCACGTCGCCGTAACGGCCGACATCGTCGTCGGTGGCAAAGAGCATTTTTTTCTCGCGGGCCTCGGGGCTGTCAAAGTAGCCCCAGGCAATGGCGGCGCGGTCGTGAGGGAGGGGGTCTTTGATGGTGCGCATGCGCCAACCGGTAAACACGGCGCCCTTGAAGACCGTGTATTCCATCATCGAGCTGGAAGTGAGCTTGTTGGTGAAGGCGTCGGTGGGTTTGCCGCAAATATAGGCGCGGAACCATTCGTCGAGTTCCTTGCGCGTCAGCGTAGCGGCCAGGCTGCCGGCGAAATTATGGCGGAGGCCGAGCACGTGGCCCACCTCGTGGGAGACCGTCTCGCGCACGTAATCCTGGGAGACGCGCAGGGCGGCCTCATCGGTGAGTTCATCGCTGGCCAGGAGTTCCTGGAGACCGTGGGCCATCTGCTGGGCGAAGGTGCGCGAGTCCAGTTCGCAAGCCGGAGCGGTCTCGAGCAGCGGCACACCGAACCGGGCGGCGGCGAGGTTCTTCTTGTCATCCTTTTTGGGCTCGGCGAGATCGAGCATGGCCCGGAGCAGGGCGCGGGCGCGCGATTTGCCCGCAAAGCCGAACACGCTGGTGATATAGGCTTGCCCGTGGCCGGACTCGCCCGTGAGCGGGTCCAGGAGGACGTCGGCATAGGCAAACCCGGCGTTGTCCCAGGGGACCCATTGGATGATGTTCAGTTTGGCGTCGGGCGCGGTAACACCCTCCGGGGCTTTCTGGGCCTGGACGACCTCCTTGCCGAAGGCGCGATTCCAGTAGAGGATGCCGTCCCTAACGGCCTCGACGTAGTCCTTGGGCGTATTGGCCGAGTAGTGGAAAATAACCGGCTTGGAGAGATCAAAGCGGGCGATCCGGGCGGAAACGCGGCCGCTTCCGGGTTCAATCTGGCCGGGCGTCTCGAAGAAACGGGCATAGCGCATATCGGGGCCGCTGGGTTCTTTGGCGGGCGCGGCGCCCGGCACGTAGGGGGAAAGAAAATAACGGACTTCGAGCCGTTGTTCGAAGTTCTGGTCGAACTGCCGGTTGCGGGCCTGGACGCTTTGGCGGATGACGAGTCGGTTCTCGTCCTGGCGCATCTCGAACACCCGGCCCTCGGGCACATCGAGCACCCGGTCGTGGTCCCCCAGGTCCAATTCACCGCCCGAGGTCCAGGCCTGGGTGAAGACGCGGCGCATCCCCTTGTTAAAGTCGATCACCACCTCCTGCTCGTCCTGGCGCAGGATGGGAAAGGTTGCCAGCAAGCGCCGGGCGGGCAGGTCCTCGGTTACCACCAGGCCTTTGGTCGATTCGTAGAGGTCCACCCCATCCGGGAACAACTCGAACCGGACGATCTTGGCCGCGAGGCCTTTGCTGGTCGCCGCGCGCTCTTGGGGAATCAGCGACGCCGTAAACAGATAGTCTTTCCCCAAACCCGCTTTCGGGATGGCGATCAGGAAACGGTCGGCCACGCGTAATTCCGGCGCGGTAGCGTGCGCCTCGGCCCCGGCCGCGACGGCGGCGGCCAGAACCAACAGCGCGGCGCCAAGGGAGGGAAAAACCGCGCGGCGAACCGGGGAGAAAAATGATGACTTCATGACGATAATTTTTCTCAGAATCGCGAACCCCTCGCGCCCCGGCAAGCCTAAAGCGCCAAGGCGCGTAAAGCGGCGGTCAGAATTCGCTGTTCCAGAGTTCGGATTTGGCTATCTTGGGGCGTGGTTGCCAGAACTGAACCATGAACAAACTGCTGTTGATTGACGACGAAGTGGACGTGCAATACTCGTTCCAGCGGATCTTTGATTCGCCCGAGATCGAGATGGCCACCGCGTCGAGCGGCGAAGAGGGGCTCAAGCTCATTCCCAAGTTCAAGCCCGACCTGGTCTTGATGGATGTTCGGATGGGGGGCATTTCGGGCATGGAAACCTTGCGGCGCATCCGGCAGATCGACTCCAAGCAACTGGTGATCTTGATGACCGCCTACGGCACGACCCAGACCGCCATCGAAGCGATGAAGCTGGGGGCCTACGATTACCTGCTCAAGCCGTTCGACATTCCGAAGCTAAAGGAAGTGGTGGCCAACGCCTTCAAGGCCGCGCGCGATATGAAGCAGGTGGTCTCGTATGAACCGCTCCTGGAGAAGGAGGATTACGAGCAGGGGATTATCGGGCGGAGCGAGCCCATGCAGCAGGTGTTCAAGCTCATCGGCCAACTGGCGGCTTCCGACGCTACGGCCCTCATCACGGGGGAGAGTGGCACCGGAAAGGAACTGGTGGCGCGGGCGATCTACCACCACAGCCATCGCCATCAGCAACCGTTCCTGGCGGTCAATTGCGCCGCCATCCCGGAGCAACTGCTCGAGAGCGAGCTCTTCGGCCACGAGCGGGGCGCCTTCACCGGCGCCACCATGCAGCGCATCGGCAAGTTCGAACAGTGTCATCGTGGCACCCTGTTCCTGGACGAGATCGGGGACATGACCCCGACCACCCAGACCAAGATCCTGCGGGTGCTCCAATCCGGCACCTTCGAGCGCGTGGGCGGCAACCAGCCCATCCAGGTGGATGTGCGCATCATCGCCGCCACCAATAAGCCCCTCGAGCAGGCGGTCGCGGCCCGGCAATTTCGCGAGGACCTCTTCTACCGGTTGAACGTCGTACGCATCCACCTGCCCCCCCTGCGGGAGCGGCGCGAGGACGTGCGCCTGCTGGTAGACTATTTCCTTAAGAAGCTCTGCCGGGAGCAGCACTGCACCCCCAAATCGGTGACCGCCTCCGCCTCCAAGGCCCTCGAACAATACCACTGGCCGGGCAATGTGCGGGAGTTGGAAAACGCCATCCGTCGCGCCCTGGTAGTGGCCAAGGGGGACGCCATCCTGGTGGGAGATCTGCCCGTCGAGATTGCCGGCCCCGGCGCTGCCGTGGCCGCGGCCCCGCCCGGTTCCTCCGCTCCCAGCGAGGCGGCCACGGGAGATGCCGCCAGCCTCGCCCGCCAGTTATTCCTATGGGCCCGGCGCGATCCGAAGCTGAAGGTCCTTCCGGCGGTGGAGCGGGAATTGGTCATTCAAGCCTTGAAGGAAACGCAGGCCAACCAGGTCCACGCCGCGCGCCTGCTGGGCATCACCCGCGCCACGCTCCGCAAACGCATCGCGAAGTTCGGCATTCAGCGCGATCTCAGCATTTCCTGACCCGCCGCGGCAATCGTCCGTTCGATCCCGGTTTCTCAGCGCGGGGTGAACGATTGCCCCCGGGAACTCAACGACTCGAGCCGGCTGGCTTTGGCGCCCACGATCTCAGAAACTCAACCACGTCGCGCGGAAGAAGGTCCCCGAGGCGTTCGTGACGGGGAGGGAGGGCAGCACGAGGAAATTGGTGGCAAGCGTGTTGGTCTGAACCGGTTTCCAAACGGCGAGGTTGGTGCTCGACTGGAGCACGTAGCGTTGTCCCGGCGAGCCGTCCAGGCGGAGGCTCAAGGAGCCCGCTCCCAAACCCGTCACCCGCAGTCCCGGAACTGAGCCCGCGGGCAAGGCGAACAGCGTGATGCTCTGGGGTGGGAGCGAGTTGGTGAAGGTGGCGCCGCCCAGCGGGAAGTCCGGCAGGCGCGCGATGACGCCCGCCCCGGTCAACTGCCAGGCTTGGACCGTGCCGGCGGGGTAAAAACCAGGCAGGGCCACGGTCAACTGCGCGAAGGCGGTGAGCCTAAAACCGGCAGTTCAAAGTCTTGAGTATGGGGGGAAGTTGTTGATTTAATTGGGCATGCCCATGCCAATCACACCGGTGCCGGTTCACCCGGAGGGTGAACCGCTTTGCCCCCTGGAAGTCACGTATCCGTTGGCCTTGGACACCC
>Ga0316220_1004267_pt1 | contig 11143 bp, 8 predicted proteins | sample TBH18005metaG_FD_203632 | JGI IMG/M metagenome (GOLD analysis project Ga0316220, IMG submission 203632) | Freshwater microbial communities from Trout Bog Lake, Wisconsin, USA - TBH18005 | ecosystem: Environmental > Aquatic > Freshwater > Lake > Hypolimnion/Profundal zone | place: USA: Wisconsin...
GAGAGCCAAATTATCGTCGAAAACCTGTTCGTTGTTTGGAAGAGAGATACTAAAAACGGTGATGAAAATTTCGCGCAAAGGCGCCAAGCACGCAAAGAAAAAGGGTTGGAAGAGTTTTAAGTAACCCAAGTGGCTAACCCTCACGGTAATCCACAGCAAAGTTGTAAGTCTCTGTCTTTGCGTGCTTTGCGGCCTTTGCGCGAGATCCATTCCCGCGTTTAGCTTTATCGAAACCACGGATTTCACGGATTGGCACGGATAAAACCTATCCGTGTTCATTCGTGTAATCCGTGGTTGATCGGTTGAATGCGAGCTTCCTGAGAAGATGCCTTTGGCGGGGCGCCAAAGGCCGCACGCGAGGGCGCGTGCGCTCCCCAGAGCCCAGTCTCCGACGTTCTCGCAAGAATCGGCGGGCCAAATAATAGAAGAAATTTGCCCTGCGCCCGTTCCGGCAGCAAGTCAACTACTTGACTTGCTTTTTTTGCGGCGCCTTATTCTAATGAGCTTTCAAGATGAGATTAAGGCGCGCAGGATTTTTGCCCGCTGACGAGATGCGAGCGAGGCGCATACCCGCAGCGGTCTGAAACGAGCGCGCAACGAAGCCAGAGGGCAAAAGGACAAGCGGATTAGTCTCAGCTTGAACGCGACTTGGAATTAGCTCTTGTGCGCGTCGTGGACTTCCTGTTTTGCCGCCTCCGTCTTCTCGACGGGTTCGTTGCACAAAACCACGCCCATTAGTTTGCCCCCCTGGAAATACCGGGCGGTGAACTGGCGGCGGACGCGTTCGCCTTCGATCTCGAACCGGACGGGGGCCTGCCGGAAATCCCCGACAAACTCAAACCGAAGATCGAAGACGGTGCTGCTGTGGCAGGGCAGCGCCTTGAACTTCTGGCGCTTCTTTCCGGTAATGTTCCCTCCGGCAATGCGCGCCTGTTCGATGGTCGTCTCCCAGTGCTCCGAACGGCGGACGCCACCGAAGATGGGATCGGGATACAAGGCGATGTCTCCCACGGCGTAGATGCCCTTCTCGTCGGTCTCAAGGTAATCGTTGACCGGGGTGCCGTTGGGACTGCCCAACGGGGTGTTGGTCACGAGGCCGAGATTCGGGTCCGCTCCGGTCGCCAGAATGACCAGACCGGCGGGCAGACGGCTGCCGCCCTTGGTCTGGATATTGCGCAGGACGGTTTTTCCTTCAAAGCCATTGAGGGTCTCGTTGAGCAGCGGCACGCCCTGCCCGGCAAAGTATTCGGTCAGCCAGCGCGCCGTGTCCGCGTCGAGCAGTTCGTGCCAGAGACACGGGAACCGGTTCATCAACTGAACGTTCAGCTTCATGCAGCGCAGCGTGGCCGCCACCTCCGCTGCAAGAAAACCGCCGCCGATGACAATGATCGACTTTTCGCCTTCGACAATTTCGCGCAGGGCGAGGACGTCCCGGATGGTTCGCACCGTGACGATATTGCCGAGGTTGACCCCGGCCACCTGGGGACGACGGGCACGGCTCCCCATCGCCAGGCAAGCTTTGCGAAATTCGATGATCTGACCCGTATTCAGCACGGCGAGGCGCCGCTCCAGGTTGATCTGCGTGACCAAAGTCTCCAATCGCAGCTCAATTTTCTTCGCTGCGTACCAGGCGGTGGGCAGGTGCAGCAGTTTATCGGGCACTTTTCCAGGCACATGGACCGAAGGCGTCGCGGATTCGGTCAACAGCGATCCCAAAAGGCGCGGGCGATGATACGGGAGGGTGGACTCATTGCCCACAAGCGTTACGGATCCCTTCGGATCGTATTCGCGAAGGGATTCGCATACGGCGGCGCCGCCCAAGCCTGCGCCGACGACGAGGTAATCGCGTTGGATCATGCTCATTGGAGAGACTTTGTCCGATTTTGTTCGAAGAGGGAAGCAGGAAATAGAGCGGCGTTGGTGCGCGCATGGTGAAAGAGGTATTGCTGGGCATAGCCGCCGTTTGCCCCGAAGTAGGCGGCGGCGAACTCTTGCAACCCTTTGGCGGTGACCCGGCGTTTGCTCAGAAAATAGCGTTCGCGCAGGACGCGTTCGATCCAAACGTCGATCGGGAAGGCGCCCAGCCGTTCATACGCAAAAAGAAGCACGCAATTGGCGACTTTCGGTCCGACCCCGGGCGCGCGGCGCAGTTCGGCCAGCGCCGCTTCGTCGGGCATTTCCCGGATGGCTTCCAGATTGAGCGCGCCGTCCGCCACCGACCGCGCCGTCGTGAGGAGGTTGCCCGCCCGGAAGCCGAGTCCGCACGCTCGCAACTGCGCCTCCGTCGCTCGCGCCAGCGTTTCCGGCTCTGGAAAACAATGCAGGCATTCGGTTCCCAGGCTAACCGCCCTCCCAAAGCGCCGGCGCAACGCAAGGGACATCTGCCGGATGTGCGCCACCTGCTTCATGGGCGACAGAATGAATGTCGCCAGGCATTCCCAGAGGGGTTGCCGGATAATGCGCAACCCGCGGCAAACGGCGAGCGCCGCTTGCATTGGGGGATCGACCGGAAACGTCCGGTAGATTTCCTCCAGCGGGTGATCCAGGGCAAAGTAGCGTTGAGCGGCCTCTTCGGCGCCTTCGGTGACCCAAAGCCTCTCCCCGCGCTGCTCCACCCGCACCGGCAGGTTGGCAATCAGGCCGGTGTAAGCGACAGCGTCGGCAGCTTGGGCGGGTGACGGCGTCCAGTGGAACACCTGGCCGCACTCAAGGGTGCTTCGCAAGTCAAACAGAGTTGCAGGAATAGCGGACAATGAGAACAGAGTAGGAAGCTATTCCAGAGAACGCCCGACCGCAACGCCGTTCGGGCTCTCAATCTGCCATAGGCGATATAGGGGAACGGCGAGGTCCTCAGCCCGACAGCCTCTCGAAGGCGCCCAGAAGAATGCGCGCCACGGCTGTCGCCCCGACGGTTTCAATCCAGTGCCGGGAGATGGAGTCCGGCTGCCGGTTGCCGGCCTGCCACGCGGCGGCTTCCGCACAAAGCGCGTCGAGAAAGACAGCGGTGCTTTGCCGGCAGGCAGCCGTTCCGGAGAGCGCGCCTGTGAAAAAAGGAACGCTGGCGATATCGCTGGGGCCCACCACGCTGCAACCGCAGCACAAGGCTTCGGCGGCGGCGATGTTGTAGCTTTCGTGCCGGGACGACATGAAGAAGATCTTTGAGCGCGAATAAAGCGCGGCGATGCGGCGGTGCTCCATCATGCCGTGAAAGCGGACGCGGTCGCGCAGCTCGGCTCCGAATTCGCGCTCGGGCGTCCAGCCCTCGGGAAGTTTCCCGACGATGTCCGCAGACCAGTGAGGATGGACGGACAGGAAACGCTTGAGCACCCTCAACAGCATCGGAAAGTTCTTCTGGAACGTGTACCAGCGCCCCACGCTGACAATCCGGTCCTCGCGCGGAATCGCCGGATCGCACCGCATATAGTCTTCCGCCACCGGGTGCGGGGCGAAAAGCACTTCGGGAATGGTATCCGAGAACCGCCGCAGGAACCGCTGCATGCGCGCGACAGCGATGGGGGACTCGGCGGCCAGCATCGGCAGCCGGCTCATGGTCCGGGCCATCTTTTTATCCAGCAGCGCGGGAAAACAGCCGACCGCGCCGACCCGCAGAAGAGTCAGCAACGGCGCCAGCAAACGCCTCGGCAGGCTTCCGCTATCGAGGTGATGCCCATAGGTGCTGACGGTGTAGGTGCGAAGGCATGACGAGGGCGAACGAACGCCGTCGGTATCGAGCTTCTCGATGACGAATGGCGTCGCGGCCAAAGCGGCCCTGCGCACCGCGTCGTAGCGCGGAGCAGACCAGGTGTTGAGGATGATGCCGCGCGGATTGAGCCGGCGCCACCAATCCGGATTCTCGAAGTCAGCCAGCGTTCCGAGCTCCAGCGGCAATGCCGGATCGTGGTTTTCCCGTCGGCCGAAGGCAACCAGCCGGGCATCGACCCCCAGCTTTCGCATTCCGTTCACGATCAGCCCCAGATCGCGGCTCCAATACGGATCGCCATCGGAGTAGCCGAGCGGGATGGCCGCCAGAATCGGAGACGAATCTTGCTTCATCGGGCACCCTCATTATTTGTCATTCTGAAACTTGCATGCCGCCAAAGCGCGAAAAATCGGGAGGGGCTCGGTAGTCGCGTCAGCGTCTTGGAGTGCGGGTAGTCCTCTACCGCTTTGGCAGTGCGCCTGGCTACGTCTGGCGTCAATTCCAAGCGCAAAATCCTCGGTCGGAGAGATGCGGAAAGCTCTGATGGCAAAGAAAATCTTCCGTAGGCGGGGGACTGTCCGGCTTGCGAAAGCGGCAGAGGACTGCCCGCACTCCAAGACGCTGACGCGCTTATCGGAAGCCCCACTCGGCTCCATCGCCACTCCTGTAAGGCGAAAGTTGCCGTGTTACAGCATACTAGTAGGCTGTAACAGTGACCAGTTCGGATCGCTAGATGATGGCAAAGCGCGAAACATCGGGAGGGGCTCGGCAGTCGCGTCAGCGTCTTGGAGTGCGGGTAGTCCTCTACCGCTTTGGCAGTGTGCCTGGCTACGTCTGGCGTCAACTCCAAGCGCAACATCCTCTGTCGGAGAGATGCGGAAAGCTCTGATGGCAAAGAAAATCTTCCGTAGGCGGGGGACTGTCCGGCTTGCGAAAGCGGCAGAGGACTGCCCGCACTCCAAGACGCTGACGCGCTGATCGGAAGCCCCACTCGGCTCCATCGCCACTCCTGTGAGGCGAAAGTTGCCGTGGTACAGCATACTAGGCTCCTATGAGGCCGCGCCGTTGGCGCTGAAAGCCTGTGATCTGGTATCATTTGTAGTCAAGTTACTACCGTAACTTCTTCACGGAAGAAGTTTGGATTCCCGGCCTGTTACCGCGGCAGAGGGTATTGCCGCGTCAGATTGTGGACCTTTTCACGGACGCGATCCAGGACGGCTGTGTCGCCCTTGTGTGAGAGCGCTTCGTGCATCAGGTCGGCGATTTCCATCATCTGCTCTTCCTTCATGCCGCGGGTGGTCACCGCCGGGGTGCCGACGCGGATGCCGCCGCCGAGGGTGATCTTCTCGGTATCGAACGGAATGCCGTTCTTGTTGACGGTGATGCCGGCCTTGTCGAGGGTCTCCTGTGCGAGCTTGCCGTTGAGGCCGTTCGGGCGGAGATCGACGAGCATGAGGTGGTTGTCGGTGCCGCCGGAAACGAGGCGGTAGCCGTGGCGGACGAGTTGAACGGCCAGCGCCTTGGCGTTGTTGACGATCTGCCGCGCATACGTCTTGAAGCCCGGTTGCAGCGCTTCGTGGAAGCAGACGGCTTTGGCTGCGACCACGTGCATCAGGGGACCGCCCTGAATGCCGGGGAACACCTGGGAATCGATCGCCTTGGCGTACTGCTGTTTGCAAAGGATGATGCCGCCGCGCGGGCCGCGCAGACTCTTGTGCGTAGTGGTCGTGGTGAAGTCGGCGTATTCCACGGGGCTCGGGTGAACCTCGGCGGCGACCAGCCCGGCGATGTGCGCCATGTCCACAAAGAGCATCGCGCCGACCGAATCGGCGATTTCGCGCATCCGTTTAAAGTCGATGACGCGCGGATAGGCGGAAGCGCCGGCGGTGATCATCTTCGGCTTGAACTCCGCGGCGTGCTGGGCCAGGGCGTCGTAGTCGAGCGCCTCGGTTGCGCGGCTCACCCCGTAGTGGCTGACCTCGAAGAAGCGCCCCGAAAAATTCGCCTTGTTCCCGTGGGTGAGATGCCCGCCATGGGAGAGGTCCATCGTCAGGATGCGGTCGCCCGGTTGGAGGACGGAGAAGTAAACGGCCATGTTGGCCTGGCTGCCGGAATGCGGCTGAACGTTGGCGTGGTCGCCGCCAAAGAGGGCTTTGGCGCGGTCGATGGCGAGTTGCTCGACCACATCGACGTGTTCGCAACCGCCGTACCAGCGCCGGCCCGGGTAGCCTTCGGCGTACTTGTTGGTCAGGCAGGAGCCCTGCGCTTCCATCACCGCGCGACTCGTGAAGTTTTCCGAAGCGATCAGCTCGATGTTCTCAAACTGCCGCACGCCTTCCTCGGCGATGGCTTTGGCAATCTCCGGATCGACCTCGGCCAATTCGCCGCCCGCCCTAAATTCACCGCCCATGTGGGCCATTTTCTCGACCCGCCGCTCATGGCGTCCGCCTTCGAACACGCCGGTAATGAACGCTTCGACGACCTTGTTGGCCGCCTCAGCCGTCACCTCTTTTCCCGAAAGACAAAGCACGTTGGAATCGTTGTGCCGGCGGGTTGTCGCCGCGTCCTCCGGGGTGTTCACCAGGGCTGCGCGGATCTGCGGAAACCGGTTGGCCGCGATGCACATGCCGACGCCGCTGGTGCAGAAAAGAATCCCAAAATCCGCCTTGGCGCCGATCAATTCCCGGCAGACCAGCTCCGCGTAGTCCGGGTAATCCACCGGCTGGGTGGTGAACGGACCGAAGTCGGAGACGAGATGACCCTTCGCGGAGAGGAATTCGTGGACGCTCTTCTTCAACTCGACCCCGCCGTGATCGGCGCCGAGAGCGATGCGAAGAGGATTGACGGTGGATGGATTTGCGGTGCTGCTCATGGATTGAATGTTTTTGTCGACAAAAGCAAGAATGTGGGGAAGCGCCCGGTTGATCTGATCGCGGCACTGGTAATAGACCTCCAGCCCCTGGCCGATGGGATCGGCGATATCCGCCCCCGGCGCGCTCGGGGTGAATTCGTTGATGAGATACGCTTTCTCGGCGGCCTCGGGAAAGAACGTCAGGATGAGATCGAGATGTACGCGCGTCATCGCGAAAATGTAAGTCGCCCTGTTGACCACCGCTTCGGTCAGCGGCTGGCTGCGGAAACGGGCGATGTCGATGCCGCCGCTGCGCAGGACGGAAACCGAATGCGCGCTGGCTGGTTGCCCGGTGATGGCGCCCACGCCGGCAGAAGACACCCGGATATCCCGCCGCCCGCGAATTAAGTGCCTGAAGAGAGCTTCGGCGATCGGGCTGCGGCAAATATTACCGGTGCAGACAAAGACGATATGTTGAGTGGGTTCCACAAGTGTTGGCGAAAGCCATAAAATTTCACGGAAAATCGGATGTGTCGAGGTTTGAAACAATCAGTTGCGCAAACACCGGCAAAAACGGTAGTTTTACATCCGTTGGCAATTCCTTCTCCAGATCGGCCCAGCTCCGCCCGCGGTCCAGCGGACCCGTGCCATGAACTCTGCCTCCAGGCGTTCCGTTTTGCACTGCTGTTGACAGGGAATCGCGCGGCGGCCAGGGAAGCGTTGCGGGAAATTCTTTCGACGCTGTGCGACCCGGTCTCCCGGAGCAAGAATCCCGACCGTTTGCGCACTCTCCTGGTGCGGCAGGTGCGCCATCAGGCGGCAAAGCTCCCCCGCTCCTCAACGGTCTCAAAGGCACAAACGGCCCAAACGCTCCCTTCCGAGGCGGCGCCTGCTGAACCGGAACCGCCCGACCTCCCGGCCCGGGTGGCCGCTCTCCAGGAGCCCGACCGCACCGCATTTGCCCTGTTTCACTGTTTCGACGGGGATACCGACCGGCTGGCCGAGTCGATCGGATTGCGCGTCTCGAAATTCAGTGCGGCCGTTCTTCGCGCCCGGCAGACGCTGGAGCCCTCCGGCACTTTTCCCGATTGCGCCCGGCTGAGTTTGTACCGTTCCTGGGCGAAAAATTCCGCGCGCATCGCCAAAGCCGTTGCCGCCGACAAAGAAGCCGGGATCGACGCGCAATTTGCCGCCCAGAAAGATTTCGACGGCCGCGTCCAGGCTGAATTGGACGGGATCGCCCCGCCGGAGTCGGTGCCGGTTCCAACACCGGTTGCGTTAGAGGCGTCAGGCTGGCGCGCCGCCCTGCGGCAACCCGCGCTGCTGGCGATTGCGATAGCGGGCCTGGTGATGTTGGGAGTGGCGGTCTTTGCCGCACGGCGCACGCTGGACGATTTTGCAGGCAAAGATTTCGTCTGCGAACTCGTCGCCGATGCCGACGAGATGAGCGGCTTGGAAATGGAGCAAATCAAGCCGGTGGAGGCGGGCAAGCTCGGGGATTGGTTCGTGCTCAAAGGCTTTGAGGACTTTGCCTCGCCGCCGGAGCTTTCCGGGCTCAAAGCCCTCGGCTGCCGGGTTTACGAACACGAAGGGCATCCGATCGCCCAGGTGGCTCTGAACCGGCACAACGCTCTGCTCTTCGTCTTCCACAACGCCAGCAAGAAAGTGCGCCTGAAAACCGGCGCCTGGCGCATCTTTCAGGAAGACGAATGGGCGGTTGCCGCCCGCGGCGACGGGGTTCACTGCTTCGTGGTCGCGTTCCTGGGAAGCGCGGATGAAATGCAACCGCTCTTGAATGCCGGGCAGAGTGGAAATTAGCAACAACGGCAGTTTAATGCCCCGACGGGCTCCAGGTTTGCGTGAGGATTCTCCAGTCCGCGTGCAGCTTGCAGAGGTCCGCTCGGATTTGCGCGATCTCGCTTTGGATTTTGCAGCGCCGCTCCACCTTCAGAAGCACCTCCGCGTTGACGTGTTGGATTTCCTCATCCAACGAGACCAACCGTCTCACCAGATCCGTCGGGACCGGATGATCGAACCCCGCCCGTTCAATCAGACGGTCCAGTAGGCGCTCGTAAGGCATGAACCTGCCGCTGAGACGGAGAGCTTCGTCCTTGAGCCCGCCGTAAGAGGGACAGGTCTCGCAGGGACACCGGCAGCAACACGACAGCGGTGCCCGCTGCCCGCTGCCGCCGGCGGAGGCACGGCCAGCCAGCATGGCTAGCAAAAAAAACGGCAACAACCCCCAGCATGCGGTGAGCTTCATCGCCTTCAGAATCGCGCGGGCGCGTTCTCCGGGCGGTTGCTCCTCGATCCGGCAGTTTTAGAGAATGTAGCCTTCTTCGCCGTGTTCGACCAAATCCAGACCGGCGTCTTCTTCCTCGTGAGAGAGCCGAACGGCCATGACCGCCTTAACCGCGAACGCCACGACCGCGGTGCCGACGACAGCGACGACGAACGTCACCCCGATCGCCTTCAGCTGTTCCAGCCACAAGCCGCCATGAGTGACCAGCGCAGCCAGGCCGTTCTTTTGCGCGGCGCTTTCCAGCAGGTGAGGATTCACCGCCGGATCGGCCAGCAGACCGGTGAGGAATAAGCCCAGCGTCCCGGCCACGCCGTGAACGCCGAACACGTCGAGGGCGTCGTCGAAGCCGAGCCACGCTTTGAGTTTCACGACCGCAAGATAAGGAACGATTCCGCCGAGCAACCCGACGATGATCGCCCCGGAGGCGTTCACGAAGCCGCAGGCGGGCGTGATGCAAACCAATCCCGCCACCGCGCCGGAACAGAAACCGAGGACGCTGGCTTTGCCGCGCAGGAAGTATTCCAGCAGCGCCCAGGTGCCCGATGCCACCGCGCCGGCGAGGGTGGTGGTCATGAACGCGTTGGCCGCGACACCGTCGGCGGCAAGCGCGCTTCCCGCGTTAAACCCATACCAGCCCACCCAGAGCATGCCCGCGCCAACCATACAGAGCACCATGCTGTGCGGCGAAAAGTTCTCCTTTCCGAAGCCCAGGCGTTTGCCAACGATGAGGCAGAGCGTCAACGCGCTCCAACCGGACGCCATCTCCACCACGGTGCCGCCGGCGAAATCGATTGCGCGAATCGAGGCGTGCTCGTTCCAGACGCCGTTCATCAAGCCATCCGCACCCCACGCCATGTGGGTGATGGGGATATAGACCACGAAGAGCCACGCGCCCAGGAAGCTCAGGATCGCCACATAGCGCATCCGCTCGGCCACCGCGCCCACGATCAGCGCCGGGGTGATGATCGCAAACATCATCTGGAACATCGCAAAAACGTTTTGGGAGACCCACGGCGAGTAATCCGTGTTCGGGCGCGAATCGACCCCGCGCAGAAAGGCAAAGTCGAACCCGCCCAGAAAGACGCTCCCGTGGCTGAATGCCAGCGAATAGCCGACCGCCCACCACAGGACCGTCACCAGGGTCGTGACCCCGAAGCACTGCGCCAGCAGCGAGAGGACGTTTTTACGCCGCACCAGGCCGCCGTAAAAAATGGCCAGGCCGGGCAGAGTCATGAAGAGCACGAGGGCCGCCGAGATCATCATCCAGGCATTGTGGCCCGGTCCGGGAACACCCACTGAAGGCGTTGTCAGGCCCGCGGGCACCTTCCCATCCTTGTCTTGCAGGGCTGCGGAAGGGTCGGTGTTGGTGAGGTAAGCCTCAACGCCGGACAACCGTTGTTCGACCGTGGCGACCCGGGCCGGTTTTGGGGACTGTGTCTGCGCTCCGGCAGGCGAAGCGGCAAAGATCAGAAGGGCGAACGCACTGGCTCGGGCCAGGCGGGAGAGAACGGTTGTCATATGAAATACAGGGAAAACGATTTGCTGTTGTGGTTGTGTTGGTCTGAAGAGTGAGCGGGCGGCCATCGAAGCAACGGCCATGCCACACAACGGCAAAAAACGCCATCAAGGCGAGAAATCGCCATCCCGCACTGAAATCCAGTGTTTCAAAACGCTCACTTTGTCGTTTTCTGATCATCTGACTGTATAGAAACAGCCACCAAGGGCCCGTGCTGGCTGTTTTTAGACACTTTCGGCGGAGGTCTGTGGCGTTATTTAAGCAGTTTGACATGCTGCACAGCCACGCCAAAGCCAGGTTCCGAATCATCCCGCAGTCCTTTCGGTCGCTTTCGTCCTTTCCGCATCAGCCACCCCCTTTTTTCACAACCGGCACCCCGCGCCGCCTCGATTGCACGCAAACGATGAACGCGAACTCCGAGCCGGCGCAATTTTCCTCCTGTCGGCGCGGCCTGCCGAAGGGTTTTTTGCCGAAAAGTCCGCCGCCAGAACCGGAAAACTTGGCTGCTCAGGGTTCCTCTTCTGAGTTTTCAGGCCGGGTATGTTTAACAAACGACTTGACGGGGGGGGTGGATCGGCCATGATTCGACCCGTTTTCAACGGCAATACGCCGTTGCGAGCACTATTCCGAAAATATGCACGGTAACCCGGGCGCAATAATCTGGTCTGTTTCGTACTTGTTCGTGGTTGGCACCCTCGCCTTGTACGGATTCCATCGTTATTGCATCATCTACCTTTATTTCAAACATCGTAAAACGGCTCCGAAGCCCTTGAC
>Ga0316220_1004281_pt1 | contig 11100 bp, 8 predicted proteins | sample TBH18005metaG_FD_203632 | JGI IMG/M metagenome (GOLD analysis project Ga0316220, IMG submission 203632) | Freshwater microbial communities from Trout Bog Lake, Wisconsin, USA - TBH18005 | ecosystem: Environmental > Aquatic > Freshwater > Lake > Hypolimnion/Profundal zone | place: USA: Wisconsin...
AGCCGGCGGCCTTGTTGAGGTGGGGATCGTTCAGGAGCTGGCGCCCCCGCAGGAAGACGTCGTAGTACTCCTCCCCGGTCAGGGGATCGATCTTGAAGGCGAAGTTCTTCATACGGATCTCCATGAATTGTTGGAAGGATTACCCATTGGTAGCACCTCTCCGGGGCGGGGGCCAGAACATCCTCAGGATCCAGGATCGCCGGATCCCGAAAAAAAACAGGGTGATGCCCATCACTTTCTGGACACCGAGGTCTTTAATCTGGATAGCATGGCTTTGATCAATGAAATAGGGATGGCCTGGAAGCCTTTCAGGATGAAATCCACTGAGCGTTGAAGGAGGACTGCATGACGGTCGGACTTCTCTTCGATTCCACGCGCTGCATCGCTTGCGGGGCCTGCGCCGAGGCGTGCAAGGTGCAGAACCACCTGCCCGGGCCGGTGCAGGAGGAGTGCACGGCGTACACCTGGACCACCGTCCATACGGTGGAAGACCACAACATCCGCAAGCTCTGCATGCACTGCCTGGTGCCCACCTGCGTGTCGGTCTGCCCCGTGGCGGCCCTCACCAAGAGCGCCGAGGGCCCGGTGGTCTACGATGCCGAGCGCTGCATGGGCTGCCGCTACTGCATGATGGCCTGTCCCTTTGACGTGCCCAAGTACCAGTGGGACCGGGCCATCCCGGCGGTGGGCAAGTGCATCATGTGCACCGACCTGGTCAAGAAGGGGCAGCCCACGGCGTGCGCGACGGCCTGTCCCGTGGCCGCCACGGTCTTCGGGGAGCGCAAGGACCTGATCATGGACGCCACGGAGCGCATGCGCGCCAACCCGGGCACCTACCAGGACCACATCTACGGCATCAAGGAAGCGGGCGGAACCGGCGTGCTCATGCTCGCCGGGGTGCCCTACGGCAAGCTGGGCCTGAAGACGGACCTGGGCGACGAGCCGCCTTCCATGCACACCTGGCAGGTCCTCTCGAAGGTGCCTGACTTCGTGGGCGTCTGGGGCGCCTCGCTCTATGCGGTCCACTGGATCACCTCGCGGCGCGATGAAGTCGCCAAATTCGAAGGGAGGGACGAATGAGCCAGGCACAACCCGCCCCGCGCTTCCGCGCCGGCTTCTGGACCGTCCTGTGCGGCGTGTTCTTCCTCGCCCTCCTGGTCATCACGTTCATCCGCTACAGCCGCGGCCTGGGCGCGGTCACCCACCTCAGCGACAAGTTCCCCTGGGGGATCTGGATCGGCTTCGACCTCCTGTGCGGCGTCGGCCTGGCCGCGGGCGCCTTCACGGTGACGGCCGCGGTGCACATCTTCAACCTCAAGAAGTTCGACCCCATCGTCCGGTCCACCCTCCTCACGGGCTACCTGGGCTACATCTTCGTGATCGTGGCCCTGCTGTTCGACCTGGGCAAGCCCTGGAACATCTGGCACGCCATCATCTTCTGGAATCCCCATTCGGTCATGTTCGAGGTGGCCTGGTGCGTGATGCTCTACACCACGGTGCTCACCATCGAGTTCTCCCCGATCCTCTTCGAGTGGCTGGGCTGGAACGGCCTGGCCCACCTGGTGCACCGGTTCCTGACCCTGTTCGTCATCCTGGGCGTGATCCTGTCCACCCTGCACCAGTCCTCCCTGGGCACCGTCTACCTCATCGTGCCCTCCAAGCTGCATCCCTTGTGGTACTCGACCCTGCTCCCCCTGTTCTTCTTCCTGTCGGCGGTGGGGGCCGGGCTCGGCATGGTGATCCTGGAATCCTACCTGTGCAAGCGGGCCTTCGGCAGGCACCTGGAGATGGACCTGCTGGTGCCGCTGGCCCGGCCCATGGTCGCCATCCTGTCCATCTACGGGATCATGCGGATCCAGGCGATCTTCCGGAACGGCTCGGTCATGGACGTCGTCCACTTCACCTACGAGGGGAGGATGTTCCTCCTCGAGTTCACGGTCGGCGTCCTGGCGCCGGTGTTCCTGCTCGCCTTCAAGAAGGTCCGCACCAGCCAGTCCGGCCTGGTGGCCGGGGCGTTCCTGGCGGTGCTGGGCTTCGTCATGAACCGGCTCAACGTCAGCGTCACGGGCATGGAACGGGCCTCCGGGGTCCACTACGTCCCGTCGGTCATGGAAATCGTCGTCTCGGTGGCCTTCGTCGGCCTGGCCATGGCGGTCTTCGCCCTGGCGGTCCACTACCTGGCCATCTTTCCGGAAAGCGTCGCCGCCCAGGCCCAGGCCGAACCCAAGCACGGCTGGCCCCTGGCGGTGGCGGAGGAAGGTGAGTAGATGCAGATCCGCATTGGCGTCCGCCTGATCCTCGGGGCCGGCCTGGTCACGGCCCTCGCCATCGGCGTCATGGCCTCGATGATCACGCGGATCCATACGGCCCAGCTGGAACTGGGGCTCACCCGCGCGGCGAACCAGCTGAGCGAGACGATCAAGACGAGCACCCACGACGACATGCTGGAGAACCGGCGGGAGCATCTCCACGCGCAGATCCGCAACATCAGCGCCCTGAGTCGGGAGGGCATCCAGAAGGTCCGGATCTTCAACAAGGAGGGGCGGATCATGTTCTCCTCCGAGAAGGAGGAGATCGGCGCGGCCCTCGATAAGCGCGGCGAGGCCTGCTACGTCTGCCACGCCGAGGGCAAGCCCCTGGAGCATCTGGACATCGAGAAGAAGAGCCGGATCTTCGCGGGGCCCGACGGCGCCCGGGTGCTGGGCATCATCAACCCCATCCCCAACGACCCCTCCTGCGCCGCCTCGGGCTGCCACAACCCCACGCAGAGCGTCCTGGGCGTGCTGGACGTGCAGATCTCCATGAAGGACGCCGACCAGGAGATCGCCCGCAGCCGCCGGATCATGCTGGGCCTGGCGCTGGTGGCGATCCTCGCCAGCAGCCTCATCCTCTGGTGGCTCACCCGCAGGCTGGTGCTGGCCCCGGTGGCCGCCCTGGTCGAGGGCACCCGGCGCGTGGCCGAAGGCGACCTCACCACGACCATCCATTATGCCGACAAGGACGAGATGGGCGATCTGGCCCAGGCCTTCAACGCCATGACCCGGCAGCTGGCCGACACCCAGCGCCAGCTCACCCAGGCCGACAAGCTGGCCTCGGTGGGGCGGCTCGCGGCCGGCATCGCCCACGAGATCAACAACCCGCTCACCGGCGTGCTCACCTACGCCTCCCTGCTGGAGAAGCGCTTCCAGGATGATGCTGAGAGCCTGACGGATCTCGAGGTCATCATCCGGGAGACCAAGCGCTGCCGGGGCATCATCCGGGAACTCCTGGATTTCGCCCGCCACACGGCGCCAGCCCGGCGCCCCACGGACCTCAACGAAGTGATCCGCCATTCCCTGGCGGTGGTCATGAACCAGCTCAGCGTGAACCATGTGGACCTCGCGGTGGACCTGCAGACCGGCCTTCCCGAGGCCTATGCCGACGGCAACCAGATCCAGCAGGTCTTCGTGAACCTCCTGCTCAACGCCGCCGACGCCATCGGGCCGGATGGCGGGCAGATCAAGCTCCATTCCGGGACCGGTCTGATGGCCGGCGCCGCCGAGGGCGAGACCCGTCCCTGCCTTGAGCTCTGGATCGAGGACAGCGGCTCCGGGATCAGCCCGGAGGACCTGCCGCGGCTGTTCGAACCGTTCTTCAGCACCAAGGGCAACCACGGCACGGGCCTGGGCCTGGCCGTGACCTGGGGCATCGTGGATGCGCACGGCGGCACCATCGAGGTCCAGAGCGAACCCGGCCAGGGAACCCGCTTCACCCTCCGGCTGCCCCTGACCCCGCCCGACGAGCCCGAGGGGGGACCGCGCACTAGGCCTCCCGTCCTGCCCCGGCTATAGTTCCATCCAAACCCGCATCCAATTGAAGGAGAATTCCCCATGACCGTCCTGCTCGTCATCTTCATGCTGCTGGCGTTCGTCGGCATCGACTATCTGGTGCGCGAGTCCTCCCGCCGCCTCCACCTCAAACGCGAGCGCAGCGAGCGGGAAGCCATCCTCGCCACCTCCGTGCGCCTGGAGTTCGCCGACGAGGCCAAGAGCCTCAAGCGGGTCGAAGTGCCCAATCCCAAGGCCCGCATCCTGGCCGTGGACGACGAGGCGGTGGTGCTGGATTCCTTCCGCCGGATCCTGGTGCTGGAAGGCTTCAACATCGACACCGTCGAGAGCGGCCCCGAGGCCCTGAACCTGGTGCAGCGCAACGACTATGACTTCGTCTTCACCGACCTCAAGATGCCCGGCATGGACGGCGTGGAGGTCGTCAAGGCCGTCAAGCACCTGCGCCCCGACGTCGACATGGTCGTCATCACCGGCTACGGCAGCATCGAGACGGCCGTGGAGACCATGCAGCACGGCGCCAACGAGTACGTGCAGAAGCCCTTCTCCGTGGACGAGCTCTCGGCCTTCGTGAACAAGATCCTGGTCAAGCGCCGGGCCCGCCAGGAAGCCCTGCGCCAGCCCACCGTGCGCATCGTCTCCCCCAGCGAGGCCGAGGAGACCCCCGGCAACGAGTTCTGCGTGCCGGGCGGCGCCTTCATCGCCACCGGCCACACCTGGGCCCGCATCGAGCCCGACGGCCACGTCAAGGTCGGCATCGACGACTTCGTGGGCAAGGCCATGGGCGCCGTCGGCAAGGTGGTGCTGGGCAAGGCCGGCCAGGAAGTGAAGGCGGGCGAGCCCCTGTTCGTCCTCAAGTCCGGCGACGCCGAGCTGACCTTCGTCTCCCCCGTGAGCGGCAGGATCGTGGAAGGCAACAGCGCCCTGGAGGCCGAGCCCGCCCGGATCGCCCACAGCCCCTACAAGGAAGGCTGGCTCTGCCGCCTCCAGCCCACCGACCTGGCCCAGGACCTCACCACCCTCAAGATCGGCAAGGCGGTGCTCGGCTGGTACAGCGAGGAGATCCTCGAGCTCCACAAGACCCAGATCGCGGCCGGCAAGCCCGTGGACAACGTCGAATGGAGCACGCTGCAGAAGTTCCTGGCCTGAACCTGGGGGGTCGGGTACCGGTGGTTCCGGGTCCCCCCGGGGCGGTCAGCGCCGCGTACGGGGGGACCCGGATCCCGGCATTCAGAACTGCGCGGCCTCGGTGCTGCCCTCCAGCGCCAGGGTCGAGCTGAGGCCGCCGCTCACGGCTTCGGCGACGGCGTCGAAGTAGCCGGTGCCGACCTCCCTCTGGTGGCGGGTGGCGGTGTAGCCCCGGCTTTCCGCCTCGAACTCGGCGGTCTGGAGGCGGGCGTAGGCGGTCATGCCCTCCTCGCGGTAGCCGCTGGCCAGTTCGAACATGCCGTGGTTGAGGGCATGGAACCCGGCCAGGGTGACGAACTGGAAGCGGTAGCCCATGGCGCCCAGCTCCCGCTGGAAGCGGGCGATGTCGTGGTCGGACAGGTTCTTCCTCCAGTTGAAGGAGGGCGAGCAGTTGTAGGCGAGCATCTTGCCCGGATGGGTGCGGTGCACGCTCTCGGCGAAGTGCTTCGCCTGCTCGAGGTCGGGCACCGAGGTCTCGCACCAGATGACGTCCGCGTAGGGCGCGTAGGCCCGGGCCCGGGCGATCGCGCATTCCTGGCCGCCCCGGATGCGGTAGAAGCCTTCCGGCGTGCGCTCCCCGGTGAGGAAGGGCTGGTCGCGCTCGTCCATGTCCGAGGTGAGCAGGTTGGCGGAGTCCGCGTCGGTGCGGGCCACGAGCACGGTGGGGACGTCCAGGACGTCCGCGGCCAGGCGCGCCGCGACCAGGGTGCGGATGAAGTGCCCGGTGGGCACCAGGACCTTGCCGCCGAGGTGGCCGCACTTCTTCTCGCTGCTCAGCTGGTCCTCGAAGTGCACGCCGGCCGCGCCCGCCTCGATCATCGCCTTCATGAGCTCGAAGGCGTTGAGGGGCCCGCCGAAGCCGGCCTCCGCGTCGGCCACGATGGGCAGCATCCAGTCGCGGCTGACCTCCCCTTCGGCGAACTCCACCTGATCGGCGCGCTGGAGGGCGTTGTTGATGCGCTTGACCAGGGCGGGCACGGAATTGACCGGGTAGAGGCTCTGGTCGGGGTAGGTGGCGCCCGAGCTGTTGGCGTCCGCCGCCACCTGCCAGCCGGAGCAGTAGATCGCCTGGAGGCCGGCCTTGGCCATCTGCACGGCCTGGCCGCCGCTGAGGGCGCCCAGGGCGGGGACGAAGGGCTCGAGCTTGAGGAGCTCCCAGAGCTTGCGCGCGCCCTCGGTGGCGAGGGTGTGGGCCACCTTCACGGAGCCCCGGAGACGGAGCACGTGCGCGGTGTCGTAGGGGCGCTCAACGCCGGTCCAGCGGGATTCGAAGGGGTGGATCATCGGGAGACTCCGGTGAGTGGGGGGGTGAGGAGGAGGTGGTAGGCGGGGAGGGTCAGGAAGGTCTCGGGGCTTTCCGCGAGGACCAGGGTCTCGAAGAGGTCGGCGGCTTCCAGGAACCGTCCCTCCTCGAAGGGCGCGGCGCCGACCTCGGCGCGGATCTGGAGCAGGGTCTCCTGGATGAAGGCGTGGAAGAGGGAGTGGTCCAGGCGGCCCAGGCCGTCCACCTCCACGTCGTGGCGCACCCACTGCCAGACCTGCATGCGGGAGATCTCGGCGGTGGCCGCGTCCTCCATCAGGCCGTAGATGGCCACGCAGCCCTGGCCGCGGAGCCAGGACTCCAGGTAGCGGATGCCGACCCTCAGGTTGTGGCGGAGCCCCCCTTCGGTGCGCCGGCCTTCGGGCACGGCCAGGAGCAGGGCGGGGTCGGGGGCTTCCGGCATCCGGTCGAGCTGGTTGGGCCGGGGCATCCCGGCGTCGAACTCCGCCTGGGCCACGGCCACGAGGCCGGGGTGGGCGACCCAGGTGCCGTCGCAGCCGGCGGCGACCTCCCGCTGCTTGTCGGCCCTGACCTGGGCGAAGGCCCGGGCGGTGCCGGCCTCGTCGCCCTTCTGGGGGACGAAGGCGCTCATCCCGCCCATGGCCAGGCAGCCGCGGCGGTGGCAGGTGCGGATCAGCAGCTGCGCGTAGGCCTGGAGGAAGGGCTGGTCCATGGTGATGGCGGCGCGGTCCGGCAGCACCGCGGCCGGGTCCATGCGGTGGGTCTTGATGAAGCTGAAGATGTAGTCCCAGCGGCCCAGGTTGAGGCCCGCCGCGCGGCCGCGGTGCTCGTGCAGGAACTCGTCCATCTGGAACGCGGCCGGCAGGGTCTCGATGAGCATCGTGGTGCGGATGCTGCCGGGGGCCAGGGCCAGGTCGCCCTCGATCGCCTCCAGGACCTGGTTCCACCAGCGGGCCTCGAGGTGGTGCTCGAGCTTGGGCAGGTAGAGGCAGGGAACCTTGTCCCGGGACACCAGCTCCCGGGCGTTGTGGAAGAGGAACAGGCCGGCGTCGAAGAGGCAGGCGGGGATGGCCTCGCCGTCCACCTCGAGGTGGCGCTCCCGGAGGTGGAGGCCCCGGGGCCGGACCATGAGGGTGGCGACCTGCGCGTTCAGTTCGTAGCGCTTGCCCGTGAGGGGCTCCAGGTGGCTGAGGGTGCCGCGGACGGCCTCGATCAGGTTGCCCTGGCCCTCGAGGAGGTTGTCCCAGGCGGGGGCCAGGCTGTCCTCGAAATCGGCCATGTAGACCTTGGCGCCGCTGTTGAGGGCGTTGATGAGCATCTTGCGCTCGGGGGGCCCCGTGATCTCCACCCGGCGGTCCTGGAGGCTGGGGGGCAGGGGGGCAACCGCCCAGTCGCCCTCCCGGACGGCGGCGGTCTCGGGCAGGAAGGCCGGACGCTCGCCCTGATCGAAGCGGGCCTGCCGGCCCTTGCGTTCGGCCAGCCGCTCCCTCAGCTGACCCCGGAAGCACCGGGCGAGGGCGGCCAGGAAAGCGAGGGCCTCCTCGGTGAGGATGGATTCATATTCGGGGGGGAGGGCTCCCAGGATGGTCACCCCCTGGATGGGCTTGGCAGTCATAATGGCTCCTGAGAATTGATCTCACTCCCAATCTCGACTAAAATGATTGGATTACAAGAACGCATTCAACGACAGCCAGTGGGCCTGTCAAAAACCGCAAATGAATACCCCCAGACTCTGTAAAATCTGAAAACTTCCTGAGGTGCCCGCCATGCTCGATCTCCCCTCCAGCCGCACTGCCCCCAGGCTGGGCGCCAAGGTCCGCGCCCTCCGCCGGCAGGAGGGGCTGAGCCAGGTGCAGATGGCGGAGCGGCTGTCCATCAGCGCCAGCTACCTCAACCTCATCGAGGCCAACAAGCGCCCGCTCACGGCCAACCTCCTGATCCACCTGGCGCACGCCTTCAAGGTGGACCTCAAGGTGTTCGCGCCGGAGGAGGACCTGCGCCTGTCCGAGGACCTGATGGAGGCCTTCGGCGACCCCCTGTTCGAGCAGCTGGACCTGCCCGCCTCGGAGGTGCGCGAGCTCACCCAGAACTGCCCCTTCCTGGCCCGGGCCGTGTTCCTGCTCTACCAGTCCTACCGCGAGGCCCGGCGGCTGCACGAGACCCTCACGGACCGCCTCAGCGATGGACAGGGACTGTCGCCCCAGACCGCGCCCCTGGGGCCGGAGGCGGTGGCCGATTTCATCCAGCGTTCCATGAACCATTTCCCCGAGCTGGAGGAGGCCGCGGAGCAGCTCTGGAAATCCGCCGGGCTGGAGCAGGACCTCATGTACGGCGGGCTCATGGCCGCCTTCAAGAAGCTCGGCGTCACCGTGCGGATCCTGCGCACCGGCGAGGAGCCGGGGATCCTCCGGCACTTCGACGGGGACACGAAGGTGCTGAACCTCTCGGAGCTGCTGCCCATGCGCAGCCGGGCCTTCCAGCTGGCCCACCAGTGGGCGCTCCTGGCCCTGGGCGACATCCTGGACCGCCTCACCGAGGATCCGCTGCTGGCGGGTCCCGTGGCCCGCTCCCTGGCGCGGGTGGCCCTGGCCAACTACTTCGCGGGGGCCGTGCTCATGCCCTACAAGCCCTTCCTGAAGGCCACCCGGTCGGCGCGCTACGACATCGAGCTCCTGTCCCGGCGGTTCCAGGCGGGGTTCGAGCAGGTCTGCCACCGCCTCACCACCCTGCGCCGGCCGGGGGAGGAGGGCATCCCCTTCCACTTCAGCCGCATCGACATCGCCGGCAACATCTCGAAGAGCTTTTCCGCCTCGGGGATCCGGTTCGCCCGCTATTCGGGCTGCTGCCCCCGGTGGAACATCCACGCCTCCTTCCTGACACCGGGGCTCATCCGCACCCAGATCAGCGAGATGCCCGACGGCCGCAAGTACTTCTGCATCGCCCGCACCCTCGACAAGGAGACCGGCAGCTACCGGGGCCAGCACGCCATCCAGGCCGTGGGCCTGGGCTGCGAGATCGGCCACGCCCGGGAGATGATCTACGCCGACGGGCTGGTGCTGGACCAGCCCCCGGTGCCCGTGGGCGTGACCTGCCGGCTGTGCGAGCGCATGGACTGCGAGCAGCGGGCCTTCCCGCCGCTGCAGCAGGCGCTGAACGTGGAGGAGGACACGCGCAGGAGCAGCTTCTACGCGCACCTGGAGCCGGGGAGCGGGAGGCATCCGGGGCGGTGAGCGCTGGGGCCGGTTGCCGCTTGAGGGGCGCCATGAATGAAACAAGCCATTTGATCCCTGCAGGTTGAGGCAGCGGGCCCCCACGAGGTCGACCTGCCGGGACGGGGATGCGAAACGCTCGATTTCCATACCGGTGATCGGTGGCATCTATGATCAAATAATTCAGTTACGTATGGATGGGTGCCAGGTTCCTCATCGCCCTGGCCCCCGGGAGACCCTGACATGCCGAAACTCTCTGATCCCCTGGAAGTGAAAGGTCTGCACCTGCGCAACCGCCTCGTGATGGCGCCCATGGTGACCGGCCTGGCGGTGGGCAACGCGCCCACCGAAGCGCAGATCCACTGGTACCGGGTGCGCGCCCGGGGCGGCGTGGGCCTCATCGTGGTGGAGGCGGCGGCCGTCGCGCCGGACGCCACGCTGCTCCAGACGTCCATGGGCATCTGGGACGACGCCCAGATCCCGGGCCTGGCCCGCCTGGCGGCGGCCCTGCGCGCCGAGGGCGTGCCCGCCGTGCTGCAGCTGGTCCACGGCGGCGCCCGGGCCTTCCGGGCGGAGGCCGACGGCGCGCGCATGGGCCCCTCCGCGGTGGCCCTGATGCCCGGCCCCGCGCCCAGCGCCATGACCGAGGCGGACCTCGAGGCGGTCATCGACGCCTTCGCCCAGGCCGCCCTGCGCGCCCGCAAGGCCGGCTTCGACGGCGTGGAACTCCACGCGGCCCACTACTACCTGCTCTCCGAGTTCCTGTCCCCCTACACCAACCGGCGCACGGACCGCTGGGGCGGGGACCGGGAAGGCCGGGCGCGCCTGGCCGTGGAGGTCGTGCGGGCCGTGCGCGGGGCCGTGGGGGAGGCCTTCCCCCTCTTCTGCCGCCTGCACGCCTTCGAGGACATGGAGGGCGGCCTCAGCCCCGAGGACGCGATCTTCACGGCCCAGGCCCTGGAGGCGGCCGGGGTGGACCTCCTGGACCTCTCCGGCATCGGGCGGGCTTCCCTGGGCGAGTGGCAGGGGCAGGCCTACCTCAACACCAGCTCCCTGCTGCCGAAGGAGGCGCCGGCGGGCGCCTTCGCCCCCTTCGCGGGGCGGATCAAGGCCGCCGTCGGCATCCCCGTCATCACCGTCGGCAAGCTGGCCGCGAAGGGCGCGGCCCAGCAGGTGCTGGACCTCGGCCAGGCGGACCTGGTGGCCCTGGCCCGCACCCTCATCGCCGATCCCGAAACGCCGAACAAGCTCCTCACCGGCCGCGACGACGAGGTGGAGCGCTGCCAGGAATGCCTCGCGTGCTTCGCGGCCATCCGCAAGGGGCCCGTGCGGTGCTCCGTGAACAAGGAACTGAACTGACGGCGCGTCCATAGCGTTTGGTCTTCCACGTCTTCCCAAGGTATCTTGGTCTGTGCTCAATCCCGACCCCATGAAACGTTCCAATGAAAGGTTCGCCCGCCTTCCGGGGCGGCCTGTCGGGGCCCAGCGCCCGGCGGAGCGCTGAGCCGTGGCCGCCGGCGCCCAGGTCAAGGATCCCGCGTTCATCGCCCAGTGCATGCGCGAGCTCGTGGCCTCGGCGGAGGAGTTCCCGATCAAG
>Ga0316220_1004283_pt1 | contig 11096 bp, 10 predicted proteins | sample TBH18005metaG_FD_203632 | JGI IMG/M metagenome (GOLD analysis project Ga0316220, IMG submission 203632) | Freshwater microbial communities from Trout Bog Lake, Wisconsin, USA - TBH18005 | ecosystem: Environmental > Aquatic > Freshwater > Lake > Hypolimnion/Profundal zone | place: USA: Wisconsin...
GGACGCATAGGCGTTGTGATTATGGATGCTTTCGTGGTTTTCCGCCTCGACCTTATACCACGTCACCTGGGGATGCGCGTTGAGCCGCAACGCCACATTGCGCACCAAATCCTCAACAAAAACCGGGTTTTCATATGCGCGTTCCGTCACGGCTTTTTCGTCCTGCCGCTTGAGCAACGCGTAAAGCTCCGAACTGGCCGACGCCTCGATCATCTCGATGACCTCCTCAATCCAGACAATTTTCCGGAACCGCAGCGCCACCGTCACCGCGCCGCGCTGGTTGTGCGCGCCAAATTTGGCAATCGCCTTGGAACACGGGCAGAGCGTCGTCACGTTCACCTTCACCGTCAGCACAAAATCCGTCTCCTCGCCGCACGCCGCTGCGTCGAACCGCGCGACATAATCCATCAGGCTTTCGCGCCGCGACACCGGCGACTGCTTGCTCATGAAATACGGGAACTCGATCTCCAGATGCGAGGTGGCCGAATGCAGCTTCTTTTGCAGTTCGCGCAGAATGTCGGTGAGGTTTTCGACGTGGATGACATTGCCGTGCGCATTGAGCACCTCCACGAACCGGCTCATGTGCGTGCCCTTGAATTCCTGCGGCAAATCCACGAACATCCCGATCGTCGCCACCGTGTCCTGCACGCTGCGCGCCCGGTCGCGCACCTGGATCGGGAAGCGCAGCCCGCGCACGCCGACCTTGTCAATCCGCAGCTCGCGATGATCGCGCTCGCTCTGCTTGTCGTCCAATATCATCGCCGCCTTTCTGGTTTTGCTGGTTCGAGACATGGGTTGAAAATAGCAGCTTTGCCCGATTTGGCAAAAGTGTTCGCTTGAAAATTCCGGCGGATTTGCCAGCCTGCGATCACCGAATGAAATCCAAATTCCTTTGCGCGCCGGGAATTTTTTTGCTTTTCGGTCTTCAGGTTTTTGCCGGCACCGTCCGCGTCGCCACCTACAACGTCGAAAACTACCTCGACCAACCGACGGCATCCCGTCGCAGCGTCAAATCCGACTCGGCCAAGGCGAAAATCCGCGAGAGCATCCGCACCCTGAATCCCGACGTGCTGGCGCTGGAGGAAATGGGCACGACCAACGCGCTGCTCGAACTCCGCGCCGCGCTCAAGGCCGACGGCTGCGAATTTCCGTTTTGGGAACACCTTCAAAGTTTCGACACCAACATCCACCTCGCCGTGTTGAGCCGGCTGCCCATCGTCGCGCGCCGGCCGCATACGAATGAACTTTTTCTGCTCGACGGCCGGCGTTTCCAGGTCAAGCGCGGCTTTGCGGAAGTGGACATCCAGGCGGCCACCAACTTCACCTTCACGCTGATTGCCGCGCATCTGAAGTCGCGCCTCCTGACGCCCGAAGCCGACGAAGCCGAGGAGCGTCTCGGCGAGGCGAAAGTCCTGCGCGGCATCATTAACGCGCGCCTGGCCCAAAATCCCGGCGCGAAGCTCGTCATCCTCGGCGATTTCAACGACGAAAAAGATTCCACCACGCTCAAGGAAATCATCGGCCGCGGAAAATCAAAACTCACCGACACGCGCCCCGCCGAGCGCAACGGCGACACCGCGCCCGGCGAACCGCCGTATTTTGAGCCGCGCAACGTCGCGTGGACCTACTTTTACGGCAAGAACGACACCTACGCGCGCATTGATTACATTTTGGTGAGTCCCGCCATGAAGCCGCACTGGCTGGCGAACGAAACCTTCATTTCCACCATTCCGAACTGGGGCACCGGCTCCGACCACCGGCCCGTCGCGGCCGGCTTCACCACGGACGGGAAGTGATTTAATTCAGCGCGATGCCGCGGCGGATGAAGGTCGGAATGTCCAGATCCTCGCCGCGATGGAGCGTCGGCTCGCTCTTGTCAAACCGGCCCTTGGAAATGATCGTCAGCGGCAGCTGCCCCTGCACCGGCTTGGTTCCCGCCCCGCGCTTGCGCTGGCGCGACAACGCCGGCTCGCGATGCGGCGGGGCGGCGGCGGGCGCCAGGCCGTGGCTTTCCGCGCGCGGCGACACATGGGCCGGCCGCGCGTTCGCCCGGGCGGCGATGACGGTCACGCAGAGTTTTTCCTTCAAGCCCGCGTCCACCGCCGCGCCCATGATGACCTGCGCGTGGACGCACTGGTGTTTGACCTGCTCCATCACGCGGCTGATCTCGGCCATCGTCAGATCTTTCCCCGCCGTCAGGCTCACCAGCACGGCGTCGGATTCCGCCAGCGCGCGGCCCTCGTCGAGCAGCGGGTGGTTGAGGATTTTTTCCGCCACCTCGCGCGCCCGGCCCGGCCCGGAGGCCTCCACAAACGCAAAGGCGTTCTCGGCATGGCGGTCGCGGATGAGCCCGCACAAGTCGCCGAAGTGAACCTGGATGAGGCCGGGTCGCGTGAGCAGCGACCACACGCCGCGCACGCCCTCGAGGAGAAACCCGCCGGTGACGCGGAAGGTCTCGACCAGCGTGGAATTTTCGTCAATGAGCTTGAAGATTTTCTGGCTCGGCAGACAGATGACGCCGTCGGCGGCGGCCTTCAACTGTTCCAGCGCGGCCTGCGCCTGCGCCTCGCGGCGGTTGCCCTCGCACTCGAACGGCAGCGTGACAAACGCCAGCACCAGCGCGCCGGCCTCATGCGCGGCCTTCGCGAGGATCGGGCAGATGCCGCTGCCCGCGCCGCCGCCCAGGCCGGCGAGGATAAAAACGACGTTCGCGCCCGCGCAGGCGGACTTGAGCGTGGAGAACTGCTCCTCGGCCAGCGCCTTGGCGCGGTCGGGATCGCCGCCGGAGCCCAGGCCGCGAAACAATTTATTTTCCAGATGGATCTTCACCGGCGCCACCGACGCGGCGAGCGCGGCGGCATCGGTGTTGATGGCGGCGAACTCCGCGCCGGCGAATTCCGCCGGGTTGAGCGCGCCGAGCAGCGCGTCGCCGGCGTTGCCGATGGCGAGGATGCGCACGGACGGCTGGCCGGCGGCTTCAGGCGTTTCAAAAAGGGGATTTTGATGTTCAGTTTGCATGGTCAGCCTTTCACGAACGTGGCAGCAGTTTTCCAAAGACGCCTTTGATTCCCGAAACCAGCGAGGGCCGCGCCAGGTGCTTGCGCTGCCGGAGCGAGCCGTATTTCAACAGCCCGATGCCGGTGGCGAATTCGGGCTGGTCCAGCGCGGCGGTCAGGCCGCTGATGGCCGTGGTGTGGCCAGGCGTCACGTTCATCTGGAAGACGTTTTCCGCCAGCGGCACGATGCCCGGCACGCGCGAGGTGCCGCCGCAGAGGAAAACGCCGGCGCGCAAATAGTCGGTGAGACCGGCCGCCTCCAGATCCTGCGCGATGAGCTGGAAAATCTCCTCCAGCCGCAGCGCCATGATGCGCTGAAGATGCCCGACGTTGACGCGCTTGAGTTCGAGGCCGAGTTCGTTGGTGAGGCTCAAGGTCTGATCCTTCGCCGCCTCGGTCGGCAGCGCGGTGCCATGCTCCAATTTCAATTTATGGGCGCGCGTCAACGACACTTTCAGCCCGATCGCGAGGTCGCTGGAAACATGGTCGCCGCCGACCGCCAGCACGCCGGAATGCCGGATGATGCCGTCGGAGTAGGCGACGTATTCCGTGGTGCCGCCGCCGATGTCGATCACCAGCGCGCCCAGCTCCTTCTGCTCGCTGGTCAGCAGCGCGAGCGACATGGCAATGCCGTTGAACACGACGTCTTCCACTTCCAGCGACGTGGCGCGGACGAGGCGGACGGCATTTTGCAGGCGGTTGGCATTGCCGTGGATGACGTGCATGTCCACCTCCAGCCGCGCGCCCAGCATCCCGACGGGGTTCGTCACGCCGTCCTGGCCGTCCACAAAAAAATGCTGCCGCACATGGTTGATGATCGTGTTCTCGGCGGGAAGATTGATGGCCTTGGCGTTCTTGACCACGTCCTCGACGTCGTCCGGCGAAATTTCGCGGTCGGCGGAAACGACCGGGTGCACGCCGCGGTTGTTGAAGCCGCGGATATGCCCGCCGCTCACGCCGAGATAGACGCTGCGGATCTCCACGTCGGCCATCTGCTCGGCCTCGAAAAGCGCATGGCGCAAATCCTCCTCGACCTGTTCGGGGTTGATGATCTCGCCCTTGCGCACGCCGTTGGAGCGCGACTGGCCGAGGCCGATGATGTTCAGCGCGCCCTCGGCGTTCTGCTCGCCGACCACGACGCAAATCTTGGATGTGCCGATTTCGAGGCCGGCAATGATGTTGGAATCGTCAAACATTTTTCCTCCGGTTTTTAACTGGTTTCACCGCCTTGGGCGTCACGGTGGCCGGCGCGGTGCTGGCCATCATCCAGCGCACCGGCACGTTGTTCTGCACCGCCAGGTCCGCCGACGCGATGGCTTTCTGCTGGCTGAAACCCAAATCATAAATCTGCCGCCAGCGCCGGAGCTGCTGGTCGAAATTGCCGGGGCCGAAGGTGATCTCGCTGCCCTGCCCCGTCGTCGCCACCAGCACGCCCGGCGCGGAAACGTCCACGCGCCGCAGATCCACCAGCCCGGCCATCGGCGAACGGTCAAACGCGGCCACCAGTTTCAGCGCCGCCTGCACCGCCGGCAATTCCACGCGCCGGCCCGGCTGCAACTGAAACGCGTTCAGGCCGGAAATCACCGGCAAATCCGCCTTCATCTGCGCCAGCGGCACTGTGCACAGACGCGGGTCCAGCAGTTGCATCACCATGCCGCCGGCATCGAGCTGGAACACGGAAACGGCGATTCCGCCGCCCGCGTCCATCCGCGGCACATTCACCTGGGCAATCGGCTCCCGTTCCGTCACGCGAATGCGCAGCGTGCGCGGCAGCACGCGCTCCACGGAAACCGAATCAATCATCGCCTGAAGTTCCAGATTGCGTTTCACGGTCATCAAATCAAGCGCAATCAGATTTGCCCCTGGCTTAATCAGCGTCCAGCGGCGCAGTTGGTCCGGCGCGATGACGCCGTCGGTCTTCACATCGATCTGCTGGATGGCAAAATCGCTGTTCTCGTAAACGAACGCGTTGAGCGCCACCTCGCCGATGCGCCAAAGCAGGTAAAGGCCGAAGAACGGGCCGATGATGGCCAGAAACAAAAACAGCAAAAGCCGCAGCCGCGAGGCGCGCACCTGGTCGGAACGCAGCTTCACGTCCAGCACGTTGTGCCGGTAGAGGCGGTGGTTCTTGTTTTGTTCGCGTTTAAACCACATTTTTAAGATAACTGCGAATGTATCGCTACAAAAACTGCGGCGGTTTCCTGGTCTTTTGCTTCACGAGTAGCTGCTTTCCGCTTCATCGCCAAATCCACCATGCGCTGGCAAAGTTCGGCGTAATTCAAACCCGCCGCCGCCGCCGCTTTGGGCAACAGGCTGGTCTCGGTCATCCCCGGCAGCGTGTTCACTTCCAGCACCACCGGCGAGCCGTCCGCGCGCACCATCACGTCCACCCGCGCATAATCGCGCCCGCCAACCGCCTGAAAGGCGCCAAGGGCGGCGGCCTGAATGCGCCGGGTCGTCGCCGGGTCGAAATCCGCCGGGCAAAAATATTCCGTGTTGCCGGGCGTGTATTTGTTCCGGTAGTCGTAGCTGCCAACCTTGGGCCGCACCTCGACCACCGGCAAAACTTTCCCGCCAAGAATGCCCACCGTCGTCTCGCGCCCGATGATTTTTTCCTCGACCAAAACTTCCGAGTCAAATTTCAACGCCGACGCCAGCGCCGCCGGCCAGTCGGCCACGCGCTCGACAAATTCCAACCCGACGCTCGATCCCTGCCGCGACGGCTTGACCACCAGCGGCGCGGAAAAATTCGCCGGAAACGGCTCCGCCGCCGAGTTCAGCGTCACAAATCTCGCCGTCGGCACACCCGCCTGAATGCAGCTTTGCTTGGTCAGCACCTTGTCGAACGCGATGCGGCTCGCCCCGGCGTCGCAGCCGGTGTAAGGCACGCCCAGCAAATCCAACTGCTGCTGCACCGTGCCGTCCTCGCCGTAGGTGCCGTGCAGCGCCAGAAAAACCACGTCCGTTCCCGCCGGCAGTTTCCAGTCCGGCGTGCGCGGGTCGAGCTCGGCGACGTCATGGCCGAGCGAACGCAGCGCCTGGGCCACCGCTGCGCCGGAGCGCAGCGAAACTTCGCGTTCCGCGCTCGGCCCGCCCAGCATCACGGTGATGTTCAATTTGGGGGTCACTTCCGGCTGGGTGTTTTGGGGGCCGGCTTGCGAGATTGCGGAAGCTGAACGGCCTTCCGCGGCGCGCTGCCAAGCAAGGTTTCCAACGTGAAAATGATTTCGTTGTTCAGGCTGCGCCGGTTAACCGCCGCCCGTTTTTTCAACTCGCGATGAGTTCCTTTGGGGATGCCTTTAAGCGTGAACGTTATCATAAAAAAACCATAATGGAACCGTTTTGGTTGTCAATCAATCTTCGCCCAGAATCTCGACTTCCGGCGACAATTCAATCCCCCGCCCCGCCCGCGCCTTCGCCTGCAATAATCCCATCAGCTCCAGCACGTCCCGCGCCGTCGCGCCGCCGTCGTTCACCAGGAAATTGCCGTGCTCCGGCGAAACCCGCGCGCCGCCGATCTTCGCGCCCTTCAGGCCGAGTTCGTCAATCAGTTTGCCCGCCGGAATCGCCGCCGGATTCTTGAACATGCAGCCGGCGCTTGGCGCGGCGGGCTGCGAACGCCAGCGCTTCTCGCTGAACGCCTTCATCCGCGCCTCGATTTCCCCGCGCGGCGCCGGCGTGCCGCAAAACACGGCGCGCAAGGCGATGTGGTTTTTCAAAAACGCACAAGCGCGGTAGCTCACGGACATTTCCTTTGGCGTCAATTCGCGGACGTGGCCGGCAAAAGCCATCACGCGGACGGTTTCGACGACATTGAACGTCTCGCCACCCATCGCGCCGGCGTTCATGCGCAGCGCGCCGCCGACGCTGCCAGGAATGCCCTCCAGAAATTCCACGCCGCTCAAGCCGGCGCGTTTGGCCGCCACCGCCAATTCCTTGGACTTCGCGCCCGCGCCGGCGCGGAGGCGCGGGCCGTCAATTTCAATCCGCGAAAATTCCGGCGCCGACAGACAAATCACCACGCCGCGAAAACCGCCGTCGCGGACGACTAGGTTCGAGCCGCGGCCGAGCAGGAAAAATTTCACACCACGCTCGCCACAACATTTCAAGACCGCCGCCAGATCGGCTTCGTTGGCCGGCTCGACATAAAAATCCGCCGGCCCGCCGACGCGCAGCGTGGTGTGCCGCGCCAGCGGCTCGCCGGTTCTGATGACGGTCGCCGGCGAAACGCGGGCGGCGAGCACTTCGGCCATGGATGGCGATTCGGGCATGGTCAGGCCCCCGCCTTTTGTTTCGGCTCGTCGGCGGAACCGCTTTTGGCTTCGGCGGGAATTTCGTGGCCAATCGCTTTCAAAATGGTTCCTGCAATCGCCGCCGCCGCGCCAGGCGCGTGCCACTGCGCCAGCGCGGTTTGGATCTGCGAACGCACCGGTTCGTTTTCGACCAGTTCGGCGATGGCGGCCGCCACTTTTTCCGGCGGGGAATTTTTCTGGTCGAGCCGTTTTGCCGCGCCGGTTTTCTCGAAGGCGGCGGCGTTGAAAAACTGGTGGTTATCCGCCGCCGTGGGCAGCGGGACGAGCACGGCCGGCAGGCGCAGCGCGGCGATTTCGGCCAATGATGACGCGCCGGCGCGGCTGACGCAGGCGGTGGCGGCACCGAGCGCCAGGTCCATTTCGGCGAGGAACGGCTTGACCACGGCCTTGAGACCGAGCCGGGCGTAGGCGGCTTGGACTTCTTCAAAATCCGCCGCGCCGGCGAGGTGCAGCCATTGCCAGTTTTTTTGCGCCAGCAGCGGCAACGTGGACAACATCAGGTTATTCAGGCCGCGCGCGCCCTGGCTGCCGCCGACGACAAGGACGGTTGGAAGTTCGGGATTCAAACCGAGTTTGGTCCGGCAACTGGATGCTGGATGCTGGATGCTGGATGCTGGCGAAAACTGCGGGCGCACCGGCGTGCCGGTGACGGACGTTTTTTTGGTTTTCAACCGCGCGGCGGCCTCGGGAAAGCCGACGAATGCCGCGTCCACAAAGCGCGAGAGAAAGCGGTTCGCCTTGCCGGGAACGGTGTTCGACTCGTGCAAAAATGTCTTGGCGCCGAGGTCTTTGCCGGCGAACACCGGCGGCGCGCTGGTGAATCCGCCCATCGCCAGCACGGCGGCGGGCCGGCGGCGATGAAATATTTTCCAAGCGGCGAACAGCGATTGGCCGAAGCTGGCAACGAACGGCAGATAATTTTTATCCTGCAGGCCGACGGCGGGCAGCGTGTGAATTTTCACGCCGGTGGCGGTCTTCACAGCCTGCTGGTCAATGTCTTTCGGCGAGATCAGCAGCGCAACATCGCAGCCGCGCCGCTGCAATTCGCCGGCGACGGCGAGGCCGGGAAAGAGGTGTCCGCCCGTGCCGCCACACGCGATGGCGACCAGGGGCTTTGGCGGCGTTGAATTCATGCTGCCTTGGCGGCAAAGGGATTGTCGGTGGGCTTGGAAACGAAGTCCGAGGCGGAAATTTTGGCCGGCATGGCCTGGCGCGCGATGCTCAATAAAATGCCGACGCACGTCAGCATGGCCAGCAGGTTCGAGCCGCCATAGCTGATGAACGGCAGCGGCAGGCCCTTGTTTGGCAGCGCGCTGGTGACGACGCCGATGTTGATCGCGGCCTGCAGGCTGATGAGCAGTGTGATGCCGGTGGCGAGCAAAGTGCCGAACGTGTCACGGGCGCGCAGCGCGATGTAAAGCCCGCAGAGCGCGAGGATGACGAACGCCAGGATGACGAACAGCGTGGCAACGAGGCCAAGCTCCTCGCCGATGATGGAAAAAATAAAATCCGTGTGATGCTCGGGCACGAAGCCGAGTTTCTGCCGGCCGTTGCCCAGGCCGAGTCCGTCCCAGCCGCCGGAGCCGAGCGCGATCATCGCCTGATACGCCTGATAGCCGACGCCGTCCTTGTTTTGCTCCAGGTTCCACCAGCTGAAAATTCGCTTCATGCGCATCGGATCACGCCAGATGGAATAAGCCAGGCCGGCCAATGCCAGCGGCACCGGCAGCAACATTTTTTTCCAGTCCGTGCCGGCGATCAGCAACATGCCCAGGCTGACCGCCGCCAGCAGGATGGTGGTGCCGCGGTCCGGCTCGACGAAAATCAGGCCGAGAATCGCGCCGATGAGGGCGACCGGGAAAACAATGCCCCATTTGAAGGTCGCCATCCGGCGTTGGAAGCGGTCGCCATACCAAGCCAGCGCAATGAGGAGGGCGATTTTGCCAAGTTCGGACGGCTGAAAGCGGATGCCGTGAACATCGAACCAGCGGCGTGCGCCGTTGATTTTGCGGCCGATGTGCGGCACGAGCACCAGCAGCAGCAGAAACATGGCGAGACCGAACAGCAGCCACGCGTTTTTTTTAAGAAGCTGGTAATCCAGCGCGGCGGCGGCGGCGCAGCAACCGAAGCCAAACACGCACCAGACGAGCTGCATCATCAGGTAATGAGCGCCCACCTGCGTCATGCTGGAGCTGTAAAGCATCACCAGCCCCAACGCGAGGAGGCTGGTGACACAAACTGCCAGAGTGGTGACGGCGACCTTCATTTCCGTGCTTCAAAAATCCAGCCGCATTCACGCACGGCTTACTTCGCCGGCGCGGGAGCCGGAGCCGTCGGCGCCGGAGCGGAAACCGGCGGCAGCGCAGGCGCAGCCGAGGTGTCCACGACGGGCGCGGCGGGCGCGGCCGGAGCCGCGGCTTCGCCCTTCGACGGAAGCTTCAATTTCTGGCCGACCTTGATCTTGGTCGTGCTCAAACCATTCGCGGCTTCAATCGCCTTGACGGTCGTGCCGTTCTTCTTCGCAATCTTGGTCAGCGTGTCACCGGATTTCACCGTGTAGCTTTGACCGGCATCAGCCACGGCGCCCGTGGAATTGACCGGCGCGGCAGCGGCACTGCCCGCAACCGCCGGCTTGCCACCGGCAGGAATGACGAGCTTCTGGCCGACTTTCAGCTTGGTCGGCACCACGCCGGGGTTCGCGGCCTGGAGCGCCTTGAGCGTCACACCGTTTTTCTTGGCGATCTTGGCAAGTGAATCGCCCTTGACTACGACATATTCTGAACCGCCAGCGGCGGGTTGTTCAACTGGCACGACCGGCGGCAACACCACCGGCGGATTCGTCGTCACCGGCGGCAGCACCACCGGCGGATTGGAAACCGCCATTGCCGGCAGGTTCGTGTCCACCGCCACGGTGTTCGTGTCCACCGTTGACGGATTCGTTTCGTCCGTCGGCTTCTCGCGCTTGCAGCCCTGGATGAGCATGGCGACGAGGCCGGTGACGCTCACGGCGAGCACGCAAAACACCGCGAGTTTGAGGCGGGAACGGCGCTGGCTTTGTTGTTCGAGCAGCGAGCCTTTGGGGACGAATGGATTCGGATTATTCATAAGTTTTGGGCGATGGCGTTTAGGTTCGAGGTGTGTTTTATTTTTGAGTTTGGCGCGGCGGAACTTTCCCTCGAAAAATTTCGCAACGCGTTAAATTTATCTGGTTGTTTTGGGAGCCGGACGACAATTTACCGTGAAAAAAACGACCGGCAGAAAGATGAACTGGTAAAACACTCTTGCTGACCGGCATGCGCCCTGCCGCTCTGACAGAAATTGTTAGCAACCGCGCCGCCGTTTCGCAAGCAACAAAGCGCGATTTCTCAAGGTATTTTTGGTGGTTCAAAGTTTTCATCTCACCGGAGTTTCAGGGTCGCCAGCGCGACCACCGCGCACAGTAGGCACAAAATGAAAAAACGCATCACCACCTGCGATTCGTGCCAGCCCTTTTTTTGAAAATGATGATGCAGCGGCGCCATCAGAAAGATTCTTTGTCCCGTGCCGGTGCGGATGCGCGTGAATTTGAACCAGCCCTTTTGCAAAATCACCGACACCGCCTCCGCCACGAACACGCCACCGGCAATCACCAGCACGAACGGCTGATGGATCAGCACCGCCACGATGCCGAACGCGCCGCCGAGCGCGAGCGAGCCGGTGTCGCCCATGAACACCTGCGCCGGATGAC
>Ga0316220_1004295_pt1 | contig 11064 bp, 10 predicted proteins | sample TBH18005metaG_FD_203632 | JGI IMG/M metagenome (GOLD analysis project Ga0316220, IMG submission 203632) | Freshwater microbial communities from Trout Bog Lake, Wisconsin, USA - TBH18005 | ecosystem: Environmental > Aquatic > Freshwater > Lake > Hypolimnion/Profundal zone | place: USA: Wisconsin...
CCCACCACCAGGCGGCGTTCCAGCGGACGCAGTTGCGAAAAGTACTTTTTCATTTTGGTTCGGTCTCCACGTGCTGCAATTCCAGGCTGAAATTCCACGACATGGCCGTGTTGCCCGCCGAATGGTAAGACAACGGGTCGCCCTCCTTGAAAAACGGCTGGTTGTCCTTCTTCTTCTTGCGCAGGGCGTCATAAAAATCACTCAGTTTCAGCACGTCCGCCGAGTCCACCGAACCGCTGAGGACCAATTTGCTGCCGTCCACCAGGCTGGAGCGCTGCAACGTCACGCTGGTCGGCAATTCATCCGCCACCATTTGCCAGCAGTCCAAGGCCGCGAATTTCAATTGCGCCCGCTCTTGCAACACCCCCAGGCGCGCTTTGAGCTGGATGGAATTCGTGAAGTCATTGCTGATGGCCGCCACCTGGCTTTCCACGCCGCGCGCTTTGAAACCCTCCCATTGCACCGCGCAAAAATAAATCACCAGGCCAATCGCATAGAGCAGGCCCGCATAGCCCAATCCGTGCAGCCAGAGTCGGTCAAAAAACTGCTCCCGGTAGCGCTCCGCGAATTCCGGCGGCTGCAAAGTCACCGTGGCGGTGGAGGCTGCCGCGCGTTTGGCAGAGCGCCCGGCCAGTTCCGCCGGCGCCGGCGGCGGGACGACCTGCACCGGCTCGTTCAGCCCGGCGCGCAAAAGCTGTTCCCATTCCGTCGCGTTGACGGGGTCGGCCACCAGGTGCCACCGCGGCTGGCCGGTCAGCCAGCCTTCCACTTCGCCGGACATGGCCAGCAGGCCGAGCTGGGTCTTCAATTCCTCCGCGCGGTCACCCGCCGGCGGCAATGTGACAAAACTCAGATTGCGCCACGCGCCCCCAAACCACCACGCCACAAGCGCGGCGTTTTGTCCGCCCAAGGTCAGCGGAAACAGCCAGACGCTGTCGCCCTGCGGCGCCACGGCTTCGAGTTGGTCCAGCATGGGCGCCTCGAGCCGGTCGGCCAGAAAACCATCGCGCTCCAGCCGACCCAGAAATTCCTCCACTGTGGCGCGGGCGGCGATGACCACGATAATGGACTGCATGCTCTCCACCGTGCCGTCCGCCTTGGCCGCGCTTTGGTGCGTGCCCAGGACGTGCATGGTCCAGACAATTTGCGTGACGGGGATGGGCGAGAGCTTCTCCAATTGCAGCTCCACCATGGAGAAGGTTTCGTCGGCGCTGGCGGCGGGGAGCTCCGCCACCCGGAAAAAGACGCTTTCCGACGGCAGCCAGGCGACGTTTAATTTGGGCCGCCACAGCGAGGACCAGTTCTTGGCCACCAAATTGGACGGCAGCGACTCGGCGTGCGGCACGCGCTGCTCGCGTCCCAGCACAAAACCCTTGCCCTTCGCGTCGAAATGCCAAATTCGTTTGGCGTCGGGCGCGAGGTGCAGAATGTTGCAGGAATTCCAGCGGGACATCAGAAAAAGTGGATTGGTGGATTGACGGGTTGGTGGGAAACATCCAACATCCAACATCCAACATCCAACATCCACTGGCCTTCTGTTGGAGCCTTCACTGGAGGTTGGGCGTTGGATGTTGGATGTTGGATGTTGTCAGGCTTCATGCGTGGGGCGCGGGGGTCTTGGATTCGCCCTCGATGAGCGCCGCCATGTGTTCTTCCATCTGGGTGACGCGCAACACTTCTTCAATGGTGGTGACGCCGGCCTTCACCTTGTTCCAGCCGTCCACCCGCAGCGTGCGCATCCCCGCTTCGATGGCGCGGGAGGCAATGGTGGTGGCCGGCGCGCGATTCATGATCAGCGGTCGCAAGGCCTCGGTGACCAGCAGCAATTCGTAAATGCCTTTGCGGCCCTGATAGCCAAGCTGCCGGCATTCTTCGCAGCCCGCGCCGCGCCAGACTTTCGCCGTGTCAATGTCCGCCTCGGGGAACTGGATGCGTTGCAAATACTCGCGATCCACCTTCTGCTCAACCTTGCAATGCGGACAAATGGTGCGGATGAGGCGCTGGGCCATGATGGCCTCGACCGAGGACGCCACCAGAAACGGCTCAATGCCCATGTCAATCAACCGGGTGAATGCGCTCGGCGCGTCATTGGTGTGCAGCGTGCTGAAGACCAAGTGGCCGGTTAGCGAGGCGCGAATGGCGATTTCCGCCGTTTCCGTGTCGCGAATTTCGCCGACCATCACCACATTCGGATCCTGGCGCAAAATGTGGCGCAGCCCCATCGCGAACGTCAGCCCGATATCCGAGCGCACCGCGATCTGATTGATGCCCTTCAGCTCGTATTCCACCGGCTCCTCGATCGTGATGATGCGTTTGTGGATGGAATTGATCGCGCTCAAGAAGGCGTAGAGCGACGTGGATTTGCCGGAGCCGGTCGGCCCGGTGACCAGAAAAATGCCGTGCGGCTTGATGATGATGTCGCGGATGGCCGTCTCTTCCATTTGCGAAAAGCCGAGCTTGTCCAGCGAAAGGAAGATCTTCCCGCGGGTCAGCAGGCGGAGCGAGACGCTTTCGCCATAAACCGTGGGCACGGTGGACACGCGGATGTCAATTTCCTCGCCCTTGATGCGCACGTTGATGCGGCCGTCCTGCGGCAGGCGTTTTTCGGAGATGTTCATGCCGCTCATCACCTTGATACGGGAAATGATGGCGGATTGGAAACGCTTCAACTGCGGCGGCAGCGGAATCAGGTGCAGAATGCCGTCAATGCGGTTGCGGATGCGCAGCTCGTCTTCCTGGGGTTCAAAATGAATATCCGTCGCGCGGTTCTTGAACGCTTCCCAGATGATCTGGTTGACAAACTTGATGACGCTGGCCTCCTGGTCGCCCTCGGTGATTTCCTTGTCGGCGGCCAAGTCCAGGTCCATGGTCTCGCCCTCGCCCATTTCGTCCAGCGTTTCGGCGCCGACGCCGTAGTATTTCTTGAGCGCCTTTTCAATCTCCAGCTTCGTGGCCAGCGCGAAAACCACCGGCATCTTGGCGTCGAACCGCACGGCGCTCATCATGGCCCCGTCGAATGGGTCGCTGACGGCCACCTGTAACACGCCGTTATTGATGGCGGCAGGCAGCACGGAATACTGGAAGGCGATTTTGGTGGACAGCTTGTTGCGCACCTCGTCCTCGACGGTCAGCTTGCCCAAGTCGAGATGCGGCCAGCCGAGCGTGTTGGCCAGTTTTTGGACGAAGGCCTCCTCGCCCAAGCCGCGTTCGCGCGCGATGAACGTCAACAGCGTTTCGGCCGAACCGGCGTCGGCGGCAGCACGCCACGATTTACGCCAGTCGTCGAATTGCGCCGGAGTCACCTCCGCGACCGCCGCGACCAGATTTTTTACTGAGCTAAATGCCATCAGGTTCCGGTTTAACAACCAGAGCCGGTAAAAGTTGCAAAAAATCCACCCCTTGACAATCCAAACCGCGGGAAATCTGGGTTGTCTCCACGTCTCCACGCCCGGCGCGGGTTGGGTTCAATCGTTTGCGAATTATTTGGAGAACAGCGGTTGGAGGCGCTGGGCCAGAAGCTGGTAGCCCGCAGCATTGAAGTGCAAACCATCTTGCACAAACAGTTCCGGGCGAGGCTGGCCATTGGCGCCGAGCGGTAAATCATACGTCTCAATGTACTTCAGGTACGGGGTTTCCTTGACAAAATTTCCGACCAGCCGGTTCACCTCCTTTTCCTGTTCGTGCTGTTTCCAGCGCGCAATGCTGGGGCTCAGCGAGACATACACAATTTCTGCTGCCGGCAGTTTCGCGTGGACGGTGGACGCAAATGCCTGGAGGTCGGCAAATACCTGCTCTGGGGATTTGCCGGCCCACAGATCGTTGCCGCCGGCGCGCAGCACGACCATCCGGGGCGCATAGGGGAAAATCACGCGCGCCGCGAAATGCGTCGCGTCCACGATTTGTGAACCGCCAAAACCGCGGTTGAACACCGGCTGGCCGGGAAAATCCCGGGCCAGCGATTTCCAGCGCGCGATGGTTGAAGAACCGATGAATTCCACCCCGTTCCGGGGTGGCGGATTGGTGGCATCCACCTGCTCAAATTGGGCGATGGCCTTTTCCCAAGCGCCAAAATTATGGTTGGTCTCCGCCCCCAGGACCAAACCAGCGGACAGGGCGAAAATGAAGACACCAAACTTCAGCGGAGCGCGATTTCTCATCCGCCAAAGTTAAGGGCAAGGCCGGCCAATGAAAACATATTTCTGCGCCATCAATAACCAGGCCTGCCGAGCCGCAGCCCGGAGCGAAGCGACGGGCGAAGGCTGGTGCCAGCGAGTGGAATCGAACCACTGACCTCGGGCTTATGAGTCCCACGCTCTAACCAACTGAGCTACGCTGGCAACCAAAACGGCCCTATATTCTGCGGACTTTTTGGCCAGTGTCAAACCGGGAATTTGGCGGATTGGTGGCGAAAATGGACCGCGGCTTGACACCGTTCTGGATTGGGAGGGGAGCGCACGCGCCTCGCGTGCCGCGGTTGACGCCTCGTCAACCGCCCCTTGCGCGGCACCGCGCAAGGTGAGTGCAGAAAGCCGGAGTGCTCGTTCAACCATCCGTAGTCGCCCGCTTTCTGACGTTTCCATAAGAACAGCGTCCAGAACGCCGGGACACCCGCGCTATACGCTATATTTACGTTGCCAGCACTTTGGGCTTGGGTTCTATTTTGCGCTTTGTTGTTCGACCCGTTTCCATAAGCTTAACGATGCTGCCAACCATCTCGCCGGAGTCGGAGCACGGCCGTCCCCGGCCGCAGCAATGCCCGTACAATCCGCCGCTTCCGGCAATTATCAGCGGCTTGGTGCTTTTGGGGATGCTGTGCCCGGGACGGGCGCGCTCCGACCGCAATTTGAAAGCACGCCCTTGCCCGGATATTTCATAGGCAAATCCGTACCGCAGACTTCCAAGTCTGCCGTATCGCGGGTTTCTAAACCCGCAGACGCCGCGCATTCTCGACGCCCTGCCAATTTGGAAATCGGCGATACAGCAGGTTTGGAAATCTGCGGTACGCAGGTTTCGCCCGCCTCCGCCAACCCAACGGTGAAATATCCGGGTTAGTCATTTGCCCACGTCACTTGTCACCGCTTAAACAAGCTCCACCAAGCCGGGAGCAGAAAAACGGAAATGAGCATGTTGGCGCCGATGCCCACCGCGCAGACCTGGCCCAGGCTGGCCATGCCATGATTGCTGGAAAAAGCCAGCGATCCAAATCCGGCCACCGCCGTGCCGCCGCACAACAGCAGCGCGCGCCCCACGGAGCGCCGCACCGCCGGCAAATCACCCCCATGCCGGCGCAACGCGAGCTGAATGAAAATAGTGTAATCCACGCCTGTGCCCAGCATCAGCGGCAGCGCCATCAGGTTCATCAAATTCCAACTCCAGCCGGCCAGCGTCATCGTGGCCAGCAGGCACACGCCGCTCAACCCCAGCACTGCCAGGCCGAGCAGAATCTCCGTCGCCCGGCGAAATGCCAGCCAGAGGGAGAGCAGCACCAGCGCCACCATCGGCGCCACCAGCGCCCACATTCTGGATTGCACCCGCTTCAGGGTGGCATTCCCGAGCAGCTCCCAGCCGGAGAGCAGCGCGTGATCTTGCGCGAGTTGGCGGGACAGGCTGGTCAGCTTCGCCGCGTCCACCCGGTTGGTGGCGGGATAAACCAGGCCCATTACCAGACATTCGTCTGCGGTTCGCGCCACAAACCGCTTCAGCAGCCATTGGCTGACTTGATTCGTCGGCCAGATTAGGGACTTGCTTGCCGCCGCGTTCGCCCAGGTATGAACCATCTCTTCCGTCAGCAGCAGCGCATTGGTGTTGAAGCCCGCACTTAGCGCCGCGTCGCGCAGTCGCGAGCCGGCCGCTCCCAACACTGCGGCGGTCGTGTGATTGGCGGATTGGTACTCACCGCGCGGCCACAAAGTGTCGGGCAGAAGGTACCGGCCAATGAGCTGGTTCGTGGCCGCCTCGTTCAATAATTTTTCCGCCGCGATGAGCCGCTGATACACCTCCGCCTCGTCGCGGCCGGGGACGATCAACCAAAGCGGCTGCGGCGGCAGGCCAAGTTCTACGGTCATTTCATCCAAGGTCGTCTGCGCCTCGCCATGCGCCGGCTGCAAGGCGTTGCCGCTGCGATCCAAGCCGGGCCGTTGGAAACACAGCACTGCGCACGCCGCCAAAAAAATCAGGCCGGTGGCCAGGAATACGGGCTGCGGACGGCTCGTCCGCGCGTTGAAACTCGCGGGCGGGCCGCCCGCGCTCCGTTCCAGCGGGGCCACGAAATAATTCCACCAGCGAAACGGCGACTGGTCCGGGCGCGGCTGGCGGCGGTCGGGAAACAGCGGCGGCAGATAAATCATCACCATCACCAGCGCGGACACGCCAATGCCGATGGCGACGAGCGAGCCGAGCTGGCCGAGGCCGGGCAGGCCGCCGAAGTTCAGGACCAGGAACGCGCTCATCGTGGTGATGGCCGCCCAGAGAATGCTCGGCGCAATCGCGCGCCGGATTTCCGGCACGGTCATTTGCGGATGCGCCAGGGCCTCCTGATAGTGGACCACCGCGTAGTCCACCGCCAAGCCCAGCAGCACGGCGGCAAAACCCAGCGCCACCACGCTGATGGTCCCCAGCACCAGCGCTCCCAGCGCCAGCGTGGCCAGCAAAATCAATCCCAGCAGCGCCAGCAGCCACAGCATCGGCCGCCAGCGCCGGTGCGTCAGCCAGAACAAAATGGCGATGATCATGGAAGTGGCGCCCACCGAATGGCTCATGTCGCGTTGCATGCTCGTGGCGATTTCCTGCACAAACACGGGCCGCCCCGTGTAGTGAATCACGACGCCTTGCCACTCCGCCTTCGCCGGCCCGGATTGCAATTCCGTCACCACCGCGCGAATCGCCCGCAGCCAATGGTCGCAGGCGCGGTAGCTGGTCAGATCCACGGCGGACTGCAAATACAACAGGCGATATTTTCCGTCGCTCGACGCGAACATTTGCTGTCCCTGATCCATGGACATGCCGCTGAGATTCGTGAGCGCCGGCATCGTCAGGAGGTTAAACGGATCAAATGACCGCCGCGCCAAGTCCATCGGCGACATGGAGGTGGCCAGCAGCTCGCGTGTTTCGTCCAGCGCCGCCTTGAGCTGGTCGGGCGCGAGGCGATTGGTCAGCGCGGCGAAATCTCCCGGCGGCTGGTTGAACCACAGCCAGCCGAGCAGTTCGCCAAGTTGATCCGGACGTTCCATCCACGGCGGCTGCCACGTCACCTCGGCCACCAGATTGGTTTGCTGCCGCAACCGCGCCGCGAGTTCGCCGGCCCGCCGTTCCGCCGTGTCGGCGTCCGGCGCGCGCAAAGCGAGGACGAGTTCACGCGCATTGGTGAAGTGTTGCTGATAAAGCTTCAGGCCTTGCACCGTTGGCTCGTCCGGCGGCAGCAAGTCGAGCACGTCCACGTCGAACCGCAGCCGCCACAGGCCCAGGCCGACGGCCACGAGGAGGAGCACCCACCACCAGCGTTTCAGGATTGCGCTCACGGCGAAAGATAACCCTCCAGGGTTTCGCCGGTGCGGGAATTTTCCAGCCGCCAGCCGCCGTCCGGCTTGCGCTCAAAGTGGAAATTCCCGGGCAGCGTTTTTCCGTCCAGCGCCGCGGGCAGGTACAGCCAGCCGAAGTGGCTGGCGCGCCAGCCGTAGCCCCTGCCGCTGAAACCTTGGTGCCGCTGCGGGAAATCAATCTGCCAGCGGTTCGAGGTGGTTTGGGCCGAGAGGATGGCAATGGGGGTCTTGTCGAATTGAATCAGATGGCGCCCGGCGTCGTCACTTGCCAGCACCAGATCGCCGCCGAATTCCGGCAGACCGCGTTGCGGACGCCAGAGCGCCTGGCCCTGCTGCACCCGCCAGCCGGGGCCCGTGGTGGCAAACAAGTTTTGGGAGGTGGTTTGGCAGCCGCACCAGCCGCACAGGCCCAGCAGGATGGCCAGCAGGCACAAGCGCGAATGACCCGCCGTCGCTGCGCTTTGGCGCGGCGAGCGAATGACGAATGACGAATGACGAATGAAGCCCAAACCGCGTGGGTGGTACTCTGACAGGCCGGTGGCTGTCCTTTTTTGTTTTGTCATGAAAAATTTCGCATCACTTGTGTCGGCGGCAGGATGCAATATTCCGCCAGCGAAGAAAAGCCTTTCACGAGTCCTTGTCTGGTTAATCTGACCTAAACTTCTTCCAGATCATCACGAACGCCCTGGCAAACTCGTCCGGCTTCCCGGCGACCCACTGGGTCACCGCCGCCGGGGTGAACCACCCGCCGGTTTCGATTTCCTCCGGGTGCAGCGTGAACGGCCCTTCGCTCTCGCACCGGTAAATCCAGCAGAACTCCTGGCCGGTTTCCGGGCAGGCGTCCAGCTTGAACACCCGCCGCGGCGGTTCCGCCGCGATCAGCCCGAGTTCCTCGCGCAATTCGCGCACCGCCGCGTCGTCGTAATCCTCGCCGGTGTCCAGGTGGCCGGAGGACGACGAATCCCATTTGCCTTTGGCCGTGTCCTTGAGTTGGGAGCGCTTTTGCAAAAACACCTCGCCGCGCGCGTTGAACACTAGCACGTGTACCGCGCGATGCCGCAGCCCGCGCGCGTGGACCTCCCGGCGCGGCGCCTGTCCGATCACCTCGTCGCGTTCATTGACCACATCGAATATTTCATCCGTCATAAATTATCTGCGGTTATCCGGGTGTTGCCGGGCGAGGAAAACCGCGAGTTCATCCACCACGCCTTCACCCCAAACCGCTGTTTCCAGTTTGCGGCTGATATATTCGCCCACGCGCCAGTAGAGGTCAATCAGCCCAACGTTGACGGCCCGAAACGCATCATTGCGGGCCGCTTCAATCATCGCCACCACTTCACGAAAGGCCGATTCATGCGCCGGGCAGGAAATAATCGCAGCCGTGCTGCGAGTTTTATCGGCGTGGGCAAAAGTCTCACCACTGGTGCGAGTTTTGGTTTTGGGAGCGGCTTTTCGTTTCATGGCGTTTTGACGACCACCCAGGTGATGAGATCAAAACCGGTGGTTTCCCGCGCCATTTCCTGCTGGTTGGGAATAACAAAATCGCGGCTGGTTTGGCATACGCTAAAGACATCATGCAAGGCTTGTTCAAGAACTGCACGCTGAAAATTAGGCTGCGTAAGCAATGCCAGAATTGCGCCGGGGTGTGCTTGCGAGACCGTCGCAGCGTCATCGTGGAATCAAGCAGGCCAGCCCTCCCCAGTTGTTTGCGCGGCCTTGAATTGTGCCGGGATTCATTGCAAACTGGCAGGAATGAACCTCAAACCGAATTTCCCATTCCGGCCGTGCCTGCTCTGGGCGGCGATGTGTGCTGGAACGCTGGCTTGCTCCACTAAAGCGCTCGCGCAATCCGCACCCGCCAAACCGGACTCGCCAGCATCCCTGACCGTCTTGCCGCTGGAACAATCGGCGAGCCGTGGCATCACCACGCGAGACCCTTCCAGCATCGTGAAATGCAAAGATGAATATTGGGTCTTCTACACGGGCCGGGGCGTGCCGTCGTATCATTCGAAGGATTTGGTGAAATGGGAACGCGGTCCGGCGGTTTTCCAAACGGCGCCGGAATGGATTGCCGGAGTCGTTCCCGAGAACCGCCGCATGTCCTACTGGGCTCCCGACATCATGAAGGTGGGCGACCGGTATCTGCTGTACTATGCGGTTTCGTCCATGGGAAAAATGACCTCCGCCATCGGCCTGGCGACCAACCCCACCTTGGACCCGAACGATCCGTCCTATCATTGGACCGACCAAGGGTTTGTGGTGCGGACGCAGGAAAGTCAGTCGGGCGACGCCTACAATGCCATTGACCCGGCGATATTTCACGACAGCGATGGCAGCCTGTGGCTGGCGTTTGGTTCCTATTGGAGCGGCATCAAACTGATTCAGTTGGATCCTCAGACCGGAAAACGGATCGCGCCGGACTCAAAGATGTTCTCCCTGGCTTACCATGACTCAATCGAGGCCTCTTATCTGTGCAAGCACGACGCCTACTATTATTTGTTTGTGAACTGGGGTTCGTGCTGCCAGAGCACCAACAGCTCCTACAACATCCGCATTGGGCGAAGCCAGACCATCACCGGGCCATATCTGGATAAAGCCGGTGCGGATATGCTCAAGGCGGGCGGCAGTGTGTTTCTGGCAACCACGAACGGCCCGTTGTTCGGGCCCGGACACGCGGGAACTTTGCAGGCCGAAGGCAAGGATTGGTTCACCTCGGATTTCGAAGGTGACATCCGTCTGCAGGGAAGAGCGACCCTGGCGATCATGCCACTCCGGTGGAATGCCGATGGCTGGCCGGAGGCGACCGTGAATGACGTTAAGTCCGCCCCATGACCAGGCCAGATCAGCCCCAAGCCGCGAGAATCTGCTCCGCCTTCACGACTTGTTCGGGTGAGCCGGTGAAGTTGAATAAGTATTTTCCCGACCGGCGGGTGATCAGGACTTTGATGGTGTCCAGGCCGCTGGCTATCATCCGGAAGCGGAGTTGTTTGGTGATTTCCCGGAATCCGTGTTGTTGGAGGCTATTGCGCATGCTCTAGCTTCAGTGCAGACCGGTCGTATAGCAATGTTAAATTCCGCTTATTTTGGGGCTTGGCCGCGGAGAGGCTCGAGATTTTGAAACCATAGAACTGCCGCTCCAAACGTCGAGTAACCGCTCTCGTTCCGGGCCACGTTCTTGGACCCCGGCAGGCCTCCGCCAGCCTCACCTCATCGGCTGTTTTGATTCGGCCTCCCACGTCGTTAACCGGGTCGCCACCGGTTTTCACCTGTTCGGTAACGAGGCTGGATTGCTTTAGGGAGACGCGGCGTTCCTTGCGGCCTGGAACATTCCCTGGCCACGCTTCAACGATGGCGTTCGCCAGAGCACCGCACAAGTTCTCTCGGGTGATTTTGCTTCCGCACATCATTACAGGACCCGGTACGAGTGATTGGTTACACCTTGCTCGACGGGGACTCGCACCCCGCAAGCAGAGCCAGACTTGTGCTGGCGCACTACATAAGCGTGCGATGCGGCACTGACGCCCAG
>Ga0316220_1004313_pt1 | contig 11026 bp, 15 predicted proteins | sample TBH18005metaG_FD_203632 | JGI IMG/M metagenome (GOLD analysis project Ga0316220, IMG submission 203632) | Freshwater microbial communities from Trout Bog Lake, Wisconsin, USA - TBH18005 | ecosystem: Environmental > Aquatic > Freshwater > Lake > Hypolimnion/Profundal zone | place: USA: Wisconsin...
GCAGGTAAAGATAGCCAAATCGCCATAAATGATGTTGTCAATAATTTCAATCGTATAAAGATGGCCTTCAATACTCACTTCTCCACCTCGCTTTGTAGTAGCAATTCATCGTGGGTCATCTACATCACCTCATCTAATCGTTGGGCTATGTCTAAGTAGGTAGGGCAGGGAACGCCATTACAAGCCCGACAAAAAGTTGAGCCATCGTTATACGGAATCGGCTTATGCCTCTCCAACACATCTCGGTTGGCTAAGAGAGAGGCGATAGTAATTCGGTCTAATGCCTGAACTGAACCATCTCCAAGTGTTGTAGTTGCGATTCTTTGGCGTAGAAGTCTTACTGCTTCATCAATCCACGCTATAACTTCATCGTGAGTGGGTTGGGTCATTTAGTCCCCTTAATACCATTGGTACATCCTTTCGTGTCGTAGCGCGTTACACGCGCTGTTATTCCAGTGATAGCGTACATAGAGTAAGCCCCAGCGGATCTGTGTCTGGTAATTGTATCGCCAATCGGTGCCAATTACTGCCATCTTGCTGGCTGGCAAGGCTTGCGGTATGCCATAAGCGCCACCCCATGGGTTGCGAGCATGTACCTTCCACCTAGACTCCATGTACCAAAGCGTGACTAGGCAGCGGTACTGGTTCAAGTCGCCACCCTGGCGCTGATACAGCACTTTAGCAAAGTGCTTAGGGCTGCTCAGATGGTCATTAACAGCCTCAGATTGGCCTGTAAGGCCTTCCGCACCTGCTAGTAGTGTAATGACAAGCAAGGCTATTAAGCCGAGTCGTAGCGGTTGAGTAATCGTGGATCTAGGTAGTCCCATAATGATGACTTAGGCCTTTCTCTTTTAGCGATCAGTGGCTTAATGATTCCCTCTTGGGAGGCACGGCGGCGTACTTCATGCTGCCAGACATTACCATTAACTGACTTATCTATACCCACGGCGTTCAAGCGTTCTAGTGGCAAAGTTCCACCCCAGATACCGTACTCGATGGTAGTTATGTCGCTCATAGCCATTTCTAGGCATGAACCGTCAGCCTTAAGTGGGCAGTCGGCACAGATCCGCATAGCCAATAACACCTTGCGCATGCCTTCGTCCTTATGTGGGGTATTGCCCTTACGTGGCGCACGAAAGTCGTACGGGTTGGGGAACCATAACTCAGGATCTGATTCACGGCATAGTGCTATGTCGTCGGGTTTAATCATAGTTTCTTAACCGCTTCTTCCTCAGTGATGTTAAAGTCCTTCATGGCTTCTTCATAGCCTATCTCATAGCCACGCCGTAAGGCTTCGGCTATGCCGTCTTTCATTACTTGAATTTCCTTATCGTTCATTATTTCACGCTCCCTAATCGCCCGTGCGGGCGTTAGTAGGAGAATAGACCGACCAGCACGGCTCTGTCAAGGGTTTTCGGCGGGCAAGCACGGAATCTCTACGCGGGCGTTGCTTAAAAAAATGAAGGGGAGCCGATCAACGGTTTAACCGTTGTCCGCTCCCCTAAATCCTTGCGCTGGCGTAATTGTCAGTTATACAGCCACTCCATCCCTTCCCCGTCGGTTAGCCTTTCAACTTCACGGCTGGCGCGGATAAATCGCGCTAGATTCTCCACTGCCTCGTCCTGTCGGTTTGGGTCGTGTACCTGCTCATAGAATAGGCGTTGAGATAGTTCTGCCTTAGCCTTCCAATAAGCCAGGCGTCCTTCATGGGTCATCGGTGAACCTTCCTCTCATGGTTAGCCAGGGTTAGGTGAGCGAATTGGCTCGCCCGTACTTCAATCTCTGCCCCGCACGTGGGGCAGGTTACGGCGCGAGTCATGCTGTCATGTCAGCACACTGCTCGCAGTGTGCTGTCCCGTCGTCGCCTTTAGCAAGATCGGTAAGCCAATTTTCAAGACTTATGCGGTGCGCCTCGCGTTTGGCTAATCCCGCCTCGCTTACAGCCTCGCCTATGGCGAGGGATAAATCCCTTGCCACGCCGTCGCCTATTTCCTCGCCATGCTCGTAAATCTTTACGCTGTAGGCGGTACCCGTGGGGTTAAATCGCTTATCGTCCTCGAAAGTCTCGATGTCTAATGTGTAGATGGTTCTCATGATTAACCTCATAGTCCTTTAATAGTCCTGGTCTAGTTACCAGGCTATAGCGCACGGCGTAAACCGTGCGCCATAGTCCGTTAACTAAGCCAGTAGAATCCGCGACGCTCTAGTTCTCTCTGTCTATCGGCTAGGCTCGCGCCGTAATTGATAAAGGCGTCTTTCTGCGCCTCGGTCATCTTGCGCCACTCTCTAGGTAGGTTCATACGTCTAAGCCGTCCACGATGTTCTGGGCGTAGTCCCAAAGGGGTGAATCACTTTCGACGCTTGTGTTGGCAGTATCGAACCAGTCAGAGTAACGGTATACAAGGCGCTCAATGGTGCCTTGTGAGTGGTAAATCTCTAGGTAGTCCGCTGGCCCGCCATAGGATAGGCAGACTTTGGTGAATTGAACCGTGTCTATTGATAGGGCAGGGTCATCAGTGAAATCGGCGTTAGGGTCAGTAAATAGTGCTTTAATCTGCTCCTCACGCTGCAATAGGTTCTGAATTACAAGTTGCGCGCATGACTTATTTTCGCTAGTTGTGGCTTGTTGCATGGTATTAGTCCCTTCTAGAATCTGGCACTGTTGCCAGATAGTGCCCCCGCTAGGTCGTGAACCTTGCGCCGTCTACACGGTGCGGGGGCTGTCGGTCAGAGCGAGTATAACACCGACAGTGTGAAGGATAGCGCGAGCAAGAATAGACACGCGCAAGCGAGAGCGAACAGCGTGCGGATTATTGTCCGCGTGATGTAATAGGCGCGTGAGTGTTTCATTATGCGCTCACCTTCTCCTGGTCATGTCCTAGTGCGTGCCAGGTGCTTCCATGGACATGGACGCCAAATCGCTCTAGTTCGCGCATCATGCGCTTAAGCGCATTAGGCGTGAGCATGGAATCAATCCAGATTCGTCCCTGCGTGTCAATCATGACGTAACGCTGTCTAGATTGCTTAGCCATTGATAACACCGCCCCACATCTCGGTCAATTCCTTAGCCGTAGGCATTACGAAATTAAGCGCGTGACAATCCTCACATAAGCCTTTAGGGAATACGGCGAGAGGATGGATTGCTGTCTTACACTTAGCGCACTCTACGCCATCATAAATACGCGAAGAACGACTATGAAGAGTCACACATCTTTCGCATACCGCTAGAGATACTTGCTCTCCGTTATCGTATTGAAAGAGGCGCGAGGCAACTTTCTTATGTATTCCGCATAGTTCACACATTTTTAGTCCCTTCTTTAGGTGAGTAAGTCACTCACTAACCGAAGTATAAGCCTGTCAAAATCTTAGTGTCAACCCCAAAATCGGCTAGTAATCACATCGTTATAATCTTGTTATAATCGAACATCTGTTCGGTTAGCCCATGGCTAGATAGTTTCACTTTCAACTATCGGTTGCCGTCGCTTGCGATGTCGCCTGGACAGTCGCCCGTCCACAGCCCCGCAACGCATTCGAACATCCGTTCGACACGGTATAACGATCCAATACGACATCGAACCGCCTCGCCTTGCCCGCAGTTTCGCACTCTCACGCGGACGTTACTATCGCCACCGTTAGGCAATTCGAACATCTGTTCGATACCAAAACTGTCACGTCCAACCCGAGGGTTTTAACTATAGGGAGTGTATTACTATTACTATCAACCACAATATTTTTTATAAATATAGGGGCTACCATCTCAAAACGGCGTAAATCTGTCTCAAATAATGAGACGGCGTAAACTATTTTAGCCCCAAACAAGGCTCTGACCTGCGGTTATACCTAATGTGACGAACATCACACACCCCTACTAGGGATAAACCCGTTTTATCCCGCCTTAGTATATATAAGGGGTTAAAAAAAACCGCACTCCGTAGTTCGGCTCTAGACAGCCGAGCCTCACAGCGAGGATGTCGCAAGAGCCGAACTGTTCGCTACGAAGGCTCAAGGCCTTCTTCGCTTCCATAGGGTGACGGCAGGTTGCGCCTGACGGCGCCCCCTAACTTAACCACAGCATTCCCCACAGGGGGATGCTTCGCAGTGGGATAGTTCTAATCTCACGACCATAGGAGATTAGCCAGTGGCAACAAAGGATCCAACGAAGTACCGCCTGGTGGAAGGCGCCAGCCTTCCGTCGAACGAAGCGAAGAAACGTCTTATCGCGCTGATTGAAGATGGCGTTACGGTAGAAGATGCTTGCCGCGCCGTTGGCAAATCGGTCAAGTCTTATGAGTATTATCGTTCATCCGACCCTCAATTTAAAGAGGCGATTGATCTGGCGCGTGTTATCAAGCGCCGAAAAGGGACTGTCGCTGATGAAGACCGTAATATATCCTTTGAAGACTTTAGGCTCAAGTATCTAAACTCACGGACGTTCGACCACCAGCGGAACATCACAAGCCTGCTGGAAGAAGGAGAACCTGCCTGGCTTCACGGGTCTATGACGTACGAGCCGAACTTTAAGAATTATGTGCTAGTCAACATGCCACCAGAGCATGCCAAGTCCATGACCGTGAGTATTGACTATGTGACATATCGGATTGTAACCAATCCTAATGTCCGTATCAAAATCGTCTCTAAGACTCAGGGTATGGCAAAGGAATTTCTATATGCCATCAAGCAAAGACTTACCGCCCCAGCCTACGCCGAACTTCAACGGCGATATGCCCCAGTGGAAGGCTTTAAGGCTACCGCTGATAAGTGGACCGCAGACTCAATATATCTTGAACGCGAGTCGGGAGAAAAAGACCCTACGGTTCAGGCTCTCGGTATTGGCGGCCAGATTTACGGTGCGCGTGCAGACCTTATCATTCTGGATGACGCTGTCACTCTCGCAAACGCTGGAGAGTATGAAAAGCAACTTCGCTGGATTCAGCAGGAAGTTTTAACGCGTGTTGGCCCAACAGGAAAAATTCTAGTTGTAGGTACCCGTGTAGATCCTTTGGATCTTTACCGCGAGATGCGTAACCCTGAGCGTTATCCAGATAACCAGTCTCCTTGGACTTATCTAGCCATGCCAGCGGTTCTTGAATTTGCCGATGACCCAGAGGATTGGGTGACGCTCTGGCCTAAGTCTGATAGACCTTGGGATGCAGATAGCACAGAGCCAGATGCTGAAGGTCTATACCCTCGCTGGTCTGGTCCACACCTTCGCCGTCGCAGAGGCTTGATTGACCCTAAGACCTGGGCTATGGTCTACCAGCAGCAAGATGTTGAATCTACTGCCATCTTCTCTCCTGAGTGTGTACGCGGCGCTGTTAGCGGTATGCGCGCACCAGGTCCTCTCATCCCTGGCGCTCCTGGCCATCCAGCCAGTATGCAAAGCCAGTACGTCATCTGTTCTATGGATCCAGCCATGTCGGGAGATACCTTCTCGGTTGCCTATGCTGGTGACAGAACCAATAGCAAGCGTTATCTACTCGAAGCCAACCGCATGCCTGCTCCTACACCGCAGGCAATCCGCGAGATTATCTTTAGTTGGACTGAGAAGTACAAGCCTAAAGTTTGGGTGATTGAGAAGAACGCCTTTCAGTTGTTCTTGACTCAAGACGAGCAGATTAACCAGTTCCTCGCTACCAGAGGTATCCGCTTGGTTCAGCACTACACAGGTAGCAATAAGATGGATTTAGAATTTGGTGTCGCCTCAATGGCGCCACTATTCGGCTCAGTGGATAACCAAGGCAAGTACATGAAGAATAACTTGCTAGAACTACCACGTGCTAGCGATGAACATACCAAGGCACTAATCGAACAACTGATTACTTGGTCGCCAGGAACAAAGAATAAACAGGATGGTCCAATGGCCCTCTGGTTCGCTGAGACGCAGATGAGAGATTTTATCAATCAATCTGGCGCCTACGGCGGAACCTTCGTCAAGAATCCGTTTGCTACGCCAATGGATTTAGCCAGACGTAAGGTAGTTAACTTAGAAGAATACGCCGCTCTTCAACAGAAGATGGCCGCTAACGGGGGATACTTATGAGTCTAGATATTGACGAGTTAAGTGTAAAGATCCGCAAACTGCGCGATCATTACCACACTCGCGATGCTCGCTGGACTGATTTACAGTCTATCCGCCAAGGTGATATTCAACAGGTCTACCCTGGAATGTTCCCAGATGAATTTCCAAAGCCAATGGTTGCTAACTTCATTGACATCGCAGCACGCGATGTAGCCGAAGTTATCGCCCCGCTTCCCGCCTTTAATTGCGACTCAACGGATTCTGTATCAGACCGCGCACGTAAGAAGGCCGACAAGCGCACTATGATTGCCGCTGGTTATCGTGACACATGCCGTCTCCAAACCTTAATGTATACAGGCGCAGATCGTTATGTAACCTTCGGCATGCTCCCCTTCATTATCGAGCCAGATTGGGAAAACAAGCGGCCAATGATCCGCATTGATAACCCAATCGCGGCTTACCCAGAGTATGACCGTTTTGGCAAGTTGCTCTCCTACTCAAAGCGCTACAACAAGACAGTGCGCGAATTGTGTAATGAATTTCCAGAGCATGAGACTGTTATCCGTGGACCTTATGAGGATCGCAACTCAGAGCGTATGCTTGAGATATTTCGCTATCAAGATAAGAACGAAGTAATCCTATTCGTTCCAGAGCGCAATAACCTTATCCTAGACCGCGCAGCAAACCTCATCGGTGAACTGCCAGTGGTTATCGCTATCCGCCCAGGCATTGACTCAGATGAGAACCAACGTGGACAATTTGATGACATCATGTGGGTGCAGGTAGCCAAGGCTCGCTTCGCCACCTTGCAACTTGAAGCAGCGCAGAAGAGTGTACAGGCTCCATTCGCTTTGCCATCTGATGTGAACGTACTTGAGATTGGCCCAGACGCCACGATTCGTTCTGCTAACCCAGAGAAGATTCGCCGTGTCGGCCTTGATATTCCCAATGGAATCTTCCAAGAGGCTGCCACACTTGATGAAGAACTACGTGTAGGCTCACGCTACCCACAAGGTCGCCTCGGCCAACAGTCTGGCTCTATCGTCACAGGCCGTGGTGTAGAAGCCCTTATGGGTGGATTTGATACACAAGTTAAGACAGCACAGGCTGTCTTCTCAGAAGTATTCCGTCAGGTAATGCGTCTGTGCTTTATGATGGACGAAAAGTTATTTGGCAATGTTGAGAAGGAAGTGCGCGGAGTTGTCTCTGGCGCACCTTATGAAATTAACTACACCCCATCACGCGACATCGCTGGTGATTACTGGGTAGATGTATCTTACGGCATGATGGCTGGACTAGATCCAAACCGTGCTTTGGTATTCGGATTGCAAGCACGCGGAGATAAGTTAATCTCCCGTGACTTCCTGCGTCGTCAAATGCCTTGGGATATGAACGTAACCTCAGAGGAACAAAAGGTTGAGGTTGAGGAACTACGCGATTCACTTATGAGCGCGATGGCTTCCTACTCACAGGCACTGCCAGCAATGGCAGCACAAGGGCAAGACCCATCAAAGATTCTTACGGCTATGGCTCAGGTCATCAAGGGTCGTCAAGCAGGCGATAATATCGAGGACCTTGTAGTTGCTGCCTTCGCGCAGCCCGCAGCATCCCCAGAAGAAGCAGCCGCTGGCGAGCCTCAAGGCCCAGGACAGGCTCCTTCTGGGGCGCTTCCTAGCCAACCACAGCAACAAGCACCATCTGCGCTACAGCAGTTAGCCGCAGGACTTTCATCTTCTGGTCAGCCGAATCTCTCGGCCAACGTAACCAGAAGGCAACCAGCGTAATTATCTGGTTGACAAAAACCTATAGGAGAATAACAATGGCAAAGCCACTCAAAGCATCACTTAGCACAAGTGTACCAAAGCCTAAAGCACAAGGTGGACATAGTTCATCTGCTGCGGTAACACAAAAGACAAAGATTCAACCAAAGTCAGGACCAGCAGGTACTGGAACATCAAACATTAAGTACAGCGCACAACCTTCTGGCACCAAGGGTAGCGGAACAACCGCAGGTACACCACGAAAGACTAAGTAGTTCATGTCAGACGAGCAGGGCAGAGCGCCAACTCAGTTTACAAAATGGGATGTCTTTGCCCTGCTCTCACATGTCGCAGCAGAGTTTTTTGAAATACTCAGTGCGATGTTAGAAACACAAGCAGAGTTTGTGGAAGACCAAAAATCATTCCACGAATATGCAGCCCGCACCATCGAAACACTTAACGAAGGAGAATAGGTATGCCACAGGCCGCGAAGCCTTCGACTACACCATCCCTTCCTGGCGCCATGTCGCGCAGAACTGATGGCGGTGTCGCATCTAAGCAAGCACAACGGTATATCTCTGGTATGCCTAATTACGGCGATGGGCAAGATTTAGCAAACTTACAGGCGCAAGCGCCTATGTCTGCTAGTGGCGTACAAGGCCAGAAGATGACTCCATCTCAAATTGCACAAGCGGCATCGAATGGACAATCACAAGCACAACAGGCACAGATGAATGTCACACCATTATCTGCACCTACGCAACGTCCTAACGAACCAGTTACTGCTGGCTCCCCATTGGGAGCAGGGCCAGGGCCAGAAGCCCTTGGCATTCATCCAGCGCAAACAATGCAAACTGGACAATCGGCTAAGAGCCTCGTTCAAACCTTAGCGTCACATCCAGACGCTTCACCAGAATTGCAACAACTCGCAACTGCACTAGGGAAGTAACCCATGGATCCGCAGGTAAATATACCTAATGTTAGCAGTGCTAACGATATGGTTCAGGGCAACCAGATGTTTGTTAAGCAAAACCCTGGCCTTGCTGCCGCTGGTATTCAATCAGGAAGCCAAGATGTATTTAATACTCTGGCCGCTACTTCTCATGCAACAGCAATCGCTAAAGCGATTGACGACCATGTTGCCACATATAACTCAGCCGCGTGGCTACGCAATGCGCTGAAAGATACACCAGAACTTCACAAAGCCCTTATTGCGGGCCTAGCAGATAAGGCGGGTCTATGAGTTTAGCCACCCCGTCTACAGCACTTCCCACATCTGCTACCGCTGACGCTACGGCGCCAGTTACACCAGCCCCATCACAGGGCGGATTTTGGAATGACCTTAAGAATCTTCCAGGTCAAGCACTTGGCGCAGTTGAAAAGGTACCCGTAGTTGGTAAGGCTATCGGCACCGCAATGTCATGGGCCAATAAGCCATTGCAGGAGATTCAAAAAGATTACAAGTTTGTACATAGCCTATACGCAGACCATGGATTTGGTGCGGGGCTACTTGGCACAATGGGTGTTATCGCTGGCGGAGCCATTGGTTCACTTGCTGGCCCAGAAGGTACAGCGATTGGCGCTGGCATCGCTGGTGCGCTAGAGCGCAACATTATGGGTCGTGTTGTTCCGACCTACAAAGATTCTTTTGATAAATCAAATGACCCAAATTACTTGGTATCTATTGGTAGAGATTTAGCACACGGCCTTTCAAAGATTCCAGGATTTACTACACTTGGTAATACTAACACTGGCTTTGGTCAAGTTGTATCTGGTATTGCAGACGCTTCGTTTGATTTTGAAATGGATCCACTTGCCTCAATGGGCAAGTTAAAGTCTGCCGTTAAGCGTGGCGACAATGTAGCAGTTGCTACCGAAACTGACCCTATCACTGGCGTAACCAAGGTTAAACTTGACCCAGATACGGGCAAGCCTATTGTTCGCGCAGCGTTACCATTTGCAACCTCTGGCGGGGCTTTACAAAACTTCTTGCTTTCTAATTCACTTGTCGTGCATAGTGCCGACCAGTTGGATATGGCGCTTGCCAATCCGATGGCTGGTAATGTAAATCGTGCTATTGACGATATTGTCAATAAGGCCAAAGAATCGCCTACAACCGCTGCCGCAGACATCCACAACACTTATGGTGTTAAAAATGGTTGGTCTATGGCTATGTCTGTTGCCCTGTCCAAAGTTAGCAGTGCCGAGCAAGTAACACAAATCTTCAAGCAAGCCTTATATTCAAAGGAACTTGCCGATGCTGCTTCTGGTCCTGCCAGCGCACTTGGTGAACTACACCTTCCAACTAAGTCTGTCGGTAAACTTCTTAGCGAGAAGATCGGCCCAGACCGTATTAAAAATAGCCTACAAGGCTCAACTTTTAACGACCAGTCCAATCTTCTACTTCCTCGTAAAAGTGCTGTCATGGATGATGGTGGTAACCCAGTAGTTAATCCCACAACTGGCGAACAAGTATTCAAGATTAACAAGCCTGCTATTTTTCAACCTGGCAATGCGATGAACGCGTTGGCTGGCAAGGTGCGTACCTTTACTGGTCGTCGCCCACTATCTTTTGATACCGAAAACATGGCGCTATCTGCCAAAGAGGTAGATATGAAAGATCCAAACTTGGGCCAAACTATCTACGACATTGCTTACCTTTCAATGCCACACCGCGTAGCACTTGAACGCGCTTCTGCATTTATGACAGCGTCTAGCGACACTGAACGTTTAGCGATGTTGCACACACTTCATCAAGAAGTTCTCAAGAACTTTGGTATTGCTAACGTGCAGGCCACCCCATTGTTTAGCCAACTTAAAGATGCCTCGGTTGGTGCTGAGGCTGACCATGGCGTATACGGCAAAGTAAATGGCCGTGACATCGGTACCGTAGATGTTAAGCCTGAATACGGACAAGAACCTCGCTCAATGGGTGTAGTTATTGGCCAAGCCTACAAAGGCGCAATGCTCGACCTTAAAGATATTCGCAAGCAACTGCGTAGCGCTAAAGCCTATGGCGCAATGTACAATCCAGTTGATGACTTCTTTACTAAGTACACTAACGTAATCTTTGCCCCACTGGCGCTTCTCTCGCCAGCCTTTGGTTTGCGCGTATCTGCTGGTGAAGCGTTGCACCAAGTCATGCGTCGCGGTCTAGGCAGTTATGTTAGTAACGTGCTTGCATCATCCCTCAAGGGGATGGATGAGAAATACAAACTTTATCACCAAGACAGGATTGCTCAAGGAC
>Ga0316220_1004326_pt1 | contig 11001 bp, 8 predicted proteins | sample TBH18005metaG_FD_203632 | JGI IMG/M metagenome (GOLD analysis project Ga0316220, IMG submission 203632) | Freshwater microbial communities from Trout Bog Lake, Wisconsin, USA - TBH18005 | ecosystem: Environmental > Aquatic > Freshwater > Lake > Hypolimnion/Profundal zone | place: USA: Wisconsin...
AAAACCCTATTGAGTTTTATATCAAGCCATTAAAGCGAGCTGCTCAAGATATTCAGAGCAGCCTTTCCGAAACCATTCATTAATTTTCTAAAAAAATATGACTACCCCAGTAATTATCACAGTAGCAATGACCGGAGCTATTCCACGCAAAAAAGATTGCCCAGGTCTTCCAGTAACGCCAAGCGAACAGATTGAAGCAGCCCATCAGGCTTTTGAAGCAGGCGCATCACTGGCACACATCCACGTTCGCAATCCGGATGAAACACCAAGCTCGGATCCTGCTTTGTATGCAGCGGTGCAAGAAGGCATTCAAAAACATTGCCCTGGAATGATTGTTCAGTTTTCCACTGGTGGACGAGGTCGAGATCAATCGGCTCGAGGTGGAATGCTGTTTCATCGACCCGATATGGCCTCACTTGCAACTGGCTCAGTCAATTTCCCAAATGGCATTTATGAAAACCCGCCTGAATTTGTGGATGGGCTCGCAAGCGAGATGCTCAAATATGACATCAAGCCTGAAATAGAGATTTTTGATCTGGCAATGCTTTACAACGCAGCTAATTTAATTGAGCGTGGTCTTTTAAAGGCTCCGGCACACGTGCAGTTTGTCATGGGTATTCCCAATGCTATGCCAGCCAGAAGATCCATTCTAGAATTCCTGATTTCCGAATTAAAAGCCGTAATGCCTGACGCCACCTGGACTGCTGCAGGGGTTGCTCGCTATCAATTACCGGTCAATGAGTGGACACTAGAGTTAGGCGGTCATGTCAGAACAGGCCTTGAAGACAATACTCGCTTTGATAAAACTCGAATAGCAAAAGACAATGCCGAATTAGTTGCCCGTCTAGCAAGCTTAGCTCCCGCCTACAATCGAACAGTTGCTACGCCAGCCCAAGCACGCGAGATTTTGGGATTAAGAAAACAATAATACCCATGTCAAATCATTCATTCGATTACGTTGTTGTAGGTGGCGGCTCATCGGGTTGCGTGCTGGCAAATCGTTTATCAGAAGATCCTCAAAACTCCGTCTGCCTGATTGAAGCTGGGCCAAAAGATCGCTCCCCATGGATTCATTTACCGATTGGTTATGCCAAGACAATGTGGGACCCCAAGCTTAATTGGAAATTTCAAACTGAACCGGACCCCGGAGTAAATAATCGTCAAGTGTATTGGCCTAGAGGCAAAACCTTGGGAGGTTCAAGCTCAATTAATGGCTTAATTTTTATTCGCGGTCAAAAAGAAGACTATGACACTTGGCGCGATCTCGGAAATTCAGGCTGGGGCTGGGATGATGTTCTTCCGTACTTTAAAAAAGCGGAAGGCAATGATCGCTTGGGTGAACCACTCCATTCTCAAAAAGGCCCTCTAAAGGCTTCTTCTATCCCGAAAAAGCATCCTTTAGTTGAGGCATTTAAGAAAACAGCGAATGCACTAGGAGTACCTGAGACTGATGACTTTAATAACTTAACCCAAGAAGGTGTTGGCTACTACCAGCTCACCACTCACAAAGGCTTTCGCTGCAGTACTGCAGTAGCGTATCTAAAGCCTGCTAAGGAACGCAAAAACTTAACAATACTTACTGAGACTCAGGCCTGCAAAGTTATTTTTGAAAATAAAAAGGCAGTAGGCATCGAGGTGATTAGCCACGGTAAAAAAAGTATTGTGCACGCTAATAAAGAGGTCATTCTCAGCGCAGGCGCTATTCAAAGCCCACAGATTTTGCAATTGTCTGGGATTGGTCCTGCCAAGCTTTTACAAGAATTCAATATCCCGGTTGTGCAAGATCTACCTGGGGTTGGAGAAAACTTACAGGATCACCTGCAGCATCGCCTCATTTACGAATTAAACCAACCAATTTCTACTAACGACCAACTCTCATCTTGGTTTGGGCAACTCAAGATGGGCTTAGATTGGCTATTGTTTCGCGGCGGCCCTCTATCAATTGGCATCAACCAAGGCGGCTTATTTACTCGCGTGATGAAAGATTCCAAAACGCCAGATATTCAATTTCATCTGGCAACACTTTCAGCTGAAATGGCTGGCGGTAAAGTTCATCCCTTCTCTGGGTTTACGATGTCTGTTTGCCAATTGCGGCCCGAGTCCCGAGGGTATGTTCGCATTCAATCAACAGATCCACTGACGCCGCCAAAAATGTTTGCCAACTACATGTCGACAGCTTATGACCGCGATATCAGCATTGCTGCCGTCAAGTATGCGAGAAAACTCGCGCAAACCGAACCACTCCGCTCTTTAATTACTAGAGAAGTAAAGCCCAACAACCCCAAATCTGATGAAGAGATTCTGGAGTTTTGTCGCAATAATGGAGCAACCATCTTTCATCCAACTGGTACTTGCAAAATGGGTACTGATAATGACTCAATGGCAGTGCTTGATTCATCACTCAGAGTTCGTGGCGTGGAGGGCTTAAGGGTAGTAGACTGTTCAGCGATGCCAACCCTACCTTCAGGCAATACTAACTGGCCAGCAGTGATGCTTGCAGAACGAGCCTCTGACCTCATCTTAGGAAAGCTTAAGCCAAACTAATGCACTTCATCATCTTTTCCCTCATTGGGGTAATGACTGGCCTGTTCATGGCTCTTTTCGGAATAGGTGGTGGCGCATTTATAGTGCCTGCATTAGATGCTGCCTTTCTTGCGCTACCTAATTCAGCTCACCCACCATTTCAATTAATTGTGATTGGCAGCTTATGCACCATTGTGATTGGCTCCCTCCCGCGCGCAATCAAAGTATTGATCGGCAACAAAAATGAGCGTGGCGTAGCTAACTTACTCATCCTGAGTGCACTCCCTTTTATATTACTGGCCAGTGTTGCAGCCACACAATTGGCCGATAAAGTCTTACGTCTTGGGTTTTCTGCCACTATCGTACTCATTGGATTATGGACATTGTTTGGTAAAAATCCCGCAATTCAATCCAGTCAAGCCCCGCTCAAGCCCAATACTTACAAGTTGATTTCGGTTGGAGCAATTTCAGGTATTTCTTCAGCCCTTTTCGGACTGGGAGGTGCGACTCTGCTAATGCCTCTGCTAACAATGTGGGTTGGCCTACCAATTGCAATCTGCGTTGATATTTCCATACTCTTTGTATCTGTAACCTCTATTGTTAGCCTAAGCACATTAAGTTTTGCTTGGGTTGGCATACATGGTGCCGATAGCATCGATCACACCATGCTAGTTTTAATTCTAATTCTTGGAGTGAGTGCAGCACTGACACAAACAATTACTGCAGGCAGATTAGTCAAGATGAAAGATAGCGTCAGACAACGCCTATTGGGATGCTATTTAATTAGTCTAGGTGCTTGGGTAATTCTTCGCTCTTTAAGCTAAATCCAAACTAAGTTGTTTTAGGAATAAGGTCTAACAACTTCAAGCGCTGAACTTTCCCCGATGGGCCTCGAGGCAAATCATCCATAAAAAGAATGAACTTAGGTGTTCTAAACTTTCCTAGTTCTTTTATACAAAATGCCCGCATCTCTTCTTCAGAACATGAAGATCCGGGCTTAAGAACAATGCAAACCATGATTTCTTGACCATAGTTACTGTCTGGAATACCCACAGCAGCTGCGTCTAAAACAGCGGGATGTTTTAATACTGCCTCATCAATCTCTCGAGGGGCAATATTTTCACCACCCTTGATGATCAATTCCTTCAGTCTGCCCGTAATGAAATAAAAACCATCGTCGTCACGCATTCCAAGGTCGCCAGTTTTTAACCAGCCTTCGCTATCAAAAGCCTTGGCGGTTTCTGCCTCTGCTTTGTAGTAAGCATTCAGAACATTACCGCCCCTCAAGCAAATTTCACCGACGATATTATTTCCTACGGAATGACCTTCTAGATCAATGATCTTGGCCTCCACACCACAAGGCTGGCCAGGGCTTCCATAGCGTCTGGTGTCATCATGGGGATTACAAAAAACCATGGAGGCAGACTCGGTCATTCCCATTGCCTCGATCACTGTAATTCCAAATAAATCCTCGAATTCACGGTGATGTTCTGGGGGTAATGGTGCAGAAGCGGATCGCCCAAATCGAATTGACTTTAAATCTTCCCGACTTGGCAATGAACCACCGCTCTTGGCTGCATTAATGAGATAGGCAATGATGGTTGGCACCATATTGATCCAAGTGCATTGATACTGAATCGCCAAACCCCACCAGCTAGAAACAGAGAAAGCATGAGGCGCCACAACCGAGCCACCTGATACAAATGGCGTAATCGTAGAAATCACTTGTCCATTGATGTGATAAATCGGCAAAGAACTTAACACCGTATCAGCCTGAGTAAGCGAATGCCATGCCGCCATAGAGCGTGCAGCATGCAATAAATTGGCGTGAGTTAGCAAAACACCTTTTGGTGTCCCAGTTGTACCAGAGGTGTACATCAATAATGCCGGTCTACTTGATGCCACATCCGGCAGGGTGCCAGCGGCACATTGCATAAACGGCCCCTGAGTTGCATCAGGATCCAACTCAACCAATAAGAATTTTCTTTTCGCTTTTTCAAGCGCCAAAAATAAACTTTGTTTCTTATCAGGCGAGTAGAACAAAACCTCAATATCACTGTGGTCTAAAACCCAAGCTAGTTGATCTGTCGGAGCCAGTAAATTTAATGGAGTAATGACTCGGCCACAGGCCATAGTTGCCAAAAATACCGTACTTGTTTGGCGCCCATTTTGCATAAATAGGCCAACATGCCCTTGTGCACTAATACCCTGCTGCTCTAACCAGGTTGAAAAATGTCGCGCCTCTATACCAAGCTGCCCATAAGTGAGAGTGGCTCCAATCTCAGGAGCAAATAAAAAAGGTTTAGAAGGCTGCACCGACTCCCAGTGCAGCAATACTTCACCCAAACTCTTGCAAGAAGCAGTCATATTGATATTAAGCCTGCGGGAAGCGACTGAAATAATCTTTCAGTAAGTCCTCAACTTTAGGCACATGCTCTGGAATAGGTCTTACGACTCTGGTGATGTTTAAGTAATGACGGTAATTCATATTGTCGGAGAAATTGTTTTTTCCCCAAGTGCCACAACCCATAGATAGCGAGAATGGCAAACCATTATCAAAACTTCCACCAGTCGCAATAGCGTGAGCCTGATTCACAATAATTCTCGCTACTGGCAATTCTTGCGCTAATGCAGAAGCCCTTGATTCTAGAATTTCACCATTTTGTGCAGTATGCAATCCAACTGAATGGCCAGCACCCTGATAAGCATATACATTAGCAATCAAATCTTTTGCCGCTGCAAAATCAGCAGCTTTCCATACCGTCAAGACTGGGCTTAACTTTTCACCAGAAAATGGCGCAGAAGGACCAAAACCCTGCTCTTCAACCATAAAGAATTTTGCTGACTTTGCTTTAGGGTTTTGCAATTGCGCACGCTGTGCAATGACTGCGGGATCTTGAGCTGTTAGCGTAGAGGTCAATTTACCATTATGAAACATGACATCTTGTAAGCGCTGCTTGTCAGCAGCATCTAGCATTAAACCACCTGCCGCCTCTAGTGCTGCTATTTCCTTGTCATAGACCTGCGCACAAATGACAGCGCCATTTTCACTAGAGCAACTCGTAGCATTGTCAAATGTTTTAGATTGCAAAATCTTGCTGGCTGCACTAGCCAAGTCTGCATGCTCATCAATGATGACTAAAACATTTCCTGCGCCAACACCAAATGCAGGAGTTCCGCAGCTATATGCAGCTCGTATATTTGCCTGAGAACCGGTCGCAACAACCAAGTCAGCTAAACGCATTAACTCGTTGGTTGAGTCCTTGGTTATTGGGGACGGTAACATTTGTACTAAATCTCGCGGCGCCTTTACTAAATCGAGTTGATGGTGAACAAACTCAAGCAAGCGTGCGCAAGTAGATTGACCTTTTGGAGAAGGCGCAATGACCACAGCATTGCGGCACTTTAGTGCATTCAATATCTTATTGATTGGGGTTGCACCAGGATTGGTAGAGGGTGTAATAGCGGCTACAACGCCAACTGGTCTTGCGTACTCCGTCAATCCTGTTTTTAAATCTTCAGAAATAATGCCGACTGTTTTTGCATTATTTAAATCGCGCACCAGACCCAAAGTTTTTCTAAAGTTTTTCTTAAACTTGTCCGCTACATCACCCAATCCAGTATCTTGGACGGCCAATTCTGCAAGCTCTTGATTACGCTTGGGCTCTAAAATTGCCCATGCAACCGCCTCCACAAGCAAGTTCACTTGGGATTGGTCATACTTCTCGTAAATTTTTTGAGCAGCCCGAGCGCGCTCGACAATTTCTTCTACAGGTGTCATTGTTTTTCTTACTATCTTGGCATCAGAATAAATGTTAAGAATCCATTAGCTTATTGGTAGGATCAATAAACAAGGATGCGATTACGCCTATCCCCAATAATCCTGCCGATACAAAAAATGGGACTTGATAGCTACCAGTGGACTCAATGAGATAACCAAACACTACTGGTGAAATCATCCCAGCAACACCAAATCCAGTGTTCATCATACCCCCAGCAGTACCAGCATAGCTACCAGCAATGTCAATTGGCAGGCTCCATAGAACTGCATTGGTTAATTCTAAGAAAAAGAATGATGCTGAGAGCAAAGCAACAGCAGTAATGGGATCACTTACAGATACCACTGGCAAGATAAAGACCAAGGAGCCGCCCATACCAAGGATTAGCATAAGACGCCTTGCTAATTTCAAATTGCCAGTTCTTTTGAGAATCTGATCAGAAACGACACCACCCAAAGTATCACCAATCACTCCGGCTAATAAAGGCAAAGATGTGAACAGGGCTAATTGTTTTAAATCGAATCCGCGCGCGTCTTTTAAATAGGAAGGTAGCCATGTTAAAAACACCCACAATGACCATCCATAACAAAAATCAACAAAGGTTACGAGCCACATCTTGCGAATCATTTCGGCCCAAGGAGTTTTTTTCGTAACCGATGGGCTAAAGCGCATCTTACGGGTATCAATCGCTATCTCATTTAACTCTTGCTCAGATACGCCCTTATGAAGAAGAGGGGTGTCACGGAAATACCATACATATAGCACTGTCCACGCTAAGCTAATGACGCCCAAAATAATGAAAGACTCTCGCCAGCCATATAGCATCGAGATTCCAAGCACGATCGGTGGAGTCACAGCACCACCAAGACGTGCAAAGCTATGGGTAATACCCTGAGCGAATCCACGTTCAGTGGCAGGCAGCCAGAATGTGAAGGCTCGGGTTGCAGTAGGAAACGCACCGCCCTCACCGATACCCAAAATAAAACGGAATACTAAAAGTGAAGTAACGCCCCAGGCAAATCCGCAAAGGATGGTTGCGACGGCCCAAATAATGCTGAGGACGGTGAGAACAATTCGAGGGCCAAATCGGTCTGCACACCAGCCCCCAATGATTTGCATTGCTGCATACGGATATGCAAAAGCAGAAAAAACGATGCCCAGTTGAGTGGCAGTTAGACCAAATTCCTGCTTAATCATGGGCCCAGCAACGGAGATATTGACCCTATCAATATAGGTAATGAAGTACATCAAGCAAATCACACCCAAAATCAGGTGGCGAGTCTTAAAAATACCTTTCATGACATCTCCCTTGAACGGTCAATTTATGCAATATACATCTTACATAGTAGAACAAGTTGTTTCATATTAGTAAAAACACCAGTAAAAAACCTATTATTTTCATATTTGTTCTATTAGAATGAACAAAATAGCACAATTCTTGAGATTTTATACATATGCTTGAACTTGATACTACTGAACAATTAGATAGCAGCAAAAGAGAGGGTTCTGCCGAGAACTCCTCCATGCTCAAGGGCGTCGTCATTTTGGAGGCCTTAGCCGGCCTACAACAGCCAGCAACACTAGCTCAATTGATGCAAATTACCGGCATGCCCAAGGCATCTCTTCATAGAACCTTGGCGATTTTCGAGGAGGCTGGGTTAGTTGCCCGGGAGCCTGGGGGAAGAACTTACTCTCCCGGAGATCGCCTTTCTCACTTAGCGATGTCCACCTTGACCCACGATACCGTCTCTGCGATTCGCCATACTATCTTGCGGGGATTGGTTGCAGATCTGGGTGAGACTTGCAATCTGGCAGTATTAAGACGCGGTGAATTGTTCTACTTAGATCGCGTTGAGGCTGACTGGCCATTGCGCCTTCACCTCCCTCCTGGCACGGTACTACCACCACATTGCAGCGCAAGCGGGAAATTATTATTAGCTTATAAGCCCGCAGATGAGCGCGCCAAGATTTTAGAAAATCTTCCGCTTGAGCAATTTACACATAGAACTATTACTGATCATCATTTATTGGAATCAGAAATGGAGCGAATTGTGAGTACTGGTTATGCAGTTGATAACGAAGAGTATGTTTTGGGAGTTTCTTGTGTAGCGGTACCCGTTAGAGACCCTCTAGGTGAGGTAGTTGCTGCCATTGCGGTTCATGCAGCAACAGCAAGACTACCTTTAAATCAGGCGATGGAACATATCCCCAAGCTCAGAGAAGCTTCCGAGCGAATCTCTCAAACCCTTTCCTAATCAGCGCTGCAGCCCCATCCCACTCAGGACAAATCTAAACGTGAAATTTCCACTCTTAGAAAAAATGATTGAGGAGGCCAAAAGCGATCTTCCGCTTGGGGTGGTGTATCCGCTAAGTGCCCCTGCGCTAGAGACGGTATTTGATCTCATTAAAAGACAGTTATGCACGCCGATATTGATTGGGCCTAAAAAAGAGATTGAAGAACTTGCAGCTATTGAAGAACTCTCTTTAGATGGCATACAAATAGTAGATACGCCTAAAGATCCTATATTGGCTACCAAAAAAGCGGTTGAGATGGTGAAAGAAGGAAAGCTTGCAGTACTCATGAAAGGCTCTCTACACACCGAAGATTTAATGGGGCCAATTGTCAGTCGCGAAGGATTACGCACCAACAAGCGGGTTAGCCATCTCTTTTTGTTTGAACTAGCGCGTTACCATAAATTACTTGGCGTAACTGATGCGGTTGTGAATATCGCTCCTGATGCCAAATTAAAAAGAGAGATTCTTGCCAACAGTCTAGATGCCTTAAAACGACTAAGCATTAGCAATGTAAAGGTGGCGATCATCGCTGCCACTGAAGTCATTAATCCAGCAATGACTTCAACTACCGATGCCAAAGAAATTGTGGATGAACATATTGCTCATCCCATATTTCCAGACACCATTATTGAGGGTCCTTTTGGCTTTGATAATGCTATTTCTGCCCAGTCAGCAAGAACGAAAGGGATTTACTCAAAGGTTGCGGGTGACCCAGACTTGCTGTTGATGCCTGATTTGCAGGTTGGCAATATCCTCTATAAATCCTTTGTTTACATGGCTGGCGCAGAATGCGCTGGCACCATCTTAGGCGCACAAGTTCCCATTACGCTCACCTCAAGATCCGATTCTGTTTTTTCCAGAGTAGCCTCTACTGCAATGGCTATTCTTCTTGCTAAAAATCCTCAATAGTTGAGAAGCTTATGTTCAAAATATTTTCTAGTGACCCCGTACACGACCCCATCAAAAAGCAAGCTCCAGCTACTGAAATCAAGAAAACAACTTGCTATATGTGCGCTTGTCGTTGCGGCATTCGTGCGCATCTGCGCGAGGGCAAATTAGTTTATATCGATGGCAATCCTGAGCACCCCTTAAATCAAGGCGTCATCTGCGCCAAGGGTTCTTCAGGAATCATGAAACAAAACTCACCTGCTCGAATTACACAACCACTCTTGCGCAAAGCAGGAAGTGATCGCGGTAATGGGGAGTTTGAGCCTATTAGCTGGGATAAAGCATTTAATATTTTGACTGAACGTCTTGCAAAAATTCGCGCTACTGATCCAAAGAAATTTGCACTGTTTACTGGTCGCGATCAAATGCAAGCTCTAACGGGATTGTTTGCTAGGCAGTTTGGCACTCCAAACTATGCAGCGCATGGCGGATTTTGCTCTGTCAATATGGCTGCCGGCATGATCTATACGATTGGCGGTAGCTTTTGGGAATTTGGTGGCCCCGACTTAGAGCGAGCCAAATTATTTGTCATGATCGGTACTGCGGAAGATCATCACAGCAATCCGATGAAGATTGCCTTATCCAAGTTCAAACGCGCTGGTGGCCGCTTTATCTCAATCAATCCTGTGAGAACTGGTTATTCAGCGATTGCTGATGAGTGGATTCCTATTAAGCCAGGAACTGATGGAGCTCTGTTCATGGCCTTAATGCATGAGCTGATTCGACTTGAAAAATATGATGCGCCATTCTTAAAACGTTTTAGCAATTCAGCGCAACTCGTTTGCATGGACTCTGGTCCTGAAGAGGGTCTCTTTTTGTATGATCCTGATTCGGATCCACTCAATACAGACTTGCCACACAACAAATATGTGTGGGATGAAAAGACTCAGAGTGCAAAACCCTGTTTTGCTCCGGGCACCTCTCCTGCTTTATCAGGCGAGTACACCATGGGTCCTGGGCCACATCAAGGTAAAAAAGTAGTGCCTGCATTTGAATTACTCAAACGACAAGTCAGTGAAACCACTCCAGAGTGGGCAGCAGCAATTACCAGTATTCCAGCTGAACGCATTCGCAAACTAGCGCTTGAGATGGCAGATACTGCTTTTGATCAAGAATTTAAACTGCCGATTGCCTGGACAGATGCATGGGGAGAAAAACATGACTCTGTCACAGGAAGACCTGTTGCCTTCCATGCAATGCGTGGGCTCTCAGCCCACTCTAATGGCTTCCAAACAACTAGGGGCTTGGCAGTACTTATGTCGCTACTGGGAACGATTGATCGCCCAGGCGGCTTTAGACATAAAGCACCTTATCCACGCCAAGTGCCGCCGAACGCGAAACCGCCTTCTTCCGAGAATGACATTAAACCAAACACTCCACTTGCGAAGCCTCCTCTAGGATGGCCAACGCAACCTGAAGATTTGGCACTGGATTCAAACGGTCAGCCGCTACGGAT
>Ga0316220_1004333_pt1 | contig 10992 bp, 8 predicted proteins | sample TBH18005metaG_FD_203632 | JGI IMG/M metagenome (GOLD analysis project Ga0316220, IMG submission 203632) | Freshwater microbial communities from Trout Bog Lake, Wisconsin, USA - TBH18005 | ecosystem: Environmental > Aquatic > Freshwater > Lake > Hypolimnion/Profundal zone | place: USA: Wisconsin...
TTGGACCTTCCAGTCCTCCAGCCTTGAAGCTGGCTCCCATCGTTGGGCAGACTCGTGGGTTGGCCGAACCAGAATGAAGCAAGCCCCCTTTTTCAGGGACTTGCATTCGTTTCTGGCGGAGAGAGAGTCCGCATAATCCATGATCGTCAGGGGTTGTAGAGATTCGGCCACAGTCACTAAATCTATTGTAATAAAAGTGCTTAAAATTTATCCACCCTCGTGACCGACCGCTTGCGCCCGCATAAATCCGGACCTATAGTATGGGTACCAGTATGGGTACCAACAAGCCCATCATTACCGAAGCTAGGCTATGAACCGGACGCTCAAAAAACTATCTGCCCTGAAGGTCGCCAAACACTCAAAGCCGGGATTTCTCTTGGACGGGGGCGGACTTTATCTTCAGGTCGCTCGCCTAAAGGGGAAGGAAGCCAAGGGGGCGAAACAGACCCCTTCCATTCTCGTCACCAAATCCTGGACGTTCCGATACCGGGACCGAAAGACCGGCAAACTCAGGGAGATCGGGCTTGGCCCCCTAACCGACGTTTCCTTGGATACGGCTCGGTTGAAAGCTGGGGAGTTTCGGACCCTGCTGCTTGAAGGCAAGGACCCTATGGCAGAGCGCCGAGCGGCGCAGGCAGCCATCAGGGCAGCGACAGCGAAGGAAATGACTTTTGACGAGGCGGCAGCAGCTTGCATTGCTGACAAGAAGGCAGAGTGGAAGAACGAGAAGCACCTTGCGCAATGGTCCAGCACCATCGCGACCTATGTCTCGCCCGTGATCGGCAACCTGCCGGTGTCATCCATTGACCTTCCATTGATCCGGAAGGTGTTGGACCCCATTTGGACCACCAAGAACGAAACCGCCTCCCGCATACGCCAACGAATGGAATCGGTTTTGGGATGGGCCACAGTGAGTGGATACCGCTCCGGAGAGAATCCTGCCAGGTGGCGTGGCCATCTGGACAACCTCCTCCCAAAACCATCCAAGGTCCAGAAAGAGGAACACCACCCTGCCCTTTCCTATTCTGAGATAGGCGATTTCCTGGTTTCCCTTCATGAACAAACCGGTGTGGCGGGAATGGCTCTGGAGTTCACCATACTCACTGCCGCCCGCACAGGTGAGGTCATCGCTGCAAAATGGGATGAGTTTGATAAAGATAAGCTCACGTGGACGGTTCCTTCCGAACGGATGAAGGCCGGGAAGGAGCACACTGTTCCCCTTTCTTCACGCGCCAGAGAAATCGTTAAGGAACTTTGGAGGACCAGGACCAGCGAGTTTGTTTTCCCCGGCGGAAAGAAGAACACTTCGCTCTCCAACATGGCCATGATCGCGACCCTCAAGCGCATGAACCGTAATGAAATTACCGTTCATGGCTTTCGATCAACCTTCCGCGATTGGGCAGGTGAGCAAACGAATTTCGCGAGAGAGATCATCGAACATGCTCTGGCCCACCAGCTCAAAGACAAGGCTGAGGCTGCATACTCTCGTTCCACTCTCCCTGAGAAGAGAAGGAAGTTGATGGAGGCCTGGGCCGAGTACTGTCAGGCTCGCGAAAAGGAAGCCATCCAGAAGATCAAACCACTGAAGTCCGCGAAGAAGAACGCCTAAACCAGATACCCTGCAAAATCCAACCGTTTCTTGTTATAAGAAAGATGAACAAAGGCCAGCCATTTCGGCTGGCCTTTTTTGTGTCTGGAGGCACTCATGATCCCCACCATCGCCGGTTTGCTCGTCAAGGAACTCCTCACCCTGTGGCTGGGGAGCGATGACAAGTAACCCAAGCCACCATCCACCCACCAGCCCTGCCTCTGCGGGGCCTTTTCATGTACGGAGGTCCAAATGGAAGAAATTGCTGTCGCTGTTGCCCTGCTCGTCTCTGCCCTCATCCGATTCTGGCGAGAGGATGAGTGATCTGGAGGATAGTTCCATTTCCCATAATCGGAACCATCTTTCACAAAGCGAAATTAACGTAATTCACCGCAAAACAGGCACTTCAATGTCATGGGTTTTATGAACATCCGTGCCCGAACCACCTACACAACCTCGATCTTCTCGAAGGGTAACCGCCCAACCCTTCACAAGGGGGACAAGGGCGACGTCCTACCCATCGGAGGCCTTGAGCGGATCCAGGAAGGGCCCTGGAAACCTCCGCTTTGGTCGTGAATGCAACCCATCGCCCTCACCTGCCCCGAAATAGCGGGGCCTTTTCATGTACGAAAGGAACTTTCATGCACAACCTCTACCGCAACACCATGGTCTTCACCGGCCAGCGCCCCTGGCATAAGCTCGGCGTCCAATTCGAGGAGGAGTTCACCAGTGCGGAAGCCATCGCCGCCGCCCGCCTCGGCTACCCGGTCCTCAAGGAGCAGCTCTACCGCCTCCGCCCCGACCTAGGGCGCAGCGTCGTGGAACCCACCGCGGCCTATGCCACCATCAACGGCCACACCCAGGACCTGCTGGGCGTCGTAGGCGACGGCTACGAGGTCCTCCAGAACCAGGAGGCCTTCGACTTCTTCGACATCCTCCTGAAGGAGTCGGGCGGCAAGCTGCAGACGGCCGGCGCCATCGGCAAGGGCGAGAAGGTCTGGATGCTGGCCAAGCTGCCCGAGGTCTTCTACCCTCTCGTCGGTGACGGCGTGGAGCAGTTCCTCCTGGGCACTACTTCCCACGACGGCACCATGAAGACCGAGGTCCGCTTCACCCCGATCCGGGTGGTATGCCAGAACACCTTCAACCTCGCCCTGAACGGCTCCAAGGGCGTCATCTCCATCCGCCATACGACCAACATGCGTCAGAAGTTGGAGATGGCCGCCATGGTCCTTCTCCGGTTCAAGGAGTTCTTCGACGTGGCCGGCGAGCAGTTCGCCAAACTGGCCAGCGTCAAAGTGGATGATGCCTGGATCGATGCATACCTCGAGAAGGTGGTGGGCAACCCGATCAATGTCCCCGATGGTCGGGCCAGGACCATGATGGAAAACCGGATCAAGCTCATCGAGGGCCGACTGGCCTTCGGCAAGGGCGCCGACTTGCCCGGCGTCGCAGGCACGGCCTGGTGGGCGCTCAACGCCATGGTGGAGTTCGCCGACTACGACATGAAGGCAAAGGGCCAGAGCGCGGATGAAAGCAGGAGGACGCAGAGCATTCTCTTCGGCACGGCCTCGGACTTCAAACAGCAGGCCTTCGACACCGCGATGGCCATGGTGAGCAGGTAGCACCCAACGACAACGACGGAAGTGAAATCAAGGCCGGTCCCAGTGGCCGGCCTCCTCATGGAGGAACAAATGTACGTGCCAATATTAGATGAGGTAGGGATGAAGGTCGCCCTGCAAACCCGCATGGAGCAGAACTCCAAGCTGGGCGACAGAAGCCAATACATTGGAGCCAGCGAGATAGGCTCCTGCCTGCGGCGGGTCGTCTTCAGCAAGCTAAACCCCGAGCCCTTCGACCTCGCCTCCATGGGCAGAATGATCGCAGGCAAGGCCATGGAAAATGAGGTCGTGCAGCTGGTCCGCATTGCCCTGAACGGGCGGCTGCGAAACACGGGCCGCGTCCAGCTTGACCTCTGCCATCCCACCCTGCCTTTCCATGCCCACCCTGACGGCCGCATCGTCGGCGGCTTTGACGGTCTGGAGGGCGACGGCGTCCTCGAAGTGAAGACGGCGGGCGCAGCGACATTCCGGCGATACCAGAGCGATGGTCTGCCGCAGAACTACCTCGATCAGGTCCAGGCACAAATGGGGTTGTCAGGGTTGCAGTGGGGGTTGGTGGTCTTGGTGTCCAGGGAGAACCTGGCCGAGATGACCACCTTCACCGTCCGGTTCGACGCCGAGCGCTTTTCCAGTCTTGAAGCCAGGGCTGCGCTGGCAATAATAGCACTCGTGAATAATAATATTCTCACAGAGTTATACGGAGAACCCGACCGTGGGTACTGCCACACCTGCCCCTACTCTGATCAATGTGCGGCTTACCAGGCCCAGCGTGAGGCCGGCATACGCGGCAAGATCCCCGATGTGACCCGCCTTCAGCTTGAATGCCAGCTTGAGGAGCTCGCTTCGCTGGAATCAATCGCAGAACCAGCCCAGGAGCGGATATCCGAATTAAGGGACCAGGTGAAGGTAGCTCTGCAAATGAGTGGTGCCAACAAGGTTCTGCTCGAAAACGGCATCGTCCAGATCGTGGAGTCCTCCCGTACATCCTTCGACAGCAAGTCCCTACAACGGGAAGCACCGGACGTGTTCACGCGCTTCCAGAAGACCTCTTTGTTCTCGACCCTTCGAATCACTCATAGAGGAGAAAGCAAATGCCAATCAATGGCGTCGTAACCCTGCCGCCCAACCCGGCGGTCATCCCTTCTGCCATGCCTCCCTTCAGTGTGGCTGAGATCCGCAAGAGAACCCATGCCGTGCAGGAGGTCATGCGGGGCGTGATGAAGGAGGGGACCCACTACGGGACCATCCCCGGAACCCCCAAGCCGTCCTTGTGGAAGGCCGGGGCGGAAGTGCTGTGCATGACCTTCCGCCTAGCGCCCCTGCTGGACAGCCGGGTCACGGTCGATGATCCAGTTGGGGAATGGGCCTACACCGGCTCAAGGAGGGACGGGACCATCGTGACCGGCACCTGTGTCGGCTTCTTCGAGGTCGAGGCAACCTGCACCATTCAGGGGCCCGGCAGCGAGATCCTCAGCCGCTGCTCCGCAAGGTGCAACAACCGGGAGAACAAGTATCGCTCCCTGTCCCTGTTCGACATCAGGAACACTGTGCAGAAGATGGCCGAAAAGCGGGCCTTCGTCTCGGCGGTTCTGATGGCCACCGGCGCCAGCGACATCTTCACCCAGGACATCGAGGACTTCCCGGAACTGGTCGGGATGTCGGTGCTGCAATTAGTGCCAGTGGCCAAGGGGCTGGCCGGGGCGGCGCCAGTATTGCCCTCGCCTGTGCTGTCACCAACGGTTCAGGGGCAGCCTGCGGCCGACGCACCCACTGGCTCTGGCCTCAGCCCGAAACGGTCTGCCTGGCTGTTGAGGGTTGGAGCGGAAGCGAAAGTGTCGCAAGAGGCCATGGAGAGGTGCATGGCTTACCTTCAGAACGCATCGGGCATTGAAGTGAAGGGATTCTTTGACCAATTGGCACTCATAAAGGGGGAGGTCTTCCGGCCCTTCCTGGTGGCGTAGTGAAAGGGGAAGGCAGCGGCATAGCCGGGGCCTTCCTTAGGTATCCAGCGAGGGAGAGTCAAAGGGAACAAAAACCGAGAGAACCTATATAAAGGTTGGTTCCCTGATTCTTTCTCCCTGGACAGGCCTCTCTTGAGGTTGGCCTCCCCTGACTGTGATGGGGGGACTGGACCTAAGGGAGAACCATGGAACCCGTCCTCGACGATCATCCGCCTTGAACCTACGAAATCTCCGATAAAGGTTGTTTTTCCAGTAGTTCCTCTAATGACAGGGTGAGGGAGTGCGGAAGACCTACCCTCCGACTGGCCTGGACAAGAGATTTGGCTCCGAAATTTTGTGAAATGCTAAGTTCCTCTGGCTAGAAGCGAGCCTTGAAGGCGTTAAGACCAAACCCAAGGCGCTCCGGTGAGTAAGTCAATTGTTAATGGTGGCATAAATTGATGGTATGGTTATTGAACCCAGTTCCAATACACCTTCCCACGTTGAGAGGCCCCTTAATCTTGGGACATCCCTTCTATAAGTATCAATCGATCCATTCCAGGTCCAGTAAGGATGGAATCACATGGGGCATAGCGGAAGCTCGATGACAAGACAGATACTCATACTCGACGGCCTGCCAGCTTTCTTCGTCGAAGATGAGATTTACTTATTCCGATTGATCGGGCGGGGTAACCGGAAGGCGCGCCAGACCTTTGTCAGTATTTTTAAACACCAAAGAATTCCCAAGGGGATCGAACTGCCTGCAGCAAGGAACCAGGAAGAGGGGCGAATACTCTCCTACTATTCAGCCCAGGTAAACCGCTTTGAGAGCTTTTGGCGGATGTTCCTGAACCCCCCAGCCCCAAGAACTGGAGTCTTGGCGGGCCGGGGTCCCTCCAAACTTTCCACCCAAATGCTCGAGCGCGAGCGCGATCTGGTCGCGCCAGATCTCCTTCTTTACCTGTTGAATGCTTATGACCCTTGCTGGCTGGACCAAACGGTGGAAGCAGGCGTGGACTTTGGTTGCGACATTAACCAGATCAAGGCTAAGGTTCTTCAAAAGCTTGAGGGGCATTACCTCGGCCCCGTTGAGCCAGACCAACTTGATTTCCGGGCTCTGCTGCTGTGGCCGAGGCTGCTGGAGGATTTGGCCTCATTTGGGGCTCGACCCAAACCTGAGCGTGAGACCTTGGCTGGGGCTGCCTTCGCGGTTGCCTCAGCCTATGATTCGCCGGAACTGCTGGAATTGGCCTTGAGTATAGGAGGGGAAGCTCTTTCTGCGACCTTCGCGCCGTTCTTCCGGGTTATTGAGGAACCTGCAAGCCCCGTCAATAGTGGCCAAGTTGACACGGGTTCTCCAAGCCAATGGACCTCCGCGATTGCCAAGCTCTCGCGCCTCGTGGAGAACCTTGGGCAAGCCCCGGACGATCTTGGCATTACCGCAATCGAAGAGGCCGTGAAAACTCTCAGGGAGATCCAGGCGCTTCAGGAGGATGAACAGGGCCAGAGGGACCGGATGAATGAATTGCTGCGGGGGATTGAGGACCAGGCCGCAGCGATTCCATCTTTGCCCTGGTTTGTTGAAATGGTGCAAGCTTGCCGAACCGAGTTGAGCCGTCTTGAGGGTGACAAATGGAATGCCATGGCGAGGGACCTTAAGGAGCGCGCCGATCGATGTGGATCCCTATTGGAAGCTCACCGAGGCTTGGGAAGTCAAGTTCAGGTGCTGACCAACCACCTTCAGACATTGGAGATTCCGCTCACAGCCTCGTTCGAAGAGCGCAAGCGTCTTGGGAAAGAGCAAATTCAAACCCGGGGGCGTTTAAATGAGCTAAGTGCCGAAATCCTGGACTTGGAATTCAACCTCCAGGAAGCGCTAAATCTGGGGCAAAGGCCCCAAGATTCAGAGGTTTCCACAGAACCAGAATGGCGGGAGGCGATCGAGGGAGGCAACGCTTCCGAGGGCAGCAAGGATGAAACCGGACCCAGCGTAGTTATACCGGCAAATAGTACATTTGAGCATGAAGCTGAGGTTGAGTCTGAGCCTGAAGTTGAACCCGTGGTGCAAACTGAACTAATTTTAAAATCCACCACCAAGAGCAAGCCGCTTGCCGTCCCTCTGAGGGGAATATCGACTGAGGTGCGTGACGCACCAGATATCCCGGAGAACAACCACCGGCAAGAGTTCAGCATGGAAGAGATGCTCACGGCATTGGTGGCATCTCCAAAGCTTTTGACCGAACGGTGCTGGCACGGTCTGGTGGATCTCCAGCACCAGTGGTTGGCACAGTGTGAGCCGATGCGGGCGTGGATCCTCGCAGATGCATTCGAGAACGCGCGCCGGGCCATGGAGGAACATGTGGAGGGAACGGGTTTGATGCCCGCCTGGGCTTGCCGGATCCTCCTCCATATTTCCGATCCCCGGCTTCCGCTATCGGACACTGACCTGACCCAGATCACCAACGACCTATATCTCGTACGGTCGATGGAAGGAGAATTAAAGGAAATCATCACGCTATGGCTAACCGCATGCCTTTTCCGAAGTCATTCCGGAGCCCCCGTGCGAGTTGCCCGGCAGGTTTCGCCCAAGCTCTTCGACCTCGCTCCACACGGTCTGGCCAACGCTTGCGCAGAACACTTGCTGTTTCCCGTATTCAATGGTGGCACACTGCACCCCCCCAGAAGCCAAGCTGAATTTCACCGTGAATTTGAGCAGGCACTTCAAGAAGCGGAGGAGATCCTCAATCCAGTGCGAAATACCTACCAGACCAGCCTTGTGAGGTCCTTCTGGCGGGATATGATCCGGCCTTCAGGACCGATGGGTCGGACGCTGGCAGAGGCGCGTTGTCAGCAATTCCCTGCGGGTCGGGCCGGGATTGACCTGTTCGTGGAGGGTCATGCGGACTGGCCCAAGATCCTGGCGGCCTACAAGCACAATATCCAAAATCGGATGACGGAGTTTGGGGATCTCATAGAGGTTGCAAGGGCGGCCCACTTGGGAGGCATCGAGGCGAAGCGGCCTGATAATTCCCACCTGCCGCGCCAGGCTGTGCAGGAGATCCTCGAGGCGGTCCGCCATCAGGGTGGGAGTGCGTGGTGGCTGGATGCTATTGAAGCCGGCTTGGCCGGGATGTGAGTTGACCATGACCATGTTCGAGATCGTCAAGCAGTGCCAGGAATCGGAACGCTATCCGGCGTTGCTGGCTTGGTTCCAGTATCGGGCTAAAGGTGATGGCCACAGCGAGGACGCTCATCCAATTCGGTGGTTGGGGGATGAATCCACTCTCAAGGATGCCGATGTGGCGAATCGCTTCGGAAAGTACCTTGAGGAGGGTGAAATCGGCGCCGCCCAATTCCTCGTCCGCCGTTACCCAGAATTAATGATGGATGAGGTCATCCGGCGACGGAGCGGACTCACGCAATTATTGGCGGATGCCATGCTGGATGCGCGAGATGCCTTGGTCCAGCTCACCGAAGCCGATCCCCAGGTCGCATTTCCATTCGCATCACGACTCAATGCCCTGCATCACGATCCGATCCAAATGGACTTCCGGCCGGGTTGGGCAATAAAACAGGTTCAATCTATGACCGAACAACTCCAGGCCCTGAACGAAGGAGCTCGGCAAAGAGTCATCAAGGATGCACGGGACATTGGAGGACGGGCGGCTGGAAATCCTGACGTTCAAACTGCTGTTCGGCGCATTGAACAAGTCGTGACCTTCCCCGAAGGCCTAGCGACGGCCGCCCAGTTCTTGGGCATCGCCAACCGGGCTGAAAATGGGACCACGAGCCCAGACGACATGCGCCTCCTATACTCCTCACTCGGGGATGGAGCACGCCTGATTAAGCCCTGGAGCGAGGTGCGGGAATGGGTAGTAGATTTGGCTGGCCCCGCAGCCTTGGCGGAGCGCCTGGGGCAGGAAGAATTCTATTCAGCTCTTCGGTTGCCAGGGGAATCAGATCGGGACCGGTTGAGGGACCTCTTTCTCGCTATGAGCGAGGCGGGCGGGCCGGCCAATCTGGCGAAGGGTTCGGATGTCCTAAATAAGCCTGGAAGGGTCGCGGATGCACTATCCAAGTTCCTGGGCACCGGCCTAAAACCCGTCGTTGACGGAAAACGAAGCAGCTACGGGGGCATGTTCAGCTTCAGGATGGGCGCGGCGCGGCACCGAGAATTCTCTGGAGAAGATCGCAAACTATATTTTTTGATTCCCTCGCGAGGCATTGATGTCAGCGCCTTGAGTCAGTTCTACCGGTCAATGGAGACCACGGATGGCGGCAAAGCGCTTCTGATCGTCCTATTCCCAGGCATGGCTGACCCCGAGCGACCACTTTCTCAGCAACTGGGGATCAATCGCCCGGAATTGCCTTTCTTGGACTGCATCGATCTCCTGCGCATGGCCCAAGTGCCGATGGCACAGAGGCTCACTGCCCTTCAGCAGGCCCTCCTGCCACGGATGCCAAGCCTCTCCAGGCGAACTTACCAGACAGCGGGCCCGGTCGCTTCTGCTCTGTTCCGGGGTCGGCAGGACGTGATTGAGCAACTCACGTCCCCTCGCGGCAAAACCGTGCTCTTCTCCGGACGTATGATGGGGAAGTCCTCGGTCCTGTCCCGGATCCGGGAAGACATCGTGAGTGCCAATCCAAACGGAGAGCACCAATGCGTTCTCCTTTCCGCTTCCTTAGGTGCCCTTCTTGAACCCCTGGTAGATTCCCTCCAGCCCTTCCTGACTGTGAACCAGCGTGAGGAAAGCCAGAGGACGGTGGTACGGCTTGCATCAACCGACCGGGACAGCCCCACTCAGCGTGAGGAAAAGGTGACCAAGCGTCTGGCCCTTTTGCGACAGATGATCGAGAAAATCATCGAGGGGCGTCGTCTGACAATCCTAATCGACGAAGCGGACGTATTCTCCCAGACTGATTCGGCCCTGGAAAGGCGTCAGAGCTTGGCTTGGCTGCTTCGGGACTTGGAAATCCACAATCCCGAGCGTCTGCGCGTCGTGTTCGCTGGGTTCCAGGAACTTCACCATGAAGTCATTGCCGCCAATGGGGCATTTGCCAACTGGTTCGGCCAATGCCGCCTGGGCCCCCTGGAACGCGAGGAAGCTATCTCGCTCATCAAGGAGCCCCTGGCTGATTTCGGCGTGCAGTTTGTTTCCGACGCCGGCATGGAACGGATCCTGGAATTCACTGGACGCTACCCGCTCCTGATTCAGGAAGTCTGCTCCCGCCTAATGGAACGGGCGATGGCCCGGCGCCCCCACTCCATTAAGCCTGGGGACGAGATTCTCACAGTACGGGCAGGAGAGGTAGAAATGGTCTGCAGAGACGAGTCCTTGCGCACTCGTTTGCACCAGGTCCTCAGCCTGAATCTGGATAAGTACCCCCGGCTCAAGCTGGTCACCTACCTCATTTTGCAGGCTGGCACCCACCGTGCATCAGCGAGCGACGCGAGTTTTGCCGATGTCTTCAAGATTGAGGACGTCCAGGCTCGGCTGATAGAATGGTATGGTGCGAAACTTTCGGAGTATTTCTCGGAGGTCAGCCTGCCGGGCATGGTGGACGAACTCGAATCCCTGGGACTGGTCGCCAAGCATGGGGATGGATACCGCTTCCTCAATCGGACCTTCGCCAGCATGCTGCGGGACAATCGCGCCTTCGAATCTGAACTGCTCAGCCTACTGATGCAGGTTGCCAATCCGACCGACAGTGAACCTCGGCGTTATGCAAGCCTCCCAAAGGAGCACTTGGAGAGCCTGCTGCGCAGCCCAAAGCATTCACTATTGGCCGGCCTTCGCGCCACGTTGAAGACCCAAACTGTAAAGAACCTTTTCTCAAACGA
>Ga0316220_1004349_pt1 | contig 10955 bp, 5 predicted proteins | sample TBH18005metaG_FD_203632 | JGI IMG/M metagenome (GOLD analysis project Ga0316220, IMG submission 203632) | Freshwater microbial communities from Trout Bog Lake, Wisconsin, USA - TBH18005 | ecosystem: Environmental > Aquatic > Freshwater > Lake > Hypolimnion/Profundal zone | place: USA: Wisconsin...
GGCAGCCACAGGCGAAGTGCCGCTCACCTGAATGCCATATTTGGTAATAATGGCTTGGGCATCCTTGTCGTCTTTCGCAGCGCCAATGAGGTCCATGACCAGCGTTTGAAGGCCAGATTGGACTTGCTTGGACTGCTGAACTCCCTGTTCGCTTTGCTTGATGACATTGTTGAGCAACGAGCGCTGTGGCAATAAAATCGAGATCTGGAAGATCAAGATGAGAGCAAAGCTAACTCCGATAAGCAGGAGCGGCAAAAAAGCGCTCGAGCATTCGGACGATCCGGCGTGGTTTTCAGTGGATTCGTTCATTTGGTGGGAGAGGAGGCTGGGGTTGTCGCGGGAGCGACGTTCACGGTGTAACCATTGCGGGCAAGCACTTGCTTGATCTTATCGTTTTTGAGCGAAAGCTCGGCCATGTCTCGTAAGAGATTCTGGCCGACCTGAACGCTCATGTTTCCACGATTGATCTCCTCCTGCTGCTTTTGCTGCTGGAGTTGCAGGGCATTGTTGTTTTTACCCAGCACAATGGATGTGATGCTCAAGGCAAGACAGAGCGTGCCGAGAGCCAAGGTGACGTAGAACTGAGGTACTTTCATGAAGTTAAGGGCGTGAAATTATTAACCAGATGCGGTAGTGTCAAGGGTAAAGATGCGGGGTGGCGCACGATCCCCTCTTCACCAAGGAACCGGAAATTGCGATCCGCCGGGTGGAAGTAATATCCTGTTCTTTGATCCGGGCCTGTAAATCGGCCATTGCCTCCCGAACCATCTCCTCCGTGGAAGTGGAGACGGTGGTGAGCGGCGGATGGAGCAGGGGAGACAAATCGGCATTACCAAAGGCGATGACGCTTAATTGCTCGGGAACTTTGAGTCCGCGCATTTGGGCTTGATGCAGGACACCTGCGGCCACCAGAGGATCGAAGCAGAAAATGGCAGTTGGGGTTTGTGTTCGGTCTAGAAGAAGATCAATGGATGCTGCGCCGTGCTCAAAGGTGGCGTTGCCGTAGATGACATTTTGCGCTTCGATGGGCGTTTTGATGGCATCGTAAGCGGCCCGAACGCCATAATTGAGTTCAATAACGATTGGGTCGGTGGAACCAAATGGACCGGAAAGGATGGAGATATGTCTATGTCCCAGCGCCAGAAGGGTTTCAATGGCTTGGCGTGCGGCCTGGGCATATTCGGGGATGATGCTGGTGACTCCCACTGTCCCCGCTTCCTGGCCCAAATGAACCACCGGATACTCATGCGCCAGAATTGCGGAAAACAGGGAGGCGTTGGGTGCACCCAGCGTTAGGAACTTTGAGGCGACTCCGGTGCTGACCGGCGCGGGCAGAAGAGCGGGATTGGTGGCGTAATCCATTTCCGGATCATACCAAGCCAGCGAAAGGTGATGCGCCGGAAGTTGTCGTAACAGAACTCTGGCGAGTTGGCTGGCAAACGGGTCATCCAACCCGATCTCCTTGGAAACAATAAGGGCGCAATCTCCTTTTTCAGGATACATCCGCACGACCGCTCGCAAATCGTTGGGGATATACCCCAACTCGCGGCAGACGCGGAAGACGCGCTCGCGCGTTTTGGCACTGACGCGGATGCCGTAATCCCGATCATTGAGCAGGGAAGAGATGGCCCCCTGAGACACCCCGGCGGCTTTTGCTATCATCGCCATGGTGATCGCCTTTCCCTCGGGACGGCCACTTTCCGCCGCTCCGTTCTCAGGCGCATCCAGGTTCTCAAGATTCATGGCCGGATAAGTAGCTGTTTGCGCCTTTGGCGCAAAGGAAAAACGCATTGTTCCCGCTGTCAAAAGCATTCCCCATTCTTGCCTATTGATTCGGGCAGAGGCGAAAAAAATGCGTTTATCTGAAATGGCGAGACGTTTTCAATTCAGAAAAATCCAGGAGAATGATCGCGGGGAGGGTTGACACCACAAGATGTTGTGTTTAAATAAGTGCAGGTGCCCCAACCTAGCCATGCGCTGCCCCAAGTGCGGAAACCAAGAAGATCGAGTCATTGACTCCCGTTCCTCCAAGGACGGAGCTTCCATTCGTCGTCGTCGCGAGTGCATCGGGTGCCAGCATCGGTTCACAACGTATGAAGAGATCGAGCGCGAATTGATCCGGGTGATCAAGAGGGATGGGCGGAGCGAACTTTTCGACCGGCGCAAATTGATCAATGGCATGATGAAAGCCTGCGAAAAGCGGCCCATCACGCTGGAAACCGTGGAAAAAGCAGTGGAGGAGATCGAGTCGGAGTTGGAAACCGCCGGAGTGCGGGAAACCGATTCCAGCGTAGTCGGCACGAAAGTGATGGAGAAATTGCACGCTCTCGACCAGGTGGCCTACGTCCGCTACGCCTCCGTTTACCGTCAGTTTCAGGATATTGGCGAATTTCTTGACGAAATCCAAAACATGGGACGCCGGGTCAAACCGAGCGTTTTACAACCCGAACTCTTCAAATGATTGCATTAGCCGATGGGATGCCCTTGGTAAAGTTGGACAATGGAAGAGCTGTCGCCTTTCAGAGCGACTGGATTGTGGGGGCTCTGGTTCGGGCCGCTCTCAAAGCTGGATACCAAAAATGGTGGCTGGCCGAGTATGTCACGGAAACCGTGGCCGACTATCTGGCGGCGCATTTCAAGGCAAACGCGATTTCCATTCCGAAACTGTCCGAACTCTTGGCGGATGTGCTCCAAGTGATTGGCTATGCGGAGATCGCGCCCCATCTGGTTCTGGGGATGCCGGGTGAGCGGCTGAATTTGCTCGATCTGGTGAAGGAAGCCGGTTCGGGGTATGAACTGGCGTTTTTCAACCGGCTGCGGGACCGGCTGCAAACGCTCATCGGTGGGGGCACAACGGATGTCGATCTGGTCGGACTGGCCTCATGCGTCAAACAGCTCCGCGCTCGCAAAAGCTGGAGCCGCGGTTGCGACGCCCTCCAGGAAGAGATCGTTTCCTTTGTCCGCACCCAGACGCTCGCACATCCCTCCAAGAGGGGGATTTCCGTGCAGGTGAGGTAAACACAGGGTAGGGATGAATGGAAGTGATGCCTAACAATTCGCCGGAGCCAACAGCCGATGTTTCTTACCGTTCTGCTGTCGCGGTTCATGTCGCGAGTCGGCTGTGGCTCAGCTTCTGCGTTATGTCTATAAAACCGTTCCTTTTACTCACCTGTCTGCTGCTTGCATCCGGGTGTGTCACGACATCTCAGAAAGACCAGTTCGTTGGCACTTGGAAGACGAAAGAAATTAACATCTACCTTCGGTTTTATGCCGATGGTAAAGCTGCCCAGTGGGATGAGCGCCCACAGTATACGGGTGGTGCCGTCTGGGCCAAATTCCATGATGGCACGATTACATTCCATGATTGGGATGCGAATCTAATGCGTCGTGGTTCGACCTTGGTAATGCAATCAGAAAGCGGAGATTATGTTTTCTATCGACTCCCTCACGATCTTGAGCCTCCAAAAATGCACTAACAATTACATGAAGCCGATGCTGATAACGCCTATCCGTGAATTGCTTAGCGAATCCGGCGGCGCAGACGTTGCACAAAGCCGAGCAGGCCGACGCCGCCCGCTACGAGTGCCCAGGTTTGCGGCTCTGGTACCGAAGCCAGGTAGAGCAGGTCCAGAGCGTTCCCGTTGCTCTGGTCTGCTACCAAGAAGAAGTGGTTGTCCAACGCTAGTCCTGTCATGCTGTCCGTGATGGCGAACTGCCCTTGCTTCTGGTCGAAGTTGTTCCCCGCGTTCGGGGTGAATGAACTTAACCCGCTGAGAAGCGACGAGACGACAATGTTTGTCCAGAGTTGATCGGTCGCCGGGTTGAAGGTCGCGGTGTCACCCGAAACATTCTGCAATGTGACCTTGATGCCGCCTCCCAAGCTTACGCTGGTGACCGCCGAGAGATCCAAGGTTCCAGCGACGGAGAGTTGTGCGAAGTCGGTTCCCGCCACCTTGCCGACTACTGTCTTGGTAACCGCGAGGGTGGCCGTCGCCCCGCTATACGGGGTGAGGTTGCCGGTGGTCAACGTTCCCGTGCCTGTCGTGGTGCCGGGGATCAAGGTGCCGCCTGAATTCAGTGTGGTCGACCCGACCGTTCCTTCGCCCGCCAGCGTGCCGCCATTGTTCACGTTCACCTCTCCGGTGATCGCGCCATGCACCACAATGCTTCCGTTGACTGCGGTAGTGCCCGAAATGGTCGCGTTCACGCCGATTACATTGCTGGCTCCATTCACGGTGATGGCTCCATTGGAGGTAACTGTGCCCGCGCCGCTCGAACTGATCACGCTGCCCGTGTTCATGGTCAGGCTGGCAACAGTGTCGGTGTGTCCATTGACGTCCAACACCCCCCCGCTCTGCAAGGTCATCGCCGTGGCCGGTGCTGACGGGAGAACATTGCTCGCGCCGAGCTGCAACGTGCCGTTGTTCTGCACGGTGGTTGGCCCATTATAGCTGTTGGCCACGTTGAGCACCAAAGTCGAGGCATCAACCACCAAATCCGAGTTGGCCGCTGTGCCGCTGATGCCTACCCCGTTGATGTTTACCGTGCCGCCGCCCGAGAACGTCAGGACTGTGCCATTCTTGGTCACGCCACCCGAGAGGTTGAGGACATTGCCGCTGCCGACGCCGATGGTCGCATTGGTTTGCGCTGTGATGGCTCCCGCGTAGCTGCTCGTGCCGCTGACTGCCAACGCTCCCGTCGTGTTATAGCCGGTGCCGTTGATGTTCAGGGCTTCCGCTGTGGAGAAGTTCACATTGTTCAGCAGCAGAGTGCCGCCGTTGCTCACTGTCACGCCTGCCCCTGTGCCGCTCCCCAAGGAGGCGTTCGCGGCGACCGAGAGAACCCCGTTGAGGACGCTGGTCGCTCCGCTGTAGGGATTGATTGCGGTTAGGTTGAGGGTGCCCGAGCCACTCTTGGTCAACCCTCCCAAGCCGCTTAACGTGCCCGAATAGAGTGCCGTGCCGCTCGTGGCTACCGTCAGTGCCACCCCGTTGCCGCCATTGTCCGTCAGTGCCAAGCCGTTGCTGCCGCTCAACCCGCCAAAGGTGAAGGCATGGCCTGCCACGGACTGGTCGAACACCAATCCAAAGCCGCCCGTCGTGACGGTACTGTTCTGCAAAGCAAGGCTGTTAGAAAGGTTCAACGTGCCGCCGGTGACAGTGGTGTTGCCACTGAAGGTGCTCGCCGAGGTCAGCGTAAGGGTGCTCGTGCCAGTCGTTGCCAAGTTCCCCAATCCACTAAATGCGCCGGAATAGGTGGTGTTGCTGGCCACCGTCAGGGTGACTGCGTTGCCGCCGTTGTCGGTCAGCGAGAGCGTGCCAGAGCCGCTCAACCCGCCAAAGGTGAACGCATGGCCTGCTACGGACTGGTCAAACACCAACCCAAAGCCGCCCGTTGTCAACGTGCTGTTCTGCAAAGCAAGGCTGTTGGAGAGGTTTAACGTTCCCCCGGTGACTGTGGTGTTTCCACTGTAGCTGTTGGCTGCGCTGAGCACCAGCGTGCCTGAGCCGGTCTTGGTCAATCCTGCCGTGATCCCCGCCGTGTTACTGATGGTGCCTGAGAGGATTAACTGCGAACCAGCATCGGTGGCAATAGTCGTGTTGCCTTGGAGGATCACCTGCCCGGTATTGGAGTTGGTGCCGCTCAGGTTATGCAACGCGCCACCGCCGCCAACGCCGGTGCCACTCACATAGAGGGTCTTGCCGCCTGTGCCGCCCAAGGCGATGTTGTTTTGCAGGTCAAGTTCGCCAGTAGGTTGCACATAGGCGGCTCCGCCGCTGATACCTGCTGCGCCCAAGCCGGTGCCAGAGACAACGGCGGTGGTGAGCCCAAGCTGGCTTCCGTCGTTGATGCTCAGAATACCCCCGTTGACGTTCACACTGCCGCTGAAGGTGTTACCACTGGCAGCGGTAAGAACCAACGTGCCGTTGCCGTTCTTGACAAAGGAACCGTCACCGGAAATCGCGCCAGAGAGAGTCAATGCTATTGCAGATGCCCCCACTGTTGTGCTTACCACATCCACACCGCCTCCCATATTCATGAAGTTGATCGGATTGGCAATTGTTCCAGATACCGTCGGCACAACTCCCGTAGAGAGGAATGCTATTCCCCCTGCTCCAGCAGACCCATATTGAAGGCTCGCGTTACCCCCATCCAGCGTCAGCAGACTCGCACTGTTGCCAAGTTGACGTGGATCGCTAATTAAAAGGATGCTTTTGCCATAGACGTTGATCGGCGTCAGGAAATTGTTACCAGTATTCGTAAGAGCGAACACGCTGGGCGTCTGATTGGCATAGGCAAGGACTGCGGTAGAGCTAAAATCCATATATGCGCCCGTCCCCGAAACCAAGGAATTCACAATGATATTATTCGCAAACTGTGCATTTTGGCCGGTATTGTTTTGGTTGAAGGCGCCGAAGGTGCCGCCATTCGAGCCAATCGTAATCGTCCTGCTCGCTGAGAGAACAAATGCGCCCTGCCCGCTATTGACGACAGCGCCGCCCGTAGTGATGCCGCCCCCATTGATCAGAAGATTCGCTGAACCTAATGCAGAATCGCTATTAATGGTAAGGCTGGTATTGCCGTTAAGTGCTGTATTGGGCATGGAATAGGTTCCCAAGGAGGTGCCGCTCGCGGAAACCCAGCCTTGGTTCACCGTGAACGTTCCTCCGATGGTATTCGCCGCGACCACGTTGGTGCCGCTCGTGTTGTAAGCTTGCAGGTCGAGAACGCCAGCGCCCGTTTTGGTCAATCCATTGGGGGCATTGATCAGATTCATAATACTGAGGTTTGTTGACGCATTGATGACTGCGTCCTGAGCGTAACCACTAAAATCCAGATTGATCCCCTTGTTGGTTCCGCTGGCCCCGATTACCACATTTCCGCCTGTTGCTGATGTCATGGCGCTGGTATTCACGCCTCCTGCAGATATTGCCAACGTTTCTGTAGCACCGGTGGAATTGGTAATGTTGACTCCGCTTCCACTCATGGAGAGCACTCCAATCGTGGCTGAAGTGAGGAGAGCCACCGGTCCAGCCGTCGTGCCACTCACTTGGACATAGGCATTACTCGCGATGGTGCCAGAAAGCCCCGCAGCCGTCGTGGAGGTGAATGCGTTCCCGATGGGCACAAATCCGGTTCCCCCCACGCCATAGGTCAGGTAGGCACCAGAGGTGGTGGAGATGTAAGGTGCCAACATCCCGACGGTGCCGCTCGTTGTCGTAATGACCGTCGTGGGAAGTGCTGAGGTCGAAGTCAGAATCGCCGTGGAACCCAGAACACCAGTGCCTCCTGGCAGAATTGTCAGCGTTCCATTATTATTGCGGGTGAAGGAACCGAGAGCGAAGGTATTGGCCCCAGTGGCGACGCCGCCAACAGTAACTTGGGAGTTTCCATCAAAGGAGAATGATCCAACCGTTGTGGTGGTGGTTGACGTGCCTTGGTTATTCAATACCAAGTTGCTGTTATGCAGGGTCATAGTTCCCGTGCTACTGCCAAACGGTGACATCCCTGCAGCGGCGAGTGCCGTGCCAGTAAGGGTGCTGAATGGGTTGACCACCGTGCCGCCACTGTAACTGTTCGAGGCGCTCAAGGTGATACTCCCCTGTGTGCTGATGCTGTCGTAATTTACTTGTTGTCCACCAGGCGACGGTTCTGTTGGTCCTTGAGGGCCGCCTACGATCAGCCCTCCCGTACCAGTCAATACACTGTTTGAGATGGTGAGGGTTTTGTTATTCCATCCGAGGCGATAATTGCCGTCAAGATTCGCTCCCAGTGTAGAAGCGCTGTAACTCACGCTGGCCGTGGAGCCAAGCCACATATTTCCGTTGCCGATGGCGGCTAGATTTAACGCTCCGCTGGAAGTCGCATTGATCCCGAAGGCCCCCGAGGAATTCTTGTCTAATACCGCCCCATCGGTGGCGCTCGTTGCTGCTCCGCGTCCAAGTGTAGCACTTACAATATTTGTGGACAACATCCCCAGCGGGCCAACATAGATGGAGCCCGGCGTGGCGTTCGTATTGGTCAACAGCAACAGCCCCGCTTCCACCACCACATTGCCCGTGCCCAAGGCTCCCACAACGGTAGGGTTAAGTATACCTGCCGAGCCCACCACCGTGCCGCCATTATAACTGTTGCTTGCGGTAAGCGCGATAGTGCCATTATTCCCCGTCCTCACAAGCGACACCGCTCCAGGTGCTGACGCTCCGCGGGAAATAATACCACTGACCGTGCCTGTGGCATTCGCCGTCTGCAGAAAATCGGTCGTCTTGTTCAAAGCGATGGAACCGGCATACGTTCCGGTCGAGGCGAGAGCTAAGACGGAATTCCCCGCGTTTCCCGCCTGAACGGTAATGGAGCGGTTGAGAACATTCGCCGTATTAAGGAGGAGTTCCGCCTGCAAACTACCTGTGGTATTGCCAAGCAGGATGGGTGTCGCACTGGTGCCGCTGGTGCCCAATACGGTATCCTCCACGCCTGCCGCGTTAAGGGAAAGGATACCGGAATTGATCTGTGTCTGACCGGAAAAGGTTGCGCCAGTGCCACTGAGGGTCAGGGTGCCGTAGGCGTTTCCATAGGACTGTCCAGAAGAACTCGGCAGGTATAACCCGCCCGCCACAACCAACCCTCCCGTCCCGCCTAGCAGTGCATTGTTGACGGTTGTCGTGCCGTAGGAGGGGTTGATATACAGGGTGTTGTTTCCCACTGCTGCAATGGTTCCGCTGAATGTTACCGTCCCAATGCTATTTATCACTCCGGCGTTGTTGACATACCCGCTCTCCGTTATGCCAGCGACGTTGCCAGCGACCCGGTAGGTTAAGTTGCCAACGCCCGTGACGCTTCCACTCAGGGTTACAAGAGAACCGGTTGTATTCAAGAACGTCAGGTTGCTGCCATTCATGGCAACAGGGCTGGTGATGGTCAATCCAGTATTGGCGCCAGTGTAAAGGCTTTGGATGGTGAGCGCGCCGGTATCGTTCGATGCCAGACTGATGAGTGAGTTCACCAAGGAGGCAGTTCCGCCGCATGATAAAAAGAACGTAAGGGAGGCATTGGCGCTGCTGTTGGCCGTGCCCAGAACCATATTTCCAGTGCCGGTGCGGGCGAGGCCGACACTAGCGCCGCCTGTCAGTTGAACGGTGCCGTTTTGAATTAACAGGCTGCCTCCCCATATTGAATTGTTTGAACCAGACAAAGCCAGCAGCGAGGTCGTGCTGGTCTGGACTACGTTCCCCATGCTGCTGCCCAAGCTGCCACTAATCGTTACCGTTCCCGTTCCCGTTCCGTTATTGGTTAATGAGCCGGAGGTATTGACAAGACCGCTGAGGGTGATTGCTCCCACACTACCAGATGTGGTGATCAGATTGGCTGCTCCCGAAAGGGTGCCACTCAAAGTCAAACCAGAAGCGATGCTGGTGTTCAGGAGTGTTAACCCGGTGCCGTTCAGATTAACCGCCCCGCTCAACGTTTCTGCCCCATTTTGAGTCGAATTGTCGTTCAAGACACCGACGGCACTCCCTCCGCCCAAGGCAATGGGATTCAAAAAAGTCACAGCGCCACCATTCCCAGAGAGGACCGACAGGGTGCCGACGCTCCCACTGGCACCGCCCAGAGTGATGGTGCCGGTACCAAAATTCGTATACGTGCCAGTAACGCTGATAATATTGGCCACAGTGCCGCTGGTGATCGCCAAGCTGCCGAAGCCATTGTTTGTGGTGCTCAACGTCAGCAACGAAGTGGCGCTGTTTTGCACCATGTTGGTAACATTGGAGCCAACGCTTCCACTGATCAATACCGATCCCGTCCCGGTGCCGCTATTGACAATCCATCCGCTATTGTTGATGGAAGTGTTCGAAAGGGTAATGCCACTGGCAATTGCGCTGTTATTGTTGAGCGTCAGGGTTCCCGAACCAGTCACTGCGCTCGAGACGGTAAAGACCGAAGAACCGCTGGCGTTGTTGTTCGTGAGCGTGGTGCCTACGCTGTTGTTCACTGTCAACGCTGTCGTACTGGTTGTCAGGGCAGAGGTAGTGCTGTTTTCGATAATACCTGTAACATTCGCGCCGATACCACCGCTGATGTTCGTCAGTCCCGATCCACCGCCAATATTGGTCACCGTGCCCGCGTTGTTGATCGCCGCGGTTGAAAAGGTGAGCGTGCCGCTGGAGCCGTTTTCGCTGAGGATTAGATTATTGGTGCCGGTGACGCCGCCAGTGAAGGTGACCGAGGAACCAGCACCTGTGTTGCCGACAATAAGCGCTCCTGCGGTGGCATTGGTGGCCAGCACAATCGCATTGGCATAGCTGGCGCTGTTTCTATTACTGAGCAAGGCTGCCGAATTGGTTCCGGTAGTGTTACCCAAGGTCACCGTGCCAGTGCTAAGGGTTCCCACATTGACAGAAGAGGAAAGTAGCGTGCCTGCTTGGATGGTGATGCCGCCGGTGAAGGAGTTGCTGGCAGAAAGTGTGACCAAGCCTCCACCCGGGTTGTTGATGATCAAGGATGTCTTGCCGGCGGAAGCGCCGTCGGAAATTGTGCCGGTCAGAGCGACCGCCCCCGAACCGGACAGCGTGAGGCTGTAAGGCGTGGTGGTGCTCCCATTCGTGATGCCGCCCAGGGTAAGTAGAACGTTTGTTCCTCCCGTGTTTACCGTTGCATTGCCCGTGAGGGTGGTGGCGCCGAAAGTCACGCCCGCCGTGCCACTGGTGACATTGGCTCCTGCGTTGATATTCAACTGCACGGCCCCGATGCTCAGAGTACCCAAGGTGTAGGTGTTGCCCGCCGTGCCACTGGTCAAATCGGAGATAATCGTTGTGTTGCCGCCCACTGTAGTGTTGCGGTTGAAAGAGAGGTTAGTGCCGCTGGCATTCGCCAGATCCAGCACGCCGCCATTTAAAACCAATGTGCCTACGCCCGTGCCCAACGCTGTAGCGCTTGTCCTCGCGACCAGTGTGCCC
>Ga0316220_1004354_pt1 | contig 10948 bp, 7 predicted proteins | sample TBH18005metaG_FD_203632 | JGI IMG/M metagenome (GOLD analysis project Ga0316220, IMG submission 203632) | Freshwater microbial communities from Trout Bog Lake, Wisconsin, USA - TBH18005 | ecosystem: Environmental > Aquatic > Freshwater > Lake > Hypolimnion/Profundal zone | place: USA: Wisconsin...
TCAGTACAGACTTTTCGTGTTGCGGAGCAGTGTAAACTGCATACCAATTTCGGTCCTGCTTGGCACCCATAATTGCTGCATGCTGGGAATCTTGGCCGTCGAACTGCTGGCTTGTCTTCGGCAAATTCACCCGATGCCTCCGGTCTAACAGTTGCGCTAAACAAGTGAGAGACTAAAAAGCCCATAGCTTCGCTATTCCGACTTAGCAAATCAACTGAATGCTAAGCCCAACAGTAGAGCACCGGCTGGCAATACCGCAGTCAAATGAGATCAGCGAATCCTCACTGCCAATCATCCAGTGCTGAAATTACCCTCACTAGCTTCATCATCAGCGCCACCGATAGAGTGAGCCTGCATAAGGAACTAGCAAATTAGGTAATTGTTGTCGAAACCATAGTAAGTGAATACCGACGTCTGTCAATCGGACAATTGTTGACATTCGACGCCAATAATCATTAATAAATGAATACAGCCTGCACGCGGTCCCCACTTTCCTAAGCAAGCAGTGGTGTAACTATTGCACGATGAATTACTTACGCGAACAAACAGGAATGTGCACCGAATGAACAGGCAGCGATTACACTCAAGCTAGTCATTGCGTCCCCTTTGGCGTAACCAGTTTCGCCCTAGGGAATTATGGAGGCACTTGCTATCATTGTGATTTCGATCACATAAATATGGCGGAATTCGAGCGAGCTGGAGTGTCAAGATGGGCTGCGGAGTCACCGCTTGTGTTGAGACAAATACTGAGAGGTAGCGGTGATCAAGCCGGGAATGTCGCTTGGATTGGCTTCCGCGGCTGGCTGCCAGCCCAGTTCACGCAAGGTCTTGCTGGTGATGGGGCCGATGGAAATTGCTGGAACATTTGCAAACGGGAATGGTATTCCAGACAGTTTTGCAGCATCAGCAAGGTGGGTTGCACTGGAGGAACTGGTAAAGGTCGCGGCGTCAATTCCCTTCTCCAGGGCATGTCGCAACTGCTGAGGGGCAGATTCCGGCATCCTGTTGCGATAGGCATCCACGACATCTACGACGGCCCCGGCGTGGCGCAGTGCATCGGGGATTACGTCCCGTGCGACAGCGGCGCGGGCTAGCAGAATTCGTTGCCCGCAGACTTGAGCGGTCAAGTCTGCGAGCAGGCTCTCCGCTACGTAGGACTCCGGAATCAAGGTGATGGGAAGGCCTGCATTGCGCGCGGCCTTGGCTGTCGCTTCGCCTATGGCGGCCACCTTGAATGAGGCTGGCCCTGCAAAAGAGAGCCCTAATACTGCGGCTCGGTCGGCAAGCGCAAGTACTGTGTTGGCACTGGTGAGAATGAGCCAACGGTAGGAAGCGAGTTGACGGAGTGCATGGTCAAGCTGATCGAAGCTGGCTGGTGGGCAAATCTCAAGGACTGGCACCTCTACCGGTTCGGCTCCGATATCGCGAAGTCCGTCGCTAAGCTTGCCTGCCTGATGCGCAGCGCGCGTGATAAGGATGCGGCGGCCAGAAAGCGGCAAACTCACCGCGAGCCTCCTGATGCGGCATCAAGCAGCGGCCCCGCTCCGGATTCGATGAGCATCTTTGCTATCTGCGTCCCCAGCGCTGCGGGGTCAGCATCTGCCCTGCTGGCGCGATGAAAGATGCGCACGGCCTGGCCGGTTTCCGGCGCAGCCACCACAGCGTAGATATCGTCCCAGGGACCGCCGCCTTCTTCTACCCGCGTGGCGCTGGGGCGGCAGTGGATGCCAATCGGAACCTGGCAACCACCGCCGAGCGCAGCTAGTGCTGCACGCTCGACGGTGACGGCGAAGCGGGTGTCTGCGTCGTCGAGAAAAGCCACTGCTTCAATCGTTGCTGCGTCGTCCCTGCGGGTTTCAATTCCCAGAGATCCCTGGCCGGCAGCAGGGCAAAAATCCTTTGCAGGCAGGCGCTGGCGTACCCAGTCGGTCTTGCCAAGGCGGTCAAGGCCGGCTGCGGCCAGAAGGATTGCGTCCACCTGGCCCTCGGCGAGCTTGCGGAGGCGCGTATCCACATTTCCGCGGAACTCGATGGCCTCAATGTCAGGGCGAAGAGCCTTCAACTGGGCGCGGCGGCGCTGGCTGCTGGTGCCTACCCGGGCGCCTTGCGGCAGTGCCGCAAGACTCTGATAGTTGACCGACACGAGAACATCCCTGGGGTCCACACGGGGCGGTGTTGCGGCCAGCGTAAAGGGCGCGGGCAGCTCGGTTGGAAGGTCCTTGAGAGAGTGAACGGCGAGATCTACTCGGCCTTCTTCCAGCGCTTCCTCAATCTCCTTGGTAAACATGCCTTTGGAGCCAACCTGGGCGAACGTCACTTCTTGAAGGCGGTCGCCGGTGGTCTTGATGACTTCAATCTCTACAGTATTCCCCTGGCCGCGCAGGAGAGCTGCAATATGGTTGGCCTGCCAGAGAGCGAGCTGGGAGCCACGGCTGCCTATGCGAAGGTTCATCGAGTGGTCTCCACGCGGGTATCTGTTGGGGATTTCTCCGGTTCTGAGCTTAACGGGGTAACGGGCACCGACCAAGTGTCGCAGAGCACCTCGAGACGTGTTGAATCGCCCTCGCGGGCAGCCTGCTTGAGAGCCTGCATGGGCGGGTGAAGAAACTTGTTGACCAGACCGCGGGTGAGGGCCTCGACAGCCGCAACCTGTTCCGGGGTGAGGGTTCCGAGACGGGCCTGAATGCGGTGGAGCTCGCCTTGGCGAATCTCCTCAGCCTTTCGCTGCAGGGCCACTATTGCCGGGGCCACATTGACTGTTCGCTGGCGCTGGTGGAAGCGCTCTACCTCGCCGGCAATCAGGCTCTCAGCATCAGTGGCCTCGCGGGTGCGCTCGGCCATGTGCGCGGCGGCTACCTGTTGCAGATCGTCAATATCGTAGACAAAGATGCCGTCAAGCTTGTTCATCGCCGGATCGACATCGCGAGGAACAGCAATATCGATGAAGAACATGGGGCGATTGCGGCGCCGCTGGAGAAAGGTCTGTCCATGCTCAGGGCGGAAGATGTGGTGGGGCGCGCCAGTGGAGCTGATGACAATATCCGCGTTGCTGGCGACCTCGTAGAGTTGCTCGAAAGGAATGACTTGTGGGACGATCTCGCCCTGGAACTCCTCAGCCATGCGCCGGGCACGCTCGTGGGTACGATTGGTGACAAGGATTGCGCCTGCCCCCTGCTGGACAAGATGGCGGGCTGCGAGTTCGCTCATCTTGCCTGCGCCAACCAGAAAAACGGTGCGGCCCTGGAGCGATCCGAATATCTTGCGTGCGAGATCTACAGCAACCGATGCAATTGAGACAGAATTAGAGCCGATGCCTGTCTCAGATCGGGCGCGCTTGGCTGCAGCAAAGGCGCTTTGAAGCAAGTGTTCGAGTTGCCCGGCGACGGTGCCGGAGGCGCGAGCAACTGCGAAGGCTTCCTTGACCTGGCCGAGAATCTGCGGCTCACCCACCACCATTGAGTCCAGACTGGCGGCCATGCGGAAGAGGTGGCTGACTGCGTCCTGATCGCGGTACTCGTAGAGGTGCGGGCCGATTTCAGCGGGGTCAATGCCGAAGTGGTTGGAGATGAACTCGTTCAAATGGACATTGGAGTCTTCGACGGCTGCCAGCAACTCGACCCGGTTGCAGGTGGAGACGATCATGCACTCGGAGACCCCGGGCGTTGAGGCCAGCGCGCGGGTAGTTTCTGGCAGGTCATCGCGGGAGATGGCGATTTTTTCGCGAAGCGAAATAGGCGCGGTCTTGTGATTTACACCGATAAGCGCAATCGTCATTGCGGACCGAACCTGTGAACGTGGCTAAAGAGGTTGGCGGCCCATACCGCCATCATGATGACAAGAACGGCTCCGGAAAGGTATGCAGCCTTGCGTCCACGGAGTCCCGCGCTACGGCGAACGAAGAGCAACAGAACGTAAACTGCCCAACTGATAAACGAGGCAATCACCTTGGGATCAAGAAAATACGAAGCGCCAAGAGGTGTCTCCTGGGCCAGTACGGAGCCGATAATAAGGCCCACGGTCATGCAGGGAAAGCCGAACTCAAGGGTGGCGAGAGCGACCCGTTCCAGGGTATCCAGGGGCGGAAGCCAGTCGAGCGGGCCCCACCAGGAGTCCTGGCCGGGTTTGTGCTTGCTCTTGATGCGGCGTTCCTGGACGAGGTAGAGCATGGAGGACAATAGGCTGAAGCAGAGCGCTGCATAGGCTAGCAGCAATGCGGCGATGTGGGCCACGAGCCAGCTTATGCGCACGCCCTCCGAAGGGAATGTGTAGCGATCAGGCCCGAGCGAAGGGACGAAAACCAGAAAGAAAGTCGCCGGTAAAGCAAAGATCCCCAAGGAGATGGCATCGTAAAGCCACCAGACGATGAAGAACAGGCCAGCGACCGCGAGGCCAAGGAGGGACTCAATCTCCCGAACGCTGACGGGGACAAAGTGGTGGGCCTGGACCAGCATTTCAACAGCTGAGACGAAGTGGAAGAAGAAGGCCATGCCGCCGACATGGACGCAGGTCTTGCGCCAGCGAACGATTCCATAGAGCACGGCCGGGAAGACGGTCACGCATGCCGCCGCATATAGGATCGCTGCAACTCTGAGCCAAAGGAGATACATTTCGTTCACAACCTTAATAGGATGAAGGGAAATACACTGTGATCTAAATCACAATTATAGGATTCAAGGGGCAATTACAAAAGCCCGCCCGCTGGAAAACAGCACATGCGAGCGTTGATTCCAGAGTAAATCTCTTGGGCGGAACGGGACCAGCAAGAGCGGATTTGGGCAAGAGAGTCAATATTAATGGGGGTTGATCTTCTGCAGGTTCATAAGTTGTTGATTTCATATGCGAAAGATGGCTGGAGCTGCCTGCATTCCGCCAGCATCCACCAACATAAGAGGCTTCTTTCGAGAGGCTTATCATCGATACCTGCGCATTTGCATGCAAAATCGTTGAAGCGCTGCCACTTCGCGCCGAAAGTGCGAGGCAAATACATTGCAAGGCATTTCGACGACTGAGGTGGCCACCTCAACGCGGTAACCTCGAAGAGGGCATGTCGGTCCTGAGCACAAGGCGCCTAGCATGTCCCGTCGAGCAAGACCGATTTTGCTACCTAAACAAATTACAAGTGGGCAAACATGACAGAAGTAGAGATGGATGCACAGTCGACGATCGAGACTTATGGACATTACGCAAGTTACAATCCCGCTGTTGTTTGCAGCACACTTCAGCCCAGCCGCATGGTCTTGCAACGTCTCCCTCCAGCAATGCCGGGAGTCAAGGTTGTTGAAATCGGGGTTAGGGCGAATTCTTCATGCAATGCAGTAGTAGCTGAATATATGGTCAACTTGTACTCGCGATCACGCATGATTCATCTCCGCAACGGGGAACGAGTTGACGCAGCATGACGCGTTTAGTGGCTTGCTTGAGATCATTTATCCCTCCGGTAATGGTGGCAGCAGTCTGGTTAGGCCAAGGTATTTTGGCGCTCGGCTATCTTATGCACGTCGGCGGTGTGAACAAGCGCCCCATGGTGATGCACCTTGTGATCGTCCTCGCGACCTTGATCCTGTGCCTTGTGCCATTCACTTTTCAGGCAGTGCATCGCCTGCCCGGAACGGTTCGACGCGTGACGCTCGCAGTGATTCTAGGAACGGTGCAGTTTGCATTCTTGTGCTTCTACATGCTTGATATTGGCTGTATTCAATTAATGGGCACGCCACCAACCATCGCCTGGATCGTCAACTATGTACCGCAACTCGGAGCCCTACTTCCCTTTTCCCGGCACCAACTGGCCTTCATTGAATGTATTCCGGTCTCAATTTGGCTCATTGCAGTTTGGGTGTATTACCGCGCTGGTGATGCCTTGCAGACATCACTGGGCAGCGTGACGGGAGAGATTACAACATGCAATTGCTCCGCACGGAATGGTGCTCGGACCCGCATGGGGATGATGCTGGCTCTGGCGTTGCTGGCAGGAATCTACATACCCACCCGAGCAATCTGGGCTGAAAGAGAGCCCATCCATCAGTTATGGGGAACAAATTCAGGGCTGAGTCAAATGGTCCCGGAGGGAATGCGCGGAGTTTGGAAGCCTGAGACAAACAGATATCTGGCAAACCTGCCTGTGAATCAATCGCCTGTTACGCCGCGAAATCTAATACTGATTACAGTGGATGCACTGCGGAGCGACCAGATGGGAATCTATGGCGCAAATGTCGACGATACGCCGTTTCTCTCTTCGCTCTACCGCGCCGGCAAGCTGAAGCGAATCTATTCGGCTTACTCAGTCTGCTCTTACTCTTTTTGCGGGCTGCTTGGGACCCTCTCATCCTCATATTGGCATCAACTCAACCCTGCTTCCCTGCCTCTCAGTGACGTACTGAGTCACTATGGGTACCAAACGCGGTTCCTGCTCAGCGGCGATCACTCCCATTTTCTAGGATTGCGCAATTTTTACGGATCAGCGATTGATGAGTATCGAGATGGCTCAACAGTGGATGCAAAGCTTTCGAACGATGACAGCATTTTGATGCCATGGCTGAAGAATGTGGCCTGGTCGTCCAAACGGCCAACATTCACAGAAATCCATCTCATGTCAGTCCATTACTTGGGGATCCGCGAGGCGCAATTCGGCAGATGGCAGCCTACCAAACCTGCCGCCACGGGCCTAATTCCCAAAATGCAGACAGCCGAGATGTACCGTAACAACTACCTGAACGGAATATTGCAAGCTGACGACAAAATCCGGCAGATATTTCAGATACTCAAAGACAAGGGAGTGCTTGATGGTGCCCTTGTGATCATCACCGCCGATCATGGCGAGAATCTTGGGGACCATGGCGGCATGGGGCACGGAGGAGAACCGTACGAATCGGTTGCGCGTATTCCCATGCTTATCTACGATCAAGATGGCTCTACATACCCAGAGCAGCAGATTACCAGCCAGGTAGATATCGCTCCTACTTTCCTGCAGGCAATTGGCGCTCCGATTCCTGGCGATTGGGCCGGCATTCCGCTACAGCTTGAAACCAAGCGCAGTGTGATCTCTGTTGCGTCGTTCGAGGTTTCCGGGATCGTGGCACAATTCGGAACGGAGAGGTACAAGTACCTGATAGGACGGAGAGACGGGATCGAAGAGTTGTATGAGCTGGGGACACCTAATGCCGAGGAGATGAATTTGGCCAGGCTTCCCAGTGCCTATCCGATACTGGAAAAAATGCGCGCATTGCATTTGAATATCCTGCGTCAAAGGGGCTCAGTGCCGGGCCGGTAATGAGCCAGCAGGATGTCGTGGTCTAATTCCTACCCGCATCCTGTCCCGTCACGTTACTCTTGATAGCAACGTGATCAGGCAAAATGAACAACCCGCAAATTCTTCTTTCGACTCCACGGACGCAAGTTCTGCTGTGCTTCAGCAGGCGTCCGCTTTGGAGAAAGCTCCGGCGGAGTTGACGCCATTTATGCGCCAGTGGACGGCGGCGAAGCGGGAGAATCCGGATGCGCTGCTTTTCTTCAGAATGGGCGACTTCTACGAGCTGTTCTATGACGATGCCGTAGTCGTGAGCCGGGAGTTGCAACTGACCCTGACGGCGCGGGACCGGGAACGGAATCAGCCGATGTGCGGAGTTCCCTACCACGCGGTAGATGGGTACCTGACGCGCTTGCTGCGGAAGGGATACCGCATTGCCATCTGCGACCAGATGGAGGACCCGAAGCTAACCAAGAAGATTGTGCGGCGTGAGGTGACGCGGGTTCTTACGCCGGGGACGGCGCTGGATAATGCGCTGGGGCAGGAGCAGAACAATTTTCTGGCCGCGCTGTTTGAGTCGGAACCTCAAGAGAAGCTGCGCTCAGGGGCAAAAGTCTCCACCTGCCGACCCGGATATGCCTGCGCGGTGGCGCTGCTGGACCTTTCAACAGGGGAGTTCAGGACGGCGGAGTTTCAGGGGCCGACGGCGCGGCAACTGGCGGTGGAAGCGATTCTGATGGCGGCGCCGAGCGAGGTGCTGGTGGCCGCGAGTGCGGAGCTGCCGGTGGCTTTTGAGCGGATTCCGGCACGGACACGTGTGGAGGATTGGGTCTGGACGCACGACTTTGCGGTTCCACTTGTAGAGCGACAACTGAATGTGCGCTCACTGGAGGGCTTTGGGCTGGTGGGGCATGAGGCTGCGGCGATTGCGGCCGGGGCGGTGCTGCATTATGTAAGGACAACGCAGAAGAATGAGGCGTTGCATGTGGATTCGCTGCGCTTTGAAGAACACTCGACGGCGCTGGAACTGGACCAGGTGACGGTAAGGAATCTGGAACTGGTGGAGCCGCTTTTTTCAGGCCAGGATTCGAGGGCGACGCTGTTTCATACGCTGGACCAGTGCCAGACGCCAATGGGCAAGCGGCTGCTCCGAGCAACGATTCTGAGACCGCTGTTCGATGTTGTGGCAATCGAGGCCCGGTATGAGGCGGTAGGCGAAGCGCATGGGGACTTGGTGCGGCGGGAAGAGGTGCGGCGGGCTTTCAGTGGGATTCTCGACCTGGAGCGGCTGTTGGCTCGGCTCAGCCTGGACTCGGCTGGTCCGAGGGATGTGAAGGCGCTGGCGGCGAGCCTGCATAAACTGCCGGGCCTGAAGACAACCGTGGAGGCGATGCGTGCGGGTCTGTGGCAGCAGATTTGCGCGAGGCTGGATACGCTGGACGATGTGACAGCGCAGATAGAGAGAACGCTTGTCGAAGAGCCTCCGCTAACCTTGGCGGATGGAGGCGCGATTGCTGCCGGGGTGGATGCAGAACTCGACGAACTGCGCACTATATCAACAACAGGACGGCAGGCGATTGCGGCAATCGAGGAACGGGAGCGGCAGAGAACGGGGATTGGGTCGCTGAAGGTTCGATATAACTCGGTGTTTGGGTACTATATCGAGATCACGAAGGCGAATTTGGCGGCGGCGCCGGCGGACTATGAGCGCAAACAGACGCTGGTGAATGCAGAACGGTTTACGACAACCGAGCTGAAGGAATACGAGCGCAAGATTTTAACGGCGCATGACCGCTCCATCGAGATTGAGAAGCGGATATTTATCGAGCTGCGAGTAGCGGTACTGGAGGCGGCCGGGCGGATTCGACGCTCGTCAGCGGCTGTTGCCGAAGCGGACTTGCTGGGGAACTTTGCGCATCTGGCCGCGGGACGCCGGTATGTGAGGCCGCGGCTGGCAGAGGAGCCTGTGCTGGAGGCGGTAGCGGCGCGGCATCCGGTGATAGAGCAGTGGATGGAGGAGACGCGCGAAGGGCGGTTCATTGCCAATGACCTTTATCTGAGCGCGGCAGAGGAAGGGCCGAGCCTGCTGCTGATTACGGGTCCGAATATGGGTGGCAAAAGTACCTATCTGCGCCAAGCGGCGATGTTGGTGCTGATGGCGCAGATGGGCTGCTTTGTGCCTGCGGAGAGTTTGCGCTTTGGACTGGTGGACAGGATTTATACGCGCATCGGGGCTAGCGATAATGTAGCGCGGGGCCGCTCAACCTTCATGGTGGAGATGACGGAGACCGCCACCATATTGAATACGGCGACAAGGCGGTCGCTGATTCTCTTGGACGAGATGGGGCGCGGAACGGCTACGTTTGATGGGCTTTCGCTCGCCTGGGCCACAGTGGAGTTTCTTCATGCAGAGACGGGGGCGCGCACCCTGTTTGCGACGCACTATCACGAACTGACGATGCTGGCCGAGAAGCTGCCGCGCGTTCGCAATCTGCGCGTGGGTGTGAAAGAGGCGGCCGGCGGCATCGTGTTTCTCCATAATATTGAGCCCGGCGCGGCGAGCAAGAGCTACGGAATTGAGGTTGCGCGGCTGGCGGGACTGCCCGCAGTAGTGATTGAGCGGGCCAAACATGTGCTACGGCAGCATGAGAAGCAGGAGCGGCAAAGCGTACAGGTGGAGACGGCAGCGGAGCCCTTGCAATTGACAATGTTCACGCCGCTTTCGCAGCGGATTGTGGACCGGATTGAGGCGACGGATGTAAACCAACTCACTCCTTTGCAGGCGCTGAATCTGCTGGAGGAGTTGCAGCAGGAGTTGAAGGGCAGAGGCCAGTGATCAGAGATCAGAGATCGGCAACAACTGCGGGTTTGCGGCAGGCGGCGGGGAGTCTGTTGGTGGTGGGCCTGGCGGGCGTCGAGCTTACCGGACTGGAACGCGCGTGGCTGAAGCTGGTGCGACCAACGGGAATCATTCTGTTCCGGAGAAATATTGCCCATGCGCGGCAGACGCGGGCGCTGCTGGCTGAGGCTGCGGCCTTTTGTGCCCCAAATAATTTACGGTGCGTAGATGTTGAGGGCGGATCGGTGGACCGGTTGCGGGATGCCCTGGCGCCGATGCCTTCGGCGCAGGCGGTTTGGAGTGCGGCAAGTGGATCCTATTCCATCCCTTCGCAAATAAAGCGAAAGGATGGACCGACCCCTGTTGATTCAGGCAAAAAGGCGGCGCTGGCGCTTGAGCATGGGGAACTGGTGGGGCGTGGGGTGAAAGCGTTCGGGTTCAATACAACGCTGGCTCCAGTGGTGGATTTGGGACTGCCTGACTCTGCTGAGGTGATGGGGACGCGTGTAGCGGCGGCGACTGCGGCGGGTGTGGTGGAATACGCACGCGGGTTCTTGAACGGGCTGGCGACTCAGGGAGTAGTAGGTTGCGCAAAGCACTTCCCCGGGCTGGGCGGGGGAACGCGGGACTCGCACCTGGAGACACCGGCAATTGAGCGCGGCTGGCAGGAGCTTTGGCGCGAAGACCTGGCGCCGTATCGCGAGTTGCGCGATGAACTGCCGATGGTGATGGTGAACCATGCTGCTTATCCGCAGACACCGGGAAAGGCTCGACCAGCGAGCGTTTCGGCTTTTTGGATTACGGCGGTGCTGCGGAAACGGATTGGGTACAAGGGGATCGTGTTCTCAGACGATTTGGAGATGGGC
>Ga0316220_1004361_pt1 | contig 10940 bp, 8 predicted proteins | sample TBH18005metaG_FD_203632 | JGI IMG/M metagenome (GOLD analysis project Ga0316220, IMG submission 203632) | Freshwater microbial communities from Trout Bog Lake, Wisconsin, USA - TBH18005 | ecosystem: Environmental > Aquatic > Freshwater > Lake > Hypolimnion/Profundal zone | place: USA: Wisconsin...
AATTTTTGGAAATGAACGTTTAGTTAAAGTTGGAGATCGTATTATTACTAAAGGTGGGGTTGTAAGTATTTTAGTTGGAATTGGATTATTAGGACGTGTAATTTCTCCTTTAGGAAATCCAATAGATGATGCTAAAAAAAATATTGAAATTAATTCTGATCCAAAAGATTCTCGATCTCGCGGATATTTTATAGGATTACGAAAAAAAGGATATAAACGTCCTGTAGAATTACCAGCTCCTGGAATTATTGCAAGACGATCTGTACATAGACCATTATTAACCGGAATTAATGGAATCGATAGTATGATTCCAATCGGATTAGGACAACGTGAATTAATTATTGGAGATCGTCAAGTTGGAAAAACTGCGATTGCACTGGATTTAATTATAAATCAAGCTTTTTTAAATGAAACATTACGTAATACACTTTTAAATGTTTCAAAAAATAAAAATACTTATATTAATAAATTATCTCCTAAAGAACCTTGTTATTGTATTTATGTTGGAATTGGACAAAAACAATCTACAATTGCACGTATTGCAAAAATTTTAAGAAAACCAAAACATTTATATGAACGTCAATTATCAAAAGAACGTTTACCTGTATTTTCTCCAATTAATTATAGTATCATTGTTGCATCTATTTCTTCTGATTCTGCGCCCTTACAATTTTTAGCACCATATACTGGATGTACAATTGGAGAATTTTTTAGAGATAATAATTCTAATGCAGTTATTATTTATGATGATCTTTCTAAACAAGCTGTTGCGTATCGACAAATGTCTTTATTATTACGACGACCACCAGGACGTGAAGCATATCCAGGAGATGTGTTTTATTTACATTCCCGTTTATTAGAACGTGCGGCACAATTATCTATTGCTTTAGGAAATGGTAGTTTAACAGCATTACCAATTATTGAAACTCAAGCAAATGACGTTTCTGCATATATTGCAACAAATGTTATTTCTATTACAGATGGTCAAATTTTTTTAGAATCTAGTTTATTTTATCAAGGAATTCGCCCAGCAATTAATGTTGGATTATCTGTAAGTCGTGTAGGTTCTGCTGCACAATATAAAGCTATGGGTAAAATTGCAGGAACTTTAAAACTAGAATTAGCACAATATCGAGAAGTTATGGAATTTGCTAAATTTGGGGCAAGTTTAGATGCAGAAACAAAACAACAATTATTAAGAGGTTCTCGTTTAGTAGAATTATTAAAACAAGGTCAATTTAAACCTTTTGATGTAGCTTTACAAATAATATATATTTATTTAGGAATTTCAGGTGCTTTAGATAATAAAGATTTAAAAGAAATTAAACGTTTCCAAGAAGCTTGTTTATTATATTTTAAAAAAAATTATGAAAATGAACTTACAAGCTTAGAATATTTACAACGCGAAGCTATAATTGATCATAAATTTAAAACTTTATTAATATATGATTTAATTAGAATTGAACAAATATTATGTGTTTAATTACTTTTTTTTTAACAAGTCCTTTAGAACAATTTGAAATAAGTGCATTTACATCTAATTTAAAAATTATAGAAACTTCTCTTTTTGAAAATTTTGAATTTAAATACTATTCCCAAATTCTTTTTAATACACAATCTATTTTATTATTTTCTTTATTTTTTATCAGTATTTTGATATTACTTCAAAATTTTTATCATATTAAAGGAATTTTTAATATAATAATATTAACATATACTTTAACAATAGGTATTAATATATATTCTTTTAATGATTTTATTAATCAAAATTCTATAATTTTAAGTTTTCAACCTGAAAAATTTTTAACAGATCCTTTTATTTTATCAATTGTAAATTTTATATATCCATTTGAAAATCCAATAATAATTTGAGAATATTTTAATATAATAACAATATATATTAATATATATTCAGTATTTTTTTGTTTTATTTTTATATATTGTGTAATTTATTTAATTTATTATCAAACACTTTCTGCACATACGAATACATTATTACCAACTTTTTATCAAATGTTAAATGAAACCTTATATAAAGTAAGTTTAAATTTATTTTATTCTATTTTAGGAAAACATATAAATTTACCAGAATTTTTTATAAAAATAAATACAATTTTTATTTTTTTAATTATTAGTAATATTCAAGGAATGATTCCATATATGAATACATTAACAAGCGCATTAACAAATACATTTTTTATAGCTTTAGCCTTATTTATAAGTATTATTACGACATTATTTGATAAAAAAGGATTCGCATATTTTTTAAATTTATTTATGCCTTCTGGATGTCCTTTATTATTAAGTTTATTAATAATTCCTATTGAATTAATTTCATATACATTTCGATTAGTAAGTTTATCTGTTCGATTATTTGCGAATATGATGGCAGGACATACATTATTAAAAGTAATTGTAGGTTTTAGTTGAATTATTGTATTCCTTGGTAATACATTTTTAATTAATCTATTTCCAATTTTAATTTTATTTATTTTAACTTTATTAGAATTTGGTGTTGCTTTAATTCAAGCATATATTTTTACCGTTTTAAGCTGTATATATTTAAGAGATATTTTTGTAGGACATTAATAATAACTTTTTTATAAATAATTTTATTGGGATAAATGGCTGAGGGGCTGAAAGCATTAGTTTTGAAAATTAACATATTTTAAAAAATATCGTAGGTTCAAATCCTACTTTATCCAATTATACTTTAACAAAAAATTAACTTTTAATATGTCTTTAATTATAAAAAAAAAAACTAAAAATAAAAATATAAAACATTTTAAAATGAATTTTGGTCCACAACACCCGGCAGCACATGGCGTGTTAAGATTAATTTTAGAACTTGAAGGCGAAATTATTATGCAAGCCGACCCACATATCGGATTATTACACCGAGGAACTGAAAAATTAATTGAAAATAAAACTTTTTTACAAGGATTGCCGTATCTAGATCGTTTAGATTATGTTTCAATGATGATTCAAGAACATGCATATTCTTTAGCAATTGAAAAATTATTAAAAATTAAAATTCCATTACGTGCGCAATATATTCGTGTATTATTTTCAGAAATAACACGAATTTTAAATCATTTATTAGCTGTAACTTGTCATGCTCTAGATGTTGGTGCAATGACTCCATTACTTTGAGGTTTTGAAGAACGTGAAATTTTAATGGAATTTTATGAACGCGTTTCTGGTGCACGTATGCATGCAAGTTATATTCGACCAGGGGGGATTCATCAAGATATACCTTTACAATTACTTGAAGATATTTCAAATTTTTGTTCAAATTTTGGAAAAAAAATTGATAATTTTGAAGAACTTTTAAGTAATAATAGAATATGAAAACAACGTTTAATAAATATTGGAATTGTTACTAAAAAAGATGCTTTAAATTGAGGTTTTAGCGGCGTGATGCTTCGAGGTTCTGGAATTCCTTGAGATCTTCGAAAAACTCAACCCTATGAAATTTATTCAAAAATTCCTTTTGATGTTTGTGTTGGTTCTACTGGAGATTGTTTTGATCGGTATTTAATTCGTATTCAAGAAATGCGACAAAGTTTAAAAATAATTCAATTTTGTATTAAAAATTTACCTGCAGGTGTTATTAATACAGAAGATAAAAAAATAACACCACCTTCTCGATTAGAAATGAAAAATTCAATGGAATCTTTAATTCATCATTTTAAATATTTTACACAAGGTTTTAATTTACCTATAGGTAGCGCATATGTTACCCTTGAAGCACCAAAAGGAGAATTTGGGGTTTTTTTACATTCCAATGGTGGAAATAAGCCTTATCGTTGTCATATGAAAGCTCCCGGTTTTGTACATTTGCAAGGACTTCCTTTTATGACACAAGGACATTTAATTGCGGATGTTGTTACAATTATAGGAACACAAGATATTGTTTTTGGAGAAATCGATCGATAATATTTTGCCGGCAAATTTTCGGCGCGGGCGCCGTAGCTTGAATAATGGAGGGTTCGAACCCCCGACATTCTCGGTGTAAGCGAGATACTCTACCAACTAAGTTAATTATTCGTATAAAAAATATGTATCAAGAGAGGGAATTGAACCCTCAAAAAATAAATTCTAAATCTACCATGTCTGCCAATTCCATCATCTTGACAAGATTATATTTTTTATAGAATATTAAAAAAATTAAATTTTTTAAATAAATTAGTACTGTTTTGCTACAATATTTTCATATTTTTTACATACAGCCTATTAATGTAATAGTCTTTTACAATTTTTAAATGAAAATTTTTTTTAAGATTAATTTCTTACTTATATGCTTTCAGTAATTCTTTCAAAATAACGTAGCTACTCGGCGTTGCTTTTAAAAAACAACCGATACACCAGCGGTTATCCCTTCCCAATCCTCTCGTACTAAGGTCGGCATCTTTCAATTTTCTACACTTACAACAGATAGGGACCGAACTGTCTCACGACGTTCTAAACCCAGCTCGCGTACCACTTTAATCGGCGAACAGCCGAACCCTTGGAACCTGTTTCAGCTCCAGGATGTGATGAGCCGACATCGAGGTGCCAAACGACTTCGTCGATAAGTACTCTCAAAAGTCATTAGCCTGTTATCCCTAGAGTACCTTTTATCCGTTGAGCGATAATTTTTCCACACAAAATTATCGGATCACTATAACAAACTTTCGTTTCTATTTGACATGTCTGTCTTATAGTCAAGCAAGCATTTACTATTGCGCTCCACAACTGATTTACAAATCCAGTTTGAACCTACCTTTGTACTCCTCCGTTACTCTTTAGGAGGAAACCGCCCCAGTTAAACTACCAACCATACACTGTCTTTTATTTTAAAATAAAATTAAGTTTTAAATTATCAGAAAGTGGTATTTCACTGCCGCTGATTAAGCTCCCACTTATGCTACATACGTCAAATTTAGAAACAATGAAAAGGTGCAGTAAAGGTTCATAGGGTCTTTCCGTCTAATTGTAAGACATCCGCATCTTCACGGATAATTCGATTTCACTGAGTTCATGTTGGAGACAGTAGAGGAGTCGTTACACCATTCATACAGGTCGGAACTTACCCGACAATGGATTGCGCTACCTTAGGACCGTCAGAGTTACAGCCTCCGTTTACTAGGGCTTAAATTCAATGCGTTAACATATTCTTTTCACTTTACTAGCACCGGGAAGGTGTCAGACCTTATACATCATCTTACGATTTAGCAAAGTCTTGTGTTTTTAATAAACAGTCGCCCCTCTCTCTTTAATGTTAACTTATCATATAAAAATATATAATTAGATACCCCTTTTCCCGAAGTTACAGAGCTAATTTGCCGAGTTCCTTCAACATGATTCTCTCAAGCGCCTTAGTATTTTCAACCAATTCATCTGTGTTGATTTTAGTACGGTTTATTTAATTTTTTCTTGGAAACTCAATTATAAATTATTTAATTTTTTTATTTAATTAAATATAACATTTTGCTTCACTTATTTTAAATACTCATCGAATAATATTTTCATGTTTTTCTTAGAGACCGTTTTATTCTTAAGAGGATTATCCTTTCTTAGAAAACCTTAAATTTTCGGCGACAATGTTTTTCACATTATTTATCGTTACTCACGCCAACATTTTTTGTTTTGATTTAGTAATAAACCTTAAGGCTTATCTTTAAATTTACAAAATATTCTGCTACCTTATAAAAAAATATAAATTTTTTTATAATTAATGCTTCGAAAAATTTCTTTAGTCTCCATACATTTTTGATTTAAAAAATCTAAACTAATGAGCAGTTACGCTTTCTTTTAAAGATGGCTGCTTCCAAGCCTACAATTTAATTGTCATAGTTTTTTTACAATCTTTACCACTTAGAAAAAAATTTAAAGATCTTAGCATTTAATCTGGGCTGTTTCCCTCTTGACCACGAATCTTTGCACTCGTGGTCTGTTTATTATTTTTAAAAGCAAATAGGTATTCGGAGTTTTCTTGAATTTAGTAAAACTTGACATTCCCCTTATTCAATAAGTAGCTCTACCCCCCATGTTTTATAAAATAACACTCTACTTAAATAGATTTCGCAGAAAACTAGCTATATCTGAGTTTGATTAGCCTTTCACCCCTAATCACAAATTATCTCCATATTTTTCTACATACGTGAGTTCAGTCCTCCAATTTATTTTAACAAATTTTCAACTTATTCATAATTAGATCACTCAGTTTCGAGTCTAATTATATTAACTATTATTTTTATTTCAAATTTGCTTTTACTACGCCTACTTTTTTAAAATTAAGCTTGCTAATATAATTAAGTTGTTGGCCCATTATACAAAAGGTACATTGTTATTTTAAAAAATTAAAACTACAATTGCATCCAACTTTAAATTTCAAGATCTATTTCACACACCTTTGCAGGGTCTTTTCACCTTTCCCTCACGGTACTTGTTCACTATCGATTTTTTTATATATTTAGATTTTGAAGGTGGTCCTCCAATATTCAAACAAAATTTCACGTGTTTTGATTTACTTATTAAAAAATATTTAAAATAATTATTGTTATAAATTACGGGACTTTTACCCTTTTTAGTAAATTTTACATCAAATTTTTCACATATAAAATAATTATTTTTTTATAAATATTTTAAATCTTTTTCATTTTCGCTCGCCACTACTTACAAAATCTCTGTTGATTTATATTCCTTCGGTTACTTAGATGTTTCACTTTACCGAGTTATTTTTTAAATAGGTTTTCCTTTGGAAATTTTTTTTTTATAAATTAAATTTAAAAAAACTTTTCGTAATTTTTACGTCCAAATTTAAAAAAATCTAGGTATTCATTTAAAGTTTTTTTTTAATTTAATTTTTTTAATATTTAAGAAATTATTTATAATAGAAAAAAATTTTGTAAAAAAATATATTACAAAAACAAAATAAATACATTTAAAATTTATTTTTTTAAAATATCTTTTATATACAACAAATAAAACCTATTTTACTAAACTATACAAAAACATACAAATAATATATAAATATAATTTCAAAAAATTGTTTAAGATGGATTAAATCTTAAATTTAAAAATTTAACCTATATTTATCAATTTTTTATAAAAAAAATTCTTAGAAAATAATACAAGATCTAGAATATATTGTTAAAAATACATTATTTAAATAATTAAATAAAAACATATTAAACAAAATAATATTTTAAAAAAGCCAATTAAAAAAATTAAAAAAATTTTTATGTTTTTAAATCTCTCTCCAGCCACAAGTTCCCTTACGACTACCTTGTTACGACTTCATTACAGTTACAAAACCGACCTTCATAAATTTAGCATTTAAGAATTTTTTTTGAATAATAAAAAATTATTATATCTTCAAAAACATTTTTTAAACCTCACTTTTCTTTACAGCCGACCTTACTCCCGTAACGTGACGGGCGGTGTGTGCAAAACCCAAAAAGATTCACCGTGACTTGCTGATTCACGATTACTAACGATTCCGTCTTCATGTAGACAAGTTGCAGCCTACAATCTGTACTAAGATATTTTTTATAGATTTGCGCCAACTTACATTTTAGCATCCAATTGTTATATCATTGTAGCACGTGTGTAGCCCAGCTTATAAGAGCCATGACGACTTACCTTCATCCCCTGCTACAACTAACCATCATCGAAGGGGTTCTGGTTAATCATAATATAAAGTTCTTAAAACTATAAATTTAATTTAAAAATAAATTTTAAAAAAATTTATTTATATTTTTTTATTAGCAACTATATTTAAGGGTCCTGTCCGTTACATACTTTCATAATACGTCTCACGACACGGACTGACGATAGCCATGCAACATCTATTTAAAGCTGGTAAGGTTTTGCGCGGACTATCGAATTAAACCACATGCTCCACCGTTTTTAATGAGCTCCCGCCAATTCCTTTGAGTTTTAATCTTGCGATCGTACTTCTCAGGCGAAATGTTTAACGTGTTTACTATAATATCAAAAAAAAACTCCAATATTTAACATTTATAAGTGAAGGTATAGACTACCAGGGTCTCTAATCCTGTTTGCTCCCTATACTTTAATCCATCAGTGTTAGTAAAAATCAGTTAATTGCCTGCACCCTTGATCCTCCATCTTCTATTAACAGATATGAACCTTATTGAAGATATAACATTAACTCACAAATTACTCCAGAAATTTAGTTCCAAAAATTATTCCAAAATTACTCTTTGACATTTAACTTTTGACGTTCAAAAAACGACCTTAGAATTTTTTACGCCCAGTTTGACCGAATAACGCTAGCCCCTTTCGTATTACCGCGGATGCTGGCACGAAATTAGCCGGGACTAATTCTTTAAGTACTGTCATAATCCTCCTTAACAAAAGAATTTTACAACCTAAATTTACAGCTGCCCGTCATCCTTATGATATTGCTGGATCAGGGGTTACCCCATTGTCCAATATTCCCCACTGCTGCCTTATAAAAAGTCAAGACCTTTTCTCAATTCTAGTGCGGTTGATCAATCTCTCAAATCAACTAAGCATCATAGGCTTGGTGTGCTTTTATTCACGCCAACCACCTAATACTTTGTAAAGACATCTTTAAGCGAATTTATAAACAAATTCTTTTTTTCTAAAAAAATACTTTATTCAAGATTTAACTTAAACTTAAAGGCAATCTTTTTACAATTCTTTTCGCCCGTTCGCTACTAAATATAAAAAAATACAAAAAATTTTTATATTTTTTTATATTTCGTTCAACTTGCATGTGTTAAAGCATATCATTAGCGTTCATTCTGAGCCAGGATCAAACCCAAATTCTTATTAAAAAAATTTAAAATTTAAATTTTATTATTAAAAATCTAATAAAATTTTTAATTTTTAGGGTTAGAAAAGGTTTCGAACCTTAAACTTCCGGATCATGAGCCCGGCGAGCTCACCATTTACTCCATCTAACCTTTTAAAATAAATTTGAATTTATTTTTGCAAAAAAAGGGGTTTGAACCCTCGGCTTCAACCTTGGCAAGGTTACACTCTAAACCGCTAAGTTATTTTTGCAATTCTTTTATTGTCAATCTAATGCTTTTTTTATAACTTCGTATAGAAATCCTAATGTTAAAATTATTAAAAAAACAATCATTGCCCAAAATCCATAAAAACCTATTTGAGGTAAACAAATACTTCACGGAAATAAATAAACAACTTCAATATCAAAAATAATAAACAAAATAGCAACGATATAAAATCGAACATCAAATTTATTTCGCGCATCTTCAAAAGGTTCAAAACCACATTCATATGCAGAAATTTTTTCTGAATCAGGAACTTGATTTGCAAAACAATAAGATAAAATAAAAATAATAAATCCTAAAAAAATACTAAAACAAATACAAACTAAAATAACAAAATAATGATTATTAAAAATATTATGTAAATATAGCATGTTTTTTAAGAATTAATTTTATTATTTAAATGTTCTTGAATATTTTTAATAATCAAAAACTGCTCTTCAAAATTACGACTTTCTTTAAAAAAATAATTTAAATAAAAGGTACGTACTTTAATTCAAATAACTGTTTTATTTATAAAAAAAGTTGAATAAAAATGTATTAATACGATAAAAATATAATAAATATATTCGATAAATAATTCTTTATCTAATTGTGCCATATTTAAATGTTTTTAATTTTTTATTATTATATAAAATTTTTCCAACTCCAATAATTGAGAAATACCCATAATCTCTTTTTTGAGTCACAGAATCTATATTTTACGAACCCCAAATTTAGAACGCGCCTGTTTTCTAATGGTAGATCCACCAAAATCAAAAACACCACGAATTAATTTATATTTAATTCCAGGTAAATCTTTAACACGGCCACCCCGCATTAACACTGTAGAATGTTCTTGCAAATTATGAACTTCCCCAATAATATATGCATATACCCGTTTTTCATTACTTAATCGCAATAATGCAAGTTTTCTTTGTGCAGAATTAGGTTTTTTAGGTGTTCTAATTAAAATTCGAATACAAACACCTTTTTTTTGTGGACATTGATCTAAAGCAGGAACTCTTTGTGATCTTTTTTTTTTTAAACGTTTTTTTAAAATTAATTGATTAATTGTTGGCATTTTTTTTTTTTTAATAAAATTAATTTTGAAATAAGAACTTTTTGCTGAATTATAATAAAAATACATATTTGTTGAATTAATGTTATTTTTTTATTTTTATTTAAAAGTTGAATTTCACTTGGACGAAAAAATTTTTTATTTAAAAATAATCCAATACAAGAAATATTTTTAATTAAGTTTATTTGTTTAAAAATATTGTAAAAATTATTTTTAAAAATGGGATCTAAAGAATAAATTAAAAAAGAATTATTCATAAATAAAAAAGTTAAAAATTTTATTTTTAATTTTTTACTAAAATTTTTTTTAATTTGAATACTTTTTAAATTTTCAACTTTTAATATTGTTTGTAATTGTAAAAAAGATTCTGTAGAGATAAAATCAATAAAATAAACTAAAATACAATTAATTTGATTTAATATTGAATCTATATTTTTTAATTTATATTGATATTGTATAGATTTTTTTATACGAAAATTTATATGTAAATTTAAAAGCTTGTTAAAAAACATAATATGCTTAGAAAGATTTGAACTTTCAACCATTAAATTCGTAATCTAATACTCTATCCAATTAAGCTATAAGCATAAAAACTTTGGAGTAAAAGGGGTCGAACCTTTGAATCTCGATATCAAAAACCGATGCCTTACCACTTGGCCATACTCCAAATATTTAAACAGAATTTAAAGGAATTTTAAAAAAACTAAAAAAAAAAGTTTTTTCAAAATCATTTAAGGTGTTAAAATTAAAAGAAATATCCAACGCAACAAGATCATTTTTAAATAAAAATTCAATTGTATAAAAAATAAATAAATTTTTTAATTTTG
>Ga0316220_1004363_pt1 | contig 10933 bp, 8 predicted proteins | sample TBH18005metaG_FD_203632 | JGI IMG/M metagenome (GOLD analysis project Ga0316220, IMG submission 203632) | Freshwater microbial communities from Trout Bog Lake, Wisconsin, USA - TBH18005 | ecosystem: Environmental > Aquatic > Freshwater > Lake > Hypolimnion/Profundal zone | place: USA: Wisconsin...
TGGCTAATTTCCAGTTGTCCCTTTGGGACGAACCACTCATGCCAGTTTTTTCGCCAGATGCTCCTCCAAGATTTCCTGCACGGTGAACAGCACGATGCTCTTGCCGCTGCGGCGGAAGAACGCATCCGCCTCGCGCATCGCATCGTCGGTGTAATCGAACGACACGAAGAAACCCTTCTCGCAATCCTCGCGCATCATCATGGCTTCAAAGGCGTCTATGTCCGGGCGGCCGGCCTTGTCTTTTTGTTTCACCTGGATGGGATACCAGCGCTCTTTCAGACCAAGTTCGCCTGCCTGTTGCTTGCGCGGCGCGGCGCTGGAACTCACGGGGAAGATACGGCCATCCACGCCCATGTCGCCGACCTGCACTTTGTTCGGGATGCCGCCGAGGGCGATGACGGCCCAGTTCTCAAATTCAAACGGCGGGATGACGCGCAGCTTCTCCACCGTCCACGGCAGGTCGCGGACGACGAAGCCGCGTCCGGCGCGCCAGAGCGGTTCGCTTTCCGGCAACGCGCAAACATCGCGGAGGCGTTTGGCCATGACGCGGCAGGCGGTGGGTGAAATATCAATGCCAATCCACTGGCGTTTCAAATTCTGCGCCGCGACGAGCGCCGTGCCGCAACCGCAGAACGCATCTAACACGATGTCATTCTCTTTGCTGCTGGCTTTAACAATTCGATCAAGTAACGCAATTGGTTTTTGTGTTGGATAACCAAGTCTTTCTTGTGCCGAACTGTTCAAAGGTTCGATGTCCGTCCAAATATCGCCTATGTCAATACCTGACAACTCCTCAATGTATTTCTTTAGTCGAGGCATTCCGTTTTTTGAGAAGGCAATTTTCCCTTCAGCTAAAAGTTTATCCACGCCCTCTTGGTCGAACATCCAGTGCCGACCTTTGGGTGGCGCAATTTCTTTATCGCCGAATTTACGAGCAGGCCCGTCGCCTGCACCACTGAAATCAGAGAGACGATAAAGACCGCGCTCATCACGCATCATGTCATGGCCGCGAACTGTTTCTTCGGTTTGTGCAATCTTTGGCGGATTCCACGTCCATTCGCCGCCGTTCGAGTAGAAGAAAATTACGTCATGGATTCTCGGATATTGCAGTTCGCTCTTTCTTCCAGAAGTTCGTTTCCAAACAATTTCATTCAGAAAATTATTTTCCCCGAAAATCTGGTCGAGCATGACCTTGACGTAGTGGCTGGCGTGCCAGTCGCAGTGGTAATAAAAGCTGCCGGTCTTTTTGAGGACGCGGGCGAGTTGCACGCAGCGCGGGCGCATGTAGTCAATGTAAGCCTTGGTGTTCTCGTGGCGGTCTTCAAAGGCGCGCTTCTCCTTGGTCTCGCCCCAGAAGACTTCGTAGTTGCGGTTGGAGTTGAAGGGCGGGTCAATGTAAATCAAATCCACGCAGTCATCGGGCAGCTTGGCGAGCGATTCCAGATTGTCGCCGCAATAAACGACGCGGGTGTCGAGGAGGGCGGAGGGTTTTTGCCGGGGCGTAGGGCAGACATTCCTGTCTGCCGGTTTCCCGGACTTTCCAGTCCGGGATTCGGAACGGGCGACTGGAAAGTCGCCCGCACCGGCAGGCTGGAAAGCCTGCCCTACCTCACTGGTAGTTTTCACTCCGGAAATCTTTTTCGCCATGCCGGAGATTAGTGAAGCGGCACGCCGCCGTCAATTCACCGCGCTACCGGCCAGCCGTCCGACCAATCAATCTTGCCCAAAGCCAACCGCGAGCGGCCTTGTGTGGCGGCATCGTAGTAATGATAACTAAACCACGTCGTGTTGCCTTCGGCCAGGATGCCGATGTGGCCGGGACCGATGAAGCGTCCGTGGCTTTGCAGGAAGGGCGAGCCGCCGCCGGCGGCAAGGTCTTTGCCGGTGCGGTCGAGATAGGGGCCGGTGACTTTCGCCGCGCGCCCGACGCGGACTTCGTAGGTGCTGTTGGTGCCCTTGCAACATTCGCCCCAGTTGACGAAGAGGTAATAAAAGTTTTCATGCCGCGTCAGGCCGGCAGCTTCGATGCTGTGGTTCCATGCGAGATGATAGAGCGGGGCTTTGGTCGCGGGGCGCAAGCCGGTGGCGGGATTTAATTCCGTCAGAAAAATTCCCTGCCAGTAGGAACCAAAGGCGAGCCAGAGTTTGCCGTCGGGGTCGAGCATGACGCTGGGATCAATGGCGTTGAACGCGCTTTGCGGGCCGGAGTGGAGGACTTCGCCGGCATCACTCCACAGATAATTGGTCGCGGTTTGGTCGAGCGTGGGATTGGTGGCGAGACCGATGACGGAAGTTTTCTTGCCCCAAGTGGACGCGGAGTAATAGAGCAGATACTTGCCATTGACGCGGAGGATGTCCGGCGCCCAGAAGTAACCGGTGAAACCCGGCACAGCGCGCAGCGTCCAGTCGGGCGGGTAATTGAAGACGGCATCGCCCGCCGTCCAATGGATTAAGTCCGGCGAGAATTTGGTGCGCAGGTTCGGCCCGGTGCCGAAGATGTAATAGGTCGTGCCGTCGCGGACGATGGTGGACGGGTCGTGGATGAAGGTTTGGCCGGACAAAGCCAGTGGCGTGAACGTGTCTGCGTGACTGCCGGCGGGCAGGGCCAGGACTCCGATAAGTAAAATAAAAATAGCCTGCATGGCGGCGATTAAGCCATACCGTGCGGGCAAAGGGAATTCCTAAAATACCGCTTACTTCTTGGCGGCGGGCGGGGCGGCCTTGATGGAGATGGCGAGGCGCGATTTCTTGCGGTTGGCGGTGGGGCGGGTGATGGCCCCGACTTTCACGGCCTTGTCATACGCGGAGTGGACGCCGGGGAGGAGCTTGGTGGCTTCTTCCGTTTTGCCGGCGACGACGGCGGCGCGGAACTCCTTCTCGGTGCGGCGCAACTTGGATTTGACGCGGCTGTTCTGGAGGTTCTTGCGCTGGCTGTTACGCATCCGGCGTTCGGCTGACTTCGTGTTCGGCATAATTTATAATCTATAATTGATTTTCTAAAGAGCCGGAGAGCCTAATGAAACGCGGCGGAATGTCAACGGCGAAAAAGAACCGCCACGCACCGCATCATCCCGCTTTACTTTTGGGCGGCGGGGTGTTTGTTTGTGCAGAGAATTATCCGTGACTGACTGCCCATGAACCCAACGCTCCGCATCCTGCATCTGGAGGATAATCCCGTTGACTCGCAGCTTGTGCGTGATCAACTGGCGCAGGCGGGCGTGGCGGCGGACATTACGTTGACGAGCGGGCGCGCGGAGTTTGTCGCGGCGCTGGAGCAGGCGAACTGGGATTTGATTCTGGCCGATTACCGGCTGCCGAATTTCACCGGCCTGGAAGCCCTCAAGCTGGTGCGCGAAAAAACCACGGTCACGCCCTTCATCCTGTTGTCCGGCACCATCGGGGAACTGGCTGCCATCGAAAGCCTCAAGTCCGGCGCGACGGATTATGTGCTCAAACAAAACCGCGAGCGGCTCCCGACTTCCATTCGCCGCGCGGTGGCCGAGGCCGAGGAACGCGCGCGGCGCGAGCTGGCCGAGGCCGATTTGCGTCAGAGCGAGCGGCAATACCGGCTGTTGTTCCAAGGCAACCCGCATCCGATGTGGGTGTTTGATTTGGAGAAGCTGACGTTGCTCGAAGTCAACGAGGCGGCCGTCCAGCATTATGGTTTTAGCCGCGAGGAATTCCTGACCAAGACGCTGGCCGACCTACGGGTGCCGGAGCGCGCGCAGCCGAATAATAATTCCATCTGGAACGCCAAGAGCCAAGGCATCATCTGGCAGCATCGCCACAAAAACGGGCAGACGATGGAGATGGAAGTCATCTGGACGCCGCTGGCTTTCCGCAGCCGGCTGTGCGCGCTGGCGATGGCGACGGACGTGACGGAGCGGCGGCGCATCGCGCATGACAATGCGGTGTTCGGGAAGTTGAGCCATCAGTTGAGCGCGGTCACGCTGGCACCTGCGGCGGCGAAGTGCATTTGCGAGGCGGCGGATGAATTATTTCATTGGGACGACTTCGCGCTGGATTTGTATGACGTGGCGAAGGACGAAGTGGTTTCGCTCCTGACCATCACCACCATCGAGGGCAAGCGCGTGGAGATTCCGCCCTCGCCGCAACCCAAGACGGCCAATGCCCTCGTGCAGCGCGTCATCGGGCGCGGCGCGGAATTGATTTCCGCCGACGAAACCGGCGACCAGGAAGGGGCCACGATGATTGCGCCCATCCGCCGGGGCGAAAGCGTCATTGGCGTGCTGTTCATCCAGCGCCGGTCGGCGGGCAGCTACACGGAAAATGATTTGCAGACGTTGCAGACGCTCGCGAACCAGTGCAGCGGCGCGCTGGAACGCATCCGCGCCGAGGAGGAACTGCGCCACAGCCAGCGCCGCTTTCGGGAACTCTTTGAGAATTCGCCGGACGCCATCTTTGTCGAGGACTTGCTGGGCAATGTGCTGGACGTGAACCGCGCCGCCTGTGAGTTGCATGGCCGGGAGCGCGACTGGCTGATTGGCAAGAACGCCATTGAGGAGCTGGTGCCCACCGAGCGCCGCGAACAGGTGCGGGCGGACTTTCACCGACTCGCCACCGGCCAGGTTTCCTGGATTGAGAGCGAGAGCCGCCGTGCGGATGGCCGCGTGGTGCCGGTGGAAATCCGCGTGGTGCGCGTGGATTTTGACGGCGCGCCGGCCCTGCTGTTTCACGTCCGCGACATCACCGAGCGGCTCGCCGTGGAAACCGCGCGGCGCAGTTCGGAAACTTTGTTTCGCTCCGTCTGGGAAAATTCCGTGGACGGGATGCGGCTCACCGATGAACACGGCGTGATGGTGGCCGTCAACGAGGCGTTCAGCCAGCTCGTCGGGCTGCCGACCAAACAACTGGAAGGCAAGCCGCTCACGCTCATTTACGACGCCAGCAGTGACTGGGAAAAGCTGTTGCAGTTGCATCGCGCCAATTTCAAGGCCGGCAAATTGCAGCCCAGCCGGGCGCAGGATTATTTGCTGCACGATGGCCGCGCGGTGGCTTTTGAAATCACCGATTCCTATGTGGAACTGGGCGGCAAACCGCGTTTGTTGTTGAGCCTCTTCCGCAATGTCACCGAGCAGAAGCGGTTGGAGGAGCAGTTCCGCCAGTCGCAGAAGATGGAGGCCATCGGCCAGCTCGCCGGCGGCATCGCGCATGATTTCAACAACATTCTCACCGTCGTCCTCGGCCACGCCACGCTGCTCACCATGCAGCCGCTGGAGCCGAAGGCGCTGGTTTCCGCGCAGCAGATCAAGCAGGCGTCCGAGCGCGCCGCCGGCCTCACGCGGCAACTCCTCGCGTTTGGGCGCAAACAGGTGGCGTGTCCGCGCTCGCTGGATTTGAACCAGCTCGTCAATGGGATGTCGCATATGTTGGGCCGGTTGCTCGGCGAGGACATCGCGTTGCAAATTCATTTCAGCGGGGAACCCGCCGTGGTCGAGGCCGATCCCGGCATGATGGAGCAGATTCTGTTGAACTTCTCCGTCAATTCCCGCGACGCCATGCCCAAGGGCGGCCAGCTCACCATCCGCGTGAGTCATCGGCTCATTGATGCGGCTTACGCCGCTCGGGTGGTGGAGGCGCGCCCCGGCAAGTTCATCTGCTTGAGCCACACGGACAGCGGCGAAGGCATCCCGCCGGAAATTCTCACGCGCATCTTTGAACCGTTCTTCACCACGAAGGAACTCGGCAAGGGCACCGGCCTCGGCCTCGCCACCGTCTTCGGCATCGTCAAGCAGCATCGCGGCTGGATCGAGGTGGACAGCACGCTCGGCAAGGGCACGACGTTCCATGTCTTCCTGCCGGCCACGAATTTGCCGCTGGCCAATGCCGAGGAAGCTGAGACGCAGTTCCGCCAGCGCGGGGGCAGCGAGACGATCCTCGTGATCGAGGACGAACGCGACCTGCGCGATTTCGTTTGCCGCGAGTTGCGCCGGCATGGCTACCGGATTTTTGAAGCGGTGGACGGCCCCAGCGCGCTCAAAATCTGGGGCGAATACAAAAAGGAAATCAATCTCGTCTTCACCGATGTCATCATGCAGGGCGGCCTCAATGGCCGCGAAGTGGCCGAGGTCATCTGGCGCGAGAATCCGCAGATGAAGGTGATTTTCTCCAGCGGTTACGGCGCGGAAACGCTGGGCAAGGATTTCAAGCTCGACCCCGGCATCGTTTATCTCCAGAAACCTTACCTGCCGCAGACCCTCATCAAGACCATCCGCAACTGTCTGGACGCCCCAGTGAAATAATTTTTGTTTTTTAGTTTTGAGTTTTTGGTTTCCCAACTCAAAATTAAAAATTAACAACTTAAAACTGCCTGAATGATCATTGCCCCGTCACTGCTGGCCGCTGATTTCACCCGCCTCGGCCTGGAAGCCGCCCGCGCCCAGCGCGCCGGGGCCGATTGGCTGCACCTCGACATCATGGACGGCGTGTTCGTGCCGAACATCTCCTTCGGCCCCGCCGTCGTCGCGGCGGTCCGGCCGCACGCCAAGCAGCTTTTTTTTGACGTGCATCTGATGTGCGGCCAGCCGGAGATTCTGCTGGAACCCTTCGTGCAGGCCGGCGCGGATCAAATCATTGTCCACGTCGAATTGGGCGAGAAAGTGCCGCCGCTGCTTTGGAAAATCAAATCGCTCGGCCTGAAAGTCGGCCTCGCCATCAATCCGCCTACCGCCATCACCGCCGTCCAGCCGTATCTCGACATGATTGATTTGCTCCTCGTGATGACGGTCAATCCCGGCTTCGGCGGGCAAAGTTTCATCCACGAGTGTCTGCCGAAAATCCAGCAGGCCGCCGGCTGGCGGCACGCTAAAAAATTGAACTACCGCCTTGAAGTGGACGGCGGCATCAATAACGAGACCGTGGCCGAATGTGCGCGCGCCGGGGCGGACACCTTTGTGGCTGGCACCGCGCTCTTCCGCCAGCGCAACATGGGGGCCGCCGTGAAAAAGATGCGGCAGATTGCCCACGCCTACGACCCCGCGCTGGCCGACCTCAAGGTGTGACCCGCCGCCCCCATCCGCACCGGCGGGAACCCTCTGGCTGGGGCAAAAAACCATGTCCGATTTTCATTTTACCATGGGGTAAATGGAAATGAACACATGGTAAACGGAAATGAACATCACTTCCCCGCCAACGAAGATGTCTTGGTTGGAAATGAACATCACTTCCCCGCCAACGAAGATGTCTTGGTTGGAAATGAACATCACTTCCCCGCCAACGAAGATGTCTTCGTTTGAAATGAACATCACTTCCCGGCCAACGAAGATGTCTTCGTTGGCAACGAACATCACTTCCCGGCCCGCGAAGATGTCTTCGTTGGCAACGAACATCACTTCGTTTGCGAATCTGACATGGCTAAAAGTTGGAAACCCATGGTTTTTACGTTAAAACCCCTCCTTTTGCCCAAAAGCGGTCAAATCGCGACCGTTTGAATCTCACCCCGCCAACCGCATCATCGCCGTAAAGATTTTTTGGGGGTCGTCAGTTTAGTCCAACCCAGCGCCGTTAGGCGCGACATCTTTGTAGAACCCAGACCCAAAAGGAATTAAAACCCCGTAGGGGTGACATCTTCGGGAAAACGAACCTTATGCCGCTTCTGACGGAGCTGGAAAATCTTTTTCTGTTTGGTGCTACAAAGATGTCGCGCCAACGGCGCTAGGAGCAAGATGGGAGTGGGCAGAGAGCAGATGGGGAGGGACGGGAACGGCCCGGTTTCCCCCCCAACTCCCATCTGCCATCTCCTCTCTCCTCCCCGCTGGCCCCGCGCATCACCGGGCTTGCTTCCCGCCCGGTTTGCTGGCAGTTTGCCGCCGGATTTGGTTTCGCCATTACAAGGAGGCGACGCAAAATAAACGTCCGTTACACCGACGATTGCATCAGCATACCATGAAGACCTTTCACGAACTCGCATTGGAAGAGCGCATCAACGTGTCGCATCAGCAGCTCGAACGGATGCGCCGGCCCAATGGCGGCTACATCGCCAGCCCTTACACCGCCGAGGATGGTTCGGGCGACGCGTATAATGTTTTCTGGATTCGCGACATCATGTTCGCCACCTACGCCAACGAGTATCTCGGCTGTTTCGACAAGATGGTGGAGAGCTTCCGGCTCGTGCTGGACATTTTCAAGCGCTACCACGCCCGCATCATTCAGGCGTCCATCCTCAAGCCGGATGTGCGGCATCAGACCGGCCAGTTCATGCCCGCGCGCGTGCATCCGACCACGCTCGACACCATCACCGATGCGTGGGGCCATCATCAGCTCGATGTCTATGGGCTGTTCATGTATAAAATGGGCGACCTGATGAAGAAGGGTTATGGGTTCCGGTTCAAGCAGGAGGATTTTTTTCTGTTGAGCCACATCCGCAATTACATTTTCAACATGGGTTTCGAGGCGGATTACGGGATGTGGGAGGAAGGCCCGGAGGAACATTCCAGCAGCTTCGGCGCGGTGCTGGGCGGCCTGATGATGTGGTTCGACCAGGGCTTCTACGATTACAAATATAAACATAAAATCGAGATCAGCCATTACGTCCCCATCAGCGAACGCATGATTGCCGACGGCACCAAATCGCTCGCGCGTCTGCTCCCGCGCGAATCGGCCAGCCGCGCGTATGATATGTCGCAGTTGAGTCTCATCTGGCCTTACAACATCGTGGATTATCACACGAAGAAGACCATCCTGCACAACATCGAGACCCATCTCGTCGGCGAACGCGGCGTGCGGCGCTACCCGCACGATGTCTATTGCGGCAAAGGTCTTGTGCCCGGCGAAAATGAAACCGCCGAGTGGCCGCTGGGCTTTGCGTGGCTGGCGATTTGTTACGCCAAACTCGCCGAACACGGTCGCGATTTTGATCATCACCACCAGCCCGTGCAGCTCGATTGGCAGCAGCGCCGCGCCTACTTTGAAAAAGCCGTGCACTACTTTGAACGGCTGGAAAAGAACATGACGCCCGAAGGTTGTGTGCCGGAAATGTATGTGGGCAACCTGACCGGCCACAACACGCCGCTGGCTTGGGCGCAGAGCTTCCACATCATCGCCGGCCAGATGCTGACCAATCTCGCCGCCGCCCACCCGCGCGAATTCAAACTGCCGCCCGAAGTCCGCCAACGCGTGAATATTCCGTCCGTCATCTACGTCCAATAAAATTTTCCAGTGGCGGAGGGTTAAAGCCAGCCTCATTGCTTGGCGCCGCGTCACCGGCGCGTGTGCAGGCTTGGCAGCGCGCGGTTTTTGGAGCAACTTGCCCGCATGACACCGATTAAATTTGGCACCGACGGCTGGCGCGCGGTCATCGCGGAGGACTTCACCTTCGCCAACGTCGCCCGCGTCGCGCAAGCCACGGCGGATTTTTGGAAAGCGGAAATTGGAAATCGGAAATCGGAAATCTTCGGGCGCAATCTGAAAGTCATCATCGGCTACGACCGTCGGTTTCTTTCCCCGCAATTCGCGCAAACGACCGCGCAGGTGTTTGCCGCGAACGGTTATGAAGTCATCCTCACGTCGGAACCGACCCCCACGCCGTGCGTATCCTATGCCGTGAAAAATCTTGGCGCGGTCGGCGGCGTGATGATCACTGCCAGCCACAATCCACCGCAGTTTAATGGCTTCAAACTCAAGTCGCATTTCGGCGGCAGCAGCAGCGCGGAAGATTGTCAGGCCGTGGAAAAATTGTTGGACGTGGCCCCGCCCGCTGCCCCAATTGGCAATGGCAAATTGGAAATTGAAAATGCCGATTTGCGTCCCGCCCATTTCGCCGCCATCAAGCGCCTCGTGGATTTCAAGCTGATTGCTAAATCCAAACTTCGCGTCGCGCACGATGCGCTGTTTGGCGTCGGCGCGGGCGTGTTTGAAACTTTATTGGCGAAGACGAATTGCACCGTCACCACGCTGAACGGCGCGCAGGACATTTTGTTTGGCGGCATCTGCCCCGAACCGCTGCCGAAAAATTACGTTCTCGGCTCCGCGCAACTGCGGAAAAATCCGCACGATGTCTGCCTCGTGACGGATGGCGATGCCGACCGCATCGGCATGATGGACGGACGCGGCACGCCGATGACCAATCAGCAAGTCATCGCCTTGTTGTTGCATCATCTCGTGCGCAATCGCGGCGGGCGTGGCGTGGTGACGAAAACTTTTAACACGACGGCGCTCGTGGACAAAATGTGCGCCGCGTGGAACCTGCCGCTGACGGAAGTGGGCATCGGCTTCCGCTTCATCGCGCCGGAACTGATGAAGCCCGGCGCGCTGTTCGGCGCGGAAGAAAGCGGCTCCGTCGGCTTCGCGAATCATATTCCCGAACGCGACGGGCTGGCGGCGGGGCTGTTTATTTTGGAAATGCTGGCGATGGAGCAGAAATCCGTGAACCAGATTTACGCGCGGCTGGAAAAGGAGTTTGGCCCGCACCGTTACGCCCGGTTCGATGCGCATTATCCCTTGGAACAGCGCGCCGCGCTGATGGAAAAATTAAAAAACAATCCGCCCGCGAAACTTCTCCGCTCGCCGCTGGCGAAAGTAGAGACGCGCGACGGCGTGAAGTATGTGGCCGCCGATTCCAGTTGGCTGATGCTGCGTGGTAGCGGCACGGAGCCGGTCTTGCGCATCTATGCCGAGGCGAAATCTGACGCTGACGTGCAGAAACTTTTGAAGCTTGGCGTGGCGCGGCTGGCCCATTAGATTCTCTGGACTATGATCAACACCGGTATTCTCAATCCGCAAATTCTCGCGCTGCTCGCCCGCGTGCGGCACACCAACGCCCTCGTCATCGCCGACCGCGGCTTTCCCTTCTGGCCGATGATCGAGACGGTGGATATTTCCGTGGTGGACAACCTGCCCACGGTGCTGCAACTCATCACCGCCGTGCGCGCCAACCATCACTTCACCGAGGCGTATCAGGCGGAGGAATTTTTGA
>Ga0316220_1004366_pt1 | contig 10925 bp, 7 predicted proteins | sample TBH18005metaG_FD_203632 | JGI IMG/M metagenome (GOLD analysis project Ga0316220, IMG submission 203632) | Freshwater microbial communities from Trout Bog Lake, Wisconsin, USA - TBH18005 | ecosystem: Environmental > Aquatic > Freshwater > Lake > Hypolimnion/Profundal zone | place: USA: Wisconsin...
CATAATTTTGCAAGGATTTTGGCTAAATTTAATGATTTTCTTGCAATATAAGATGCCTAGAAAGACTAGAATATCAACATTAATGTGTTAATAACCAATTGATTTATCATTTATTAAGGATCGACTACTTAGTTGTGATAGTTTCCAAAAAAATGAAACTATCACAACTAATTCAATTCAATCAACGATTTGCTTTCCCGAATCATCATTTTACCTTGGAGCCTTAACAATTTGCTTTCTCGCTTCAATATTATACTTTTTAGCTTCAACATTTTACTTTGAAGTCTTAACGATTTGCTTTCCTGGATCATCATTTTACTTTGGAGCCTTAAAGAATTGCTTTCTTGCTTCAACATTCTACTTTGAAGCATCAACGATTTGCTTACTTGCAAAATCATTATACTTTCAAGCTTTAACAGTTTCTTTAATTGAATCCCTCAAAAAACCGTCCGCGATCCTTGACTTTTCAACGCTAAATCCTTTTTAGAATCCGTGAATCGGAGATCTGCCAGGCTAAATCTTTTTTAGATAGTTTTTTCGGTTCTGCGGAACACTTTGTTTTGCACCGCTCCTCGCTATGACAGCTCAGAATGAGAATCCAGCTTTAATGTCCGATAAAAAAAGGTTTTCTTGGAATACAAAACTTATCATATCTATCTTGTCACCAATAAAAATCATACCGTTATTTATACTGGTGTGACTTCTGCATTACATAGGCGTATTTGGGAGCATAAGAATAAAATGCACCCCGCTTCTTTTACAGCAAGATATAATGTCGATGAATTGGTTTATTACGAAGCCTTTTTTGATATTGGGGAGGCGATTGCCAGGGAGAAACAACTCAAAGGTGGTTCACGACAGAAAAAATTTGATCTGATCAACAACTTTAATCCTGAATGGCGTGACTTGTTTACAGACCTGGATTAATGTTGTCATTGCGAGGAGGCACGACGAAGCAATCTCATGTTATTTGCAATGCTCCCCAATTTCAGGATTGTTTCGTCGCACCATACTTCACCGGTTCTGTTGGAACACTTTGTTTTGCACCGCTCCTCGCAATGACAGTTCCAAATGAAACGACGAAGCAATCGTTCCCTCCCGAGTGTCATTGCGAGGAGGAACGACGAAGCAATCTCATGTTATTTGCAATGTTTCCCAATTTCAAGATTGCTTCGTCGCACCATACTTCACCGGTTCCGTTGGAACACCTTGATTTGCACCGCTCCTCGCAATGACAGTTCCAAATGAAACGACGAAGCAATCGTTCCCTCCCGAGTGTCATTGCGAGGAGGCACGACGAAGCAATCTCATGTTATTAGCAAACCTATTTCTTTATAAAGATATAATTTCGTAATTTTCGTCTTTTATAATTGCAGCTAATCCGTTCAGAAAGTTATTATTGCGTTAGCTGACGCAGACACTATTAATTGAACATTATTTAAATGGAACAAAAACCAATCCACCGCAGCCACCAATCCCGCAGACCAAAGACAATTAAACCGGTAAAGGGCTTTGAACGCCTGTTAAACACCAAAACATTTATCGCTCTGGGGGCCATTTTCGTGCTGGTCGGTGTCTATTCATCCTTCTCCTCTTCAAGTGGTTCAAATGGTTTGTATGAATTATTTACTAAATTTATTTCGCCATCAGGTGATGCACCTATTGTCGAAGTCACAGGTAACGGATTTTGGGAAATCATACTTTATTTTTTTCCTGCTATTTTTGTGTTAATTGCATCCCTGATTTTCAGGAACAATTACCGCATTATTTCTCATTCAACAACTATTCTTTCAACAATTTATTTGATTTTCATTCAGGTTAAAATCTCCTTTTTCAACGTTAATTTTGGAGGATGTTTTTATTCGGATTTCCTGACAGCAAATTTATTCGTTTGGCTTCCAACTCTCTTATTGTTTTTAGCTGCTTTGTTTTTTCGTAAATCTATTTTACCTATCCTGATATGTTTTTATTTTTATATATCCTTAATATTGATGGAGACAAATTTTTGGACCCATCTTGAATACCTTTTTACATTTATATTACTTTTTAGCCTTATTATATCATGGATAGGCAAGAAAATAGAAAAACCTTTTGTTCATTTAGTAAATCTTACTTTTGCCTGGGGTTTTATAGGACTTTATTGGCTTCGCAAATTTGTGGTGAATTCAAAACCCGAATTTCTACCCCTGTTTTTTATTTTTGGAATCTTGAGTTATCTCCTTTTTTATGCCGTAGTCATCTTTAGCCCGGATAAAAAGGAGAATCGGCCACCCAAATGGCTTCAGTTTACCCTTACCGGCTCGAATTTGGTTATTTTTCTCGGCACCACCCTCTGGGTGTTGCACCGTTTTTATGCCCCGGCCTATCAGCCGCTCTTTATAGGGGTACTCCTGCTATTTAATCTTTTTGGGCTGTATCTCTATAAAAAGTTTAAGCTTTTGGTCTGGGAACTTCCGTACCATTATGCGGTGATGTTCCTCGCTGCAATGGTACTCCCGTTCTGTTTCCAGGAGGCCAGGTTACTGCTCTTCACCTCCGTTTTAGCTGTTTTGATGCTGGGGTATGCCCATAAAACGAAAGATCTTCCCGCATTTTGGATCTCCCTGGTCTCCCTGGGGGCCACAGTGGGTCTTTTCCTCTATTCCTGGATCCGGTTCTGCCTCCCTGCCCATTTTTTTGTACTGATCGTTCCTGAACCCGATTTGATCGGCTATGGATTGCTGATCGGCGGATTGGCCATCGGGTCTTTGGGTTTCACCACCTGGCAGATTCAGTCGTTGGAGCTTTCGCTTTCGCACAAGTATTTCAGCAAACAGAAATACGACCGGTTAGTCCGGATTATGCTCCTGTTTTCGACCTTTGTCACGCTGGGATGGCTTGGGTTCTCGCTGGTGAGTCATCTTACCGGCTCACTGAACTATACCCCTTTACCCTGGTTTATTGCAGGCTGCCTCTTGTTTATCGGGGTAATCCGCTATTATTCGGGTAAACAATCCTCCCTGAAAAAACCGGTGCTCTATTTATCGGCCCTGTTCATTTTAATATACCCTTTCATGGTCCAGTGGAATATGGTCCTTTACCGGAACAGCCTGCTTTTGAAAAATGACCTGAACTTCATTGTTGTGTTTTTGCACTACCTTGCGGTAGTTTTGGTTCTTATCCTGGGAAGAATGACCATCAAACGAATGCGCCGCCATCATATTAAAGAGGTCAACTTATTGCACCTGGTAGATCTGATTACGGTCTCCTTCCTTATTTTTCTCTTTTGGATGGAATACGATAACCTCTCGGCGATCTTCCTGGGGATGCAAAGTAGTCCGGGCAGTCAGCTGATGAGTGGTGACCCGCTGCTTCAGAACAGGTACCTCCCTTATTCGATGATCCTTTGGATTGTCGCCACGGTGGTGTTTATCCGGGCCATGATTCAGCGGAACCATTTTATGCGGAATTTAGGGATCGTCCTTTTTCTCGGAATGCTCGTTAAATTGTTTGTGATCGACTTTGAAGGATTGAGCACGGTCTCACGAAGTATCGTTTACCTGCTCCTGGGTCTGTACCTGATGGGATTTGCCTATATCTTCCCCCGGCTTCAAAAGGGAGAGCCGATTTTACCGGAATTTAAACGGACGGGAGAGAGGGAGTGATGAGAGATGGAGAGAGGGAGAGAGGAGAGAGGGTGAGATGAAGAGAGGGAGAGATGAGAGAGGGTGAGATGAAGAGAGGGAGAGATTGAGAGAGGGAGAGATGAGGTGATGAAATGAAGAAATTGGGAATATCCAAGTAAATAAGAAATCCGGGCACAAAAGTGATCAAATATAGTATTCTGTTTATCCTTGTACTGCATTGCCGGTTGGCCTTTTCAAACCCGGTAAGTCAGGATACGGTGCCTGTGCATAAAGGGATCTATGCCGGATTGAATCTCTCAACCATGGGAGTGGGTGTTACTGTGACCAGGCAAATCTCCGGGAGATGGGATTTCAGGCTAAACGGTTCATATTTTGGATATTCCTATGATGTCCATAAACTCGATAAGGATTTACAGGGGAATGCCCGGCTGACCGTTGGCGCCATCGGTGGAAATATTGATTTTTATCTCCTTCGCTTCCTATATTTAACCGGTGGAATCGCCTGTAATCTGACCACTATCCAGGTTCAGGCCATTGATGCCAATTCGGTTACCATTGGAGATATCATCCTTGAACCTGCAGATATTGGGACCATAAGCGCCAAAATAGCCCCGGGGTTAAAGATCGAACCTTATTGGGGATTGGGATTCAACTTCAGAAGAACGAAAAAATTGAACTTTGGCGTTGAATTTGGACTCTTCCTGATTGGCCCTCCGAAAGTGAAACTTGGAGCGACCGGAATGTTAACCCCAAGTGCAAACACGGCACAGGAACAAATCATTGAGAAGAACATCGCTCCGCTGATTTATTATCCGAATGTTTCTTTTCACATCGCATACCGTATTAAATGAGGGAAAGATTTAAAAATAGCATTGGTATCCCGCGCAGAATGGGGCTGGCCTTGGCTGGTCTGCTCCTGGTCTGGTCATGCGTTAACTTCGCTGATCTAAAGTCTCCGCTGAATGGGATCAAATTATTAATCAATTATAATATTTTCAATACCTTTCTCTCTTTCTCCTTTGTGGATGCTGCCACAGGGGCACCCATCGGGGCAACCGACAACCAAACCGTTGAGGTCCAAATCTCAGGTGATGCATCCACGGCGGTGGTCGATCAGCTTGGAAATCACAAGACCTCGTACAGTTCCGTTTTTGGCCTGTTAAGCCTGGCCTTAAATCCCAAGGATCCCTGGAAACCTACCCCGCAAAACAAACTCGGCATTCAGCTTGATGCCACCTGTCCCAATTACAAACCAGCAAGCCTTAACCTGCAAATTGACAGTACCGGGAAGTACCAATACAAGGTCATGATGGAGAAGACCAGTGTGGATGCCCTGGGAATCAAAAAATATGTTTATCAGCTGAATCTTAATCCCCTTGGGGAGCTGGAAAACGACATTACCCTCAGTTCAACGGGCCATGAAGCCATTCTGAAACTGAAAAAGGGGACCCAGTTTATGGGCTCAACCCGCGCGGTGGATTTATCGACTTACGTCAATCTGACCTTAACCGTTTATACCAGGCTCAATGCGGCCCCGGTGCCGGGGGGACTTTTGGAAAATGTGCTGCTGAAGAATAACTCCGTTCAGCAGGAAGCACTCGATCTGTACCGGGTCGTGGATGTGGAGATTAGTAACGGTTCTCTTCAGACGTTAACTTCCCTGGGAATAAATCGGATGATCTTGCGCTATAAAGTCGACAGTCTGGCCTACCATCCGGTAACCAAAACAACGGTACTTCCAGGCAACGATGCCAAAACATACACCTGGATGCAGAATAATTCACAATGGCAACTCGACGATTCATTGAAAATCCAGTCCGATTCACTGGGGTATTATGTCGAATCAGCCATTTCAACGACCGGGATCCATGCTTCAGGAATGCATGTCAATTTATGTCCGATGAGTGGACAGCTCGCCTATTCCCTTAAGGGTTCCTTCCCGACCTATCCTGTCTCAACCCTGGTTTCCGTGTACCGGAAAATCGATTCCCGCTATATTGGAAATACCCGATTGGATGCCCCGCAGAACGGAACTCCGGTGGCTTTGAATTTCAATACCCCTGCATCAACACCGGTGCGATCCTTTATTTCGACCTACTCCGGTTCAGATGCATTTTCCGCAACACCCAATTCCTTTGATTTCCAGGCGGGTTGTGGCACCTTCGGACATGTCGCTTCAACGCTCACTTATACCCCGCCGCCTCCGCCGGTCATTATACCCACGGTGCCGGTGTCGGGTAACGTTACAGTCAGTGTTGGGGATGGCTTTTCCACAGATCCGTTTGCCATTACCGCCAATATTTATCAGGCCTCAAACAATCAACTGTTGTGGAGCAATTCCTATAGTGTGGGTAAAAACAACAACCAATTCACGATAAATGCCAATTTAACGCCCAATACAACCGTTTATCTGCAGATTCTGGCGGCAAATAATCAGAATTCATTCACCTGCACCCCGGCGAATTTCACTTTTAATACCAGTTCCGCAACGGGACTTTCCTGGCAGTTTGCTGTTACGCCAATCTATTCGACGGTAAACCTGAATTTTAATTTTACCAGGAGTTCCGATCTTCCGAATAGCACCTATACCGTTAAAGCCGAACTGATCAACATGGCCGATCAGAGTGATGTCCAGGATATTATTTTTTCGGTCGTGCCGGGTCAGTCAGCCTATACCACCAGGTTGTTTTTATCGAAATTGATCCAGTACCAGGTGAACTTGAAACGGGTGGATGGGGCCCCCGTTTTTATGGCTTATCCATATCAATTTGTCCTGGGTAACATCACCCAGACCGATTATTCCTATTCCAGTGAGCTTTCCCCTGTGGTTGTTAAACAGGAATCCTTCACCGTGAAGGTTATTTGCAAGCAGACCGAAATTATCCCCACGCTGCATGGATACTACCGGACAGTCTGGGAGGACCTGTGGCAGCAAACCGACATTATTAACGGGGTACTGAATATCAGCTGCGAAATAAATTCAACCTATGTGGTTGGGATGATCGTGAACGGCCAGATGCAAACCGGAACCTACCTGTTTGATGCCTCAACCCTTAATTTTAATTTCAATCTGGACGATGCCGATTGCTCAAAAATGGGATGGTAACCGGGGAATAGAAACACTCGGTATTTTTGATCCTGCCGCACCGGCTTGTTAAAAATGAAAGTCAATGCCCAGGTAGCCCCCGTACCTATGTTCGAAACGGCTGCCATAATCAGCGGCCAGCCCGGCTTTCACGGCAAATGGCAATTTGAGCGTTGCATAACTGCATTCTAATAATCCAGAGCACTCATAAGGGGGCTTTGGATATAGTTGATAAGGCCTTCCATAATTTCGGGATAAGGTAAGTAATGTTTTCCACGAGAAGCCACCTCCCAAAGTGCCTCCCAAACCCAGGTGATGCATCCACATCATGTTGCTTTCAAATCCCCGGGATATCCCGTCTGGTCCAATGGTAGGGATAAAAAGCGGGCTCCCCATCATACGCTGAAAATAGGTGAATCCGGACGTATATTCCCAATGATTAAAATAATCGTCATCTCCCCTTGGAGGTGTATTTCTCATCCGGTATTGTGTTTGCATGTATTCATAAACAAAATCCGTAAAAAACGATTCCTTTTTCTTCTTTCCAAGGTGGATTCCAAACAGGCCGTCTTTAATATTGACAAGACTTGTTTGTGATGGGTTTTCGAACGGGTGATTCCAGTAAAACGAAGCCTCATAGTCAGGCCAATCTTTTTTTAGCTCGAGGTTATAAATTCCCAGTCCATTGCCCGCAGTAAACATACGATCGTATAACGAGGCACCTTTGCCCCCTTTCATGGCGAGAACGTACCTGAAATACTGGTTCCATCCAGGCTCCTGTCCGTATACCGGGGAGTTTCCACCCCAGAAAACATAGTGCTCAATACCTACCGTTAGGAACAGGGTGGGGGAGAGGCGATTCCTGAGATAAAGATTTTTATGGTGCAAATGGGCATTGCTTATGGCCTGTTTATCAAAATGGAGGAACCCTTCTTCATAAAGAAACCTGAATGAGAACCACTTTTTTGCAAACAGGAAAGGAAGGTATCCCCTGGTCGATAAACGGATTCCCGGAACGGGCCTTGCATTTCCGGAATGGTCCATATTCCCGTTCGTGGAGGAGAGCCCTGCGTAGATCACCGGATCGGCTTCAGCCCCTGCTTTCAGAATCAAAGAGCGATACCGTACTCCCAGCCAGTACTGGTTGGGCTGAAAATCGGAACCCCCGGCCAAACCATAGACCAGATTTCCCCCGTAGGTATATCCCCACTTTTTTAGCGAGTCACGCTCCAATCCCCTTTTTATCCCTGCCTGAAACAACTGATAAGTCGGATTATGCAGCACGATTGTGCCATTTTGGTTTGAGGACATCCAAAAAGGGAGATCCTTACCTGAACTGACCAGGGTCGTCTCTCCGAGTGTGACCTGAGGAGCAAATCCATTTTTTTCCTGGGCCAACAGGGGCAAGGTCAGAATAAGAAGGGAGAGAAAAAGGATTTGTTTGTACATGGAGGAATGGTTTTTTTTAATGGTCGGGGATCGGTTAATGAAGGCAACACCATTTAATGTTTGTAAGTAAGTTTCTTCTAATTGCACAAATATATCCATAATCTTGTAATTTGAAAATTGGCTGATTACGCGGTGAACCTCTGCAGAACGAAAACAGGGTTCTTCTAAAGTGTGATTATTAAGAAACTCTTTAAATAACCTTGAATAGGTGAATTTTTTTTACGGTTAATCGTCAGGCAAAACATTTCGGCTAATTTTGTTAACTATTCCCGGCTGCTTAGCATTTGGATAATTAAGGTCCTGCACAGTTCCCGATTCAATGGTGTGAGACCGTTATTTAGGGCAAGGGTAAACGTTAATTTGAAGGTTGGTTTGCATGAAGAGAGTTGTATTTATTAGTATAATTACTTTATTATTAGTCCATTATAATCAGTTAGTTGCTCAGGATTTTACCATTGGTGTAGGTGGCGGACTTAACATCCCAAGCCTTTTGGGTGGCGGTTCAGATAACCCGTTAAAAACTGGAAATTCTTTTAAGTTTGGAAACGATTACGAAATCTATGGAGCGTATCCGATTTCCAAAACTTTTTCTTGCTCTCTTGGCATTGATTACTCTCAGGAGGGCGGTTTGTATAAGTTAAACTATCTGCTGGTCCCTTTTTTGGTCCGGCATAACTGGAGTATCAGTCCCAAGACGAATTTTTACCTGGGTGCAGGGCCTTTTGGGGGATTCCTGCTTAATGCGAATCGTTCGATTAGTCCGGGTGCTCTTAAAAACCCGAATACGTTTAATAGTGGGATCGAAGTAGTTGCCGGCATATCGCGCCAAATAAGTCACTTTGGAGCAATCTTTCTGGAACTGGGTTCCGATTATGGCTGTATTCGGATACAAAAACCGCCAACTCATACAACAGGGCATCTGTTTATGGATACAGTAAGGATCGGGTATTCTTTTACTTTTAACACCAATTATGCCTCACCCTCCAATAAACGATTTCAGAAAATACTTTATAAAACTGAAATGCAATAATTAGGGATCTAACACGCTTCAAGTGTTCGAACAATTCTGAACATCATAATGAAGATCGAAGGTCTCCCTTTTGGGGAGATTTAGAAGGGTCCCGTTCGCAACGAGGGGTTTGTTGATAATCGTTTGTAAGGATAAATGGTCATTCATTCACTGCAGCTCTTGCGGCGAAAGGGGGGTCTGTTTTTCAATGATCGGTGTGCGGCGCCGCCTTATCCTGCGATCTCCTTACCCGGCGTGGCGCTTCGCTTACCCCGGGCTACAAATATTCAATCCCTCCGGGATGATCTCCAGGCCATTTCTATATTCTGCGACCCCTGGGTTTGCAACGAGGGGTAAATGGTTAATCGTATTCAACGATCGATGCTCTTAATTTAACACACTTCTGCATGACAACAGCGATTAAAATCCTGGTAACAGGTGGCGCGGGGTTTATCGGCTCCAACCTGTGTGAGACCCTGGTTGAGGCCGGCTATCAGGTAACCTGCCTCGACAACTTCTCAACCGGGAAGATCGAAAATCTTGAAAACCTCCTTCCACATCCCGGCTTCAAACTCATCACCGGCGATATCCGGGAAATGCCGGATTGTATGCGCGCTGTTGACGGGGTCGATTGTGTTTTTCACGAAGCGGCACTGGGATCTGTTCCGCGTTCAATTACCGATCCGGTTACCACCAACCAGGTCAATGTATCGGGATTCCTCAATATGCTGGTGGCAGCCCGTGACGCAGGGGTCAACCGATTTATCTATGCCGCCAGCTCTTCAACCTATGGCGATTCAGCCTCATTACCAAAGGTGGAGGAGGTGATTGGACGACCCCTCTCTCCCTATGCAATTACCAAATATGTGAATGAACTCTATGCCGATGTGTTCTCCCGAACCTATGGAATGAATTGTATCGGGCTGCGCTATTTCAATGTTTTCGGACGCAGGCAGGATCCCGATGGAGCCTATGCTGCGGTGATCCCCCTTTTTGTAAAGCAGCTGATCAGCCATGAGTCACCGGTCATCCATGGAGATGGGGAATATTCCCGTGATTTCACCTACATCGATAATGTCATCCAAATGAACCTGCTGGCCATGAAAACGGATAATCCGCAGGCTGTAAATACCGTGTACAATACGGCCTTCGGGGACCGAACCACCCTGAATCAACTCACCGGTACTCTGAAGGAGTTTCTGGCGGAGTTTGATCCTGAAATTGCAACGGTTGAAATTCTTCATGGCCCCAACCGCAAAGGGGATATCCCTCACTCCCTGGCCTCGATAGCCAAAGCGCGCAGACTGTTGGGGTACAATCCGCAATTTAACCTTAGGGAGGGCTTAAAGGAGGCAGTAAAGTGGTATTGGGATAATTTAAAAGAACGGAACATTGATTGATCCTCATTTTTCACCTCCTTTCTGATTAACGCCTGATTATTTATTGCTGATCAAAGGGTTGACCTTATTTCCGTTCAAATCACAGGACACTTCGCTTTCAAAAGGTGGATTCGACCGGACTTTGGACCCTGTCCCGCCGGATGCATCATTAAAAAAAAGGTTTACCACTATAAAACAGGCTTCCATTTTCACTTCAAGGACAGAATTGGGTACAATTATTTTACGCTTATTAAAAAATATTTAGTCGATCCTTAATAAATGATAAATCAATTGGTTATTAACACATTAATGTTGATATTCTAGTCTTTCTAGGCATCTTATATTGCAAGAAAATCATTAAATTTAGCCAAAATCCT
>Ga0316220_1004373_pt1 | contig 10902 bp, 9 predicted proteins | sample TBH18005metaG_FD_203632 | JGI IMG/M metagenome (GOLD analysis project Ga0316220, IMG submission 203632) | Freshwater microbial communities from Trout Bog Lake, Wisconsin, USA - TBH18005 | ecosystem: Environmental > Aquatic > Freshwater > Lake > Hypolimnion/Profundal zone | place: USA: Wisconsin...
CCTCCATGGTCATCAAGGGCAAGGATCTGGATGCGCTCTCTGACGATCCCGATGAGTTGCAAAGCGAGCTAAACGCGCTTGCCGGGCCCTCTGCCGGACCAAACGGGGGACAGATTTACATTGATGGATTTACCGGCGGGCAACTGCCGCCCAAGTCCTCCATCCGCGAAATTCGTATCAACCAGAATCCCTTTTCCGCGCAGTATGACAAGCTCGGCTACGGGCGCATTGAGATTCTCACCAAGCCGGGAACAGACAAGTTCCACGGCATGCTCATGGCCAACGGAAACGACTCAGCCTTCAACTCGCAGAATCCTTTTGTTACCACCGAGCCCTCGTACTACTCCACGTTCTTTACGGGGAACGTCGGCGGTGCGCTTACCAAGGGTTCTTCCTGGTTCGGCAGCTTCTTCCGCCGGGATAACCAGTCCAACTCCATTGTCAATGCCGAGTTGCTTGACTCCGGCGGCAACGCTTACAACTACTCCGCCGCAGTTGCCAATCCGCAGTCTCGCCTGGATGTCAGCCCGCGTTTTGACTTCCAGCTCGGATCTAAGAACACCCTCAGCGTCCGCTACATGTATGACCGGCAGACTGAGACCAATAGCGGTGTGTCGCTCTTTTCGCTGCAAAGCCAGGCCTATAACGTAGCCAACCAGGAACACACGCTGCAGCTGAGTGACACCCAGATCCTCAGCGACCATGTTGTGAACGAGACGCGCTTCCAGTACACGGGCGAGCGGAACAACCAGGCGGCCGATAACACCACTCCCACCGTGAGTGTCCAGGGTGCCTTTACCGGCGGCGGCAACAGCTTGGGCGTAAACCGCGACAACCAGGACCGCTACGAGTTGCAGAACTTTACCATCGCAACCAAAGGCGCACACTCCATCAACTTCGGAACCCGGCTGCGCTTTACGCGCGATGCCAGCTACTCCACATCGGGATTCAACGGCCAGTACATCTATTCGTCGCTCGCGGCGTACAAGGCAAACACGCCCACTGAATATGATGTAACCGCGGGAGTCGGCGCGGCGCAGGTAAACTACTTTGACGCCGGCCTCTTCTACCAGGACGACTTCAAGCTGCGCCCCAACCTCACACTCAGCTATGGCCTTCGTTTCGAGTCACAGAGCAGCATCGGAGATCACGCTGACGTAGCGCCCAGAATTTCATTCGCATGGGCTCCCGGAGCGCACGGCACCGCGCAGGCCAAGACCGTAATCCGCGGTGGCTATGGATGGTTCTTTGATCGCTTTGGCGAGGGCAATGTGCTCCAGGCCATCCGCCACAACGGCGTAACCCAGCAGCAGTATGTAATCAAGAATCCTACCTTCTACCAGAATGCGCCTTCGCCCACGCTGCTTTCAGCCAGCAGCACCGCCGCGCCCACCATCTACACCATTGCGCCCAATCTCAAGGCATCCGTGAACATGCAGACAGCGATGGGTGTCGAGCACCAGTTCGGCAAGATCGCCACTTTGGCCGCTACTTTCATCAACTCCCACGGCGTGCACCAGGACTACACCGACAACATCAACGCCTTCATTCCCTCCACATACAACGCGAAAACCGGCACAGGGACGCGCCCCAACGGCATCAACGAGAACATCTATCAGTACCAGTCCGGCGGCGTGTACAACCAGAATCAGCTCATGCTCAACTACACGGTGCGCGCCAAACGCGTCTCGCTGTTCGGCTTTTACATGATGAACTTTGCCAATGCTGACACCTCCGGGGCAGGGTATTTCCCATCGAGCCAGTCGAACCCCGGCGCCGACTATGGCCGCGCCAGCTTTGACGTGCGTAACCGCTTCCTTCTCGGTGGCAACCTGCAGGCTCCCTTCGGTGTCTCGATTAGCCCCATGCTGGTCGCAGACTCCGGCCAGCCCTTCAACATCGTCCTTGGCCAGGACCTGAACGGCGATAACCAGTTCAATGACCGCCCGTCGTTTGCCACCGCGTCAAGCACCAATACGATGAAGACCAGCTATGGAACATTTGACATGAGCCCAGCCTGGGATCAGACCCGCATTCCCTATAACTCCGGAACCGGGCCGGGACAGTTCAGCATGAACATGAGGATGAGCAAATCCATCGGCATCGGCCCCAAGGTGACCGGCGGCATGGCTGCCATGGGCGGCGGCATGGGCGGCCCCGGCGGGCCCGGTGGTGGCGGCGGCGGACCGCGCGGTGGCGGTGGACCTGGTGGCGGTGGCCCCGGTGGTGGTGGACTCGGACCGGGCGGATTGAGTGGAAGCGGTGGACCGCCCCGCACCGATCAGCCGGCGGCACGACGTTACTCGCTCAACTTCTCGGCCATGGCCAGAAACGTGCTCAACAACGTCAATCTCGCTCAGCCGGTTGGAGTGCTCCAGTCGCCCTTGTTTGGCAAGTCAAACTCGCTGGCTGGTGGCTTCTTCTCGTCGGCTGCTTCAAACCGCAGCATCGACCTGCAAGTTTCGTTCAGCTTCTAGGCTGGGCTCAGGCTGAATTGCAGTTCGCTACACTGGCAAGCTGAACTGCAGTTCGTGGGGCGTCGTCAAAAAACGACGCCCCTTAACTATTCCTGGATACACCGCAGCGTCCCCTGCCTCTCAATCCCTCCATTCCATAACCTATTCGAGCCGCCTATGCCTTACGATGGCTGCATGGGTGCTTTGCTCGATATACGAGATCTGTGCATTCGCTTTGCGGCCGTTGAGGCTGTGCGCAGTGTAAGCCTGCATTTGGATGAAGGCGAAGTGCTGGGGCTGGTCGGCGAATCAGGATCGGGCAAGAGCGCCACGGCGCTGGCCATCCTCGGTCTCCTGGGGCCATCGGTGCAGGTATCTGGACAGATCCTGTGGCAAGGCACTGATCTGCTTCGGCAGCCAGAGGCAGCGCTGCGACGGCTGCGCGGACGCGAAATCGCCATGATCTTCCAGGAGCCGATGACCGCCCTCAATCCCGTCATGTCCATTGGCAGGCAGGTGGCTGAATGCGCTGAGGCGCATTCCCCTTCATGGACCGGCGCGGAGGCAAAGCGAAAGGCCATTGCGGCGCTTGAGGCTGTTGCCATTCCCGATGCGTCGCGGCGCTACGGCGACTACCCCCACCAGTTTTCGGGCGGCCAGCGGCAGCGCATACTCATCGCCATGGCGCTGATCAATCGCCCTCGGCTGCTGATTGCAGACGAGCCCACCACTGCGCTGGACGTAACCGTGCAGGCACAGGTACTGGAACTGCTGCGTGACCTGCAGCAGCAATATGGATTGGCAATGCTGTTTATTTCGCACGATCTGGCGGTGGTGGGGCAGGTGGCCAGCCGTGTTGCCGTCATGCGCGCCGGGCAGGTGGTTGAAACCGGGCCATGCGCCCGCCTGCTCACCGCGCCACAGCACCCCTATACGCGCAGCCTGCTGGCTGCCGTTCCCACCCTTGCGACGGACAAAAACCAGCCGCTGGCGATGGTAGGGCCGGTAAGCTAAAACCCGCGCTGCGCCTCAGCGAACCGAGGCGCGGCGCGGGTTGGGTTCTGCTAAAGCTACTCTGCTGCGGGTGCTTCGGCTGCAGGCGCTTCTGCCGGAGCTTCCTCAGCTTCAGCCTGTACCTTCACCCTGACCTGCGCGGTAACTTCGCGATGCAGCTTGATGCCCACGCTGAACTCGCCAACAGCTTTCAGCGGCTCAGGCAACTGGATCTTGCGACGATCCACTTCAAAGCCCTTTGTCGCCAACTCTGCCGCGATGTCTGCTGAGGTGACCGAACCAAATAGGTGTCCGGCTTCGCCTGACTTGCGGGTAAAGCTCAACACGATCGGTTCGAGCTTGGTAACCAACTCCTCAGCCACGGCCTTCTCAGTCGCGGAGCGGCGAGCGGCGGATGACTTCATCTGCTCGATGACGGCCTTGTTGGCCGAGGTGGCCTGCATCGCCAGCTTGCGCGGCAACAGGAAATTGCGTGCATAGCCGTCCGCCACTTTGACAACTTCGCCACGGTGGCCCAGGTTGACTACGTCTTCCTTCAGAATAACTTCCATGGGTAACTCTCCAGTGGTGCGGCCGGCGCCGTGGACTCATCCATGTCCATCAGGACATGGGGACAAGCCAAAGCGTGCCGCGCCCGGTTCTAGTTCGGCATCCACAATATTGCCTCCCGCCAGTCGCGTCTGATTCCCACCCTTCGCAAAACCAGCGAAAGATGGGGCACCTGAGCTTGGCGGATCGGCAGCCGATGGTTAGTGACGTGTGGCAAACGGCAACAGGGCGATGTTCCGGGCCTGCTTGATGGCGCGGGTCAGGCGACGCTGGTGCGTCGTGCAAACGCCGGTCAGACGACGGGGCACGATCTTGCCACGCTCGGCCACAAAACCCTGAAGCAGCCGCACATCCCGGTAGGGAATTGCGTCAATCTTCTCTGTGCAGAACTTGCAGACCTTCTTGCGGCGGAAGAACTTGCCGCGTCCGCCAGGACCGCCGGAGGGACGGCCGCCAGGGCCTCCCTGAGAACGACCGCCCGAGCGGGCCGGGCCTGAACTGGAGCCGGAACCTGAACCCGAACCTGAACTCGAACCTGCGCTTGGTCCAGACTCTGAACCGGCAGCGGCATGGGGTGCTGCTGCGCCCGCTTCGGGCGCCTTTGCTTGAGTCTCTTCAGACATAATGTTTCCTCTTCACTCTCTGGGGCTACGGTGTCAGCCTTGCTGGCGCAGCGGAGCTCTGGATCTGGCCGGAGCCGGGCGCCCAAACTAACTGGGACCGGGAGCGGCAATTGGTGACAGCGTTGCTAAACGGTGGCCGGTGCCGGCTCTGCAACTTCCGCCGGGGCGGCCGCGACAGCAGCAACAGGAGCAGGTGCGGGAACAGCCGCGGCGACAGGAGCCACAGGCTCCGCACTCACCTTCCGGCGGGTTCCACGCAATGCCCTCACCTTGGCCAGACGCTTTTCTTCCTCGTCGATGCGCACAGTGATGAACTTGATCACCGGCTCAGTGACGCGCAGGCGGCGCTCAAGCTCAAGCACCACGGCGCCATTCGCCTCAATGGTCAGCAAAACGTAGTTGCCATCATTGAACTTGCGCACAAGGTAGGCCAGCTTGCGGCGGCCCATCTTCTCGACAGTCTTGACCACTCCGCCGCCAGCCGTCACGGTCGCGGTGAAGCCGGCAATCAGCTTGTCGGCATCCTCTTCGGCCACGTCGGGCCGAACAATGAACATAACCTCATACAAACGGGACATCAGCATTCCTTTTCCGCCGGGGCCTTGTTGACCTCAGCCATTGCCGCCAACTCGAGCGGCCCTTCCTCATTGCATTGCGCATGAATTCGGGTTTCCTGGACCTTGTCCCTATTCCCTTGTCCCTGCTTCTTACTCTTCCGCCGGGCTGTTTCGCTCGCGGCGGTTGAACTCATTCATCGCGGCTGCCGGTCCCAGTTCGAGAATCCGCCGAATCGCTGTTGCCACCCGGTCCAATACCTCGTCCAGCACCGTCAAATCCGCCTTGCGCATCGGCGAGAGCAGATAATCCTTGCCCTGCCTCTTGCCCCCACCTGCGGCAATTGCTTCCGGTGGCAGATCAGGCCCTACGCCAATGCGGAGGCGCAACCACTCCTGACTGCCCAGGGCGCCGGTTACGCTGCGGGCTCCGTTGTGTCCCGCCGGCGAACCACGTTCCCTGATCTTGAAGGTCCCCAGCGTCAAATCCAACTCGTCGTGAATGACGATCAGATCCCTGGCTGGGTCCGCCTCAAACTCCTGAACCAGCGCGGCCACTGCCAGCCCGCTCAAGTTCATAAAGGTCTCCGGCTTGGCCAGAACCACATCGCGCCCTGCTATCCGGCAGGTTGCTGTTGCGGCCCGGCAGCGCCGGTTCTGCACCACAACTCCCTCTTGCTGGGCGATGCGGTCAATCGCCATGAACCCTGCGTTATGCGGAGTCCACAGATACTCTGCGCCGGGGTTGCCCAGCCCCACCACCAAAAAGGGGCTGCGGCGACCACCGGAATCACTTGCCTCGGCCAAAGCTTACTTTTTCGCCTCGGGCTTCTTGGCTGCGTCGTCCGTCTTGCCCTTCTTGGCAACCTCGGGCTCGGAGCCGGATGCGGCTGTTGCTGCCGCAATCGCCGCTGCCTCAGTCTCGGCAGGCGTCGGCGCTTCTTCGCGGATGGACACAACGTGAGCTACGGTGGCATCTTCAGCGTTCAAATACTTGATTGCGTCGGAGTGCGGCAGATCGCCCACGCGCAACGCGTCGTAAAGCGCCAGATGGCTGATGTCGGCGTTGATGGTGGCAGGAATATCCGCAGGCAGGCACTCGATTTCGACTTCGCGCAACACCTGGTCCAGAATGCCGCCGGAGTTCTTGACGCCCGCCGGGACGCCCACCAGCTTGACGCGAACCTTGACGCGCAAAACCTTGTCCAGTGCAATCCGCTTCAAATCGATGTGGATCAGCCGGTCATTGATAGGCTCGCGCTGCCAGTCCACGATCATGGCCTTCGCGCCGGGCAAGCCAGCGATCTCTACGTCAAAAATTGTGTTGTGGCCGGTCTCGGAGAAAAGAATCCGGGAAATCTGCTTGGGGTCCACCTCGACGGCGATCGGGTCATTTCCAGGACCATACAGTACGGCGGGAATCTTGCCTGCAACGCGCACGCGACGAGCAGCATTTTTATTGAACTTGCCCTCACGGGGCTTGGCTACGACTACTTCTGGCATTCGGTCTCTCGTTTCCTTGGTTTCGGGCACGGGCAGCTGGAGGTCCGCTCCCTTTGTTAGGCCAGGTGTCAAAGATCGGTAGTCAGGGATCAGCAAAACTGCTTTCTATCCCTGCCTGCCGTCTGTCGGCAACTGGCAATTCGTAATGGACCCAGGTCAGTGACTTCTCGTCTCTGACGCTTGATCGCTTAAGAGAACAGCGAACTTACGCTCGTCTCCATGTGAATGCTCTCAATGGCCGCGCCCAGCAGGCCGGCAATGGAGAGCACTTTGATCTTGGGCAACTTCTGTGCGGCTTCGCGCAGAGGAATCGTGTCGGTAACAACCAACTGCTCCAGGCGAGAGGCGGCGATGCGGTCAATGGCCGGGCCAGATAGAACCGCGTGGCTGGCGCAGGCATAAACGGCTGCGGCGCCCGATGTGTAAAGCGCGTCCACCGTCTTTACCAGCGTGCCGGCCGTGTCAATAATGTCGTCGATGATGAGGCAGTTCTTGCCGCTCACGTCGCCAATCACGTTCATCACTTCAGTTACGTTGATGTCCGTGCGGCGTTTGTCCACAATCGCCAGCGGCGCGCCAATCTTCTGCGCAAAAAACCGGGCCCGCTCCACGCCGCCCGCATCGGGCGATACCACCGTAAGATTGGGCAGCTTCAAGTCGCGGAAGTAGCTCACCAGCACCGGGCTGGCAAACAGGTGATCCACCGGGATGTTGAAGAAGCCTTGAATCTGCGCCGCGTGCAGATCGACAAAAAGTGCGCGGTTGGCGCCTGCCGTCGTAAGCAGATCAGCAATGAGCTTGGCGCTGATGGCAACCCTCGGACGATCTTTGCGATCCTGGCGGGCATAGCCGTAATAAGGCACCACCACCGTGATTCTGGCTGCCGATGCGCGCTTCAGCGCATCAATCATCACCAGCAGTTCCACCAGGTGCTGGTCCACCGGATAGCAGGTGGGCTGCACCACAAACACATCCACGCCGCGGACGTTCTCAAGCAGTTGAAAGTACACTTCGCCGTCGGCAAAGCGTTGAATCTTTGACTCGCCTACGGGAACCCCGATATGGCGGCCAATCTCTTCGGCCAGTGGCTTGTTGGCCGTTCCGCTGAAGAGCTTGAAGCGCTTGTCCTCACTCAAGTTGCGGGTCCGCTTGCGCTCGGCGGCCGGTTTGGCCTCCTTCGCCTTCGCGGCTTCAAGAGCTGCATTCACTGCAGACTCCTTTGCGGCCGCAACCTTGGCTACTGGGTCTTTCTGCACCCCTTCACCGGTTGTCGCCGCTACGCTTTCCTGTTTCCCGTCTTGAGCTGTCACCGTCAATGTTCCCGCTTCCATCTCCGACTACCTCCAAGCTGGTTGGCTTTGGCTGTGCTTCGGGTCTACCTTCGAAACTTTGGCTGGGCGACCAGGATTCGAACCTGGACAAGTGCCTCCAAAGGGCACTGTCCTACCATTAGACGATCGCCCAACTCCGCAACCGTTCGCGAGTCTATCTCACAAACGGATACCTGTCATTACGCCTGCTGCACAAGCATCTCGCGCCAATAAAACTTGCGTGGCAGCGTTCGGGTCAATTGCCACCCTATGCCTGCCGGCCGCAATCGCTCAATGGCCGCTTCTGCATCTCCCTGGGTGGCGTACAACCCAAAAAGAGCCGAACCGGACCCGGACAGCGAGGCATGGAGGGCTGCCTCCGGAGTGCCCGAAGCCGCAAGAAGACGCTTGATTTCTGCAAGGGAAGGATGCTGGGGAAACACGACGCGTTCAAAGTCGTTCTTAATCCAGCTACTGATCCCGGTGCGGACAAGCGCGGACTCTTGTGGTCCGGCCAGGTTCCCCTCTTCGAGAAGAACACCGGAGGAGCCTGCTCCCTGCTGTCCTTCGGGGATTGCTCCCGCAAAGGCGCTGGCATAGGCGCGGCTCAACTGTTTTAGTTTATCCGTACTGGCCTCGGCGGTCAAACCCTCCGTCACGCAAAGGGCGTCCCAGTCTCTGAAGGCCTGGGGGGTTGATACTCCAACCTCCGGAGTAGCCACAACGCACCAGACCGGCTCAATGTCGGGCAGCGGATAGACCTCCTGACCCCGGTCAAGACCCAGCACCGTGCCCCCGATCAAAAACAGCGGCACATCCGAACCCACCTGCGCGGCAAGCTCCAACCGCCGCGAAGGCCAGCGCCACGTGCCCCAACTCTCGCCTTTGCAACCTGGAAAGCTATCCGGACTGCCGGCAATCCCCAACTCCGTTTCCAGCCCCACAAGAGCAGCCACGGCATTGGCAGAGCCCGCTCCCAACCCACCCTGCACCGGCAGCCGCTTTTCAATGTGGACTTCGACCTCTGCCGTAACTCCAAGCGCCTCAAGCGCTAGCGCGACCATCTTCCAGGCGGTGTTGCGGTTGTCCGTGGGCACACGGGCATCGTTTGATGTGAGGTGCAGAATTGTGGCCGGAGCCGGTCGAGCCGCCACCGTCACCACGTCATAAAGCGCCAGCGTCTGGTAAACAGTCGCCAGAGCGTGAAATCCATCGGGACGCGGCGCTCCGATGCCGAGGCCAAGGTTGATCTTTGCGTGTGAACGAACGGCTGTGGACATACCGGTTCATTGTAGGGCTAACGGCATGGGGAAGTTGAACTCGCAGTGAATCATGCCCATGCAAGGCCGCCCTGCCGGGCTGCTGAAAACCCTATGGAAACAGGGAACTGCCGGAGTAAACTCTGCGTAATGATTTGGTAACAGACTGCTGGAGCTTCCATGCATTTTCTGATTTTTGCCGTCGCGTTCTACTTCCTGCCAGCCATCATTGCCGCTGCGCGGCACACGCATAACACCACCGGCATCCTGGTGCTGAACATCTTCCTTGGCTGGACCGGAATCGGCTGGTTCGTGGCCTTCCTCATGGCCCTCTGCTCCGCCCCCGATTACGTCCACTTTTACCGTCGCGGATATTGAGTACCGTAACCAATGCGCCTCAGTTGCGCTGGACCCTGCGCGACTGGCTCGCTGCCGCCGGGCTCTTTCTGGCCACGACGGCTGTGGTGTTATGGCAAAACGCGCATCTCACCGTCCTGTGGGACATGAGCTACGTGCTTGAGACCAGCACCCGCATCGCTCAGGGCCAGATGCCCTATCGCGACTTTCCCCTGGCGCACGCGCCGCTCGCATTCCTCATCCAGGCCGCCATCATCCGCCTCACCGGCCGCGTCTTCTTCCACCATGTGCTGTACGCGGCGGCGATGGGCGGGCTGGGGACAGTGATTTCCTGGCGCATCGCCCTCAACATCTTGCGGCCTCGAATGATGGCGGCCTGGGCCGTCGCTCTGCTCCTGTCAGTTCCGCTCGCCGTATTGGGAATCTACTGCATCCTGCCCCTTCCTTCCTACGACTGCGACTGCGCCCTATCGATTCTTGTCGCCCTTTGCTTGCTGCAGAGACTCACCCCAGACCCGCGCCCCAGGCCCCTGCGCGGGTTTGCCGCAGGAGCGGCGCTCTGCCTGCCCCTCTTCTTCAAGCAGAATATGGGCCTGCCCTTTCTCGCGTCGGCAATTGCCGTCATCCTGTTGCTGATGGGCGTGGGGGTTTTCCGTGTCAAACACCCGCTGACGCCGCGCGCCGAGACGGCTGCCCTGCTGCCTGTTCTTGCCGGTGTGGTCGCTACGCTCATGGCTGCCGCGCTGCTGCTTCACTTCACCGTGGGGCTCGGCAACTACATTCACTGGACCTTCCAGTTTGCCGCACAAAGAAGAATGCCCGGCCTGCATGACATGCTGGCCGTTTATCGTGACCCCTTCCTCCTGTGGACGCTGCCTTCCGTCGCTGCCGCGCTGCTGCTCATGCGCAGCCCGCTCATCAAGGCCCGGTGGGCGCAGCTCGCCTCATTCTTCCTGCTTGCCTCGCCCTTTCTCTTTGTCCTTTGTTCGCTGTTTCTCTATGACGACGCCGACGAGCGCGGAGACAGCCTTCTGGCGCTGTGGCCCATGCTGCTGGTGCTTTCAGCCGCAATGGCCGTGTTCATGATCTTCAAGCTCCGGCGCAGCCTCTGCCTGCGCGCGCTGCTGCCCCTCATCCTGTTGGCCACAATCAACGGAACCATGCTGTCGCAACAGCTTTGGGGATCGACCTACGCCATCTGGCCGCTGCTCATTCTGCTCCTCGCCGAGATGATTGCTTTTATCTCCGTGTTCAATCTCCCCGGGATACTGAATGAC
>Ga0316220_1004385_pt1 | contig 10867 bp, 5 predicted proteins | sample TBH18005metaG_FD_203632 | JGI IMG/M metagenome (GOLD analysis project Ga0316220, IMG submission 203632) | Freshwater microbial communities from Trout Bog Lake, Wisconsin, USA - TBH18005 | ecosystem: Environmental > Aquatic > Freshwater > Lake > Hypolimnion/Profundal zone | place: USA: Wisconsin...
TATTTGCTGGGGTTCCTGTCTTGACTTGAGCATAAGTTATTTCACCAGTTGATGAATTATAGTAAAGACTTGTTGGACCAACAGCATTTCTAACAGGTTTAATTACTAGTGTGTTAGCACCAGCATCTTGTACTGCTTGTCCAGTAGCATTTAGAACAATACTATATGTAGATTGTACTGTGCCGTTTGTACTACTATTAGCATTTTCTACACCAGCCGCATAGTGTCCAATAGCAATAGCACTATTACCTTGACCTTGTGATGATGCCCAACGACCAATAGCAATACCATTAGATCCTTGGTTAACGGCTCCAGCACCACGACCGATAGCAATCGCTTCACCGTGTTGATTATAATTACCAGCACCTTTACCTATGGCAATAGCATCATATGCTTGACTTGTTGTTCCAGCATTGGCACCAATTGATATAGTACCATCTGTGCCAACTGTGATAACATTTTCCACAGTACCTTCACTATCATAGCCAATAGTGCCACCAGCGGGCATTATTAGGGTACTAGGATAGTCACCTGTAGAAGCAGTAAACCACCAATTATCAGGATTATAACCTGCTGAGATTAAAATATCAGTTAATCCACCTTGGCTGTATTGATTGCGATAGGCACCGTTACTAATACTGGATACATTGTAGGGCCCTACTTCTTCTAGTACTTGACCTTCTCCATATATGTTAGTTGAGCCTATACTCCATATGCCTGTATTAGGATCCATTAATAAGTTTTGATTAACAACTGATCCATCCGGAGTGTAATCATTGTAACCAAACAGGTTAACCTGTAGTACATCACCTAGGCTCAATGAATTTGATACACCACTGGCTTCACTATGTGGTAACCAATAATCATTTTCTAGAAATGTTTGAGGAGGAGTAGCCAATGCGTTATTCGATATTAATAAGTTAGCCACATTACCAACTTCTCCGTAGGCCACTGTTGGCGCATAATCTCCAAATGACCATTCATTATCCTGCCAATTGCTTTCATACTCATTTATATATGCGCTGATAGCATTGGTAAAATTGTAACCAAAACTGTAATTATAGTTGACCAGATCTGTAGTTGATAGGTAGCACAATGTATCGTCGTACTGAGCACCGATTATCAATTTGCCTCCGGCTATGAGCGTTTGGAAAGGGTACCAAACACTTGTACTGTAACTTACCGCTGGGCCAAAATAAGCATAATCAATGTCTTCGTTGGCCGTAATCGCATTACTAAAAGTAATTGTATTTGTAGAGGTGTTAATACCTGTTACTATAGTTGGACCAAAATCATCTTGAGTATACGAACTGTCGAAATAAATCTGCATACCTATCAAGATGCCACTAGATGCCAAGTCAGGTACTATCATAGTATTACCAGTCACCTCATACCCGCCACTTAATGATACAGAAATAGTGCTAAAAGCCGCACCACTAGTTACTGGTGTTGTTAGATTAACATCTGAATATAACCCATAGGTATCTTGATTTACATAGAATGTACCTGATCCACCTGTGTAGGTTGCGGCATTAGCACCTGTACCAAATGTTCCTACAGGTAAACCTGTTACTTTAATTTGATTAGTTGGAGAACCTTCAAAGCCAACAACAGTAGGACTTGCCTGTGATATTGAAGTCATTTGATCATAAGCAGGTAGGAATGTAAATCCTTGCCAAGTTACCCCGCCGTCTTTGGTAGTTAACAATCTACCATTTTCTAATCCTAATACCCACCAATCGCTACCGTCAACTGTACCACCTTGTCCATATACACTATAACCTTCTATGTTACTATCATTATCGCCAAACGCGGCAAATGTGGCACTGCTAACACTGATAGTGGTCCAAGATCCTTGTGTAGGATTTCTGCTGGTATTGCTAAAAATACTTTGTTCGTAGTCTGTACCTACCCAAGCATTGCCAGTCCATTGGATATCACTGTAATAGTACTGAGATCCACCAGTTGAAAACCATGAAGAAGAATTACATGCTTGGTTTAGGCCAGTAATATAGTAAGCACCAGGACTTCCAGGAGTACCAGTGTATCCGTCTGTATCCCATGCTAATGATATAACCCAACCCTCTCCGTTGTAACTGGCACTAGTGGCTATTACACCTTGAAGGTCAGGGTTACTATTGTATGAAGCGGTTGCTAGGCTATTAACATAGGTTTCGTCTATATTACCCCATGTCCAATTGACTCCGTCCTGGCTATAGATAAAGCAGGGAAAATACTCATACGGAGCATCGCCGTCTGTGTAATAGAAGCCCGTGGCCACAAAATACCCGTTGACATACTGTATGTTATTCCAATAAATTGGATATAGATTTTCATCGGGAGTCTGGTAAGTACATTCTTGAATGCTAACTAAAGGACTGTCAAAGGCCGTTGCGGCTGATGCTATTGCAGAACCAGATCCGTATCCCATTAGATAAACAACTTTGCCGCCGCCGACTGCTAGATTATAGGCATATAATCCAAGACCTGTCCCTACTCCTGCTCCGTTCCAGTGTACGATAGGAGTTGGTGCTGTCCAATTATTGCCATCTTGGCTAATTGATGTCATTCCGGGCCATAGACCATCTGGACCAATACCTAATAGTCCAACCCACTGTTCTGATGTGCCGCCGCCGCTGTTTCCACCTGCGTAGGTTAAATCTACCCATGCTGTAGTACCGTCACCTATCTTAAATAGACCGGTATCTGTTTCAAAACCAGGTTCGCCTTGGGCTAGAATTGGGTTAGTTGATGTCCAACTTTGGGCTAGATCTCGTCTTAATTGTATTTTACTTGCCATTTGTAAGTTCTCCGATGTTCTTATTTATTACTTTAGGGTAGTGTATATCCAGAGTTTAATATAACTCCTGGTCCTAAGGTGAATCCTGATTTAAGTATAAGTCCCATATATTATACTCCGTACCTTGATCTATAGTTATTAAAGTTGTAGGCAATTTCATCTGATGTTAACGCACGATTGTAGCACATGACTACCGGAATAAACGCATCAAAAGAGTCATAGCCATCCCAACGACGGGCAACACGATATCCTAATGTACTAGTTAGTGTTGTAGTATAAATTCCGTTGCTTGTTTCTTGTAATTGTCCATTAATGTATAATTTAAGAGAGGCTCCGTCATAGGTACCTGTGATATTATACCAAGTATCTGTGCTTATAGGGTATCCAGCACTTAATTGCCATAATGGCCCATTACCGTCATAAAAGCCGACTCGTATATTAGTATCACTGTTACTGCCATTGTAAGGTGTTAAGGTAAAATTGACAGTATTAATACCCGGCGCACCTCCTAGATATTCGCCGCCAAATATTTGAGGCAACAATCCGCTATTAGGCCAAGCCAAAGCATTGAACCATGTGTTGATAGTCCACTGAGTAATATTAGATCCCAGATTAGGACCAGCCGCATATTCCCAAGTACTTGCGTTAAATCTAATATCACCAGAGCCGTCAGTGGATAATGATGCGCCATCTATGATAGTACCATCAACAACAACTCCGCTGTTATTCAACTGACTAGGATTAGCATAGAAGGTAGCATGATTTCCGTGTCCGCTTAGATCATACCATGTGGTTCCTGATCCTGGCCAACTGGCTGGAACTCGACTATCTAAATAAAGTATTAATCCTTCAGTAACATAAGGAGGAGTATAGGGATTTCCCTGTAGTGTTAATCCAGTGCCTATAGTCTGTGCTGATCGTATGGTTATTGACATATATTAGTAGGTCCATACTCCGGCATCTGATTGCCAAGCACCGTCTGTAAAGATCATAGTAACCACTCCTATAGTAGGTACCGGAGTGGCCGGGTAGTTAAAAGGAGCCAATAATCCATTTTGTACTACCAAAGCAGTTGATGTACTATTATCAATTATTCTACCATTGCTGACCGTAATATTAACTCCGGTCATTGTAGCACCGGTTTGAGGTACTAGATACATGATCTGTCCTTCGACACCGTCAGCCAGTGTATATGTAGATCCTAGATTATCTGCAAGTTTATTAACTGTCTTGGTTAAATCTATTGCTGTAGGGTACGCTGGATCACCACTACCAGTTGTAGTTTTTGTGCTATTATTGATTGCTCCAGGAAGTGTTAAACTACCATTTGCTCCAAATGTCCATGTTTTAGTAGTGATATCTTCGGCATCGTCTGTTAATAAATTAAAATCTCCTTGAACTCCCCAATTTACACTTGTGCCATTAGGCTGTATGTAACTAGCGTTAGGAAGATAAAATACACCATTTGCGCCAAATGTCCATGTGCTGGTTGTACCGCTATTGACTGTTTCAATATAAACATTAGGATCTGATCCTGTACCTAGGATTACTGACGCTGTGCTAAGAATTAAAATTCCATTATTATCAAGATAGACATCATAAGAATTATTAATCAATGTGGTTGTTGTTTCAAACAGGGTCATGCCTGTGGCACCTGTGGCACCATCATTACCATTACTTCCAGAAGCACCTGTGGCACCATCATTACCTGTTGCTCCGGTGGCACCATCATTACCATTACTTCCAGAAGCACCGGTGGCACCGACATTACCTGTGGCTCCTTGTGGTCCGGTAGCACCTGACCCAGATCCTCCACTGCCAACAACATAGTCTAAAGAATTCCAACTGTCTGAGCCGTTACCAATCTTAAATTTACCTGTGTCAATTTCATAGCCAGGTTCGCCCATGCTTAGTGTAGGATTAACTCTGTTCCAATTTATACTTGTATCTCTTCTTAACTGTATTTTATTACTCATTAGGCCGCCCCACCATCTAAGGTATAATTAGAACTTAGATTACCATCAAACACCCAATCACTGGGCGCAAACACATTAGCCGCTGTTCCACCGTCGGCAAATGCTTTGTTTATTTCAAATACTGCTCCGGCACTACCTCCATCAATTGGCACAAGATCTGCCGGCTCGTCAACTGTAGCAGTGGTATAAATGTTTGTGGTAGAACTAGTGGTATAAATGTTTGTGGTAGAACTATAAGATCCTAGCGATGTCCATGTACCAGCCGCGTATCCTTGGAACAGACCCAATGTGGTATTGTATATAATATCACCGTTGGCCGCTGTTACAGCATTAGTACCTGTAAAACGCCCAACTGTCAATGCTCCGTTAACAACAACCTTATTGGCCGCTGTTAAAGTAATGTTTGTGGGACTAGTTATACTAGCAATACCCACACCATCAAGCAATAAATTACCCGGAACATTTAGATTACCATTGCTGTCAAATGTCAGTGTATTACCATTAACAATGATATTAGCCGAAGTAGACGCAATGATAGTACCCGGAATTGTCAAGTTACCTTCAGCGTCTAATGTTGCTGTATAATCACCCTCAACTAACTGATTTGGTATTGCTGAATATGTTAAAGTGTTGTAGGTTGTATTACCATCACCGTACTTGATCTTACCTGTGTCTATTTCTAATGCTGGTTCACCGTCTGCCAGGATAGGATTTACTCTAGTCCAGTTGGCGTAGGTATCTCGTCTAAGTTGTATTCTATTAGCCATTTGCGCCTCCGCCGTTCAAACTATAATTATTTCCGTAACTGCCATCAAACACAGAGTCTTGGCTTCCATGCCTTACACTGGCTGTACCTCCATCTACGTAGGCTGTTTCTATTTCGTACAATGTGCTAGAACCTCCACCATCTATTGCCATAGGGCGAGATACTGTGGCTATCTGTTGGGCCACATAGGCTTCACTGGCCACATTAACAATATTTCCAGTATCTTGATTACCAACTATGATCTGGTTGACTGTTGTGTCAATAGTCAACGGAACATTGTTCATGTAGATTGTGCTGGTACTTACATATAAGGATTTCCATTGTTGTGTAGGAGATCCTAAACTTTGTGTTTTATTAGTAGCAGGTAATATATCTCCTGGTGCTGTTAAGGTACCATCAGATCCAAATGTCCATCTATTTGTTAACCCAGCGGTTAAAATAGAAACAGTACCAGTAGTATCATTAGCAATGATATAAAGATTGGTTAAAGTATTATAATCGTTCCCTACATAAGTTCCGTAGTAATTACTACCAACATTCCAATAGCCAGTATTTTCTAATGCAGCGTGACTTTGTTGTGTATAAGCATAAAAATGATCCGGAGTAAGTTCTGTGTAGATCGGACATCCTTCTACTGCCGGAGTAACACTCCACCTTGTTGATCCTGTCCATGCTGTGGTTTGTATGCTACCATCGGCAAAATTTAGACTACCATCTCCGCCAATTTTGAATACCTGTGTAGTTGTGCTGTAGAATTTAAAACCACCTGTATTAGTAGGCACATCTGTAGCAAACCATATATGGTCTGCTTCGGCACCGATAGCATAATTAACACCAGATGGATTAGAATTTTGAAAATCCCATATACGAATTCTATCAGTAGCACCTCCGGGCTGTGGCGGAGCAAGAGTAGCGTTGTTTTGACCAAAGTTGATTAGACCGGGTAATGCTAAACTACCATCAGACTTAAATGTCCATAAGGTTGTTAAATCGTTGTTGCCGCCGTTGCCGCGACCTTTTAGTGCTATACTAAAATTAGCACTATAATCATAATCGTCTCGAGCCTGTAGTCTTGCTCCAGGCAAACCGTTACCTTGATCAACATAGGTAAAGAAGTCAATAGCACTACCAGTATCTGCGTTACCCGCTGTATTGATCAAGTTTAATTGTGTTTTAACTTGACCTACAGGACCTGTGTTGTTTATGTTTAGGGCCGCGGCTGTTATTAAACCAGTATAGGTACTTCCAACAAATGCCGGATTAGGTAATACTCCAGTCCATGCTGTTGTTTGAACTGAGTTATCTGGGAATGTTAAACTACCATTAGCATTTAGAGTAAATGTACTAGTTCCGTTGATTAATGTGCTTGTTGTAGCGAATCCAGATCCGCCGCTAGGAGTATCCCATTCTAGGTATAACGGATTGTCACTACTAGCGGTTAGTACTTGTCCAGCAGTAGGAGTACCTTCAGGGAATATATAACCAGGGAATGTAACAGTTCCGTCGGGATTAAATGATACTTGATAAGTTCCATTGATAATGAATATTAAACTATTATCAGTATTAAAATATATATTACCTTGGCCGTTTTGTGATTGAATGCTACCAGCCTGTCCATTGTTAGGTATAGTTATTCCACCAGTAACAGTTACTCCATTGGCAAATACAGTTCCTGGAACTGTAAGATTGCCACCATTGTCTACTGTGATGCTAGGTCCACCGTTGGCCAATGATGTTGCTGTACCAGTGAACGCTGTAGATTGTACTGTTGAGTCTGGGAATGTTAGACTACCATCTGCGCCAAAGTTCCAGAAATGATTATTACTGTTGATTCTTATAGGATTTGGGCTTTGAATTAATGCGCCACCGGCATCTAGTCCATTAGGCAGATTTAAGTAACCATCCACACCTAATGATACAGTATAAGAACCGTTTACTAATGTATTTGTTGTTTCGTATAGTGTATGCCCAGTGGCGCCTGTTAAACCAGTAGCACCGATGGCCCCTGTTGCTCCCGGAGTACCTCCTGTTCCTGGAGTACCAGTAGCACCCTGTGATCCAGTCGCTCCGTAAGCACCTGTGGCGCCTGTGTATCCAATACCAGTGGCGCCTGTTAGACCAGTGGCGCCTGTTAGACCAGTAGCACCAGGTGAGCCAGTAGCACCAAGTGAGCCAGTAGCACCATGAGCACCAGTAGCGCCGGCACCAGCAGGACCAGTAGCACCCTGTGATCCAGTTGCTCCTTGTGCTCCTGAATTTCCATCTAAAGCAAATATCCATGTATTAGATGAAGTAGACCCACTTGCTGGACTACCAGATACTGATACTAAATTTTGAAATAAGAATGAAGAACCAAGTCCTCCGGCATATCCGAGACCTAATGTTCCGTGATAGACTAATGAAGATCCAGTTGTTTGATCAATTAATTGAACCGATTGTCCTGCTACCCAAACACTATTTTGTTGATCAAAAATATTAATATTGTAGAAACCAGGAGTTAGTCCAGTTGAAATTGCGTAACTAAACGATATTGGATTATATCCAACACCTGTAGCACCGATTGAGCCTGCCGGTCCGGTTGATCCTTGTACACCAGTTGATCCTTGTGTTCCTTGCGGTCCGGTACTACCAGTAGCACCTAAATATCCTGTTGCTCCAGTAGATCCATATTGTCCAGTAGATCCTGTTGCTCCATGAACCCCCTGTGCGCCAGTAGCACCAGTAGCACCAGGTTGTCCAGTAGCACCTGTACTACCAAAATTACCTTGCGGTCCAGTAGCACCTAAGTGACCAGTGGCACCAGTTGCTCCTTGTGGACCAAATGCTCCGGCAGCACCAGTAGCACCTGCTGGTCCGGGCCCACCTGCTGGTCCTACAATAGGACCAATATCATTCCATGTTTGAGTTAGTGTATTCCAAAAGTAAACATTACCGTCATTTGTACTAATCCATCCTTGACCAGGCTGACCGTAACCAACAGTAGAAGTACTAATAATACCTGTACTACCTACCAATACAATAGATATACCTTGAGGGCCTGTAGCACCAGTACTGCCCCAAACACCGTCTACACCAGTAGCACCTTGTAATCCCTGTAAGCCTTGAGGTCCTGTAGACCCTGCTTGACCAGTTGGACCAGTTGATCCAATTGCTCCTTGTGGACCAGTAGCGCCAGTTGAGCCGTTTATGCCAGCAGGACCTGTTGATCCTTGTATACCAGCAGGACCTGTTGCGCCAATAACACCTTGTGGTCCTGTAGCGCCTGTAGCGCCTGTAATACTTGTTCCAGTTGCTCCTGTATATCCAGTAGAACCTTGTGGACCTGTTGACCCTGTTGACCCAATACCTGTTGCTCCAGGTGGTCCTGGAATATTTCCACCACCTCCACCACCTCCAGATCCGCCTTCGTTTGGTGCGGCATCTACCCAATTGCCTTCAAAGAATACATAAGAACGTCCACCTACTGTGTCATACCATAATACACTTGTACTTGTTGTATTAGGCGGAGTAGCACTTTGAATAACAGTTGCTGGTCCTGTAGAACCTGTAGCACCTCGGTTACCTTGAACACCTTGTATACCGGTAGCACCTGTGGCTCCCGCACCAGTTGCTCCTTGCGGTCCTGTTGCTCCAGTACTGCCGGTTGAGCCTGTTGCTCCTGCGCCTGTTGCTCCTTGCGGGCCGGTTGATCCAGTTGCTCCAATATTACCCTGTACACCTTGTATACCTGTAGCACCTATTGGTCCTGTACCACCTATTGGTCCAGTTGAACCAGTAGCGCCGGGAATATATGCTGTTGAAGTATTTTCAAAGTAAGTTGCTGATCCTTCCCATTTTGCTCCATCGTAGATGTAAACAATGCCGTTGTCGGCCGCGTAAGTTTGGCCTAATGATGGGTTAGACGGAAAATTTAGTATTGCCATATTTTATTATCCGTAAATTGCTGAAAAGTTAGCCTGAAAGTTTGTCCAACTTGTTGATGTAGATATAATTGCCGCTAGTGTACTGATACTAACATATTGCGATAACGATCCGCTGTCTATGTCGACCCATCCAGATCCATTATATACGTATGATGATCCAGATCCTGGATTAAACCAAATTGTGCTTGTACTTCCTGTCGGAGGTGTAAGACTTTGTATTACAGTAGGCGGAACACTAATAACTCCGTTATTGATATTAACTCCGCTACCAATTTGTACTAAACCTAAACTGCTTGTAGTTGCTGTTCCCGGTAATGCTTGAGGACTGTATTCAACCCAAGAACCATTATAATATATAAAACCTCTACCAATTAAACTGTTCCACCATAGGTCACCTTGTTGTGGATTATTACTAGGGGGTGTATCACTAGGTATTCCGCTAATTGCCGCAATCGTTCCCGAAGTATCTACACTAATATTATGACCAACTATTACACCGCCAATAGTTGAAGTTGTAGCAGGATACATAGTACCAATTGGGCCTTGCGGGCCAGTTGCTCCAACTCCGGTAGCACCTATTGGACCAGTAGCGCCTGTTGCTCCCAAAGGTCCTTGAATACCTGTTGCGCCTGCGCCTGTGGCACCAGCAGGCCCTGTTGCCCCTGTAGGACCAGTAGCACCTGTAGTACCTTGTGGGCCTGTAATGTTACCAGCATTTACCCATGCTTTACCGTTCCATACCCATAAATCTTGTGTGTTAGAAGCAATAATACCATCACCTGTGGTTGGGCTAGGATCGACAGCCGTCAGTGTTGCGGTAGTTGCGGTAGTTACTCCTCCAACAATACGAACAGATTGGCCAGCAGGCCCAGTTGCGCCTTGTGGCCCAGTTGCTCCTGTAGAACCAGTTGCTCCTGTAGTACCGATATATCCAGTTGCTCCTGTACTTCCATTTACACCATTGTAACCTGTAGCACCTGTACTTCCTTTGAATCCTGTTGCTCCGGTAGCACCGGTTGAACCTTCGGCGCCGATGTATCCCTTAATACTTCCAAGTGTAATTGTCTTTGTCTGTTTGGTTACTGGATCGATAGCAGGTAAAATTACAGAATCTGTAAGATTTGTAAGGGAACTAAATGCTGAAAATAGATTGCTCATGTAAAAATTCCTAGGTTTTTGGATTACTTATTTCAGTATTTATTGATTTTGAATATTAAGTTTCGCTTGCTCAGATTTACCTTTTGTGCTATACTAAGTGTTTTAACCACTATAAATATAGTTTTGAAAGAGGATTCAAATGGATTGTTTAATTTTGAACACAGACGGCGCTCCAGTTAGCCTTATGCCTCTTTCAGTAATTAATTGGCAAGAAGCAATTAAGTACATGGTTTTAGATAAAGCC
>Ga0316220_1004398_pt1 | contig 10848 bp, 10 predicted proteins | sample TBH18005metaG_FD_203632 | JGI IMG/M metagenome (GOLD analysis project Ga0316220, IMG submission 203632) | Freshwater microbial communities from Trout Bog Lake, Wisconsin, USA - TBH18005 | ecosystem: Environmental > Aquatic > Freshwater > Lake > Hypolimnion/Profundal zone | place: USA: Wisconsin...
CTGTTCCGCCTGTATTGCTTATGGTAATAGTCCCATCAGTAATATCTTTTAAAGGAGCAAACCATTGTGCAAAAATTTCTTTACAAGCTGCATTGCCTTGTAAATAAATGCCACGCACTTTACCTGTTCCGTTATCAATATTAAAATAAGCAGAGAATTTTTCATGCTCGGGTAATAATTGCATGGTTGCCGGATCAGCAAATGTCTTCTTCACATAACCTCTTGATCCCAATAAACCTTCTTCTTCACCACTCCATAAACCAATGCGAATGGTTCTTTTATTATTGATACCAATGGTTTTTAAAATACGTATAGCTTCCATCATCACTGAACTGCCCGCTGCATTGTCAGTTGCGCCGGTTCCGGTATGCCATGAATCTAAATGTGCTCCGATCATTACAATTTCATCCTTCAATTTTGGATCCGTGCCGGGAATTTCTGCAATTACATTATATCCTTGCAGATCTTTTGCATAGAATTTTGTTTTTACATCTGCATCTAATTTTACAGTAGTACCTGCTTTTGTTAAACGCAAAATAGTATTGTAATCTTCAATGCCTATTACAATGTCTAAAAAGTTTTCAGGATCAGTACCTTTATAACCACCGCCACCTTGTGTAAATAAAGTGCCATCATGGAAACGAGCACTGCTGCTTAATATCGCAACTGCACCTTCGCTGACTGCTAATTGTTTTAATATTGCTAATACACGTTGTCTGCCACCTCCGCGTTGTGCAAATTGTGCTCTTGCTCTTCGCATAGCAGCAGTATCGTTTGGATTTGGTGCTTGAAAATTACCGCGGCCACCACCTTGCGGAGAAGCATTGGCCATTTTTATTAAATCAGAATCCGCATAGCGATGTGCATCTGCTTTAAAACTCTGTTTATAATTTTCTAAAGTATCAATTACAATAATTTTTCCTTTTAATTTTCCTCTGTATTCATCTAATGATGCAGAATCTTTTAATACCACTGCAATCACTTCAGCATTCTTTAAACCTTTGGTTCCGCCACACCATGCTTTTGGATAAGCTTCTAAAGATTTGTAATAGGGTGCTGTAATTGCGAGATAACTTTTTTCTAATTCCCATCCTTTACCAAATTCACCCCAAGGATCGAGTTTGGCAGATTTTAATCCCCATTCTGCTAATTTATCTTTTGCATAATTGGCTGCACGAAAATAGCCGGGTGAATTGGTTAAACGATTACCACTGGCATCGGTTAAATGGAAAATAATATCCATTACTTGTGAATGTTGCAATCCTTCTGTTTTAATCTTATCCATCACCGCATTATCAATTTTTTCTTGAGCGATAATGGAAGAAGAAAAGCAGAATAATGCTAATACAAAGAAGCTTGTTATTTTTCTCATGATTGGTTGTTTTGGGTAAGATAAAAATTATATGTACACCAAAAGAAAAAATTCGGCAAATCCTTTTAAAAATTCCACGAGCGGGTTCTTACCTTTGCACCATGCGGAAATTAAGCATGGATGAATTGGGTCGTAAATCAGTAGATGAGTTTAAGCGTGCCGATAAAACACCTGTTATTGTTGTATTGGATAATATCCGCAGCATGCATAATGTGGGCAGTGTATTCAGAAGTGCAGATGCTTTTTTAGTGGAAGCTATTTTTTTGTGTGGCTATACACCGCAACCACCGCATAGAGATATTCATAAAACTGCATTGGGTGCAACAGAAACGGTAAACTGGATATATTTTGAAAATACAGTTAATGCCATTAAACAATTAAAGGAAAAAGAATACCGCATCTTTGCAATAGAACAAACTGAAGGAAGTATTTCTTTAGAAAAATTTTCTGAGCACAATCAAAAATTAGCTGTTGTATTTGGTAATGAAGTAGAAGGTGTTCAGAATGAAGTATTGAAATTTTGTGATGGCTGTATTGAAATCCCTCAATTGGGCATGAAACATTCATTAAATATTTCAGTAGCTGCTGGAATTGTATTGTGGAAATTAGTTGAATCAAGATTAAAATGATTATTGTATTAACATGAGTAAGATAAAAAATTATTTAAGTTTAGTAAAATTCTCGCATACGATTTTTGCAATGCCTTTTGCATTGATTGGATTTTTTTTAGCCATTCAACATTCGGTATTTAATGCGCAACATTCAATGATAATTTTTTCCCTGGTTCTTATTTGTATGATCACAGCACGCAGCGCTGCTATGGCTTTCAACAGATATTTAGATAGAAACTTCGATGCAAAAAATCCGCGTACTGCTATTCGCGAAATACCCAAAGGAATTATTTCGGCTAATAGTGCATTACGTTTTGTGATACTGTCATCTGTCATCTTTATTCTGTCAACTTATTTCATTAATACCATTTGTTTTTATTTATCACCGGTTGCTTTATTTGTAATTTTATTTTACAGTTATACCAAACGGTTTACTTTTTTGTGTCATTTGGTTTTAGGGTTGGGTTTATCACTTGCACCGATTGGTGCTTATTTAGCGGTGACAGGAAAGTTTGATGTATTACCTATTTTATTTTCATTCGCTGTTATTTTTTGGGTAAGTGGTTTCGATATCATTTATGCAATGCAGGATATTGATTTTGATCAATCACAAAAACTATATTCTATTCCATCTGCTCTAGGAAAATCCAAAGCATTGCGTGTTTCAGAATTGCTGCATGTGTTCAGCGCTGCTTGTGTAATTGCGGCAGGTGTGTATGGTAGTTTTCATTGGATCTACTGGATAGGTATTGGAGTATTTATAGGAATGTTGGTTTATCAGCATGCTATTGTGAAACCCAATGATCTTAGCAAAGTAAATATTGCTTTCATGACTGCAAATGGAATTGCCAGTGTGGTATTTGCAGTATTTGTAATTACAGATCTTTTTATAAAATAAATTATCAAATTGCCTAGAATCATTTGTATCGATTATGGTGGAAAAAGAACGGGATTAGCTGTAACTGATCCATTAAAAATTATTGCTACTGCTTTAACTACGATTGAAACAAAAGAATTAATTCCTTTCTTGAAAAAATATTTTTCTCAGGAGCCGGTTGAATTAATATTGATTGGCGAGCCATTGAATTTGGATGATAGTGCTACACATGCCACAGCATTGGTACAACATGCAATTAAACAATTGCAAAAAGAATTTCCTTCCATCCCAATTAAAACCATTGACGAAAGATTTACCTCAAAGATGGCATCCAGAGCCATGATTGATATGGGAATGAAAAAGAAAGACCGGCAAATAAAAGGGAATATCGATCAAATTGCTGCAACCATAATGTTGCAAGAATATCTCCAATCTGTCAGTTAATGAATCTATTTGTTGAATTGTAAGTATTTTTGTACTCTAAAATGATTAATTAGAACAAATGACTTTACCAATTGTAGCATACGGAGCAGCCATTTTAAGAAAAGTAGCACAAGATATTACACCGGATTATCCTGAATTGAGAAAGCTGATCGATGATATGTGGGAAACCATGTATTACAGTAATGGCGTTGGTTTGGCGGCACCGCAAGTAAATAAAGACATTCGATTATTTGTAATAGACAGCAAACAGATTTTCGAAAATTTAGAAGAAGAAGAGAAAGGTAAATATTCAGATGAGCCCGGGGTTAAAAAAGTTTTTATCAATGCGCATATAAAAAAATTAAACGGTAATGAATGGGTGTATAATGAAGGTTGTTTAAGTATTCCAAAGATCAGAGAAGATGTGTATCGTCCCGAAGAAGTTACCATCGAATATATGGATGAAAATTTTATATCTAAATCAGAAACCTTTAATGGAATTACAGCCCGTATAATTTTGCATGAATATGATCATATTGAAGGGAAACTATTCATTGATTATTTAAAACCTTTACGCAAAAAAATGTTACAGGGAAAGTTAACGGATATCAGTAAAGGGAAAGTTAAGATGGATTATAAAATGATATTCCCTAAATGAGTAAGTTGCTGTTAATATTAATTGGTCTCCTTGTTTGTATTTTTTCTTTCTCACAAGATTCTGTTATAGCAGTTAAAAAAAATGATACTACGCTTATATACGAAAATAAAAGAGTAACCCTTCCCGAAGTATTTGTTCGTAATAATTTTGATTTTAAAAAATTATTGAAACAAATCAAAGAGGACACTTCGTTCTATAAGGCTTTTAGAAATTTGCATTTGCTAAATTTTAGTTCTTATAATGATATTAAAATGTTGGATAAACATGATAATATCAAAGCTTCATTGTTCAGTAAAACAAAACAGAACAGGATAAATGGTTGCAGAACTATGGATATTTTGGAAGAAAAAACAACAGGCGATTTTTATGATAGCAAACATCAGTATAATTATCTGACACCTGAATTATATGCCGCTTTGTTTTTTACGAAGGGAACAATTTGCGGCGAAAATAATATTGTAAAAGGGAAAGGTTTCTCAACGAATGGAAAAAGCGGATTGGATGAGCATAAAGAACAATTGAAAATGTTATTCTTTAATCCTGGAAAAAAAATACCAGGTATCCCTTTAATTGGAAATAAGTTAGATCTATATGATGAGCATGCCATTAAATTATATGATTATAAATTAGATGTTGAAGCGCATAATGGACAAAACTGTTATGTTTTTTCTATAACGCCAAAAGATGATATCCGCAATTCAAAAAAGAACGGATTGGTTATTGATGAAATGATTACTTGGTTTGATATTAAAACATTGGAAGTGTTGGCAAGAAAATATTCATTAAGTTATAAAGCAGGCTTATATGACTTTGATGTAAGCATGGAAGTGGAAATGATGCGGATAGGCGAGTTGTTGGTACCTAAAATTCTTCGGTATAAAGGCAATTGGGATGTGATCTTCAAAAAGCGTGAACGTGCCGTATTTACCGCTACTTTATTCGATTTCAAAAAAGAAAATTAATTCAAATTATTCAATGCGGCAATGATGGCAGGAATAGAAGATTGCTGTGGTAATAAATTAATTGGATTCGCAGAATTGACAGTCGCATTTTTTGTTCCCAAATAAAAATTACCATCAATTACTGAAATAGAGAACAAAGTAACAGATGCACCTAAAGGAATATTTAGACTGTAAAAACACCTGTTCACATAATCAGGAATTAATTTCACCACTGTTCTCTGATTATTAAAGACCATAAACACCAAAGTATTTTTATTGGTAAAATTAGCAGAACTCATCAAAATATTCGCTCTTGTTCTTGCAGTAGTAACTGTATCTAAAAATGAAGCAGCACTTACCCATCCGGTCACTCTTGCTGTTAAACTATATCCCTTTTTATTAACGCTATAATTAGAAGAATCCCAGGTAGATACCGTACCTGCTTTGCCTGTATTCCAAGTGCATAATGAATCTAAATTGGTTAAAGTTGTTAATCCGAAATATTGCATGTTCGATTGCGGATTAACATCTTGCCATTTTATCGTATAATAACTTGTTGGTGCAATGGCAAGCGGATTATTGTTTTGCGAAACCTGTACATAAAATGAACCTCCGCTCAATAATAAATATTTGGTGCTGGTAGTAGTAATCATCTCTTTAATATAATCTCCTTTATTTCTTAATGGGGCAACTGTTAAATCAATGTTTCCATTGGTGATAGCAATATTGGTGTTTGGATCTACACAAGCATAAGGTGTGAATTGAATTTGTGCACTATCATTTAGCTTAATCAATTTATCTGAACTGCATGGAAATGAAGTAGTGATTGCCGAAATGGTAAAAGCATCTGAAACGGAATCCAAAAAACTTTTTCTAATGGTATTAGGAGTCCAGGTGGTATCATTGATACCAAGTCCCGGAGTAGGGAAGAATTGATTTGATTCATCTTTGCTGCAAGACATTAATGAACCAACTATAAATGATATGATCAGAATTCTTCGCATTAATTATTTTTCATTACTATATTATGATACATTCATTTTTATAAATGCTGTCTCTTATTATTTAACTTTAACCGTACACCAAATGTTAAACCAGCTGCATTGAAATGCTGACTATAACCTACATCTGTTGTAGTATTGGATAAACCATATCGGAAATAAGGCTCAGCAAATACCTCCACTTTTTTATTTACTTCACGAATGATACTGGCACTTGCATATAAACTAACACCTGCTTTTGTTTTATACACCACACCAGATGAACCTTTGTTAGAGCTGATCGGCACAACATTATAAGCAGTATCCAACGTTTCACCGCTTGCCCAGGAAGTTATATTTACAATAGCACCTGTATTTAAACCCACTTTCCATTTGCTGTCTTTTTTTATAAACTCGTAACCCAATGTAACAGGGATCTCAATATTTTTATATTGGTTGATGGCTTTTTTAATGCTATAGCCAATTTGTGTTACTGAACTTGTATCGCTGATGGTTGTATCGCCTTGCGGTCTTACAATTGTTCTTGCAGTGATCACTGTTGTTGTTCTGATTTCATTGACTGTTTTTCTATTAAATAATTCATTGGCTTGAGAATATTGCAATCCTGCTTTAAACATAAAATCTTCACCAATATTTTTTGCAATTCGAACACCGGCAGTAAATCCGCCATACATGGTTTGGCTGCTATCAATCTTTTGCAAATAAGCATTACTTGCATTGTTCTGCATGATAGATTTCGTGGTATAATCAGGAGAACCGTAGATTTCAATGTACCAATCATTCCGGCGATTACCATTCACACTCGGGCAATCACTCATGCCAATACCTAGAATGTTTCTTAAGTTAATAGGTGGAAAAGGATTTGCATGATCATTGATATTCAAGTTGAATGGAATTAATTGCCCTGCTATAAGATTATTGGATGAAGTATAATAATTATGCTCACTAATTATTTGAGTATTATCAGATCGTGTATTTGAAACAATCCTCTCATCATTTGAAACAAATGGAGGTATTTGTGTTTTGATATATGGAACAGCAGATGCAATATGATTTGAATAAGCAGAACTATTGTTTTGAGTTAATGATTGACTGGATTGGTCAACTAAATTATTTTGTTGAATGGTATGATCACTATTTGTTTGCTCAGCTTTTAAAATATTATTTTCTTTCGGTACATTGACTTTGTTATCTTTCAATGAGGATTCATTACTGTTTGAAGCAGATGATTTACTCTCAACCGGATTTTTTCTGACAGTTGCAAAAAAAGTATAACCAACAATCAATAATAAAATAGCTGCTGCAGACAGCCATGTTCTTTTTTCATTCAACCACCAAATGAATGTTGGTTTTCTATCTTTATATGGAAATATTTTTCCCCATAAACCTTCCGGAACTTGCGAAACGTATTTGTTTAATTTGTCTCTGATGATCTCATCTCCAATAATTCTATCGCCTAAATCATTTCCAACAGGAGAGGCATAATCTTCAATAGAAGTTTTAATAAAATGATCTAATGCAGCATCTGTACCGATATTCGTGTTAATCTTATCCCAAACAGTATTTGAAATTGCAGACGAATGATTGTTAACAGTTGATTTTACAAAACTATCCAATGCAGCATCAGCACCGATATTCGCATTCACTTTATCCCATAACGCAGCTGAAACCGGCGAAATATGATTGGCCAGTTTATTTTTAATGAAATCATCTAATATGTTTTGTGCTTCGCTCAAACAGCTATTTTTTGTAACCGGATAATTTGTTCCTGTAACATTTTTCTGGCTTTCACCAACTGACTTCTGCTGGTGCTAGGTTGTATATTTAAAAAGTTTGCAATCTCTTCATGACTATATCCTTCAATCACATTCAGGTTAAATACCAAACGATAGCCATCGGGCAATTGATTGATGAGCTTTAAAATATCTTCTTCTCCTAAGTGTGCGTAAGCATGGGCATCAAGTGTGGGACCTTGTTGCTGGTTATCATTTATTTCATTGAATTGGATCCGCTTTTTTTGTAAATGTTTCAATGCCACATTTACCACAATTCGGCGCATCCATCCTTCAAAGCTGCCTTCAAATTTAAATTGATGGATATTATTGAAAATTCTTACAAAGCCTTCCTGTAACATATCTTCCGCCTCCATGGCATCTTTGGCGTAGCGCAGGCATACGGTCATGAACTTACCTGCATACTCGTCAAATAAAGCACGCTGGCAGTTATTATTTTGCTTAATACAGCCTTTGATGAGTTCAAACTCAGTCAACTTGTACAAAGGTTTAGTTGGTTTGCAATAAGATACGCTTCAATGTTTAAATGCTGCCTGAACGGTAATTTTTTGATAGCCTAAAATACCAATTCAAACCGAAATATAATTGCAGATGGATACTTTTAATCTTTCTTTATAACAATAAAAACTGACTCTGAATATAATCTACCACACTAACCATGCTGTCGGTTTCTTCATAAACTTTTAATTGTCTGTCGGCACCGGTTCCGGCTTCCAACATCTTTAAAACATATTCAATAGCATGTCTGCTTCCTAATTCATCAACCACATCATCTACAAAATCTAATAGTTCATGAATAAGTTGTACAGTGGGTACTTCGGTTTCTTTTCCAAAATCAATTAAACTTCCTTCAATACCATATCTGCTGGCACGCCATTTATTTTCATTGATCAATGCACGCTGGTACATGATAAAATTCATGTTCTGGTTTCTTAACTTATACAATTTGGCACAAATAGCCTGGAATAATGCAGCAATGGCAATGGTTTCCTGAATCTTCATGGGCACATCACAAATTCTAAATTCAACAGTATTAAAAAATGGATGCACTCTTAAATCCCACCATATTTTTTTTGCATTGTCAATACAATTAGTTTTAATCAAGAGCTCAACAAAATTATCATGTGCTTCAATGCCTTCAAAATATTCCGGAATACCTGTTCTTGGAAATTTATCGAATACTTTGGTACGATAAGATTTATATCCTGTTTTTCTGCCAATCCAAAAAGGGGAGTTGGTGCTTAACGCGTATACATGCGGTAAAAAATATCTGGCACTGTTGGCAATATGAATGGCCATTTTTCTGTCCTCCATGCCTACATGCACATGCAAACCAAAAATTAAATTACTGCGGGCTGCCTCCTGTAATTCATTCACGATTTGATGATAGCGATCGTGATCAGTAATCAACTGACTGTGCCAATGACTAAAAGGATGCGTGCCTGATGCACCTACCCATAATCCAAGATTACCGGCTATTTCAGCAATATTGCCACGTAAACCGGCAACATCTCTGAATGCTTCATCTGCATCTTTACAAATATCAGTACCCACTTCAACAACCGCCTGATGCATTTCTGCTTTTACTTTATCCTTTAAAATCTTTTGCCCTTCAATAACAATTTTTTGTTCATGGCTTTTTAATTCACGTGTATACGGATCTAATACCATATACTCTTCTTCCACACCTAAAGTAAAATGACGATAATTGATGCTTGACATATATTGCGAATTAACAATTGAGGATTAATAATTAAGAATTAATGTACAACAATACTGCACCCGCATTCTTAATTCATTATTCGTAATTAATATAATTTTTTGTGTGCACTGCTATGTGTAATGTATTTGCCCCATGTTAAATTATCTGCCTCTTCTTTATGAGCCTGGGCTTTTTCAATGGCAAATGTGGCGGCAGTTTCCACTACCCAATTAAAATTTTCTTCACCCACGCTGGTCCTTTCAGCATCTGGTGCTGGATTACAAAAATCAATGGCATAAGGTATTCCATCGCGTAATGCCAATTCAACGGTATTAAAATCATATCCGAGATAATGATTGATACGCAAAACAATTTCTTCCATTAATTTTAATCTTTCTGCAGAAGGAGTAAAATTGGCTACATATCTTAAATGATGCGGATTGCGTGGTTCATAAGGCATAATGCGAACATATTTTCCGCCAATACAATAACAACGATAGTATTCATCAAAAATAATTTCTTCCTGCAGTAACATCACAAGCTGTTTTGTCTCAGCATGTTTCTCAAAAAAATCTTCAATGCTTTCTAACTTGTAAACATTCTTCCACCCCCCGCCGGCAAAAGGTTTCATGTATGCAGGGAATCCGGTATAATTAAAAATTCCTTCCCAATCTAATGGATAAGATAAATTAGCAAATGATTCATCTGATGTATCATCAGGCAAATCTCTTGATGGTAAGATGACTGTTTTAGGAACCGGCACATCAATTTTGGTTGCCAAACAATTATTGAAAAATTTTTCATCTGCACTCCACCAAAATGGATTATTGATAACTGCCGTTCCGCATAAGGCTGCGTTTTTTAAATAGGCCCGATAGAAAGGAACATCCTGACTAATGCGATCTACAATAACCGCATATTCTGTTGCAACGCCCTGAATTACTTTATCAATTTTTACGGGTTCGGCAACAATGCCGGGAATATTTTTACTGTTTATCCTTTCTACAAATGCTTCAGGAAAACTTCTTTCCTTGCCATGCAGTATACCAATTTTTTTCATAAACAATTTTTAATGGAGATAAATGAATTAAATGAATCGACATCAATTTAAAGAAACTCATTTGAATTTCATGGATTTTTTGTGTAAATCTTAAATCATGCGTTTACCGGCTTTGCCCTATTTTTGAAATTATGTCTGATGAGAAAACAACTGCATTGAATGCTATTACGACTGAGCAGCACATCATTACTTCTGCCTATTTAGAAAGAGAAGTGATTGTTGATGTTTATCTTCCTCAAAAAATCACTCATTTTGAATTAGCAAGTTTATTATTGATCAATGACGGACAAGACCTTCCTAAAATGCCTTTTGATGAATTGTTGGATGAATTAATCAACTCTAATCAAATAGAACCATTAATCTGTGTTGGCATTCATTGTGGTGCAGAAAGAAAAAGGGAATACGGAACG
>Ga0316220_1004409_pt1 | contig 10826 bp, 12 predicted proteins | sample TBH18005metaG_FD_203632 | JGI IMG/M metagenome (GOLD analysis project Ga0316220, IMG submission 203632) | Freshwater microbial communities from Trout Bog Lake, Wisconsin, USA - TBH18005 | ecosystem: Environmental > Aquatic > Freshwater > Lake > Hypolimnion/Profundal zone | place: USA: Wisconsin...
TTGAGCGAAGCGCCGAGGCCCGTGAGCGAAAGGCTGTCATTGGCTGGCGTGATGTTATGGTTGAGGGTCGGTGCTGCTTCGGAAAGAGACAGCTGACCAGCGGAGACGGTGATTATGACGCCGAATTTTATCTGCGCCGCAGCACCAGTCAGGGCGAGCGAATCCGACGGAACAGTTATGCCAGTGTTTTCTGCAATTCCATATCCCTGCAGAGACAGCGTTCCGTTCTGCGTCGGGATGCTGCTGGCGAGAGTTGCCGCCGCCCCTGTTGTGGTGAGCGTTCCTTTCGGGACAGCAATTGCATTGTTGAACGAAGGTGACAGGCCCGAAAGCGACAGCGCGCCATTCTGAGGCTTTATCGAAACATTCAGAACCGGCGCAAATTCGGAAAGCGCAAGCGATCCGGTTCCGGGAATTATTTCGCGATTCACAACCCAAGTTGGGCTGTAGCCTGTTAAACTCAGGCTTCCTGCATACATCAGCACATTTGTGCCAATGCTCGCAGGGAAATTGGCCAAAGCAAGCAAACCGCCCGGAAGCGGCTCGATAATTCCTTCGTCCGGCGGATAAGAATAGGTCGCCAGAGCACCAGCAGGAACGGATACGCTCCACTGCTGCGTGTAACCGTATCCCGTCAAGGTCGCTGTGCCAGCCGGGACATTGACCCCGAGGCCAACGCTGACTGCATAATCAGAGATAGAGAGCGAGCCGGTCGAAACAGAAACGCCGAGGCCAACGCTTGCCGCGTAGCCAGAAAGCGTTGCCGTGCCTTTCGGCACAGCGATGTTGCTGTCCAGTGCCGCAGCGTAACCAGACAGCGCCAGAGAACCAGCAGCAGGTGTTATTCCGCTGTCAAGGCCTGCGGCATATTCCGACAGCGCCAATGCACCAGCAGCGACATTTATGCCTGCGCCAACGCTTGCCGCGTAGCCAGAGAGCGTTGCCGTGCCTTTCGGCACAGCGATTGCGCTGCCAAGGCTCGCGGCATAGCCGGAGAGAGAAATTGAACCGACTGGAACCGCAACATTCCACTGCTGCGTAATCAGATAACCTGTTAGCGCAGCGGAACCTGCCGGAACCGCAACGCCGCTGTCCAATTTGCCAGCATAGCCAGACAGCGCCAGAGAACCAGCAGCGAGCGTTATGTTCGTGCCAAGGCTCGCGGCATAGCCGGAGAGATAAATTGAACCGGCTGGAACCGCAACGCTCCACTGCTGCGTGTAAAGATAGCCTGTCAGCGACAGGGATTTTGTTGCAGGATAGCTTCCTGCACCAAGAAAAGGTGCATAGTCTGTTAAAGACAGTGCACCGCAGCCAACAGCGATGGAAACGCCGCTCTCGAAATTCGAGATCGCCAATTCAGAAATGGCGACGACGACGCTTCCACCAGCCATTGATAAATCCTAACTAATCAACGAGCAATAATTATTCGCTCGCGTTATTTTCAATCGTTTTTGGCTGCTCGGCGAGGAGCTGCGCATTCGCTTGATTCTGGATTTCCGCAATCACAGGAGCAGAATTCACATAAGGAACATTGCCAAGAGCGTTCAGGATGATATTGATTTGTTCGACAGTCAGTTCAATTTTCATAATTCACCTTATCTAAAAGCTGGGCCAGCCGCCCAAACAACGAGAGCCTTGCGAGTGCCAGAAGTCACGGGCACGACACGATGTGGAACGTAAGACGGAAATATGACCATGGTTCCGAGGTCGCGGGACATGCTTGCAGGTTCATGACCGCCAACCATTATTTCCAAATCCCCGCCGTTCCCCAGTTTGAGACTTGGTAAGTTCCTCAAGGTCAAAGTGCTGGGTTAGCTGCATGGCTACGGAAAATTGCCGCCCACGGGGTTCGGGAAGCCTTCAGGAGCCGCAGTACCAATAGTAGCACCAGCCGGGACGGTGGTCGATGTCCACGGGCTCTCGTTCATGGGGCCTACGCAGTCGGCCAAGGTCGCGCCGTTTACTGGCTTGGGGCGTACTGTGCAGGGCATGGACCACATGTTGGAGAAGCCGCCACCCGGCTTAGATGTGCTGGTAAAGGTGCGGACCACGACGGCGGTGGGTGCCCACGTTGGAGCGACGGGGTAGGTTGTGGCGTTACTGAACAAGGACCAGACCTTGCCCTTGGGGGCCTTACAGGAGCCGTTCATCAGGCTCAGGTCGGCAATGCTGGCACCCTTGAGGATTGGGCAGACCGAGACGCCCATGGGGAAAACCTTACCGTTCACCGTCACGGTCTTACCGGGTACCGCCACCGTCGCACTGGAGGCGCAGAGGGCATAGGGGGTGTGGCAGATGGCAAGGGATGGGGAGGCGTCAGCCGGGGTTGCGGCGAACAGGGCGAGGACGATCAGGGTCTTTTTCATGGTGTCTCCGGGGCGACGTAGAAGCTATAGGGGAACCTCGACTTGATACCTTCAGCAATATTTATAAGCTGCTGCGTCGTTATTGGCGTACCATCAGCGTTGGTATCTCCTCGCAGCATTTTCATGGCGAGCGGATCAAGTTCAATCCTGTATCTAACTGCGCGAAAGTTTGCTTGCGTTTGGTTAAATGTAATGGTTGGCAGCGCATCAGGCGTATCAGACATTTCTTTCTCCTATTAAGCGGTATAAGTACCGGTCACAGTGAATTTTACGACACTATAATTGCCATCTGTTGTCACGGTGGGCGAACCAGTTGTCGTGCCAGTGTACTGCGTGGTCAGGATGCGAAGGATTGCAACGCCTGATCCACCAGAGCCACCGCTACCGCTATTGCCACCGCCACCACCGCCGCCGCCAGTATTGGCCGTACCAGCCGTACCTGTGCCATATTGTGACCCGGAACCAGCACCGCCGCCGCCAGCGCCGCCAACACCACCTGCCGCGCCACCATTAGCTACGCCGACATTGCCTGCTCCGCCGCCGCCGCCATATGTAACAGACGACCCGGTAATAGATGATGCAACGCCAGCGCCACCAGCGGGGCTTGTAGCTGATCCTGAGGTTCCAGTACTGCCAGCGGCACTAGCACCGCCACCGCTACCGCTACTAGCTGCCCCTGTACCGCCATAGCCGCCAGCGTAACCACGACCAAGCGGTTGACCGCCGTTCGTTGGATAAGTGGTATCTGTCCCGCCGCCGCCGCCGCTACCACCAGCGCCACCCGGCGATGATGGACCCCAGCCAAAGTTATCATGCAGCACTCCGGCTTGACCGAAACCGCCGCCGATAGCAGTAACGAGATTACTAAAATACGAGGCACCGCCATTTTGGCCGGGACAACCATTGCTACCGCCGCTACCGCCAGAACCAACGCCAACACTGTAAACAGTACCAGCAATAAGATTAGCAGTGAATGGCACAACGTCACCAGCGCCGCCGCCGCCGCCACGCATACCGCCGCCGCCGCCGCCGCCGCCAACAACGAGACCCGTGATAGAATAACTAACAAGCTGGCCAAGGCGGGTGGTTAGATTTGCGGTCATTATTTAGTCTCCAGCGTGGTTAACAAGGATCGAGAAGTTGCGGATGATGGTCATGGGTTAGCCTGCGGGAGTGAAGCTAATGGAAGGTGGATTAGCCATAAGGTCATAACTTGCTGCCGCAGAAGCCTCGGCGGCGGCGGCGTCGGAACCCATAACTACCTTTGCCCAAGAAAGAAGATCGGCGGTAGTAACAAGGTTTTGCGCCACAAAGGTATTCGCGTCCGGCGCAGCCAGTTGAACAGTTCCAGTTTCCACGCCCTTCGGCGGGGGCGGCAGGATTTGAATAATCGGATGACCTTCGTCGCTAACTTTTAACGGATCAACTACAGTCACGCGCCAGCTTACCGACACAACAACACCCGTCAGGCCATTAACCGGGAGGGTGGAAACTTGAGCATCATCAATGCTCCAAACTGGGAGTGGTGTTGTCATATGTTTTTCTCTTTAACCGGGAGGGTGGAAACTTGAGCATCATCAATGCTCCAAACTGGGAGTGGTGTTGTCATATGTTTTTCTCTTTAACCGCAACCCGTGCCTGTCCACATTATTGCCAGATTGGCTGCATTACTGTCATTATTTGTAAGTACAAAGTTTCCGTTAGTGTAAGTGAGCCCCATCGACATACTGCTACTCCCGCTGCCACTAATAACGTCGTCATTATCTATCGTGGAGCCTCTGGCAACCATCCTGTAACAATTTTGGGTTCTCGCATTGGCGTTTGACGTTCTGACAGAACAAATTACCAAATCACCCGCCCATGAGCCGCCGCCCGTCTCTGTGTCCAACGAAATGGAGCCACCGGGCGCGACACCACCAGTTTGTATGGCTTTCACCATTTGAACGCCTGAGACGTAAAGATAAAGCGCACCGCCTGATATTGTGGCGTTGCTGCTAATAGCCGCCTTGCCTGTGACCGCCAAAGCGTTAGCGCCCAGCGTGGCTCCGCCGATTGCCAAGGATGTGGCAGTCGCAACACCAAGGGCTGGCGTTACCAGCGTGGGGCTGGTGTCCAGCACCATCTTGCCAGTTCCGGTGACGTTGTTTGTGAGAGTGACGCCGCCGTAGGTAAGAGCGTTGTTTAAAAGGGTGGTTCCAGTCACAGCCAGAGCATTGCTGCCGATGGTCGCGCCACCAAGCGCCAGAGACGTACCAGTACCGATGCCGATGTTGGTATTGGTGACGCTCCAGATTGCCCATGCGATCGTTTCTACAATATCGCCAGCGTTGCAAGCCGTTCCAAGCACAACCGTTGTTCCGGTTGTGGCAGTGTATTCCGATGTCGAGAGTTTGGAGCCGTTATAGAAAACATCCAAATAACCGACAGTGTACGTTACCGAGAAAGAAGTCTGCCCTGCTGTGGCCGTAAAAGATGTTTTGGTATAAACAGCACCATTAGACCAAGTCGGTGCGCCAGCACCACCGGACAGAAGGATCTGACCAGTTGTGCCTGCAGCCATCGGGATGTATTTTGTGCCGTCGCCATAAGCAAGACCGCCAGCCGTCGGAGCAACTGTGTTGCCCGTGCCGCCATAGGCATAAGAGACTGTTGCACCATTCCAAGTGGCAGAGGTGATCGTGCCGCTGTAATTCAGCGTCGAAGAGCCAAACGAGGCAGTCGTTGGCACATAACTTATAACAGTCCATGCACCATTGCTCGTTGAGATCGAATTTACGATAACGGTCGTGCTTCCGCCAGCCGGAACCGTGGCAATGAGCGTCGTGGTGTCGTTCGCATAGATCTGAACAGAGCTTGCTGTGGTGCCATTGTTAAAATAGAATGGCGTGCCAGCGATGAGCGTCGTGGCATTCGGCAGATTGAACTTTTGATTTGTGCTGCCAGTGACAAGGCGAATTGGCGCTGAAGCAACAGTCAGTGTTACCGGCGTGGAGGAAGCGACCGTCGAAGCAACACCAGCACTGTAATTGTTAGCAGTGATGTTTTGATTCGCATCACGCGCAACAATGCTGCTCGCGCCAGAAGTCGAGGTCCAAGTCGGAAGGGCATTCTGCGCAGAAGTCAGAACATAGCCCGTGTTCGTCGTATTTACGAGAGCCTGAAAGAACGCAGCCGGAGAGACATTGGCCACGGTCGGGCCAGTGGTGAAATTCACCACAGACCCGGAATTGCTCGAGGCAAGGATAGTAGTTCTTGAAAGAAGGTTTGGCGTTCCGCTCGTCACGGTGCCAACGCCAACTTCCCAAGCGGCCACGCCATCCGCAGCGGCATAGTAACAGGAATTACCTGAACCAATGCCCGCTACGAATGACTGGAAGTCCGCAACCGCACCGCTAAGGTTGAATGTCCCTGTTCCGATTGATGAGACATTTTCTTTTACGCGATCTGCAAACAACAATGACATGAGCTGCGTCCTCTTGGTGCGGTCGAATTATTAGGCGAGAGTGAAAATGCCAGCTGCATTCATCGTGATCGTCAGGGTGTTATTCTGAGAAATCGCGAATTGCGAAGAGGTCAGCGATGCGTATACGAGCAGCTTATTTGCCGGGTCTTTGGCCGAAGCGCCGGTACGCGCAACAATCACAGCGGCCTTGATGTTGCTGATTGCACCACCCGTTGCCGTGAAAGTAAGCGATGCAGAGCTGAACTTCTGCTGCGCAGCCGAAGCACCAGCGGTCCACACCACCGAGGTCAGGGTCTTGCCAGCCAAAGTGTAGTTATTGGCAGAAGCGACCTGACTGGTCAGCTGAGTGAAAGTGCTGTTGGTCGCAGTGGCAAAATTGCTCGCCGACTGATACAGATGCAGATCGAACGTACTAGAACCAAGATTGATCGTGCCAGAAATATAGTGTTTGGCGCGATTGTAAAACTTCCAAGCCTGTGCCGACATTTAAATTAACTCCTTAAGTTTAGATTAAAGATTAGATGCTGTTTTTAGAAGATGCGCAATCAAACCATCTCCATGAACAGAGATATTCATTTGACGAGAATAAACACTGAGCATTTCGATAAATGTCTGCGCCTGAGATGCCTGCCATGCAGAGCATTTGAAAACACGACCATCAGAAGTGACGAAATTCACAGCCCCTTCGCCATCGTTCATCGATTGCGGATAGGCATGGTGACTTTCGCCATCAGGCGCATAGCAGCTATCGACACCGAAAAGGTGTTGGAATTCAAATCCAAGGATCCGGCAAATCAGAGGCGCGACGATTCCGCTTGTTCCTGCTGTCGGAACCTTGACCCAATTTTCCCGATAGTAAGCATCGAGCCTACGATTAACAGGATCAGGCCTACGCGCATCCGGAGCATCTTCGGTATAAAGATGAAAGATCGTAACGTCTCTGTCTTCACAGGCATCAAACATGCTTGGATCGCACTGGCTTGCGAGCATGTAACGACAGTGAGGGATTTCCTTGCGAACGAATTGCACATTTTCGGGTCGGCTGTCCATGCAAATATGCATAGAAGGACGGAGATTTCTTTCAATCAGCCAATTTGCAGCGCCATTGAGCGCAACGAGCTTAACGCCATCAAAGTAAAGTTGACGAAGCTCTTCGTAAACATCCGGAGAATTCAGGCTCCAGCCGCCGCCGACGATCGCAATGTGCTGACGCGGTTGCGGATTATGCGGAGCAAGCTGCGGAATTTGCCGGCGAATGTTGTTCCGAATGTTGGCGCGAATTCGCCAAGCATTCTGATTCACGCGCATGACCGTTTTGTCCCAGCGATCACCAGCGTTCATGATCAGAGCAGGCTCTTCAGCCTTGCCGTGCGAAATGATCGGTGCGTATCCGATGGAATTAGCGTTCAACATAGAACACCCCATCGCCAAGAAGATCACGAGCCTCGAGAACCGTTCCAAGCTCCCTGAAAGTGTCCCGCCACCATGTGAATGGCTGAACAGTCAGATGAAGATCCTGCTTAATATAATGACCGAAATTGTCCGGCAAGAAACTGACAGAGAAGAACGCGCGTCCTGAAACATTCAGAATTGAGGAAATCGTGAGCCCGACAAATTGCGTCGGAATATGCTCCATCATATCGCAGCAATACGCATATTCATAGATGCCAGAAATATCTTGCCAGACGCTGCCATTAAACAGGCGAATATCCTCGTGCGCCCATGCCTCGTTTGTTAGGTCGAACGCAGTGACGCGAAAACCTCTATCTTTAAGTTTCCGAGAAGCTGCGCCAGCGCCAGCGCCAATATCTATGATCGAACTTCCGCGCGCAGGCTTTGCAATCGAGAGAAAATAATCAACCAGCTCAGAACCAGGAGAATTCTCATCGTAAGCCTGTAAGCTCCAGATGTCTTTGTATTTTTCAGATTCAATTTCAGAGATAGTTTTCAAGGGTGCCTCCTTGTTTTGGCTTAATTGCCGATTGCGAACCAACTGACAGGCACAGAACCATAAGGCGTACGCCCTTCTTCTGTGTCTAGGCGGACATAAAATCCGCCATTCGAGATGCCGAAGGTAATTGTCGTCATGTTATTACCAGCGGCAAAGGGATTGAAAACATCATTCGTTCCGCAGACCGCAACGACGCTGTAGCAGCCATTCGGGAATGTGGTTGGGAAATTGATGCCGGAAACAACGTAGCTGGTGCCAGCGATGTTAATGCTCGCAGTGCCCCACTGAAGCAGTAACGGACCGATTTGTGCATAGCCAGGATTTGCGAAGCTTCCGGCGATAGAAAGCAGCGAAGAAATCGGAATTCCTGTATCGCCGATGGTTCCATTGCTGTCCGCAAAGCCAACGACATTGCCAGCAGCAGCTGATGCGATGCCAGCGAGATTTCCGTTGCCGCCGCTCGCGTTGTAAACTGCGGCGCTGCCAAGGCTCAAATTTGAGCGTGCTGCGCTGGTACTCGTCAGATCAGAAAGATTGTTTCCGCGAAGCAGCGAAACAGCAACCGCATTATTGTATGCTGTGTTTGCAGCACTTAGAGCATAGGCATTCGCATTGGTTGTTACGACAACGTCTGCAGCGGTTGCGAAATTCTGTGCATTGACCTGTGCAGCGTTAGCCACGCCAAGCGCATAAGTCTGAGCTGCTGATTGAGCAGCAGCTGCTGCGCCAGACGCATCGAACGAAGACGCGCGATAGCCGCTGTCTTTGACTGTTCCAGAGCCATCATTGAAAGCAGCAAAATTGTTCGTTGTTGTGCCGCCAGAAACCGAGGCAACGATCGACTGACCATTGTCGGAGGCATTCTTCGCAGCGGCGGTTCCGAACGTGCTAACAGGACCGCCATCCTTGATCGAGCCAGAGGAATCTGCGAAAACGACAAGATGATTTGTTGTAACTGCGCCAGTAACCGATGCAACCGCAGCGTTAGAATTATTCGACGCAGCTTTGTAAGCCGCAGTCCCAAGGCCAGTTAGCGTGTAGCCAGTCCAATTCGCGCCGCCAGTATCTGGATTAGTGGTGTTGTCATCAACTGTGCTGATCCAAAAAGCGCCATTTGTGCTAACATTGGAAAGAACAGTCCCTTCCGGGTATCCGCCAATAGCCGTTGAGAATGTGCCATCATAGAAGACAGGCGCACCAGCCGAAAACCATTGATCCCAAGCCGAGGTCTGATTCAGAACGCCATTGAAATCTTCAATGTTCGGAGGCGTTCCGCCAGCAGCAACAGGAACCGCCGTGTTCGGAGGGAAACCAAGGCTGAGGCTCGCTGCGTTTGGATCGACAGTCGTTGCCGGGATCGTGCGAATATATCCGCTCGTTGCATTCTCAGCAAACGGAAGCGAAAATTTGGCGGGGATGTCAACAGCTTTCATTTAACCCTCACGGAACGTCGTACAGAACAGTGACGCCAGTCATGGCAGGAAGAACGCCGGACTGGAAAAGGATCGACTGCTGCACTGGCGTTGGGACAAAAGTGAATTTGTACGTCATCGTCATATCTTGATTGTCTTCAACATAGGCATTTCCTACATCGCTCGGAAACACAGTGCGAAGAATATTATTGATTGCCGCGACAGAGCCGTTGGTGATATTCGCCGCTGCCTTAGCCAGAATCAGCTGACGGAATACATCGTCCGTCAGAGCGAAATTCTCAGTCAGGTTGCCGCCATTATAGAATGGGCTCTGATTAAACGGATCGCCGCTCGCGCCAATGCCTGTCTTTTCCATGCCAAAATAGAAATCGACCTGAACATAAAGATAGCGATTTACGCCAACAATGCGACCCCAGACATCAAGACCCCAGCCGACTGCCGTGCTGACATTCCACACAAGATTGTAGAACATGTCCATGTCAGCTGATTGATCTTCAGAAGAATAGAAGCTCTGAATGATACTCAACAATATTGGACTGTTCGCGTACTGACTTATTACCGTTTGCGCAGGATCAAAAAGCGGCACCGTCCCAGAGGATAGCGCAATCGGATAGCCTGTGAGTGTTAGTTTTCCTGCTCCCGGATAAGTAAACCCAGAAATAAACGGATCAGAGATCGCGCGTTCTGAAATTGCTGGTGTTAAGTTATCGGCTGTCATGTGTGCGAGGTGTAGATCACAAGCGCATCAGTGACTGGAACCTGTGCAATTCCTGCCTGAACATTGAGGGCAGTTACAGCAATTCCAGAGATAGTTTGGCGCGAGGTCAGGCTTGCACCGGAAGAGGTCGTCGCAGCACTTGTGACATAAACGCCAGCGCCGCCAGTCGTGCCGCTCGTCTGCGAAACAATCGTGGTTCCGGCTGTTACGCCCGTTCCGCTGATCATATCACCGACATTAATTGTTCCTGTTACTGCGGACGCAGTCAAATTTGTGCCGCTTCCGGTTCCTGTGAAGGTCGCAGCAGCGAGCGTCTGCGTATTGCTGACGGTCCATGTTGAGCCGGAACCTGCAGTTATGGTCGTTCCCGGAATGATCAGACCGGCATTGTCTTCAATAGACTGGCCGATCGCGATCGTTCCGGAGGAGACATAGCCAACTGTCAGCGTTGTCCCTGAGATAGTTCCCGAGAAAACTGCTGCGGAAACATTCTTGCTGCCGACATAGAGCGACTGGATCTTTGCCCAAGGACCAAGAGAGGCCACTGGGGCATAGAACCGGCTGGCGAGCACATCGCTGCCAATCACCGCACGATCGCCTCCATCAGCGCCGGAAAACGCATTGAGGATCGCATTCTGGATCTGCACATTCGCATCAGACGGAATGAACGGGCTGTCAACCAGCGTAACCGAGAAATAGATGCGCAGCGGAATGGGACGCTCAAATGTGACCGCATATGTCGGATATGGCGTAACATAGCCAGCAGAATCATCCGTCACCGTAACTGTCGTGTTTCCGTTGTAAGCGCAGCCGGGAGCTTTGCGCGACCAGATCGCAGTCGCAACATCAAGGTCTGTTCCGCCAACCGCAGCGACATAAATTGAATTCGCAG
>Ga0316220_1004414_pt1 | contig 10811 bp, 9 predicted proteins | sample TBH18005metaG_FD_203632 | JGI IMG/M metagenome (GOLD analysis project Ga0316220, IMG submission 203632) | Freshwater microbial communities from Trout Bog Lake, Wisconsin, USA - TBH18005 | ecosystem: Environmental > Aquatic > Freshwater > Lake > Hypolimnion/Profundal zone | place: USA: Wisconsin...
CGAACAAAAGGCGCCGTGAACACGGAACAGTGTCATTATTCTAGGACCGACCCCTTCACGACCAACGTGTCGATTTGGGGACCGGGCGGCTCGTACGTGATCCCCTACCGCAAGACCAACTTTTTCCGGGGTGAACTCACCGTGAACAACGCGAGCGGACCGGTTTGGGCGTCGGTCACCAACCTGGCCGCCCTCCCTAACGGGACAAATGCCGCCACCCTCGGCTCGGTGGCTGGCAACGTGTTTGTGCCCCAAACGCCTGAGCACTTCTTCCACGATGCTGATGGCAACCTTACCAACGACGGGCGATGGACGTACACTTGGGATGCCGAGAACCGTTTGGTCGCCATGACCAACCACACCTCCGTCGGTCCCGCCCTTGGCCTGAGTTTCGCCTACGACTGGCGAGGCCGACGCATCGGCAAGACCGTTATCACGAACGGCCTGGTGGCCACGAGCGAAGCGTTTGTTTACGACGGTTGGAACCTGCTGGCGATTCTCAATTCAAACTCCTCGCTTCTCACTTCCTTTACCTGGGGGCTCGACCTCTCCGGCTCAGACCAAGGTGCCGGAGGCGTCGGTGGCTTACTGGCTGTCCATGACACGGTCAGTGGCGCTCACTTTGCCGCTTTCGAGGGCAACGGCAACGTGGCTGGGCTGGTCAGCGCCACCGGTGGAACCAATTCCGCCCAATACGAGTACGGCCCCTTCGGCGAACTCATCCGGGCGACGGGACCAATGGCCAAGGAAAACCCCTTCCGGTTCTCGACCAAGTATCAGGATGATGAGACCGATCTTCACTACTACGGGTATCGGTATTACAACGCCAGCACGGGAAGATGGATCACTACGGATCCGTTGGGAGACGTTCAGTTCGTTCAGCAACAAATGAGCGGAAAAAGCGAGCGGGAACAGGTTCAACTTGCCGTCGAGAGTCTAACGCCCTCTTATGTATCCCTCCTCAATTCACCGCTTACCAGCATCGACCCATTGGGGCTAGACCGCTGGTTTCTCGTAGGCTTTCCACCATTACCTCACGCTGCCATCGTCGTCGAAGAGTGGGATGTGCGCTGCTGTAAGGTGACAGGATATTGGCTCTATAGCTTCGGGCCTAAGTGGCCATTAGGGTCGGGCCCTATACCCGTTCTTTCCTGCGCCGGGGAGGTAACACGACAGACTGTGGCAAAGCCGCAGGATGCGCCTACAGTGTATTGGCCCGGCGGTTTTCGCGATCTTCCTTATCTACCCGATCATCACGTGAGTAGCTGCCAAGCCGACAAACAGCTAAAATCCTGGGCCGAAAGCCATTATGAGAGTCCACCACCATACAAAATCATCGGGTATAACTGCTGGGACTGGGCGACAACGGCAATGGGTGTGGGAACACAGCTTGACCCACCAGAAGCTCCCGTTATAGACCCGTATCCGCTCCAACCAATAATGTAGTATTAACGCTGAACATGGGGAACCAGCCGCCGCCTATCACCACGCAACGGCCGTCAGGTAGCCTCTGGCAATTTCCTACAGAAGTGGAGAGCAATGAAACCGTTGTCCGTATTTTTGAGCCTGCTAGCACTTGATCGGGTTTTCTGGGCAAGCCACATACCATGGGTCGTCTTCGGGAGGTTGGAGCTGGTCGGGGGAGTATTTTTCCTTTGTTTGAGCATCGGTTCCGGTCTGGTGTGCTTCAGTGTTTTGAGCGTGGGCTTTGATCGAATCACTAATAATCAGGAACCGCTCTCTACTGGAATCCAGAGGATCCTTATTGCTTTCATAGTGGCGTCTGCCATTGTCTGCGTGGTTCTTCTCCCGTGGCACAGTTGGGCTGCTGCTCTCTGTTGCCTCTGCATCCTGGTCGCAATAGCAGGATGTTTCCTCTTTGGCACTCGAAAGGGTGCAGCTAGATCAAGCCAGCGTCTTACGTCGCCCTTGAGTAGGGGGATTGTTGCGCGGCTCCGGATCATTGCGCTGCTCGTCCTGTTGCCACTCATCTCACTACCTGTTGTTGTGGTGGTCTCGGTTTTTGCATCGCAGATGTATTTCGGCAGCAGGGTGGAGTCAGTATCCATCCCGCCTGACCAGCTTGCGGACCAGGGCGCCCGGTATTTCTGGAGCGGTGAACCCTTCAAGAATTTGCCATTCAAGGTGGCGCTGGTCGAATCAGGCCAGAGCAGAATCTACTTCGAAAAGGGCGCTGGCAGGGCTGATAGGGTTAAGGGAGTGCTGTCCAACCCCCAGGTTGGCAAACCCTCGAGCTGAGAAAGCCATCATGCCATAACCCCGTTTCTTTGTGCACCTTAGTTGTCCAAGAACAAAGCCAATCGGGGGCTGCTGGACGAGACTCACAGAAGGCCCAGGGGTCGCATTTTGACGTTTGGATAAATTGCCAAAACGACCATGAAGCACCCTAGGCCTCCGAGTGCCAATCGAAAAGCAGGCTTGTCGTGCTCCCAGCAAAATCGCAGAATAGGCATAGTCAAAGGGCGTGGTGTCTTGACTGCTAGTTCGACCAGTCCTTGCTATTGCAGTTGAGGGTCTCAGCAGCCCCGCAGTCCGGACAGCGGAGCTGCTTAAGCGAAAAAGGTGTTCGGTCAGTTCTTTGACCCCGCGCACGAAACGGAGAATCGAATTTGCCATCATCCCGACTTGCATGAACCCAGGCCGCAGGGCGAGCCTTTTGTGACGGCGTTGCCAGCGGCGTGACTCGGTTGAATGGGGATCGAGCGAAGGCGGAGGCGGCGCTTGACGGCGCGGCGCCACCTCAGCCGCGCTTCCGTTGTAATGGATCGGAACCGTACGATGTCAGTACGGCACAAAAACGGCGCTTTCTACGACGGCACTACGGCCCGTAACAGTTACGCCAAAACAACCACTCGTCGGATTCGAACCGACGAAGGGTGTTCGCGGTGCGAGGAGAGGGAACGACAAAACTACCGAACGCGGGAAACGCGTTATCTATCGTTGAACTAGGGGGTACATAGTTCGTATGTAGGGGCTCCCGCCCTCCACGACCTCCCTTTTTCGGCTTAACCGCCGCACCACTACCTCCCCCAACGTGTCGTCGGCTACCGCCCGACATAATTCTCTTTCCTCCTCGGCTTTCGGGCATGTAGTCCCCCTAACCGGTGTCCTTTAGCCAAAGAGAATTATGTCGGCCGGTAAAGGACATTGTCCTTTACCTCCGACACGTTGGGGGACTGATTTTGGATGAGGCGCTAACGCACCGACCACTGCTTCTGCTATCGCGACCGGTTCACGCGGAGGCGTGGAGATGACGACGGATGTTACGACGGGTTTACGACCAGCACTATTTTTCGGTCAAGACACTACGATTTCGACTTCCGCGGACCGACCGCGCCGTGAATACGGCGTTTACGACCACAGCCGCGCCGATTGGCGCGTCCGCCCCGACCCCTCGTGGTATCATGCCCCTGCGCCTGAAGCACGTGTGGAACGAATTTTCCACCACGGCTGATTCCGGATTTCAGAACCAGTCGCCATTACCTCGCCGGCTTGTCCCAAACGCATTTGCTGGCGTTTGCCTGCAAGGACGCTTGCAGCCGGGCCAGGAACGACGGTCTACCACCAGCCAGACCGAGTTTCGGGCAGGAGTGGCGATTGGTTTTGGAACCATGAATCACGACGCATTCATCACCATTGGGGAAAGACATGGGTGGGGAGATCCACTGGTTTTTGGCATTTCCCAGGTTGACCAGCGCCAGCACATCTACGTGATCGGAAAGACCGGCTCCGGCAAGACGACGCTCTTGCGAAACATGATCGTCCAGCATATCGCCCTGGGGCATGGCCTCGGTTTGATCGATCCCCACGGCGACCTGGCCGAGGGCCTTCTTGACTACGTTCCGCCATCCCGAGCCGACCACCTGTGCTACTTCAATCCGGGCGACCTTGAATTCCCCATCGGTATCAACCTGATCGCGAACGTGGCTCCTGATGACCGTCACCTGGTGGCATCCGGGATCGTGGGCGCCTTCAAGGGGATCTGGCGGGATTCGTGGGGCCCTCGGAGGAATTCATGTTGCCCCCGGCGTAGGCGACCTGGCCGTTCCCTTGGGAGACGGCCGGATCGGTTTGGGCCAGGATGCTGCCCGTGAGAACCAAGAACAACAGCGCCGCCAGGATGAACAAACGAGGGCCGTGGCCGGTTACGCCGGAAGTGGCGAATGGGGCTGACTTCGGCTTCATGGAGGGGCAGGCTATGCCTTCGGCTGCCCGGGTCAAGGAGGGATTTCAACGCCGACGGCGGACTTGCTTTTCCGCTGCGGCGCGGCCATGTTAACCCCGAATCTTGACTGAATGACTATGCCCTACCAGGAACAACAGTTGCAGCACATCTCCAAGCAGTTCCAGATCTACGGAGAAATCCAGCACGCCGAAACTTTCAAGATCGGCCACATCAACGAAACCTACTCGGCCACCTACGCCCAGGGCGGGGCGTCGGTGCGGTATATCCACCAAAAGATCAACAAGAATGTCTTCAAACACCCGCCGACGGTGATGAAGAACCTGGTGCGCGTGACCTCGCACATCCGGAAGAAACTCGAGGCCGCCCAGGCCGAGGACATCACCCGCCGCTCGCTCATCGTCATTCCGACTCGCGACGGCCATTCCTATTACGAAAACGCCGATGGGGATTATTGGCGCACTTTCGTGTTCATCGAAGGGGTCGAGACCTTTGAATCGGTCCAGTCCCCGCCGCAGGCCTTCGAGGCCGGCCGGGCTTTCGGCGAGTTCCAACTCCACCTGGTTGACCTGCCCGACGGGCGGCTGCTGGAAACCATTCCCGATTTCCACCACACCAAGAAACGCTTCGTCGCTCTCCAGCAGGCCGTCCAGAAGGACCATTACAACCGAGCCAAGGAGGCCAGGAAGGAGATCGCCTTCGCCGAGGCGCACGCCTCGATCGTCGACGTCATCCTGCAAGCCATGGAAAAGGGCGCCATTCCCGAGCGGGTCACCCATAACGATACCAAGTTCAACAACGTCATGCTGGACACCCAGACCGGCCTCGCCAAGTGTGTGGTGGATTTAGACACAGTGATGCCCGGCTGCGCCCTCTACGATTTTGGCGACATGGTTCGCACTACCACCAGCCAGACCCTCGAGGACGAACGGGACCTGTCCAAGGTGGAGCTGCAAATGCCCATGTTCAAGAAGTTGGTCGAGGGTTACCTGAGCACCGCGGGCGCGTTCCTCAACCCCGCCGAAAAGGCGCTCATCGCCTTCTCCGGCAAACTCATCACCTTCGAGATCGGCCTTCGGTTCCTCACCGATTTTCTCAGCGGCGACAACTACTTCCGCATTCACCGCCCCGCCCACAACCTGGACCGCTGCCGCACGCAATTCAAACTCGTCGAGACCATCGAGCGCCAGGAAGAGGTGATGCAGGCCTACGTCCAGGAGCTGGATTCGCGGAAAAACGTTGTTTTGTGACGGGAAAGTCCTAGGCTGGACCGGTTGAAATGAAAACATTCGCAGAGCTCGGTTATCCCGGGCGGCTCGTCGCCGTCGAGGGGTTGGATGGGTCGGGCAAGTCGACCCAGATCTACCTCCTGAAACGCTGGCTGGAGCTGCAAGGGCTCAAGGTCTATTTCAGCGAGTGGAACTCGTCTGAACTGGTGAAATCCGCCACCAGCAAGGCCAAGAAGCGGGAACTGCTCACGCCCACCACCTTCAGCCTCATTCACGCGACCGACTTTGCCGACCGCTACGAACGGCACCTGGCGCCCTTGCTGCGCGCCGGCTACCTGGTGCTCTGTGATCGCTACATCTTCACCGCCTTCGCGCGCGACGTGGTGCGCGGCTGCCCGCCCGAGTGGGTGCGCGGACTGTACAGCTTTGCCGGGCTCCCCGACCTGACCTTCTTCTTCCAGGCCGACCTCGGGGTCTCGCTGCAGCGCATCCTCGATGGCCGGCCGCAGTTGAAGTATTTCGAGGCCGGTATGGATCTCCGCCTGGCGAGCGAGCCCGAGGAGAGCTTCCGCATCTTTCAGGGGCGCATCCTCGAACAATATCTGGGCATGAGCACTGAATTCCATTTCACGGTGATCAATGCCAACCAACTCGTCGAGAAGCAGCAGTGCATCGTGCGCGACCTCGTGGCCCAGCGCCTGAACCTCGCTGATTTCCGCCGGGCCGAGCGGCCCGCCTCACCTCGCCGTGCCGCTCAACGCGCGAACCCACGCATCGTTCACCGCGAGGAAACCGTCGAATGAAACACAGCTTGCAGGACCAGATCCTCATCCCCCAGCCCTCGAAACGACGCTTTTACGGGCACGGCATTCCCAAGGTGGACCTCGAAGACCTCGCCGGTAAACTCATCGTGGTCGAGGGTGCGGATGGCTCCGGGCGCTCGACGCAGATCGCCATGCTCGTTGAATGGCTCGAGGGCTGTGGCCACGCCACCGTCCAGGTGGGGCTCAAGCGTTCGACCCTCGTCAAGGAGGAGCTCGAACAGGCCCAGCAGGGGAATATTCTCAGCCGCACCACCCTCAGCCTCTTCTACGCCACCGATTTCGCCGACCAACTCGAAAATACCATCCTGCCCGCCCTCAAGTCCGGCTTTGTGGTGTTGGCCGATCGTTACATCTATACCTTGATGGCCCGCGACATGGTCCGCGGCATGGACGCCGCCTGGCTCAACAACCTCTACGGTCTCGCGCTCGAACCCGATGCCGTCTTCTACCTGAACGTCCCCCCCGAGGAACTCGTCCAGCGGACCTTCGCCAAGAATGCCGCGCTCGACTATTGGGAGAGCGGCATGGACATCGGCTTGTCGCGGGACATGTTCGACAGCTTCATGAAATACCAAAAAGAGGTGCAACTGGTCTTCCGCGGCATGCAAGCCACCTACGGGTTTAGTATCGTGGACGGCCTCCGCTCCGCCGAGGCCATCAATTCCGAGTTGCGCAAGAAAATCAGTGGGGTGCTCGCCGGAAAAGAGGGGCATTAAAACCCCGCGTTTATTCGCTTGAAGGCACCCCAGCTCCCCGGCAAAGTGATTTCCGAACAACAACTGTGAACCGTTAACCACGCGATCATCCTATGGCCGAAGCAAGCAACAAGGCGGATTATTATGTCGGGGTCGACTTGGGCGGCACCAAGATCCTGGCCGGGGTCTTCAAGCACTCGCTCGAAGGCGTCACCACCACCAAACTCAGCACCAAATCCCAGCGCGGCGTCGACGCGGTCATCGAACGCGTGGCCCGTTGTGTCCAGGACGCGGTGGACGAAGCGGATCTGTCCTTGAAACAGATTGCCGGCATCGGGATCGGCGCCCCGGGCGCCGTCGATTTCGCCAACGGCAGCGTCATCTTCGCGCCCAATCTCGAAGGCTGGAAAGACGTGCCGCTCAAGAAGGCCCTCGAAAAGCAACTGGGCATCCCGGTGTTCGTCGAAAACGACTGCAACATCTCGGCCCTGGGCGTCTATGTCAGCGAGTTGAAATCCAAGCCCCGGAGCATGATCGGGATTTTCGTCGGCACCGGCATCGGCGGTGGGTTGATTATCAATGGCGACCTTTACAGCGGTTTCTGCCACACCGCCGGCGAGATCGGGCACATGGTGCTCGAAATCAATGGTCCCAAGTGCGGCTGCGGCAACAAAGGTTGCCTGGAGGCCCTCGCCAGCCGCACCGCCATCTTCCAGCAGATCAAGGCCGGCATCAAGGCGGGTGAGAAAACCCAACTCATTGAGATGCTCGGCAACGACCTGAGCGACCTGCGCAGCGGTGACCTGCGCAAGGCGATCCGCCGCGGCGACAAGTTCGTGGACCGGATCATCGAGGGCGCCGCCGAATACATCGGCATCGCCACTGCCAACCTCATCAACATCCTCAATCCGGAGGTGGTCGTCCTCGGCGGCGGGGTCATCGAGGCCCTGGCCGACGAAATGATGGCCATCATTATCGAGACCGCCCAGGATTACGCCATGCCGGGCACGATGAAAAACGTCGAGATCGTCGCCTCCCGGCTCGGTGACAGCGCCGGCATTACCGGCGGCGCCGTCCTGGCCCGGCGCGAGGCCAAATAATCGGAGTCGCGGGGGTTAGAATTTCAGGTCGGCACACGGCATGCCGTGGGCCTCGGCGACCGCTTTGTAGGTGAGTTGGCCGTCCATCACGTTGATGGCGCCGCGCAGCGCGGGTTGCCGTTCGCAAGCTTCCGCCAGACCCGAATCGGCCAGCATTTCGACATACCGGTAGGTCACATTCGTCAACGCCTGGGTCGCCGTCCGGGCGTAAGCCCCCGGCATGTTGGCCACGCAGTAATGCGTCACCCCCTCCTCGACGTAGACCGGATCGTGGTGCGTCGTTGGGCGCGAGGTTTCCGCGCAGCCGCCCTGATCAATCGCGATATCCACCAGCACACTGCCCGGTCGCATGCACCGCAGCATCTGGCGGTTGATCAGCTTCGGGGCCTTGGCCCCCGGCACCAGCACCGCCCCCACCAGCAGGTCCACCGCCGGGAGCAACTCCAGCAAATGGGCCTCGCTCGAGTAAAGCGTGTGCGCCGTGTGCAGCGTGATATCCAGGAACCGCATCCGTTCCAGGTCCACCTCCAGGATGGTGACGTCGGCCCCCATCCCCTGCGCCATGCGCGCCGAGTTGATGCCGGAAGTGCCGCCGCCCAGCACCACCACCCGGCCCGGGAGCACCCCGGGCACCCCCCCCAGCAGCACGCCGCTTCCCCCGAAATGTTTCGCCAGGAAGTAGCCACCGACCAGGATGGACATCCGCCCGGCAATCTCGCTCATCGGTTCCAGGAGCGGCAGGCGCCGGTTCACTTCCAACGTCTCGTACGCTAAGCAGGTCGCCCCCGACTTCGCCAGCGCCTCCGTCAGCGACCGGCTCGCCGCCAGGTGCAGGTAGGTAAAGAGGAGCTGGCCCCGCCGCAGCAGGCCATACTCACTCGGCAGCGGTTCCTTCACCTTCACGATCAGCTCCGCTTTTGCATAGACCGCCGCGTGGTCATCCACCAGCGTCGCTCCGGCCTCGGTGTAGCCCGCATCCGGGTAGCCCGCGCCCACGCCGGCGCCACGCTCCACCAACACCTCGTGGCCGCGCCGAGCCAGTTGATAGGCCCCCGAGGGCAGCAAGGCCACGCGATACTCCTGGTCTTTAATCTCTTTGGGAACCCCGATGATCATAAAACAATGTGTTTGAAAACGTTAAGGTTCGGGCCAGCCGCTACGCCGTTTGGTTAAGGGCTCACTCCCAAGGCCAACCCTCGGCTCACCGTCGAGATACCTACCACCTTCACCGCCTGGTCTCAAGGGGAATCATCCGGTTAATATCCCACTGAATTCCAGAGCCGGTGCCGCGTCAAACAATCGGCGTGCCATCTGGGCCGCCTTATGGTAAAGTCAATACAGATGATGATCCACAAGCTATGAGCGGTTCGAGTGGCCTTTTGCGGCAGAAGCCGCCGCCGCGGCAGGCATCCCCGGGGGCGGTTACCGCCTGGATCCGGGCCTAGGCCCGCGTCCAGCCTTCCCAGCATGCGCGAATTCCACTACACCGCCAAGTCCCTTCAGGGCGAAACTGTCACCGGCAGCCTCAAGGCTGAGTCCGAGGCGGCGGTATTGCGCGTGTTGGAGGAGAAAAAGCTGTTCCCGGTGGCGATCCGGGACCTGGCCGGCGCGCGCGGCGCCAAGGGCAAACGCGGGCCGGGTCGAATCCCGAGTCGCGACCTGGGAGTCATGTACAGCCAATTAGCCGATCTGATCGGCTCCGGCGTCCCCCTGTTGCGCGCGTTGAACTCACTGGTCAAATCCACCGTCAATCCCCGGCTGCGCGAGGTGATGAAACAGGTCCAGGCGGCGGTGGCGGATGGGAAATCGCTGACCGAATCGCTGCGGTTGTTCCCGACCGTCTTTTCCCCGCTGCACACGGCGATGATCCAGGCCGGCGAACGGGCCAGTTTCTTGGAGCAGGTCTTGCGGAGCCTGTCCGAGTTCCTGGAGCGGCTGGATGAACTGCGCGGCAAGGTGTTCGGAGCGATGATCTATCCCGCCCTGCTGACGGTGGTGGGCCTGGCAGTCATGATTGGGGCCTTGATCTTCTTCGTGCCGCGCTTTGAGCCGCTGCTCAGCGGGGTCCATCAAACCCCTCCCACCCGGTTATTGTTTGCCCTGAGCCATCTGGTGCGAGGATACTGGTACCTGCTCATCGTGGCCCTGGCCGTGGGCGGCAGCTTCCTCTGGTCCACCCTCAACAGCCCCGCCGGGCGGCGCTGGGTGGAGGTGTGGCGATTCAAAATCCCCGTGGCCGGAGCCGCCTTGCGCATGGTGGCCATCACCCGGTTTTGCCGCATCCTGGGGACCATGCTGGCCAATGGCGTGCCCATGTTGCAGGCCCTGAGCATCAGCAAAGATTCGACCGGATCCCCGCTCCTGTCCGAGCGGGTGGCGGAAGCGACCGAGAGCGTGCGCGCGGGCAAGCGCTTGACCGAGCCGCTGGGGGTCGGCGGGATGTTCCCCGAGCAGGTCTTGGCCATGCTCGCCGTGGCGGAGGAATCCAACCAGTTGGAAAAGGTCCTGCTGCACATCGCCGATACCGTCGAGCGCCGCACCAACCGGCAGGTGGATCAGGCCGTGCGCCTGGTGGAGCCGGTCATTCTGTGCGGGGTGGCCGCGGCGATTGGCTTCCTGGCGATGGGCCTCCTGCTCCCCATTTTTACCATGGCGAGTGCGCTGAGTCCGAAGTGATTTCTCGAATAAACCAGGCTTGAAAACCGTCTAAACCTCGCGTCAATATATAAGTGATTATGGTGATAAATAGGCATCCTCGG
>Ga0316220_1004416_pt1 | contig 10808 bp, 15 predicted proteins | sample TBH18005metaG_FD_203632 | JGI IMG/M metagenome (GOLD analysis project Ga0316220, IMG submission 203632) | Freshwater microbial communities from Trout Bog Lake, Wisconsin, USA - TBH18005 | ecosystem: Environmental > Aquatic > Freshwater > Lake > Hypolimnion/Profundal zone | place: USA: Wisconsin...
ATACAAACTTCTTGCTATAATTTACGACTTACCGGGTCGGTAGCTCAGTCGGTAGAGCAGCGGACTTTTAATCCGTTGGTCGCGAGTTCGAATCTCGCCCGACCCACCAGTACAAGTCGTTGATTTAATTAGGTTTTATGCCAATAAATCAAAGACAAAAAGCAGTAAAAAGTATATTAGTCTGAATTATTATACTTTTGCAGTAAAAACCTGAGACCCGCATATCTACTGGACTTGCGGGTTTTTTGTTGTCTGTTCACATCAGAACACTCTTGTAATTCCTCCTCCTTCCGTTACCTTCCTCTGTTCCAAAAACAGGTTCAGAAAGGGTTTAAATCATGTCAAAACGAGTTTGTATCTATGTAAGAGTATCCACCACTAAACAGACCGTAGAGAACCAAATACAGGTTCTTAGAGAGTATTCAGACAGATGTGGGTATCAAATTACTCAAATCTACTCAGATAACGGTATATCGGGTTCTAAGGGACGTCAGGATCGTCCTGGACTGGATCAGATGTTAAAAGACGGTGTTCAGAGGAAATTTGAGATGGTTCTAGTCTGGTCAGTGGATAGACTGGGTCGTTCGGTGACTCATTTGGTGGAAGTCATGAATGAACTCAATGAACTCAAGATTGACTTGTATTTCAATCAACAAAGTATTGATACATCAACAAGTTCAGGAAGAATGATTTTTGGAATCTTTGGGTGTATCTCAGAAATGGAAAGAAGTCTAATTTCTGAAAGAGTAATAAGTGGGTTACAACGTGCGGTCAGTCAAGGAAAGAAATTAGGAAGACCGACAAAGATGAATGATGGAATGAAATCAGCGGTCAAATTATTAAGAGAGAAGGGAATGGGAATTAAACAAATCTCTAAACAGTTACAGATTGGTGTGGGAACGGTGTATTCGGTGTTGTGAATGAGTAAAAAAACTATCTTCTACAGTCATCAATAGAAATATTAATTTTCCCAAGATATTTACCTGTTTTAGACCTATAGTTATATTGGATGTCTAATTGTTTTAAAAGAACAAGTAATTTGGGGTCGGTACACCAATTGTTCACTATATTAGTTCTACTTGAGAAATCCATAGTTACTTGATTGGTATCCATGGTCTCTTCATAAACCAAAATAGCACCTTTATTATTTGGGGTACAAAACGAACGTTCCGTCGAGGAGTAACTATTATGTGTAACTGGTAAGTATTTATTATTTTTATTTGAGTATTCTTTACACTGTTCATAGTTATATCTAGCGTGAGCATTAGAGATAAATAAAAAATTAAAAAGAATTACTAGAAACAAAAATTGTTTTTTCATCATCATCTCTTGGGTAATCCTCCACCAGACTTCAAACAGTCATCAAGTGTCTTATATGGTGTGAAGTGTTTAGTTTGGTTGTAATAGTGACTACTTGATGTATGACAAATCCCTGATTTTGACTTCTTAACCACCTCAGATTGACCAAAAACACTCGTCGAGATGAGTATTAAGGAAAGTACGGATATGGTGATATTTCTCATAACTATCAGACTATCATAGATAAGATGAAAATCATGAAAAAACTAATTGTATTATTTCTAATAATCTTTTCGGGTTTTTCGGTAGGACAATCACCAGATAACTACAAGTATTTTTATGAGAGATATTCCACCTACCCATATGTTGATTTTGAAAAATTAACAGTCATAGAAAAACCCACTATACAGTCATTTTTTAATCCAGAAGTCTATGTAAACTCTGGAAATAATAATAAGAAAAGTTTTGTTTTTAATCTAATTATTTCCAGACTTGGTTATGTGAAGTATGTAACATTTAACCCTATTGACTCCAAACAGTCTGATAACTTTTATCAGACTGATGCTGGTATCTTGATGGGAAAATTAAAATTTAAACCGTCACTCATCACGGATAAATTTGACTACTATAGAACCTCAGTGATAGTAAATTATCCTCAATCAAACAACACTAACAACAAACCTGATTCATATACTATTTCATCTGCTAGGGAAGACGTATTTGACTCAAAACAATCTCATACGAATGGTTCCATCCCAGTGATTGAATTTTCTAAACTTAAACTAACTAACAACATAGATATGAGTGATTGTTATCCCCTTGAATCTCGTAACAATGGTGATGAGGGAACAATTTCATATACCCTAATTATTGATGAAAAAGGAATAGTAGAGAATGTTGAATACCCATTTAGAGGTACAAATAGGGTTTTGGGTATATCAGGTAGGAATTGTCTATATAAGTATCAGTTTCAACCGTACATGATAGAAAACACACCTTCGACAATAAAGACTAATTTAATCGTAAAGTTTAACCTTGGAAAATAGTCCTAATTTTGAAAAAATAGATTCTTTAAGTAGGGAAGTAAAAATCATATGACAGGTATGGTTCTTTTTTGGACTCTAGTATGTTTTTCGGTCTTTCTAAACTTATTTGTTGTCAATAAGTTATGGAAAAACCATAAAATAATCTCGATATTAATAGTCTTAAGTTTTTTAGAAATATTTTGGGTATTCAATTTATTTGTAACGCTAGGATATGAAAAGATATCAAGTATTTTTGTACATAGTTCGTGGGTTCAACTATTGAATATTTTCACACCAGGAATTCTTCACATTCTTACTTTTCCAATCATTCTGATATTCGGACAGTATCTTTTAATGTTACCCGGAGGATTGTTCTTGTCATGGTTCAAGGAGGTTATGAGTAAAGATAGAGAAGTTCACGATAAGAATATAAATGAATTAAAAAAGATGTCGGAATTTAAGATAGATAAATGAATATATGAAAAATATTAACGACCACTTTCGGTTGGTTAGACATAGAGATAACTATCTTGAATTGATGAATTTACCGGTCTCAGATGTAGTGGATGAATTACAGGATGAATTTAAGAATTTAAATATTCATGGTTTAACAGAAACGGTACTAGAGAATAATTACCCAACAGTAAAGATAACAATAACGAACCATGGAAATAAAATGTCACTCTATGTTGTCTTTGATTCTGATTTTGGTAGATACGGCATTGGAGTCATGGGTAGTTATGGATTGAATGGACTTAAACCAGAAAAAACAGTTATAGAAACAAAGGATAGGATTAAGGAAAAATTCAGAGAAGAACTGGTGAAATGGTCGTGAAATTTACCGTACTTTCAACATTTGAACTTTTCAATAAACAACTGATAATTAAAATGAAGAATAATGTTTAAAAGTAAAAAGTTCTATCTTTACTACTTCCTTACAACAATACTTATTCAAATAGGGTGGATAATTTATATCATTTATAGAGGTAGTTATGAGAGATTTATCCATATTATTATTGATGGGAACTCATACCTTATTTTGAAAATATTTTTACCATCAATCTGTTCAGTACCATTACTGATAACGATATTTTTTTACTTAACTATCGGAAATTTTATACCTGGAAGTACCTACATTTCATGGTATTTGAATGAATTGTTTGACGGTAAAGAAAAGTCACATGAGAAGTTTATTAGGGAGAATAAATCTAAAAGTAAACATAACCTTTAAATGTTATTCAATAAACAACTGATTGCTGAACCTTCAGAACGACTGCTTAAACCCTCACCAGACCCTCGAAAAAATGAGGGTCTTTTTTTACCTTTTCTGAACCTTGAATTTGAGTTGAATCTCTAGGATGCACCCTTTGATAAATTGCATTCAGGACAGGATACTTGCCCATTCTCTACGGTAGAAGCACCGCCATTTGTGTGAGCAAGTATATGGTCACAATGCCAATCACCCCACATTACTTTTTTGCCATCACATTTAATTTTTAACTGACAGATACCTTTATCTCTGCGATAAATTGCTAACTTTTGAAGATGAGTAAACCCTCTCTGACTATCCTTTAGTTTTAGAGTGGGAAACTTATTCAATAGATGTTTGAGCATAAATTCCATTCTTGAGTTAATGGAATCTTGAGCGTCGGTACTACTTTTTGTTTTACCTATGTAAGTCACCCACTCAATATCACCGTGCTCTTCATCAAGCAAGTCTTGATTTCTTCTCTCGGTTTCAAAGTCAATAAACCAATCGTGAATCTTGTCAGATATCTCTGAAAATGCATACTGTCTTTGTAACTCAGCAACTACACAATACAAGGCAATCACGTTGTATCTTTCAAGTTCAGGCGTAACTTCAGGGAAAGCGGATGCCAAATAATTGAGGATTCTAATTACAGATTTCGCAACTGCTGAATTTGAATCAAATTTTTGATTATTCTTATACATCCTATTCAAATCGGTGTTCTTAATATTAGTCGGTTCGCCTGCAATTTCTAGGCATACCAATTGAGATGCAACCAAATCATGCGTAAATCTAGAGTCTGAAAATGGAACCCTTTTAAAGAAGTCATGTTTCGCAAGTTCCTTAACAAAATTACGCATTTCTCCTGGCATGGCATTTCTTTTTTCTTGTGCCTTTAGACTTGTGCCATTTTGCAATCTTAAAAACATCTCACGAACTTCATCTTCATCAGAATCTTCCATGATTACTACATCAATGTTGTAAACACTAATTCGACTAAACAAATCACCTGTTAACTCATTTATTTTTAATCCTGCAACTTCGACACCATCAATAGGTTCAGCATCATCTGGCAAACCATATTTGCCGTCAAAGTAGTCCCATATTGCTCTCAACCGTTGCTGACCATCAACAACTTCATATTTGTCTGGTTTTGTGCCTGTCTGTCGCCAATAAACTTTTGGAATGTCATACCCACGAAGTATTGTGTCTATTAGCAATTGTTTTTGAGATAGAGACCAAACCGAGGGTCTTTGATAGTCAGGGTTTGTATCAATATTTTGCCGAATATTAGGGGCGGATACTGTAACTAATGGGTAAGGTTTTTTATTAATCTTCATTTTATAGAGTAAGTTCTGATAATTAATATCAATTTACACCATAAATTCTATAATTTTGAGTTTTTTGATTTGCTAATAAAAATTCCTACTATTCAGACGAAAGTTGATATATCTGCATAATCTTAAAGAACAAGAGAAGCGACTGAATGAGTTTGAAGAAACGATAGAGGGTGAATTAAGGAACAGGAGAATTAAGTGATCCCATTAAACAAGGTAATTACTGCAGCATTACTGATGGCAATTTTTCCATTACCTCATGACTATTACACCTTTTTAAGATTTGCCGTTCCACTTCTATCTTTATATCTGATATATGAGAATTGGGATCAATACTCTTCAATTATCAAGATTGGACTTGTTCTCGTTGCGTGGATCTTTAATCCAGTCGACCCCATATATCTCAATAAGGAACAATGGGTTTTTATTGACCTGATAATTGCAGGACTTATGTGGTTTATTAATGACATTGACAATAAACTATCAAACGCTAAATCTTTTGATAAGTTTTTATCAAATAAGTCAACCACTATATCTAATATATCAAATGCGTCATCAGACAATGTTGTTATAGATTTAACTGAAAAAATATATGAGGGTGCAATTGATTCAGCAAATGCAATCATTGTTACGAATGATGAAATTAGTAAAGAACATCAGATGACAATTACCATTCTATTATGTCAAGGACTCTTGCAATTGATTGATAGAAGTGCATTTACCAGCATTCCCAATAAAAGAAATAATTTTATTGATGAACTCATGATTTCCGTTGCCGCCAAAATTGTTACCTCCTATTCGGGCGAAAAAATTACGGATGAGCAAAAGAGAACTTTATTGACAACCATGATCCAAAAGAACAATGAGGTTATGCAGTTCTTGAGTCAATTCAAAAAACTTATGCATGAAGACAATGAACCTGCGGGAGGTACATTAATGTGGGAGTTTGGGTCTTTATTTGCTGAAAAGATAGGTCATCCAAAGGATATTCTATTTGTCACTATTGGCATGGAATCAATAATGAATATATTCAACTCTCTAAACTTAAAAGATGTATTCAAAAAGATTCGTTAGTCCATTAGGATTTTTTGTCCTCAATTATCAAAACTAACAAACTCTTTTGCCTTACTTCTTTCTTCACCAACCTATTCAGTTCATTCAAGTATCCATTGATGACCTGATCCTTTAAGTCTGAACTCACTCTCATCGTGAAGATAGAGTCTTTCTCTAGTCGTTCTAGTTCTCTCGGTGTCATACCGACTCCATTTCATTCAGAACAGTTGTAATTCCCTTTGAATCAACTTCATCTAGAAATTTGGTAATTGATAGTCTTCCTAAGATAGACATGGGTATCTTGGTTCGTTTGGATAAGGAATAAAACTTATCGTGTAACTGGTGGTCTAAACGTAATGGATATTGAACTTGTGGAGTAGATTCAATTTGTAGAGTTGTCATAGGTACTTTCTTATGGAGAATTGGACATTTAGTCTTAGTCAAACACTCATCTATCTCTCCCGACATTTGGATCGAGAAGTGAGTGGATACTAGGTTCTTATGGTTATTTATGCCAACTGATAGATAGTGGTCACATCACTTAATGGTGAACTCTGTGGAACTTATCAGGAAATGATAGGAAATCAGGGTATCGGTTCAACATCTTGGATGAATACAAGAGTGTCATAGATTCAGATTGACGTATATGACTAGTACATATCTTCTGGGTGTGTTCTAGATTGGTTTGGAATGGATTTTCTTCGGGTAAGGACTGGAAGAAATCTAAAGTCGATGGATGAACACATAGGATGGAATGATGATGTAATCGGTCTCCATGGAACGACTGGAGATGTTCATCAGTAAAGGTAAGGGTAATCGGTTGAATAGACTTCTTGGTCACGGTATGGATATTCTTGGTACCTAGAACTTTAGGTAATAGGTATTTCACATAAAAATTGGTAAAGAACAGGTCTATATCTTTTTGGGAATAGATTCGGTCTTGATATGGTTTATAGGTGGTCGTTAAATGAAATATAGAACGATTCTGGTCTAGGACTAGGTTATGGATGTATTCGGTCAAAGACAGTCTTATAAGGTCAGAATGGGACTTAGAGAAGTCTAGGTATGAGTTCCATCTAAGTCGTTCTGAATCGATAAGGAACTCTGTGGAAGTCTTTGTGGATAGTTCTAGTGATTCTTTCATCACGAATTGTCTTAAGAGTTCAGGATTCATAAAGTTTTAAGTAATAGTTCTCTAATTGAATCTCATTGAGTTCAATAGAATTGTTAGTCAAATTAGGTAACTATCAACGAATTAGGTGAAGTTCACGACTAATGTATAGATAGTTACATCTGTATTTATGATTTCTTGTGTTTCAACATGAAATCAGTATGGAAATTAGATTTCCTGTGGAAAATTTCCTAGATTTAGAGTTACCAAGAAATCAGTTTCGTGGTGGATAAAACTTTTTACAATCAAACAACATACTTACTTCATTAAACTAATACTTGCTCATATCGTTTTTCAATTTCATTTTTTAAAAGTTCATTTTTATTCATTTGGTTTTTCCCAATTCTGTATTTCCTGCTTTTGCTCTTCAGAATCTGTAAAAAGTTTATTGACATCAATTTTTTTCAACTTGTTAAAATCTTTATTCGGATACGCACGAATTAATCTAATCTCAAGATGTCTTGGCAAATCTGAGATATTTCCAATGACATGAAGTATTCTGTCGGCAGAATAAGTTGGATGACACTGTATGTAGTAGTAAATTGCTGATTCAACTATTTTTTCTAATGACATATCTTTGTCTTTGAACATCATGAAACCACTTAATAAATCTGTTCTTTTACAAACTTCATCGTATTGATTGCGATACATATATTTCCAATCTGCTCTATGAGCATTAATTAAAGAAGTGAAATATTGGATTCATAAATTGAGTCACTTCATCTCAATCCATACATATAACTATACAGATTTAGTTCTTTATATTCAATGACTTACAGAGTCTTTACTTCAGTTTCGGACATATGTCCTATAGTAGTGTTGTGTCCGTTTAAGAGAGTATGTTCATCGTGTTAACAAACAATAAAACACTTATAAACCGAAGAGAGTCATATCGTCTTTGGTTTGAGTTCTACAAGATTTCATTACTCTCAACTGATTCAAAGATTGTCAGACTCGTTGAGAAATCTAGACGTTCTTATTACAAGTGGGGTGATGTAAAGAATTCAACATTTGATTCTTGGTGGAAAACTCACGATAAAGACTTTGAAGAAGATTCTGTTCAAGTGTTATCTAAAGATTCAAGTATCAATTTTGACGACTTTGTAATTCTTCAAGTTCCAGTCAATCAATCTGTAAGTGATTTAATGAAAGAGATAAGACCTGTTTTTAAGTCTGAACATAAGAAACGTATTGGGTCTGGAAAGAATAAGAACAGGGGAACATCAACTTTTCAGATGACTGTTGGTTCTGAACCGAAATTAAAAACGATTGGGCATATTTTGACTGTGTATCGGGATGTTTATCTGAAACATCAAAATGTCAAAGGTCTGAAGTTATTGTCATTGATTCACGACTATTACAAATCTAGACCTAAAAACAAAAGAATTCCTAGTTCATTAAATTTTGACTCTACTATTGATAGTGAAAAACAAAGAGTGACTAGAAATCTGAGAAGGTGGATTGAGTGGGGTAAACAAATTCAAATTAACGTGTTGAATGGTGAGTTTCCAGGGGAGTATTCAAACTAGTCAATCAAGATAACTTTCGATCCCATTTTCCCTCATGTACTTACTTGAATAGTTATCCATCTTGTAAACCAAATACATCGTTGTGAACGTTAATACCAATAAAAAAAGAAATATGACTTGAACAAAAAATGGAAGTCTAAAAAAATCCCATGATTCATATTTTTTTGTTGTACTTATGAACCACATTACAGGACTCCAAATTCCAATTAATAAATAAAAAACACTTATCTTTTTAAGAATAGAGAAAATTTTGTTCATTCCGTCCATTTTGATATAAGTTCTTCCAACTAACTTAATGATGTTTTGACAGAGATATATTAACTCTGATTCCGAACTATTTTTGAACTTTTGTGGTGACTTTGGAAGTCTTTTTGGAGGCAGTCTTTTTGACGGAATTCTTCTTCGCAACTTCTTTATATGGAATATTGTGTAACTGTCGTCTTACTTGGTCGGTAGTAAGGTGGGATGCATAGAACTTATCAATCATATTCTGAGAGGTTCTAGCGTTACGGGACAGGACTAGCGTATCTACATTACCGATAATCAGTCTAAACATGATTGCAGTATGTCTGAGACCATATAGAGTTATCTTCTTGCCTGTCTTTTCTTCAATCTTTGAATCTTCGATGATTCGATTGAACAATCTCGAAATCACCTCCATTGCAGTTGTTCTGTTCTCACGAATCTGCGGGAAAAACACATAGTCATCAGATCCGACAGGTAACTTATCTAGTTTAAGTTGTTTGACAAGACTTTCGTAGATGCCTACACAGGCAGGCATTGCTTGCACTTCGTTCGCATTAGTCTTGGTAGCAGGATGGTTTAGGGTTAACCAAGTATCTTTACCGCTGCCCTTCTTCTTAATATGTTTGTGTTTCAGAACTCGTAAGTCGGAGGGTCTGATGAAAGAATTCACCATAAACTGGATCAGATACTTCATCTGTAAGGTAATGGTCTGGGTGCGGACTTTCACTTTGGCAGTAGCAAGTTTCTCGGCAGATTTGATGACTTTCTCGTATTCGTCTTTGGTCAAGTAGTCTCGTTTGACTGAGGTCTGTAATTTACCTGTAATTCTCGGGAATACAGGCAGATTGGTCATCAACTGATTGGCAATCGCAAACTTCATAATCTTACGCAGTACAACAATATGATGTTTTATCGTCGCAGGTTTAATCTTGGTCTTATGTAACTCTTCTACAAATTCATTAAGTTGAGCATTGGTAATAGTGGTAATGTCTTGTTCTTTGAAGAACGGCAAGATGTTCTGACGATAACGATTGATATCAGATTTGTATGTCTGTGTGTTACTTGCACGTTCAGTTGTACTAAAGAACGAATTGGCAACAACAGAGAACGCACTCTGTTTGTTACTCTTCTTAGAAGCGGATATATCTAATAGAGCATCTTTGTAGAACTTAATAGCAAATGTTTTGGCATCTTTACTATTTTCAGACTTGGTGGTTTTGATGCGATTCTTGCCATTAAAGAAAAAACGCACCCAGTAATACTTAGATGCGTTGGTCTTGTAGACGATGAGAGTGTTTGGATAACCTCTAACTCGTTCAATACTTTCAGGTATCGGAGTCAAACGATTCTTGACTGTGACTTTGTTCACATCAGGAACAACACGAAGACGGGTTTTCGCAGTCAAAATGGTCTCTTTTTAGAGAGTTTTTGGGGTTTTGACTATTATACTCAGTATTATACTTTTTCTTGCTATCGCCCTGTGAACCATATAGAATATAGGGTTTAGGTTTTAGAAAAATCGTTAAGTAGTACTTTTAATCCGTTGGTCGCGAGTTCGAATCTCGCCCGACCCACCAGTGTTCAAGAGGTACGTACCGGACACATGCTTTACGTCCGGTACCGACCACATGGTTTACACCTTTACCAATCACATCCCCAATACTTTGGGACCAAATGGGTTTTCTAGGGCTTGTACCCGCGAAGACTCCATATCAAAGTAAGCCATATCGTAATCCATAAAGCTCACTAACCACACGTCATCTTCGACTTGTCGTAAGCCCACGTCATGACCAGCGAACACCGTACTAAAGTGAATCTTCTTACCATCTAAACAGATGCGTCCGCAGTTGGTCACGGTCACTGTCTTATCGTGGAAGGGATAACTCACATCAGGTAGCC
>Ga0316220_1004420_pt1 | contig 10793 bp, 17 predicted proteins | sample TBH18005metaG_FD_203632 | JGI IMG/M metagenome (GOLD analysis project Ga0316220, IMG submission 203632) | Freshwater microbial communities from Trout Bog Lake, Wisconsin, USA - TBH18005 | ecosystem: Environmental > Aquatic > Freshwater > Lake > Hypolimnion/Profundal zone | place: USA: Wisconsin...
GCCAGGATATATGACCAATCCCGATAATATTGAATGGGATGAGCGTATGTATATCACTCGCGGATTACGTGACAAAGATGCTGAAATGAACGTGGTTTTGAACCTAACTGAACAGAAAATCGTTAAAAATTCATTCAATACTGCCGCAACTTTTGAAGAAATATTCACTCACTTCTATGAGGCTTACGGCGACTATATTGATGACAGCGTGAACACACTAAATGAAGCGTTACAACCTAAAGGATAGTGGTGCACGTGGGTGGTTTATTGGAGACTTTGATGGCGCTGTATTCCGTACCAAAGATTTTGAAATAACCTACCAAAAAAATCCTCGCAGTAAAACAGACAGCCACACTCATAAAATAGTACACGAAATAACATTGGTTATCAGTGGCAGACAATTATGCAATGGTGAGATATTTGGTCCAGGAGAAATCTGCGTATTAGAACCTGGTGACAACAGTCAAATCGAATATCTTGAAGAAACTGAGGTCGTTACAGTTAAAGTCCCTAGTATCCCGTCTGACAAGTACTTTCTTTAAAAGTCACCAGTCTTAATAAAAAATTAGCACTTTTGTATAAATAAATACAAAGGAGTAGCTATGAAAAAATCTAAGGCATTTATTGAATTAGAAAATAAAATTAACCCAAGTAAATTGCAAGAACTGTTAGCCAACAAATCTCTTTATTACGTATACAACCTATTGAAAGTTAGTGATCAACTGCTAATAAAATATATCAAATATTATAATTTAACATACAAAAAGGCATTTCGAACAATATATGATTTATCAGATGTTGAGAAAGAACAAATTATTACACTTTGGACAACTACTACAATTCCTAAACGAGATATTGCTAAGAAATATTCCATTGGGCCTAAAACTATTAATCGTTTATTTAAAGAAAATGGCTTATTACAGAGAAAACAATCTGCTATCGATCCTAAATGGATTGAATATCAGACACTAGTGTTAAGATTAACTCAAGTTATTATTAGATTTTACAATCTGCAGTCTAAGCCTGGGTATGAATGGGATCATAAATTCTCAATTTATGCAGGATATAAAAATAATATTCACCCCAATATTATTGCATCAAGGGAAAACCTTGGACTAATACTTGCATCTGAAAATAGAGCAAACGGGGAAGAATGCTCTATTTCACTCAGTGATCTTATGTTAAATTTCTCCGTATAATTTCAATACCTCCGCTACAACAGGGTGTCGTTGGATATCCCGACCAGTGAATTCAACTGAACTAATTCTTTGACTGCTGCCTGAATCTAATCTTGTAAGGAAATCTCGCAAGCCATTTTCAGCTATAAATTTTTTATCCATTTGTTGTAAATCACCAGTAACAACTATTTTAGAACCTTCGCCGAGCCGTGTTAGGAGCATCTTTATCTGTCCAGCGGTTGCATTTTGCATTTCGTCTGCAATAATCCAACTGTCGCGAAAATTTCGGCCTCTCATGAATGCTAGTGGAGCAATCTCTATGGTATTTTCATCTATCATTCTGGCGATGTCTTTGGTACTATAATACTCTTGCATTACATCAAAGAGTGGTCTAGTCCATGGTTCCATTTTTGCAGTTATATTGCCTGGTAGGAAGCCGTGCCGTTCATCGTCCACTCCTACCGCTGGACGTGTTAGAATAATTTTACTTACTGATCCTTCTTTAAACGCTTTAATACCAGCTAACATGGCCAACATGGTTTTTCCAGTGCCTGCGGGACCTGTGGCAAAAACGATATGTTTGGTTTCATCTGTGAGTAATTCGATATAGGTTTCTTGGTTAAGGCTTTTTGGTATTAGATGTACTGTCTTTCTCTGTTGAACGTATTGGTTAAAACTAAGTGTATTGTTTGTTTCTACTGCTGTTAGGTGTCTACTGCTAGTTCTACGTTTTGACATAATGCTCCCTGTTGATGAGTTTGTAGATTAAAGGCATCTACAAAGATATTTAAGGAGGGGAATTTTATTTTATTAAGTGTAGTTTAATTTTTCTTTTTGGTAACTAAATACTAAGCTGTCCTGGACCATTCTGCATAGATCCTATTATTATCCCAACAGCAGGTCAACAATTTAAATCCAAACAGTTCTGATAGTTTTATGTGTTCATCTACAGTCCACGGATAAAAATTTATATTCTTACACTCTTCGTTGCCATGATCAGCATGTCCTGGATTACATCGCCAATAGATACGTGCAGTGGGTTTTAGGCAATTAACCACGCAGGCGATTTGATTCATTATAGTTAATTTGTCACCAAAGTTGATACTGCCTAGGCAAAAAGCCACATCAAATCTTTGTTCTGTTTGAAAATTTTCTATAGTTGTCTGATAATCAGCTTGACTAAACGCAGGATCAACACCTATCAGATTAGAAATGCGTTCACGGAATTCATTATGCCCGCATCCAACATCAATGACTGTTTCACCTGGACGTACTTTATCTACCAACGTCCATCCAGAATACTTGTATTGATTTAAATTTGATTGCCATGTTTCGGCAAAATATTCGTTGAGTTCAGTTTGTTTCATAAGTAATAATATACGCAGATAATACTATTTATGAACTTACCCAATCACATATTTTTTACTGGTGCTCCAGGTTCACGCTGGAGTGGTATAGCACAGACTATTGAAACTATTCCAGGTTTTAACACCAGCGATCGCCGTCCTGATAGAGAATATGTACACAATACCTACAGTGGGCACAAGGGTGCTTACTTTGGGCATGGCATGGAATGTATACTGATCACCAATGGCAATTATATAGATCGCCAATGGTCAGAGCCTGGCGGTACTAAATTGATTAAAAGCCATGAGTGGGCTTTTTGTCTACCACAAATCAAGAAGAAAAAACAGTGGCGAGATTCGTGGGTCATGATGGTCTACCGCCCTGATATGGCCTGCTACAGTTGGTGGCACGAAGCGGGTGGATTTAATATCAAGTATCCCAACTATAGTGCTTATAAAGACAGCAATACCATGTTGACAGAAATCGTCAAGCAAAATGCCGCAATTTTAGAATACGGAAAGATAAATAACTGTAAGTGGGAGTATTTCACATCCGGGTGGATTAAGGAAAACTTCAACGCAGATATTAGTGTAACTAACGTCTGGCCAGATATATTAGTTACATTGATAAAATAACGTTATTAAAGGAAAATAAAATGGACTCAAAACAATTTGTTGCTAAACTAGCACAAGACAACGAAGCACTATTTCAAGCCAGTGAGTTGAACGTTGAAGCTTATTTTGCCAGCAACCCAACACAAGATCAACTAGTTGAACACTTCACAGGCCGTATGGTTAATGAACGTATGAACATGGTTGAGATTGCTAATAAAGTTGCTAGTGCTCCAGCTTCAACTTCAACAGAAGAACTAGCACTATTAACAAAACAAGCACTAGACGAAGCTAATCACTTCCGTATGGTTAAAGAAGTTATCGAACACATCACAGGCAAAACACTAGATGTAGAATCAGCTATCGCTGACGAAGCAGCTAAACCTACAGCTAAAGGTGCGGCATTATTAGCAAAATATGAAGCAGAAAGCGATCCAATAGCACTAGCTGCATATCAATTTATTGCTGAAGGTCGTGCAGAACGTGTATGGAACAAAATGGCTGAATGTATTCAAGACGAATTCATCTCAACAACCTACGCTAAAATTGCTAAAGACGAAGGTTTCCACAGCAACATCGGTCGTCGCGCTTTAGAATTATTAGCTACAGATGCTGAAACACAAGCACGTGTTGAACAAATCGCTAGAACAATGCGTATGGACTTGTTTACGATTTCATGCATGAACACAACTGCTACACCAGAAGCTGTAAAATTAATGGATGCTGCTATCTAAGCATAATTAGTTGTATAAGTTTCAAGAAAAAGGGACTTTAAGTCCCTTTTTTATTGTCTGGAGTTTCGATGCGAGATTATACAAAGATAGTCAAATGGTTTTCAGCTACGATGATCCTATGTGCCATGCCATTACATATTCTAGGCATCACTCCGTGGAACAGCATACTACAGATCATTGGTGCTTGTGGTTGGGTCTATGTAGGCTACAAGTGGAATGAAAAAAGTTTAATCACTAACTTCCTTCCGCAAATCTTTATGATCATTGCTGGATTAATTTACTTTGCATGTTTTAAATGAAAATAGCCACATTATTTACTCCCGGAGCATACGGAACTTTTATTAGTTGGTGTATATACTCATTTTCTGAATTAAATCTCAGCGATCAAATTTTTTCACCTATAGATGTAGGTGGAAGTGCTCACAAATTTAGATATGCAGAAGGTAAACATATAGTATCGCCGACACATAAACCATTAGATTCAACATATAAAAATTACATACTAGTCAAATGTGATAAAGATAAAATAATAAATTATATAGATAATCAATTACAAAAGCAGTCTCTAAATGATGTAACTAGCTTTATAGAATCTTTTTTCCCTGACTATAATAATAAGTTGTCTAACTCATGGAATGGCATAAGTAATTGGGAATTAAGAGAATTATTAAGTTTTTTCCTAGAGGATATGATAACAAGTACAAAAAATCAAATTGATTCATTTCACACAGAAGTTAATGTTAATAAATGTTATACTCTCTACCCTGAACAATTTATATTAGATGCTGCTGTCGAATTAGAAAAAATATTAATATTCTTCAATCTGAAAAAACATAGTAGATTTGATTTATTAGAATCTCATGTGTTGGGATATTTAAATAGACAACAAAATTTTCACAAATCAGATCAACTTGATAAATTTATAGAATTTACTATTAATAATTTAGACTATCAATTAAATAACTTAACCTTGTTTGATGAGTCTTATATCCAAGGAAAATTAAGAAATCAAGGATATGAAATAAAATGTTATAATTTAAATCAATTTCCAACATCATCAACTGAATTATTTAAATTATTAGTATGAAAATAGCCATTACACAACGACAAACTGTAATCAATGGTATAACCTATGATTGTCTAGAGCAAGGTTGGTATCGCTTGTTCCGAAAACATGAACTCATAATCGTGCCTAATCTGATCCACTTAGATCTAGACATTGACATGTTAGTTCTGAGTGGCGGTGATACTACAGAGGCTCGTTTTCAAACAGAACTTATGTGTTATAATCATGCCGACGATCACAATATTCCGGTGCTGGGAGTCTGTCACGGAGCATTTTTAATTAACTACCTACATGGTGGACTTAATAAAGAAATTAATGGCCATAGAAATGTAATGCACAGCATCGAGATGGAAGGTCAGTCACAAATGATTAATAGTTATCATAATATAGGTATCTACAGTTTAGGTGACGATTTAGAAAGTATTGCTACGCATGAAGACGGCATCGAAGGATTTAAACACGCAACTAAACCCATATGGGGATTAGTATGGCATCCGGAACGTATGGATGATCCTGTATTACCTAGTGATCTCAAGGAGTTACTCAATGGCTAAAATGTTGATACTTACTGGACCACAAGGTGCTGGTAATCACTTATGGAGCAAGATATTCAGCTTACACCCAGAAGTCTATGGTTGGAAAACTCTATTAGACAACTACTGGGAGGCACACAGATTCGCAGAACCATTTGCAGCCCATTGGCGAGATCCTGCTTTGTTAGATGATTTCAATTGGGCACAAAGTGAATACTATTTTACCAGTATCAGTTTACCTCTAGGTATCATTGGTCATGATATTAATCCTATATGGATGCCAGATATCGCTAAATTTACTGAACGTGTAGAAAGACTAGGTGTAGAAACACAGACTGTAATATGTGGACGTGATCAAACTATCTTATATAATCAACAAACACGTATACGCACACAATCAACACTACCGATGTTTATAGAACAACTGCCTAAGATATCTAATCCAACATTTCTAAGTTATGAATTACTGTATCTTTACAAACAAGATTATCTAAAGAGTCTACAATTAAATATTCCCATTGCTTGGAATGATCTTAAGATCAATGATATACTTGTAGATGATGCCAATATTAAATATATACACAATGTAGAATATAATGAATTAGACAATGGAAATAAGTTAGGTATAACGTTTAAAGAGAAACCCTAGGGCATGTCAACCAATATAGCTTACTTAACAGGCGAAGTGTCCTGTGGACTAACATTTTTGGATTGGAGTTTATATTATTTTTCGGGGGCAGAGAAATTCTTTAACCCATTATCATCAACTTGGGAAACAGTTATTGACAATCCCTTAGACAAATTTAATGCCCACAAACATAATAAAATACATCCAGCATCACTCAAAGAACTGAAATATTGTATAGATGAAATTGAATTTCTTCCCAAAGACTATCTCCATAGTGTCTATGTATTTCCAGGAATAACTGAATTTGGATTTAACATCAATGAATTTATTAGGGATGATATATATGATGAAAAAAACTTTTGGGATCAACAAGGTCCTAAGTTAATAAATGAAACTATCTCAGGTATCAGTGATTTCCTAATGCAACGTAATTCTAAACTATTAGTGCTTAGAACTAATAAAGAGGATATCTTGTATGATGTCTTTAATAGCGGAAGACCTTTCAACTCAACAGCAGACAATGAACTAATGAAACATTATAACAAGTTTTTCAGTAAAAATTCTAAAAAATGGGGAGATCAAGTTAAAATATGGGACCACCGAGAAAACCTAGCACTGTCATTGAGACCTTTTAATCATATCCGTTACCAAATTAATATTAGCTCAACAAATCATTATGAAATTACCGTAGGTAATATGTTAGATAGTTTAGACAAAGAAATATACAATATACTAGACTTTTTTAACATAATTCCAATTGGTGATTATACCTTTTGGAAATCTTTGTATCAGCTGTGGCAACAAAAACATGACCTTAGATTTTATCGATCATGGCCAAAAATAATCGACAACATCAAACAAGGAGTAGATTTTGATTTAACAGACTATCATATGGATTTTTTAAAAGATGTGTTCATACAACATATTTTAATTTACCAACATAACTTAAACATCAAAGGATACGGGTTAGAAGAATTACCAAAAAATACAAAGCTAATCCATGCTCTAATAGAACCAAATATACATCAAATTGATCGGATATATACCTAAACATGAAGAAATTATTAATCATCACAGGACCCCAAGGGTCAGGAAATCACCTGTTTAGTCGTGTGTTCAGCACACATCCTAAGGTAGGTGGGTGGAAACAGTTACTAGATGAATATTGGGTTCCCAGTGATCTAGAACCTTTCGCTGAATATTGGGTATACCCTGAGCGTATGACTGCTGAAGCATTTGCGGGCTATGATTATTGGTTAGCTAATGTCAGTGTGCCTTTTGTCTATGATGGTGTGCGCCAAACTCCTAAGATCTTAGAAATGGCTAATCGTGCTAAAGAATTTGGCATTGATGTTACTATTGCCGTTATTGTTCGTGATCAAAATATACAAGCAGAACAACAGTTAAGAGTGCGTAAAGAAGTAACACTGCCTATAGCACAAGAATACTACTACGATCATATCCTAACCAGCGATTTTCCTGTACATTTCTTAGATAATGAAGCATTTTTCCTACATAAACAGCACTATTTAAAGTGGGCTAGTAAGTTATTAGATTTCCCCATTGATTATGACAATCCCAACATACTTAAATTCATCACAGAAGACCCTAACCGTAAGTATGTTCAACATGTCAATGAGTATTGGTTAGACGAACAGGTATGGCAGGGTATACAGCCCAAGAGTGCCCGTGGATTAGATAAATAATACAAAAGAGTACTAAAACCTATGAGCAAAGCAATTAAAGACGTTATAGAAAATACCAAAGAAATCTTCATGACAGACAGCAGTCTTGACACACTCTGCGACTTTGAGCGTGTGCTAGATGAACTTGATACTTATGTATTTGCACACTGGAAAGAAGGTGAACTAGTAGAAGGTCCTATCTATGAAAAGTACTTTGTAACCTGTACTTTTATGTGGCCTTATAAACTCATGCCAGACCCAAGAGGTGGTGAACGTTTATTAGACTATGACTGTGAGATCTACTACAGCAAGGACATGTTAGAATACCCTATCAAAGTAGAAAAACCAGAGGATTTCGTTCCTGGAACTAAAATGCCTAAGATGAAGAAAACTCCTGTATGGTTAGTTAAGATCGTCATGCCTAAGAAACTTATGCAAGAAATCCAACAAGGTAGCTTGGAATTAGAAGGTGAAACACTGGACTTAGAAGACGTTAACCAAGCCTACGAGGAAGGTGACGACCAAGCACAATTTAATCAAGATGAACAAGAACAAAATGCACAAGCACAATTCTAAACTATTAAGAGAAAATCTTGAAGCTGGTGATTTAAAACGCCTGGTCCATAACGAACTGCACATCGACGAATATAAAAGCAAAATGGGCACAGATGCAGACGTTTGTGTAGTTAGTTTTAAAGTTGCCGGTAAAGAACCTTCAGCAGACTTGGTCAGCTTTGTAGAAAAAGGCTATGAATATGTCTTAGATGCTGATGTCAGTTCAGGTGAAAAAGAAGGTGGTGATTACCTAGTATTCATTGAAATAGAACGTAGCCCAGAACTTCCAGAACAACTAGTACAGATGATGGAAGACTTGATGAACCTAACAGAACAAAAAATTGAAGATTGGCGTGTTAGATATCAGAAATCAAACAAGGAACATGCTATGACCGTAGACACTATAAAAGATATCGTACCACCAACACCAGAAGCTTATGAAAAGAAATACGGTGACATCCATGCAGAACTTGACAGCATGAAAGCCATCGCAGGTGTACCAGTGACTACTACTGCACCTAAGAATGAATACACGGAGAGTTTGAGAATCGCAGCAGGACTTAAATAGTAATATAATTGAAAGGAATCAATGATGGAAATCACAGCAGACTTAATCAAACAACTTTATCCGCAATACAAACACCCAGATGATTTAGCAGAATGTCTAAATGAAAGTTTTGACAAATATGAAATCAACACAGTGAATCGTGCAGCAGGATTCCTAGCACAGTGTGGTCACGAAAGCAACGGCTTTACTGTACTAAAAGAAAACCTAAACTATTCAGCAGAAGGACTTAACAAGATATTCCACAAGTACTTCCCAACTGTAGAATCAGCTCAGGCCTATGCTCGCCAACCTGAAAAGATTGCTAACAAGGTTTATGCTAACCGCATGGGCAATGGTGATGAAGCGTCAGGTGATGGTTACAAATTCCGTGGACGTGGTGCTATCCAATTGACAGGTCACGACAACTACAGTAAATTTGCAGCCGCAGTAGGTATGGATATCGATGACGCAGTAGAAGATTTAGAAACACTAGATGGTGCTATCGAATCAGCTTGCTGGTTCTGGGAAACCAACGGTTTAAATGCTATCTGTGATCGAGATGATATTGTCGCGATGACTAAACGTATCAATGGTGGTACTATTGGTCTTGATGATCGCAAAGCGCACTACGAAAAAGCCAAGGCACTGTTATCATAATGTGGCTACTACACTTTATACCTGATGCACTAATAGTTTATGTGATCAACATGACAGTGTTGTCGGGTATCGCTATCACCATCGCTGGCACATTCTTAGGATTTATTCCATTTGTCAACAAGTATAAAGCGATATTACATTTGATCGGTGTAGCACTATTGGTATTGGGCGTTTATTGTAAAGGTGTATTCAGCACAGATGCAGCCATGCGTGAAGAAGTTAGAGAACTACAGGCTAAAATAGATGTCGCTGAAAAGAAAGCACAAGAAGCCAATACACAAGTACAGACTAAGATAGTTACTAAAATCGTTAAAATACAAGATAAATCTAATACAGCCAAAGAAACATTGCGTAGGAAAAAAGACACTATCAACGCAGAATGCAACTTATCTGATGATGCTATCAATGCTTACAATTTCAGTATTACCAAAACCCCAACAGCGGAGACTAAATGATGCGTCAACTATTATTAATCTCTGTATTGCTATTAACAGGTTGTGCTACAGCCATACCAGTCAAGATGAGTTTCCCACAACTACCAGAAGCGTTAGCTAAACCTTGTGATCGTTTGTTGCCATTAGATCCTAGTAAAAAACAACTTACAGATTTGTTAGAAAATACAGTTGACAACTATGCTAAAGCCAAAGAATGTTATGCTAAGAATCAAGCATGGCAAGAGTGGTATGCTACACAAAAACAAATTTATGAGGAAGTCAAATGAGAAAATTATCTATACTAGTAGCGATACTAGCACTTCAAGGTTGTACAGCCGTAGGTTTCGTCTATGATTCTGTTAGGATGGCTAGATTTGACAACAATGAATATGCTCAGATCAACAGCATCCGCACAGTGGCTAATCTAGGTGCGGCAAAATGTGGTACAGCAGAAGTGGTACCTGTAGTAGAAAATCTATACTACAAATCAGTGGAATTAAAGAACTATTCAGCGGCTATTCCACGCAACGATGAAACCATCAAGATGACTGGTGAACTAGCTGAAATAACCAAAGGGTTAAATGAGAGGTATCATGGCAAGGAAGCAGTAAGCACCAGTTACTGTACTCTTAAATTTGGTACTATCGAAAAGAACGCAGTCGCAATACAAAACGCTATAGGAGCTAAACCACGATGAGCTTAGAACAACAATTAAAAGATTTAAACGATCATCCATCTGATGGCATCGCCAATTGGGCCGCAGATGCTTATGAACTACAAGCTGACTACAAAGCAGGTAAGATTTCAAAAGATGAATA
>Ga0316220_1004422_pt1 | contig 10788 bp, 6 predicted proteins | sample TBH18005metaG_FD_203632 | JGI IMG/M metagenome (GOLD analysis project Ga0316220, IMG submission 203632) | Freshwater microbial communities from Trout Bog Lake, Wisconsin, USA - TBH18005 | ecosystem: Environmental > Aquatic > Freshwater > Lake > Hypolimnion/Profundal zone | place: USA: Wisconsin...
CTGCCCGCCGGTCGAGGCGCAAGAGATCTGGGCCGCGGGGGTCACCTATTCCCGAAGCAAAGCGGCGCGGATGGAGGAATCTGATTTCAGCGCCACGGCTTATGACCGCGTTTATGCGGCGGAACGCCCCGAGCTTTTTTTCAAGGCGTTGGCGGAAAAAGTGGTGGGGCCGGGCGAAGCCGTGGGCATTCGCCGCGATGCCCGTTGGAGCGTCCCGGAGCCGGAACTGGCCCTGGTGTTGAACTCGCGCGGGGAATTGGCGGGCTATACTGTCGGCAATGACATGAGCTCTCGCGATATCGAGGGCGAGAACCTCCTCTACCTGCCGCAAGCCAAGATCTACGAGGGATCCTGCGCCCTCGGGCCCTGGATCACGCTCGGCCCGGATGAACCGACGGCGCGCACGTGGGACATCAAGCTGGAAGTCCATCGCCACGGCGGTCCAGTCTTCACCGGCGAGACCTCCGTGAGCCGCCTGCGGCGCAGTTTTTCCGATCTGGCTGATTTTCTATTCCGCAGCCAACACTTTCCGCACGGGGCCATCCTGCTCACCGGAACCGGGATCATTCCGCCCGACGATTTCACACTAACCGCCGGTGACGAGGTCGAAATCCGCATCGGCGGCATCGGCACGCTCCGCAACCATGTAGTAGGGGTTTGATTTTCATTTATGACTTTACACGGCTCCAGTTTCATCGGCGGTCAACTCAGCCCCGGCGCAGGCGAGACCTTCCACGCCATCAGCCCGCTCGACCAGACCACCTTGGCCCCGGCGTTTCAGCTCGCGGGACCGGTGGAAGTGGATGCGGCTCTCACGCTGGCCGAATCGGCCTTCGCGGTTTACCGAGAGACCACTGGCTGGCAACGGGCCGCCCTGCTCGAGCGGATAGCCGAGGAGATCCTGGGCCTGGGTGACAGCCTCATCGCCCGAGCGCACCTGGAGACCGGGCTCCCCACGGCCCGTTTGCTCGGCGAACGCGCGCGCACGGCCGCCCAGCTCAGGCTGTTCGCCGAGGTCGCGCGCGAGGGTTCCTGGGTGGATGCGCGCATCGACACCGCGATTCCGGATCGCCAACCCCTGCCCAAGCCCGACTTGCGCCGGATGCTCATCCCGCTCGGTCCGGTGATCGTCTTCGGTTCGAGCAATTTCCCGCTGGCCTTTTCTGTCGCCGGAGGTGATACCGCATCGGCCCTCGCCACGGGGAATACCGTCGTCGTCAAGGCCCACAGCGGTCATCCGGGCACTTCGGAACTGGTCGCCACCGCCGTGCGTCGGGCCGTCGCCGCCTGCGAACTCCCCGCCGGCATCTTCTCGATGCTCCACGGCCAGGGCAAAGTCGTGGGCGCCGCCCTCGTGCGGCATCCCGCCGCCCGCGCCGTTGGGTTCACCGGCTCAAAAGCCGCCGGCCGAGCTTTGTTCGACCTCGCGTCCGCCCGGCCCGATCCCATCCCGGTTTTTGCCGAGATGAGCAGCCTGAACCCGGTATTCCTGCTGCCCGACGCCTTACGCCAACGCGCCGGTGAGATTGCCGACGGTCTGCGCGCCTCGATCACGGTCGGCGTTGGGCAATTCTGCACCAAACCGGGCCTGGTCTTCGGCATCGAAGGCCCCGAATGGGAGACCTTCCAAGAACTGCTGGCCAACGGCCTGCGACCCACCCCGCCCACCACCATGCTGCATGCCGGCATCTGTCGTGCCTACCACGACGGCCTGGTTCGCCAGTCTCATTTGCCGGGCATGCAGTTACTCGCTCGATCACTGGAAGCCCCGGACGCCGAGCGGACGCAAGGGGAAGCCGTCGTCCTGCGCACCGACCTGGCGACCTTCCGCCAGCATCCCGCATTGGCCGAGGAAGTATTCGGCCCTTTCGCGGTGCTGGTTTCCGCAGGATCGCTCGCCGAATTGGAGGAGACCGCCCGCCGGTTTGAAGGCCAACTGACCGCCACGGTACATGGCACCACCGAGGATTTCGCGCAAGCCCGGCCACTGCTCCGCATCCTGGAGCGCAAGGCGGGACGACTCCTCATCAACGGCTTTCCTACCGGGGTTGAAGTGTGCCCCGCGATGAACCACGGCGGACCCTACCCCGCCACCACCGATGTGCGCTTCACGTCCGTCGGCACCGCGGCGCTTTACCGGTTCGTTCGTCCGGTTTGTTACCAGAACTTTCCGCCATCACTGCTCCCCGACGCCCTGAAAGACGAGAACCCCCTCGGGATACAACGCTTGGTAAACGGGAAAAGCCGGGTGGCCTGACCGAGGTCGAGAACCGAGCAGCCCCACCGTAATCGGGGAGGAGGTGAGGGTTAGAACCTCACCGTCCTCCCACACCACCGGACGTACGGTTCCGTATCACGGCGGTTCACGAAGACCGCAGCTCGCGCAGCGTCCTGAACCAATTGACCAGTTCCAGTAACGGGATGTAGCCCATTTTCCGGAAATAGGCGGTCGGAAGAGCCGTGTTCATGTGGCTTGCGCCCACATTCCACCACGGGCCACGGCCATTGAAGCGTTCCACGGCCTGGGGAGCCACTCGCACCCGGCATCCCCGTTGCGCCGTCATGGAAAAGCCCAGAAACTTGCGCTTCCAGGGCCGGTCCACCGCGCTTTTTTTCGGGTTCACCGTCAGTTTAAGCTTTTCCCGCAGAAACCGGCTCAGCGATGTCATCACCCGTTCCCCGGCGCGTCGGCTGCTCACATAAATGTTGCAGTCGTCCGCATACCGGCAGAACCGGTGCCCTCGCCTTTCCAGTTCTTTGTCCAGGTCGTCCAGCAGGATATTGGAGAGTAGCGGCGAGAGCTGTCCGCCTTGCGGCGTGCCCTCCGTCCGCGGTTCCACCAATCCCTGCTGCATTATCCCACTCTCCAGATAGCATCGGATGAGTTTCAGCATGCGCCGATCCTTCACCCGTCGCGCCACCCGAGCCAGTAACACGTCGTGGTTTACCCGGTCAAAGAACTTCTCCAAATCCACATCTACCACCCAGCGCTTGCCGGAGCGAATGTGTTCCTGGGCCGCCTTGACCGCCTGCGCCGCGCTCCGTCCGGGCCGAAACCCGTAACTGTGCGCGGAGAACCCCTCTTCCCATAAGGGGCTAAGTACTTGATGCATCGCCTGCTGGATTAAACGGTCAAGAACCGTCGGGATGCCCAGCATGCGCGTACCTCCTCCGGGTTTGGGTATGTCCACTCGCCTGACGGGTCGCGGCACATAGGTCCCGTTGAGGATTTGCTCTCTGATTCCTGCCCACTGCCCGCGCAGGTAATTCCGCAGTTGTCCCACCTCCATGCCGTCCATTCCGGCGGCACCTCGGTTGGCTTCCACGGCCTGCAGGGCTTTGAACAGGTTGCCTCGCTCGAGCATTCTTTCGATGATGTCTCTTGGTTGGGGTTCGGTTGCTGCCCCCGTTCCCGGAGAGTTTGCGCCGCTCTCCCGCGTCGCTTCGGGTTTCCGGCCCTGGCCTCGCGGGTCAGCTTTAGATTTCTCAATCTTCTTTTCTGGCTCTCCGTCTCTCATCGGGAACAAGGCTTCCGTTCCTGGTCTTCATGTTCGGCCCTTCGGTCGCGTGCCGACCTACTATGGCCTCGGCTGACTTCTCCAACGGCATCGTCCCAGCCTTGCGACCGGGCTAGCTTTATCGCACCGCCGGAGATCTCCCCGGATATTGCGCACCGACTTCCACGCTTATGCCCGCCCCATTTACTTCCGCAGCTTCCGTGCAAGAACTGGACTTTGAATCTTGTTGCCTTCTCATCCGCTGCGGCTGCCTCGTATGTGGTTTCTGTTCGTCAGGCCAGCGTTTTGCTTACAGCTTCCTTCGGATTCCGCCTCGCGGCGGACACCCTTGCTGTTCGGCTGGCACTTCCCCTTGCCGGGTATGCATTGGACTCTAACCAACTGGTCAGTGCGCCCTGCCGGGCGCACAACAAGAAAAGCCCGGGAAGACCCGGGCCTTGGCAAAGACACAAAGAGGGCGCCCGGAGGCGCCCTTGAGAACTGAATTGCTTGAGCGTTGCCTTAGCTCAGCTTACGGCGAATCGCCCCCAGGCCCATCAGACCCATCCCCAGCAGCATCACGGTCACGCCGCTGTCGGGAACACCAAAGGCGACATTATCGAGCTCAAACGCGTACTCCGAGCTACTGAGCGTCACGGTGGTGAACGAGTCCGCAGACCAAATATTGACGTAGGCCGTCCCATTTAGCCCTTGATCGCCGTTGCTAGGGTGTATCACCTGAGCTCCGGTGATAGTATCGAGCGCTATGTTCAGTGTGTTGTAGGCGTCAATTGACCCCCAGAGCAGCCCGAAGTAATGCTGGGGCGTGGTGAAAGTGAAGGTGATGCTGGCACCGGGATAGGGGCCGGTGCTGCCGGTAGTAAGATACCGAGTTCCATCCGGCCCCTCGGGAGTAGATCCCTCGAAGTACTTATTGTTGTCACCAGAAAGGTACGGCGCCGCATACGCACCAGAAACCGATCCAGAAACAAGTTGAGCGTCGGGAGTAAGAGTCACAGTCACCCCAGCGGCGGGACTAAAGACTCCGTTGGCGCCGGCGACCGAACTATCGAAATTGATATAGTTCTGGCCACCCCAGGCACTACCACCGACGACGCTCGTAAACGAGGCAGCGCTCGCTAGTTGGCACACAGTCAATCCCGCCACACCCGCAATTGCAAATGTTTTCATTTTTTGATCTGTTACTTTCGTTTTACGCTTGTCCGTTCTGCGCCGCCCCTAAGCAGCGCCCGTAAACGGGCTTTACGCTCACTGGAAGCAGCTCCTGTACCAATTCATAAAGATCCAACCTGGAAGTGCGACACTCAATAGCAATCCATTACCGTACAGTCACTTAGGTAATTAATAATTCTGACTCGTGGAAGGATTAAGGGGTATCTCCATGGCCTGGAGTGTAAGGAGGGCCGACGTTAGGGGCGCAGACAGTCAAAATGTGCGATATAACGATCTGATTGACAATATATTACGGCTAAGTGTAAGGAATTCTGACGCTGGAAGGCCTTTTTCACTTGGGGAAACCCCAGCAGATGCATGAGAGACCTAACGGGGGTCATTGGACATTTTAGGGCCAGTTGGCCGGTGGACTGGACTACACGGTGTGAGCGAGGCCCTGGCGCGCTTCGCGCACCGGCTGGCTCGGAATGTTGCCTCGTCGGGCCAACTGGCTTCCATCGAAAACCAATTGTCCACCATGACAAGATGCCCCCAATGGCTTCCCCCTGCACGTTCCAGTTGCGTCTTGCCAACACCACCACTTTCTCATACTCATGCCGCATGCAATCGCACGAACTCCTGCGCGAAGTGTTTCAGAAATGCAGCCCCAAGCAGGTGGCCGCGGAGCTCGGTTTGTCGCTCTCCATGATCTACAAGTGGTCGGAGCCCCCCGACCCGGCCACGGGCAGTGGCAGCGCCAACCCGCTGGACCGCATCGATGCCCTACTCCACTGCACCAAAGACCCACGAATGATCCAGTGGATTTGCGAGCGCGGCGGCGGTTTCTTCATCCTCAATCCCGAAACCAATAAGCCTCACCCCTCGTTCCTCATTCCGGCCACGAATGAAATTGTCCAGGAGTTCGCCGACCTCCTGGCGGTGATCGCCACCGCCGCGGCGGACAATCAGATCACTGACCGGGAATCCGAGCAGATCCGCCGTCGCTGGGAAGCGCTGAAGATCGTTACTGAGAGCTTCGTCGCCTGCTGCGAGAACGGGAACTTCCGGCCTATGAAAGGCAAGAGCCAGACGGCAAACTCGGCGACCGCGAAAGAGACGCCATCGAGATCTTCCGCGGCGCCCCCGGCCTGACCCGCAAAACTCGACGGAGCATTGGCGGTGCCGCCGGATCGTGGGAGTATAAGCGGGCGGGATCCCTTGCTCGGCCCCCCAAAAATCACCGACTCCGCCGGACGCGCAGCAGCAGCGACGGGATGGCCAGGCCCGTGCCCATGGCGCCGATGGTGAACATAACGCGCAAGGCGCCCCCGACCGACTGGAGGAGGGTTTGATCCGGAGCTTGGGGTGAGGAGGCCGTGAGCGCGAACAGGCCCAAGATGGCCTTGGCGGCGAACCCACCGGGCACCATCGGGATGCAACCCGCCACGTCCAGGGTATTGCGCGAGACCCCGATGCGTTCCTGGAGGATCTGGACCGCGCTGCCCACCGCCAGAGCGGCACTGAATGACGCGGCTTCGAGACTCCAACCCAGTTGCAGTCCGGTGGTGCGGACGGCCAGGGCCAGCGCCCCGCTGGCCCCGCACCAAAGCAGCGCGCGGGGACCTATATTGAACAGCACCCCGAACCCGATCGCGGCCACGCCGCCGCAGGCCGTGTGGTGGAGAAGTTGGGCCGTGTCGATCACGGGCGTCCCTCCCCGAGGAGCAGTTGGCCCAGCCAAACCCCGACGGTCAGGAACACCAGCGTCACCGCCACCCAAACCGCGCGCGCGCTACCCAGGGTCGGGCGTCCCTCCAGAATGTCGTTCTGGGCATTGAGCGACGGCACCCCAGGCACCAGCAGCAGTACCGCCGCCGTCATTGCCGTATCCACGGTTCGGCTCCCCAGCCAGCGCGCCCAGAGCCCGCTCAGCGCGGCCGCCACGAAGGCCACCAGGGTCGCCGCGATAAAGACATTGACCTGGCGCCGCGCCAGCCCTCGCCGAAAGGCCTGTCCGATGCTCGCCGAGACAAACACGGGACCGACCGCCATCCAATCGACCCCCAGGAGCCTCCCGAACGCGGCGCAGGCCAGGCCCACCGAGACATCGATGAGCCAGCCAGGGTAGCGTGGGGTCTGGCGCACCAAACGGGTTAATTCCTCACGGGCGGCGCAGGCCGATGCCGCGCTGGAGGCGACGCGCGCCGCCAGCAGACGGACCTCGTGGTCGAGCCGCTGGTTCACCCCGATCGGTCCGACCTTGCGCATCCGGGTGATGCCCTCCCCCCCGATGCCGATGGTAATCTCCAGCGAAGCATAACCCACCCGCAGGTCCACCCGCTCCGCTCCCAGCCGGCTGGCCGTCCCGCACACGATTTCATCCACGATGCGCGCGCTCGCCCCCGATTCCATCAGAATCCGGCCAAACTCCATCGAGAGCATCGCGATTTCTTCCAGCGATGTCGGTTCCTCTTCCCCAGTGTCCTTTAACATGGGTCCAACCATACCCCGGCTTCGAACCCGTCGCAAATCGACTCAATACCGGTGACAACCAGGCGAAGCGTTCGAACCGGCTTGGTTTTATAGCCAACCGATAGCGTTAGCGGTTATTTTGCAGCACAGAAGGGTTAGCGCCAACCACGCCCCCCGGTGGCGACAACATATCTACATATCACGATACGTTGATTTTTAACTTGCCGCGCCCCACTTCCCCTATTACTCTGACACCATCGCTTTCGCGTCGCGGCGGATGAACCGTCGGTGAACGAAACCGAGAGCGACTGGTTTTTCGACGTGAATGCTGATTTGCAAATAACCCAGGAGCTGGAAAAACTCCTGCGTGAGCGGATTCTGCTGCTGGACGGCGCGATGGGGACGATGGTGCAGCCGTGCAACCTGGACGAGGCGGCTTACCGCGGGGACCGATTTCGCGATTCGCCCCAGGACTTGAAGGGGAACCACGATGTGCTCAATCTCACCCAACCGGAGGTGATCCGGAAGGTGCATCGGCTCTACCTGGAGGCGGGGGCGGACATTATCGAAACCAACACGTTCAACTCGACGGCTATTTCGCTGGCGGATTACAAGCTGGAGCGGATGGCGCGCGAACTGAACCTGGCGGGAGCGAGAAACGCGCGGGCAGAGGTGGACGACTTCATGGCGCGGGACGGCGGACGGCGTTGTTTCGTGGCCGGAGTTCTTGGACCGACCGGGAAAGCGGCGTCCATTTCGCCCGACGTGGCGAACCCGGGCTTTCGGTCGGTTTCTTGGGATCAACTCGCGGCCGCCTACCTGGAACAGGTGCTGGGTTTGATTGAGGGTGGGGTTGACCTGCTGTTGGTGGAGACCGTGTTCGATTCACTGAACTCGAAGGCGGCCCTGATGGCCATCGAGCAGGGTTATCAGCGCACGGGACGACGTCTGCCGGTCATGCTCTCGTTTACTATCCCGGACTTGAGCGGACGAACTTTGTCCGGACAGACGGTCGAGGCGTATTGGAATTCGATCAGTCATTATCCCTTGCTCAGCATCGGCATCAACTGCGCGCTGGGTCCCAAGGAAATGCGGCCCTTCATCGAGGAGTTGGCCGCGATCGCTGATATCCGAGTGAGCACCCATCCCAACGCGGGGCTGCCCAACCCGATGCTGCCGACCGGGTTCCCGGAAACGGCGGAAAGCTTCGCACCACAACTGGAGGAATGGGCGCGGAACGGCTGGCTGAATGTGGTGGGGGGTTGTTGCGGAACCACGCCAGAGCATATTCGCGCGCTGGCCAAAGCGGTGCGCGGCCTGCCGCCCCGAGTGCCACCCAAAACGGCGCCCTCGACCCGCCTCAGCGGACTGGAACCCCTGGTGATCCGGCCCGAGACGAATTTTGTGAACGTCGGCGAGCGCACCAATGTGACGGGCTCTCCCAAATTCGCCAAGTTGATCCTCGCCGGCGATTACGAAGGGGCGCTGGCGGTGGCCAAGCAACAGGTCGAGAACGGGGCGCAACTCATCGACATCAACATGGACGAAGGGATGTTGGATGCGGAGCAGGCGATGACGACTTTCTTGCAGTTTGTGGCTTCGGAACCCGACATCGCCCGCGTTCCGGTCATGCTCGATAGTTCGAAGTGGTCCGTGTTGGAGGCCGGTCTCAAGTGCCTTCAGGGCAAAGGGGTGGTCAACTCGATCAGTCTCAAAGAGGGCGAGGAGAAGTTCAAGAGCCAGGCGCGGTTGGTCCGGCTTTATGGCGCGGCGGTGGTGGTGATGGCCTTTGATGAGCGGGGCCAGGCGGACAACTTCGAGCGCAAGATCGAGGTCTGTGAACGCTCTTACCGCATCCTGACCCGGGAAGTCGGCTTCCCGGCCCAGGATATCATCTTCGATCCGAACGTGTTGACCGTCGGCACCGGCATCGAGGAACACAATAATTATGGGCTGGATTTCATCCGGGCCACACGGTGGATCAAGACCCACCTGCCCTCCGCCCGGGTCAGCGGCGGGATCAGCAACGTCTCCTTTTCATTCCGCGGCAACAACACCGTCCGGGAAGCGATGCACACGGCCTTCCTGTATCACGCGGTCAAGGCCGGACTGGACATGGGAATTGTGAACGCGGGGATGTTGGGGGTTTATGAGGAAATCCCGCGCGACCTGCTGGAACTGGTGGAAGATGTGCTGCTGAATCGTCGGCCGGACGCGACGGAGCGGTTGGTGGGATTCACCGGGACAATGAAGCAGAAAGACCGGGTCGAGGCCCAGGAGGAAGAGTGGCGCAAGGGCTCGGTAGAGGCGCGGCTGACCCATGCGTTGGTGAAAGGGATCGTCGAGTTCATCGAGGCGGACACGGAGGAGGCGCGGCTGAAGTTCGGGCGGCCCATCGAGGTCATCGAAGGGCCGCTGATGGCGGGGATGAACCAGGTGGGCGACTTGTTTGGCGCCGGGAAAATGTTCCTACCGCAGGTGGTCAAGAGCGCGCGGGTAATGAAGAAATCCGTCGCCTGGCTCCTCCCGTTCATGGAGGCTGAAAAGCAGGCCGGCGGGGTTTCGCGCGCCCAGGGGCGCATCCTCATGGCCACGGTCAAGGGCGATGTCCATGACATCGGCAAGAACATCGTCGGGGTAGTGCTGGCCTGCAACAACTATGAGGTCATCGATCTCGGCGTCATGGTGTCCTGCGAGAAAATCCTGGAGACTGCCCGCGAAAGGCAAGTGGACCTGATCGGGCTCAGCGGGTTGATCACGCCATCCCTCGATGAGATGGTGCATGTGGCGAAGGAACTCCAGCGGCAGGGCTTCACCACCCCCTTGTTGATTGGAGGCGCCACCACCAGCAAGGCGCACACCGCAGTCAAGATCTCGCCGAGCTATTCCCACCCGGTGATTCATGTGCTGGATGCCTCGCGCGCCGTGGGTGTCGCCAGCAAACTGCTGAGTGATGAACTCCGTCCACCTTTTCTGGAGGGGTTGGCCGGAGATTACGCACAGCTTCGGCTGCAGCACGCGCAGAAGCGCTCGGCGGCCTTATTGCCCTTGGCGGAGGCACGCCGCCGAGCCACGCCGATCGACTGGACTCTCTCCGCGCCACCCCGGCCGTCCTTCAGCGGCATTCGCGTCCTGGCCTCGGAAGGCCCGGCACCCGAAGCGCCCGCGGCGGGGAGTCCGCCGGTCCTGACGCTCTCGGATCTGGTTCCCTATATCGACTGGTCGCCCTTCTTCCACACCTGGGAGTTGCGCGGGCGGTACCCGGAGATTCTCGCCAATCCCGAGGCCAAGAAATTGCACCAGGACGCCTTGGAACTCCTGGCAGAGATGGTGGAGGGCCGAGGCTTGGTCGCGCGCGGGGTTTACGGGTTTTTTCCCGCCAACTCGCGCGGCGATGACGTGGCGCTTTACACGGACGAGTCCCGGAACCAGGTGCTCACGACGTTTCATTTCCTGCGGCAGCAGATGGACAAACCCGCCGGCCAGTTTAACCACTGTCTGGCCGACTTTATCGCGCCTGAGCCATCGACCGGCGCGGCCCGCGGCAGTCAATCGGCGGACTATATCGGGGCCTTCGCCGTCAGTGCCGGGTTTGGGCTGGAGGCGATCTGCGAACGGTTCGAGCGGGACCATGACGACTACAACT
>Ga0316220_1004431_pt1 | contig 10769 bp, 10 predicted proteins | sample TBH18005metaG_FD_203632 | JGI IMG/M metagenome (GOLD analysis project Ga0316220, IMG submission 203632) | Freshwater microbial communities from Trout Bog Lake, Wisconsin, USA - TBH18005 | ecosystem: Environmental > Aquatic > Freshwater > Lake > Hypolimnion/Profundal zone | place: USA: Wisconsin...
CGATGACGAACTCATCCACGATGGGCAAAATGGACCGGATGGACGCGACGAACGGATAGCCGAGCCGCTGGCCGTTGCGCAAAAAAGTGAAACCGCTGACTTTCATGCGCCGATGCTAACCGTTATTGCCCTGCGCCGCATGGGAAAAATTGCGGCCGCGTAGGATGAACGCTGATCCACTTCATCAAATGTCCAGATTTAGCCTGGAGAGAGCGAGAACGACAGGCAGCTTTTCCACCACCCGGCTGCGTAGCGCGCATAATTCATTCACGAATCGCCCGAGTCTTGCCAGCAGTTCCGCAGCATTGGAGTCATCCGGAGCGGGCATCACAAGCCAATCCGATAATCCGAAGTGCCGGAGCAGCCCCGGGAATTTATCCTGATAGTTGAAGACTAAAGCCGGTTTGCCCATGCCCAGCGTGGCAATGGCCAGATGCAGGCGGCTGCTGACCACGCCGTCGGCCAAGCCCGCCAGAGCCTTCAACTCCGCTGCGGTTCGCGCCGAACCGAGGTGCCGGATGCGATCGGAAAAGAGCGCACAAAGCTGTTTGGCCATGGGATCAAGACAACGGTTGTCGGCGAAGCCCGCGCGAAAATCATGGGGCAAAAGCATGAAGCTGACCGGGCGCGTCATTCCCAGCCGCGCGAGCGTGCCGGCAACCCCGGTGGCGAGTCGAAGCACCTCTGCGTCCCGGGCATTTTTGATCAGCATGGGATGCACGTTGACTCCGAGCACCGTGCGGCCTGCCTGATGTTGTTGTTTCACCCAGTCGAGCGTCGTCTGATATTCTGGAAAATTGGTTTCCGGGCTCAACATGAACGCGGCATCGGCAACCAGTCTGGCTTTCGTCGGGGTAAACCGGGCGAATCGTTCCAGCGAGACCGGATCCCGGACATTGATCACCACTTGCGGACTTATTCTGGCAAAGGCGCGCTTTAGACTCTGGCGCGGCGCCCTATTAAAACTGAATCCAAGTATTGCTGTGCGGCACCCACGGCGGGCAAGCAAATCGGCCGTTGCCACAAGGGTCAAGGTGAATGCGGCCGAATAATAACCGTCCATGACATCCGCGCCTATGATCACCGCCCAGTCCGGGTCGAAATGTGCGGCTGCCTCACAGATGCCCCGCAACACGTGCGGTCCGCACCAAGCTTGCAACGGGGTCAGTCCAAGCGACCGCACCGCGCTGCTGCCCTTCTCGTCGGCCGTGATAATCGCAATGTGAGCCTCCGGATAGGTTGAGGCAAAATAACGGACGAGCAGCATGATCATGGCTTCATCGCCTCGCGAACCGGTGACGTTCCAAGGATCGGCGGGAACAATCAGCAGCCGGCAGGGCGCGCGGCTGCTGGGGGCGGCAATTGCTTTTGATTGAAGCCGCTGCCATTCGCGATAGCCCTCGCATACCTTCCGGTATTCCTTGAATCGGCGTCGCATTTCTTTATAAACGCCTCCCATTGTTGGCCAAGAGCAGCCATCGGGGTAATTATGGCCGGGCTCTGTTCCATGAAAGTTGGGAAAACGGTCCCCCCCGATCGGTTTTCTTGGGAGGTTCACCGGCATGCGAATTTCAGCGGTTTTATTGCATGTTTCAGCAGCTTTTTCAAAGGCCGCAATGTTTTCCGTCGCATCCAATAGAGCGCATACCAGGAAGGTTTCAGCACCTTCATCATGTCGGCGGTCAATGATTGGGCGCGGGGGCCGTATTGTTTTTTCAACCCGTAAATCTGGTTGAACCACATCCGCCGGGTGGCGTGCCGGCAAAGCCAGGGCCGCTGGCAATATTCCGTGACCAACAGCATGTGTTCGTCCGCCGAGACACCGGTGCGACGGTGGATGGCGGTCGCTTGTTGATCATGCACGCGATACGCAACCAACGTCTCGGCGAGATAGGCAAATCGCCCCTGTTCCAGCAGGTTAAACCACATCTCCAAATCGCAAATCTGCCGGAAACGCTCGTCAAAGCCCCGGCCTGCCTGCGCTCTGCGAAAGAGGGTTCGCACCGGTTCGCCGATGATATTGGCGTTCTCTTCCAGACAGCGCACGATGACGGCTTTGCCATCCCAGTCACCGGTTTGGCGGAACTTGTCCTCAATCCGCACCACTCGTGATTGCTCGTCATAGATGAGCGAACTCGTGACCACCAGCGACACGGCCGGGTTGGTTTCCATGACATTCACCATTTGCGTCACCACCGATGGTTTTAACAGCATGTCATCGGCATGCACGAACTTGATGAACTCACCTTGGGCCGCGCGCAGGCAGACATTGTGATTGGCGACCAGCCCGACATTCCGGGAATTTTGCCACCAGCGGATGCGGGCATCTTTGGCGGCGTATTTTTTTATGACTTCCACCGACCCATCGGTGGAACCATCGTCCGCAATAAGGATTTCCAAGTCCCCGAAATCCTGCATGAGGATGGAGTCCAGACATTCCGGCAGGAACCGGACGCTGTTGTAAACCGGCACCAGCACACTGACTTTCATTCACGGACTTTATAGTATAAATGAGGTCTGGTCACCTTCAAATGTGCGGCGCGGCAACCAAGCTGCCCAGCGCCGGCGATAGCGCGGCGCGCAGGGCCGCCCTGCTATATTCCGCCTCCAGAAAATCCCGCGCATTCCGCCGCAACTCCAGCCATCGGGGTTCGTCGCCATACAACGCGGTTACGCCGGCCGCGAAATCTTTCAGTTCACATGTCTGCATGGTTGGCCGCAGCCAATGCAGTCCTTCCGCGCCGATGGGTGTCGTCACCACGGGCGTTCCCAGGTGCATCGCCTGCAAAATTTTCCCTTTGATGCCACCACCATAGCGCAGCGGCGCCACGGCGAGCCGGCAACGCCGGTGCAGGGCCGTCAGTTCCTCCTCTGGCAAGTGTCCGTGAACATGAATCCGGCCCGAGGCCAGCGCCAAAATTTTGCCTGTCGGCTGTGAGCCGGCCACGTGAAACACCATTTCCGGCCAGGCGCGCAAAATTTCCGGCCAGGCCTTTTCCACAAACCACAGCACCGCATCCTCATTCGGGCGATGGGCAAAACCACCCACGAACAGGATGTCTTTTCTTGCGGCCCAACCGGCCTCATCCTTTTGCGGCTGGGTAAAAACATACAAGGGCAACCGGGCAATCCGCTTCTCCGGGTAACGCGCCGCCAGCCACCGCACTTCCTCCTCCGACGGATAAAAAATAAAATCCGCGGCGCCAATCGCCGCGTGTTCGTCCTGTTCGTGATCGCGGACCGGTTTCAAAAAGCTGGCGTCGCCCAGTTCTTTGCTGGCCCGCGTCAGCGTGCGCGAAAAAAGGTCCTGCCCGTAAAACAGGATGGGCGCCCGCGTGAAGCTCCGCACCGGCCCGGCCCATTTTTTCGCCACATGGCTGCGGCTGATGAAAACACAGTCCAAAGAAGGCCCGTTTTGCCGGAGCCACGACTTCCATTTCAGCAGGAAGTAATCCCCGACCAGCATCTCCACGCCCATTTCCTGCAGCCGGCGGGTGTAGGGTTGACGCGCCGCAAAATCATCCGCCAAGAATTTCACCGTCCAGCCCGCTTGCCGGAAAAATTCCAGATAACACATCATGCTTCTCGAACCGGCGTCCTGATCCGGCGTCACGACCTGCGCCTCGATGAACAAAATGGTTTTTCCACCGCCAGCGGACGCGTTGCCGCCGCGTGATTCGGGCGGAAAAATTCCCCCCTCCAGCTTGAGCCGGCACCAGACCGCCGCTACCTTGCGCCACTGCCGGATTTTCCGCTCCAGCCGTCTGAACCGCCCGGCTTTGTCTGTTGGTTTCCCCATCGTTCAGTTGCTGGTTTGTCTTGCCATCTGTCCCATCAATCGCCGAACAATTTTTTCAGGTGCGCCCGCGCCGCCTCCTCGCGCGAAAGCTTCATCCCTTTCGGCTCCCACTTCCGCCGGGCAAACTCAAAATACTCGCAGAAGTTGCCGAGGTGTTTTTCCAGCACCATGTCGGCGCGGCGTTCGCGGCATTGCTCCGCCACGCGCGGGTCGTGGCTCTGGCAGTTCAGGCACGCCCGCAGGTCGGCGCGGCATTTCATGCACACTTCGCCGCGGCCGGGATTGCCGGAAAGGGTCCAGGGTTCGCCGCAATGGTGGCAATGGCGCGTCATATTCATTTACGATTGATGGTTTACGATTTACGATTTTGCCCGATTCCATGAGCCACGCAAACCGCAAAACCATTTCCTGATGAAAAAGATTGCCGCCCCGGTGTTTTGGTTTGCGCTCGCGCTGCTGGGCGCGTTTGCCTACGCCACGCTCGCGTTCCGGCGCGGCGAACCGGTCAACTCCGCCTACCTCATCATCGCCGCCGTCTGCACCTACGCCATCGGCTACCGGTTTTATTCGAAATGGATTTCCTTCCGCGTGCTCGGCCTCGACAACCGCCGCGCCACGCCCTGCGAAGTCCGCGACGACGGCAAGGATTTTGTCCGCACCAACAAATTTGTTTTGTTTGGCCACCACTTCGCGGCGATTGCCGGTCCCGGCCCGCTGGTCGGCCCGGTGCTCGCCGCGCAATTCGGCTATCTGCCCGGCGCGCTATGGATTTTGATCGGCGTCGTGCTCGGCGGCGCGGTGCAGGATTTTGTGATTCTTTTCTGCTCGATGCGGCGCAACGGAAAATCGCTCGGCGAAATGGTGAAGGCGGAATTAAATGCGCCCGCCGGCGCCATGGCGGTGCTGGCAATCCTGGCGATCCTCGTGATCCTGCTCGCGGTGCTGGCGCTGGTCGTCGTCCGCGCGCTGGCGGAAAGCCCGTGGGGCGTATTCACCGTCGGCGCGACGATTCCCATCGCGCTGTTCATGGGCGGCTACATGCGGTTCCTGCGCACCGGCAAAGTTTTGGAAGCCACCGCGCTCGGCGTCACGCTGCTGCTACTGGCGGTGTGGGGCGGTAAATTGGTTTACGAAAATCCCTACTGGTCGCAGGTGTTCGGCCTGCGCGACATTTCGCTGGCGTGGATCATCATCGGCTACGGCGTCGTCTCCAGCAGCCTGCCGGTGTGGCTCATGCTCGCGCCGCGCGATTATTTGAGCACGTTCATGAAGCTCGGCACGATTCTCGCGCTCGCGCTGGGGATCCTCTGCACGCTGCCGCATCTGCAAATGCCCGCCATCACGCAGTTCATTGACGGCTCCGGCCTTGTCGTCGCCGGCAAGATTTTTCCGTTCTGCTTCATCACCATCGCGTGCGGCGCGATTTCCGGTTTCCACTCGCTCATCGCCAGCGGCACGACGCCGAAAATGATCACCCGCGAAAATTACGCGCGCTCCATCGGCTACGGCGCGATGTGCTTTGAATCCTTCGTCGCCATCATGGCGCTCATCGCCGCCTGCACGCTGGAACCGGGCGTTTATCTGAGCATGAACGTCAAGGGCGATCCCGCCGCCACCGTCGCCACCATCAATGCGTTGAATTATCCCGTCACCGTTGACCAGATGAATTCGCTTGCCGGCCAGCTCGGCGAAAAAACCCTGTTCGGCCGCACCGGCGGCGCGGCAACGCTGGCGGTGGGCATGGCGCACATTTTTTCCAAGGCCCTCAATGGCCGCTGGCTCGACCTCTGGTATCACTTCGCGGTGATGTTCGAGGCGCTGTTTATCTTAACGACGGTGGACGCCGGCACGCGCGTCGGGCGCTATTTGCTGCAAGGCGTTTTGGGCCAAGTCTGGAAACCGCTGGGCGAGCCAAAAAACTTTTTCGCCGCGCCCGTCGCTGCCGCGCTGATGGTCGGCGCATGGGGCTATTTTCTGATCCAGGGCGTGCGCGATCCGCTGGGCGGGGTCAATTCGCTCTGGCCGCTGTTCGGCATCGCCAACCAGATGCTCGCGGCCATCGCGCTCTGCCTCGGCACGACCATTATTTTGAAAATGCAACTTCAGTCCAAAGTCCAAAGTCCAAAGCCCAAAGTCGCGTTTGCGTTGATTACTTTGATTCCGCTCATCTGGCTGCTGGCGGTGACGTTCACGGCGGGCGCGGAGAAAATCTGGAGTGCCGACCCGCGCATCGGGTTTCTGGCGCAGGCAAAGGTTTTAGGGGGAAAAATCAATCTTGGGCTGGACGCTCAAAATGGCGGGGACCTTCGCCTGCCAACCGCAGAGGAAAAAACCAGGAGAGATTTCTTGGTTTCAGAACTGCCGAAAAACCGCTCGCTGCAGTTCAACAACCAGCTCGACGCCGCCGTGGCCGGAACTTTTCTTTTGCTCGTCTCGGTGATTGTCGGCTTGAGCGTGCGCGAATGGTTTTTACTTTTGACCAAACGCAAGCCGGCCGTGCTGCACGAGACGGAGCCGGTGTGGCTGCCGGATTATGCGCTAAAAGAAGCCGGCCCGAACCTGCGCAGCGCGGCGGGCGCGGCGGCCATCGCGCTGGGACTGGCGAAGGAACTTTCCGGCGAAACGCAGCTTGAGCGCGCGCAGCAGGCGCCGGCAATTTGCGCTTGTCATCCGGCCGCCGCGCAGCAGATTTATGTCGCCGCCACGGAGGCGCGGTTCAACGGCGTCCGGCGGTGTTGCTGATTTATGAAACTGAAATTATTCCTGCCTGTTCTCCTGGTGGCGTCCGGCGCGCTGGCGCAGCCGCGCCCGAACGAATCAAACCTCGACGAAGCCAAGGTCGGGACTTACACGCTGCCCGATCCGCTCGTCTGCGCCGACGGCACGCGCGTGACCAGCGCCAAGATCTGGGAGCAAAAACGCCGGCCGGAACTGGTCAAAATGTTCGAGGCGGAAGTTTACGGCCGCGCGCCGGGCCGGCCGCGCGGGATGCACTTTGCGGTCAGGTCGTTGGCGACCAACGCGCTCGGCGGCCTGGCCACGCGCAAGGAAGTCACGGTCTGGTTCACGCGCGGCACGAACGGGCCGAGCATGAATCTGCTGTTTTACACGCCGAACGCCGCGCAAAAACCGGTTCCCGCATTTCTTGGCTTGAATTTCAACGGCAACCACGCCGTCAGCGCTGATCCCGGAATCACGCTGTCCGACCGCTGGCTGCCGCCGGCCAAGGACGGCAGCGTGACGAACAACCGTGCGACGGCCGCCGGCCGCGGCAAGGAGGCGTCCCGCTGGCAGGTGGAAAAAATTCTTTCGCGCGGCTACGCGCTGGCGACGGTTTATTACGGCGACCTCGAGCCGGATTTCACCAACGGCTGGAAGCTCGGCGTGCGCGCCGCGTTGGGCCGCGACGGCACGAACACGGTGTTCAAGCCGGATGAATGGGGCGCGATCAGCGCGTGGGCGTGGGGCTTGAGCCGCGCGCTGGATTATCTGGAGACGGATCGCGCGATTGACGCGAAGCAGGTCGCGGTCATCGGCCATTCGCGGCTGGGCAAGACCGCGCTGTGGGCGGGCGCGCACGACCGGCGGTTCGCGCTGGTCGTGGTCAATGAATCCGGCGAGGGCGGCGCGGCGCTGGCGCGGCGGTGGTTCGGCGAGACCACCGCGCTGATCAACGGCCATTTCCCGCACTGGTTCGACGGCAATTTCAAAAAATATTCCGGCCATGAAAAGGAAATGCCGACGGACCAGCATGAAGCCATCGCGCTGGTCGCGCCGCGGCCGGTTTACATCGCCAGCGCCGAGGAAGACCGGTGGTCCGACCCGCGCGGGGAATTTCTCGGCGCGAAAGGCGCGGAGCCGGTGTATCAGCTTTTCGGCGAGGCCGGCCTCGGCGTCAGCGACTGGCCGCCGGTGAACCATCCCGTCGGCGACTTCATCGGCTACCACGTCCGCACCGGCAAGCACGACGTCACCGACTATGACTGGGAGCAGTATTTGAATTTTGCCGGCCGGCATTTCCATTGAGCCGCCGGCGGATCGTTACGGGTTGGACTTGCGGCGCGCGTTGGCGCAACTTGTAGCCCATATTTTCAAGATGAAACTCGGAATTTACGGCGGCTCGTTTGATCCGGTTCACCTCGGCCATCTGCTCGTGGCGCAGGCGGCAGTGGAGGAACTGGGGCTGGACCGTTTCTTTTTTGTGCCGGCGGCGCACTCGCCGTTCAAGCCGGAAAACCGGCCCGCGCCCGACGCCGTGCGGCTGCAGCTGCTCCGGCTCGCGCTCGCGGGGAAATCCCATTGCGAAGTGGACGCGCAGGAGATCCGGCGCGGCGGCGTCTCCTACACGGTGGACACGCTGCGCGATTACGCCGGCCGGTTCCCCGCCGCCAGGCTGTTTTACCTCATCGGCGCGGATCACGCGGCGAAGCTGGGCGAATGGCGCGAGCCGGCGGAGCTGGCGCGGCTGGCGGAATTCGTGGTGGTGCCGCGGCCCGGCGGCCCGGCGGCGGTTTTTCCGCCGCCGTTTCGCGGGCGGTGGCTGAAGGGATTTCCGCTGGGCGTGTCGTCATCGGAAATCCGTGCGCGGGTGAAGGCGGGGCTGACGATTGAACACCTGGTGCCGGCGGCCGTCGCCGGGGCGATTGGCGCGGCGCAGGTTTATCGTTGAATTTTATCCGTGTCCCGCCGGTCGCTCCGTGATTAAATTCCACCAGTGAAAATCATTACCGACGAACGCTGCACCGGCTACGGCCAGCCCGGCTATCCCGAACGCCCGGCCCGCGTCGAAAACACCATTGCCCTTTTAAAAAGCCAGACGGAACTGGCGCTGGACTTCGCCCGGCCCACCAGCGTCACCGACGAAATCATCCTGCGCGCCCACACGCCGGAAGTCCTTGCGCGGCTCGCCGTGCCGGAACCGATTGACGAGGACACGCCCTATTTCGCGGACATCGCCACCTATGCCCGCGCCTCCGTCGCCGCATCGCTCGATGCGCTGGCCGCCGCGCGCCGGGGCGAAATGGTTTTCAGCCTCATGCGCCCGCCCGGCCATCACGCCCTGCGCACGAAATCCATGGGGTTCTGTTTTCTCAACAACATCGCCATCGCCACGCTCGAAGCCCGCGCCACCGGCGCCAAGCGCGTCGCGGTTTTTGATTTCGACGTGCACCACGGCAACGGCACCGAGGACATCCTGGTGAACCAGGCCGGCGTGGAGTTTTTTTCCGTTCACGAACATCCCTCCTATCCGCACACCGGCGGGGAAAACCGCGGCCACAACTGCTTCAACTATCCCGTCCAGCCGGACACCCCGCGCCTGACCTACCGCGCCAAGCTCGCCAACGCCATTGACGACCTCCGCAGTTTCCGGCCCGACCTCATCGCCGTGTCCGCCGGCTTTGACGCCTACCTGCGCGACCCGCTGTCCGACAGCCCGCTGCTGGAGGAGGATTTTTACTGGCTCGGCCAGTCGTTCCGCGCGCTCGGCGTGCCATTCTTCAGCCTGCTCGAAGGCGGTTACAGCAAGGATCTGCCGGAACTGATTTTTGCCTACCTCAAGGGCGTGGCCGGAAAATGATTTCCGCATGACCGTCCTCGAAGCCATTCAGAAAAGCGCGGATTTTCTCGGTAAAAAAAACGTCGGGTCGCCGCGCCTGCATGCGGAACTGCTCCTCGCCCACCAGCTCAAGCTGCCGCGCATGAAGCTGTATCTGAACTTCGACCGCGTGCTCACGCCGGCGGAAACCGACGGCCTGCGCGAACTTGTTAAACGCCGCGCTGCCCGCGAACCGCTCCAGCACATCACCGGCGCCACGTCGTTTTGCGGTCATGAAATCGCCGTCAACCGCCACGCGCTGGTGCCGCGCCCGGAAACCGAGCAGCTCGCCGAACTGGGTTGGAAGTTTCTTTTAACCTTCAACCTTCAACCTTCAACCGCTTTGGATTTTGGCACCGGCACCGGCTGCATCGCCATCGCCATCGCCGCCAAATGTCCGGCGGCCCAAATCACCGCGCTCGATATTTCCGCCGACGCGCTGGCGCTGGCGCAGGCAAACGCCTTGCAAAACCAGGTCGCCGAGCGGATTGAATTTTTGCTGGGCGACGGCTTTGCCGCGCTAAAAACAGGAAGGCAATTCGATTTAATCATCAGCAATCCGCCTTACATCGCGTCCGCCGAAATCGCGACGCTGGAGCCGGAGGTCAAAGATTTCGACCCGCGCGCCGCGCTCGACGGCGGCCCGGACGGGCTGGATTTTTACCGGCGGCTGGCGGCGGCGGCCGGGCCGTTCCTGAAACCGGACGGAAAAATCATGGTGGAATTCGGCGACGGCCAGGCGGCGGCCGTCAAAAGTATTTTTGAGGCGGAAAAGTGGATTGTCGAAGCCGTGCAGGCCGATTACAGTCAGCGCGACCGGATTTTGGTCGCGCACCATTAAATTCAACCACAGATGCACACGGATGGACACAGATGGGAAACAAATCAAATCACCGAGGCGGTGATTGGCGCGGCTTACAAAGTGGCGAACGCCTTGGGCAGCGGATTTCTGGAGAAGGTATATGAAAACGCTCTGGCAATCGAAATTCGCAAGGCCGGCTTGGCCGTTGTTCAACAAAATCCTATTCAAGTCAAATACGAGGCGGCGATTGTAGGCGAATTCGTCGCCGATTTGCTGGTTCAGGATGAAGTTTTGGTCGAGTTAAAAGCGGTCAAGTCCTTGGATGAAATTCATCTGGCGCAGTGTTTGAATTATCTGAAAGCAACCGGCCTTAAAGTTTGTCTGTTGATTAATTTTGGCAATCCGAGAATTGAAATCAAACGCGTGATGCTTTGATTTTGAATCCGTGTTTATCTGTGTGCATCTGTGGTTAATAAATAGCTAGCAAATGGAAAGTTTTCTCATCAAAGGCGGCGTGCCGTTGCGCGGCACGGTGGAAATCAGCGGCAGCAAGAACGCCGCGCTGCCCATCA
>Ga0316220_1004440_pt1 | contig 10755 bp, 9 predicted proteins | sample TBH18005metaG_FD_203632 | JGI IMG/M metagenome (GOLD analysis project Ga0316220, IMG submission 203632) | Freshwater microbial communities from Trout Bog Lake, Wisconsin, USA - TBH18005 | ecosystem: Environmental > Aquatic > Freshwater > Lake > Hypolimnion/Profundal zone | place: USA: Wisconsin...
GACGAATTTGATGAAGATGAGGCGGGAGAAACAGACCCCGCCGAAGCACAGGAAGACTAGACCCATGGCCAGTGCGATTTCCGCTAACCGCGCCGAACTGCTTGCGATTGCCACCGCCGTCGCCACCGAGAAGATGATCGACAAGTCGATCGTCATCGAGGCTATGGAGGAGGCGATCCAGAAATCGGCCCGCAACCGTTACGGCGCCGAAAACGACATCCGCGCCAAGCTGGACCCGCGTACCGGCGATCTGCGTCTGTGGCGCGTGGTCGAGGTGGTCGAGGTGGTTGAGGATTACTTCAAGCAGGTCGATCTGAAGGCCGCCGAGAAATTGCAGCCGGGCGCGGCGATTGGCGATTATATCGTTGATCCTCTGCCGCCGGTTGATCTGGGGCGTATCGATGCGCAGTCCGCCAAGCAGGTGATCTTTCAAAAGGTCCGCGATGCCGAACGTGACCGCCAATATGCCGAATTCAAGGACCGCGCCGGCGAAGTCATCACCGGCGTCATCAAGTCGGTCGAGTTCGGTCATGTCATCGTCAACCTTGGCCGCGCCGAGGGTGTGATCCGCCGCGACCAGCAGATCCCCCGCGAAGTCGCCCGCGTCGGCGAACGTGTCCGCGCATGGATCATGAAGGTGGAGCGGCAGAACCGCGGCCCGCAGATCTTCCTGAGCCGCGCGCACCCCGAGTTCATGAAGAAGCTGTTCGCGCAGGAAGTGCCCGAGATTTACGACGGCATCATCGAGATCAAGGCCGCCGCGCGTGACCCCGGCAGCCGCGCCAAGATCGGCGTGATCAGCCGCGATTCGTCGATTGACCCGGTCGGCGCCTGCGTCGGCATGAAGGGCAGCCGCGTGCAGGCGGTCGTGCAGGAATTGCAGGGCGAAAAGATCGACATCATCCCGTGGAGTGAAGACACCGCGACCTTTATCGTCAACGCTTTGCAGCCGGCGACCGTCAGCCGCGTGGTGATCGACGAGGACGAGGCCCGCATCGAGGTGGTGGTTCCCGACGATCAGCTGTCACTGGCGATTGGCCGCCGGGGGCAGAATGTGCGCCTCGCCAGCCAGCTGACCAGCGCCGCCATCGACATCATGACCGAGGCCGAGTCGAGCGAGAAGCGCCAGAAGGAATTCACCCAGCGTTCCAAGATGTTCGAGGAAGAGTTGGATGTGGACGAGACGCTGTCGCAGCTGCTGGTCGCCGAAGGCTTTGCCGAGCTGGAGGAGGTCGCCTATATCGACCTCGCTGAACTGGCGCAGATCGAAGGGTTTGACGAGGAACTGGGCCAGGAACTGCAATCCCGCGCGCAGGAAGCCCTCGACCGCCGCGAGGAGGCCGCGCGTGTGGCCCGCCGCGAATTGGGCGTCGAGGATGACTTGGCCGAAATTCCGCACTTGACCGAGGCCATGCTGGTGGTGCTGGGCAAGGCGGGGATCAAGACGCTCGACGATCTGGCGGACCTCGCCACCGACGAGCTTATCGCCAAGAAGCGCGGAGGCGAACAGCGCCGCCGCAACCCCGACAAGCCGATGGAAAAGCCGCTGAAGGAGCGCAAGCCCGATCGCGAAGAAACCAAGGGCGGCGTTCTGGGCGAATTCGGCCTGACCGAAGAACAGGGCAACGAAATCATCATGGCCGCACGCGCGCATTGGTTCGACGACGAACCGGCTGATTCTGGCGCAGCTGCGGCTGACACACAGGAGGCCGCCCATGCGGACTCCTCACAATGAGCGCCTGAGCGCCGATAGCGCTGACCAAGGCCCGGAGAGGACATGCATCCTCACCGGCAGGAAAGCCGCGCCCGAGGAGCTGATCCGCTTGGCGATTGCGCCTGACGCGCCGGATGGGGCGTCGATGGTGCTGCCCGATGTGCTGGCGCGTGCGCCGGGGCGGGGGGCATGGATAGGTGTCACCGCCGATGAACTGGCCGCCGCGCAGGTGAAGGGTAAGCTGAAAGGCGCCTTGGCGCGCGCGCACAAGGGTGCCAAACTCGCCATTCCGGAAGACTTGCCCGCGCTGATTACCGCCGCGCTGACCCGCGCCCTCACCGACCGGTTGGGGCTGGAAATGCGCGCCGGGCGTTTGCTCTGTGGGTCTGACCGGATCGCCGAACAGGCGCGCGGCGGGCGCGTCGCCTGGCTCGCCCATGCGGCGGATGCCAGCGCGGACGGCAGCCGCAAACTCGACCAAGCCTTGCGCGTCGGGCGCGAGGAAGAGGGCTCTGGTTTGGCCGGGATCACCTTGCCTCTGGACCGGGCGGCCCTGTCTGTGGCATTGGGCCGCGACAATGTGGTCCATTTGGCCATTAACGATGCGGGCGCCGCCAAAAGGGTGTCCGCCATCGCGGGGCGCCTCGTTCATTTTCTGGGGGGCGTAACGGCAACCCGGCACACGACCACCGACGAGCCGGCCGAAGCCGCGCTCGTCGCGACTGATATTTGATAAGGACTGCGGGAAAAGCATGAGCGATAGTGACAACAAACCGACTCTCGGCCGTAAGCCATTGGGGCTGAAGAGCGCCGTGGTCGCGGGTGAGGTCAAGCAGACCTTTAGCCATGGCCGCACCAACAAGGTGGTGGTCGAGGTCAAGCGGCGCAAAATTCTGGGCAAGCCCGGTGAGGCGCATGCCGCCCCCGAGGTAGTCGCCGCGCCCGAGCCGGTTGCCGCGCCCGTCGCCGCCGCGCCCGTTCGCGCCGCGCCGCCGCCGGCGCGCCCCAGCAATGAAACGCGTCAGGAAATGCAGACCCGTCTGCTGCGCGAGGCCGAAGAGGCGCGTTTGAACGCATCCGAGGCCGCGACCCGCCGCGAGGCCGAGGAACGTGCCCGCGCCGCCGAGGACGAACGCCGCCGCGCCGAGGAAAAGAACGCGCCGGCCCCTGTGGCGGCGCCCGCGCCCGCGCCCGAACCTGTCGTGGTCGCCCCTGTGGAGGCGCCCGCGCCTGTCGCCGCTGCGCAGGTAGAGGTGGCTGCGCCTGCCGCCGCCGAAGCCGCCGCGCCCGAGGCACCCGAAGCGGTTGCTGCCCCTGCGCCCCGCCGCTTTACGCCGGTGGCATCGCCGGTCCGCCGGCCAGAGCCTGCCGCCGCCGCCGCCAAAAAACCCGCGCATCCGCGTGACAAGGCGGTGATCGACCGCCGCCAGTCGGGCAAGCTGACCGTCAGCAAGGCGCTCAACGAGGACGAGGGCGCCCGCGCCCGCAGCCTCGCGGCCCTCAAACGCGCCCGCGAAAAGGAAAAGCGCGCCCATTACGCCGGCAAGAGCCAGCCGCGCGAAAAGCAGGTCCGCGACGTCGTGGTGCCAGAGGAAATCACCGTTTCCGAGCTGGCCAACCGCATGGCCGAAAAGACCGGCGACCTGATCAAGGCGCTGTTCAAGATGGGCGTTCCGGTGGCCGCTGGCGATACCATCGACCAGGACACCGCCGAATTGCTGGTCGAGGATTTCGGCCACAACATCACCCGCGTCAGCGAGCATGACGTCGATATCGACATTGCCGATGACGTCGATGACGAGGCCTCGCTGGTCACGCGCCCTCCGGTGGTGACGATCATGGGCCATGTCGATCACGGCAAGACCAGCCTGCTCGATGCCCTTCGCGGAACCGATGTGGTGCGCGGCGAGGCCGGCGGCATCACCCAGCATATCGGCGCCTATCAGATCAAGACCAAGTCGGGCGATCTGCTGACCGTGCTGGATACGCCGGGCCACGAGGCCTTTACCGAAATGCGGATGCGCGGCGCCAATGTCACCGACATCGTCATTCTGGTGGTCGCCGCCGATGATGGCATCATGCCCCAGACCATCGAGGCTATCCGCCATACCCGCGCCGCCGGGGTGCCGATGATCGTCGCGATCAACAAATGCGACAAGCCCGAGGCCAACCCCCAAAAGGTGCGTGAGCGTCTGCTGGAGCATGAGATCGTCGTTGAGGCGATGTCGGGCGATGTGCAGGATGTCGAGGTTTCGGCCAAGACCGGCGCTGGCCTCGATCAACTGGTCGAAAAGATCATGTTGCAGGCCGAGCTGATGGAGCTGAAAGCCAACCCCGCCCGCGCCGCCGAAGGCACCGTGATCGAGGCCAAGCTGGACAAGGGCAAGGGGCCTCTGGCCACCGTTCTGGTCAATCGCGGCACGCTGAAGGTTGGCGATATTCTGGTGGTCGGCACCCATTCGGGCCGCGTTCGCGCGATGCTGGACGACAAGGGGCGTCAGGTGAAGGTCGCAGGCCCTTCGACCCCGGTCGAGGTGCTGGGCATTGGCGGCGTGCCGATGGCCGGCGATACGCTGAGCGTGGTCGAAAACGAGGCGCGTGCCCGTGAAGTCGCCGCCTTCCGCGCCGAGCAAGCCACCGCCAAGCGCACCACCGCCGCGCCGGTCAGTCTGGAGAATATGTTCTCTGCATTGGCCACCAAGCAGGCGCTGATCGATTATCCTGTGGTCATCAAGGCCGATGTGCAAGGCAGCGCCGAGGCGATTGTCACCGCGCTGAACCGCATCTCTAACGACGAGATCAAGGTGAAGATCCTGAGCAGCGGCGTCGGCGCGATTACCGAGAGCGATGTGACGCTGGCGCAGGCCACCGGCGCGCCGATCATCGGTTTCAACGTCCGCCCCAACCCCAAGGCGCGCGAGATGCTGGCCCGCCATTCGGTGACGATGAAATATTACGACGTCATCTATCACCTGACCGAGGAAATCGCCAAGGAGATGGCAGGCGTTTGGGGGCCGGAACGGATCGAAACCGTGGTTGGCCGCGCCGAGGTCAAGGAAGTCTTCCCCGCCGGCAAGCACGACAAGGCCGCTGGTCTGCTGGTGCTGGAGGGCTATATCAAGAAGGGCCTCTATGCGCGTCTGACGCGGAACGATGTGATCGTCTCCAAGACCCACATCAAGTCGCTGCGCCGGTTCAAGGACGACGTGGCGGAGGTCCGCACGGGCCTGGAATGCGGCGTGGTGCTGGAAGATACCAACGACATCAAGCCCGGCGATACGCTGGAGGTGTTCGAGGTGGAGATGCGCGAAAGGACGTTGTAAGGGCGATGTCCCGCCCCACCGCCTCGTCTGGAACCCGCCCGGAAGACCGCAACATCCGCCTGCTGAAGGTGGGGGAGCAGGTGCGCCATGTCATCTCCGAACTGCTGGTGCGGCAAGAGGTGCATGATCCGGTGCTGACCACCCGCACCATCTCTGTCACAGAGGTGCGGATGTCGCCTGACCTGCGCATCGCCACCGCCTTTGTGAAGCCGCTGATGGGCGAGGATGAGGAAGTGGTGCTGAAGGCGCTGCGCACCCATACCGCGTTCTTTCAGGGGCATGTGGCGAAGAAACTGAAGCTGAAATATGCCGCCAAGCTGCGCTTTATGCCCGACGACAGCTTTGACGAGGCGGCGCGGATCGAGGCACTGCTGGCCAGCCCCAGCGTCGCACGCGATTTAGGCCCGCGTGAGGATGATTTTGACGCGGACGAGGGCTGATGGCAGACGCCAACTCGCAGCTTTACCAAGCCGCGGCGATCATCGTGCCCTTGGTGCTGGCCATCGTTATCCACGAGATGGCGCATGGGCTGACCGCGCGTGCCTTGGGTGACCCCACCGCCGAGGAGGCTGGGCGGCTGAGTTTCAATCCGCTGCGGCATGTGGACCTGATTGGCACGATCATCCTGCCCGGCATGTTGGCGCTGACCGGCGCCCCGGTGTTTGGCTGGGCCAAGCCGGTGCCGGTGAACATGTGGCGGCTGCGTAATCCCCGGCGCGACATGATGCTGGTGGCCGCCGCTGGGCCAGCGAGCAATTTCGTGATGGCGGCGTTGGCGGCTGTTGCGGTTGGCTTGATGGCTCGTTTCGGCAATCCGCAACTATGGATTGACCGTTTCGTGGGCGAAAGCGTGGCAGGGTTCTTGATCATTAACCTGTCGCTGTGCCTGTTCAACTTGATCCCGATACCGCCGTTTGACGGTTCGCATATCGTCGAGGGGTTGCTGCCAGAAGGGCTGGCGCGGAGGTTTGCCAGCATCAGGCGCTATGGCATGTTGGTGCCGATCTTGCTGATCGTGGTGCTGCCGATGGTGCTACATATCAATCTTGTGAGCAGCTTGATTGGCCCGCCGATGGAACTGGTGACTGGTTGGTATCTGCGCCTTGCAAGCTGGGTTGCCGGGCAGCCGCTGGATTTCAGGTGAAGGCTCCCCACGGTTGGCTGATCCTCGACAAGCCATTGGGGTTGGGGTCGACGCAGGGGGTGGCGGCGGTGAAGCGGAATTTGCGCGCCGCCGGATACGGCAAGGTGAAGGTCGGGCATGGGGGCACGCTCGACCCGCTGGCCACCGGGGTGCTGCCGATCGCGCTGGGCGAGGCGACCAAGCTGGCCGGGCGGATGCTCGATGCCGACAAGATCTATGACTTCACGGTGGGTTTTGGGGCCCAGACCGATACGCTGGATATGGAGGGCAAGGTCATTGCCACCAGCGATGTGCGCCCCAGCCGCGCTGCGCTGGATGCCGTTTTGCCCCAGTTTACCGGGCCTATCGCGCAGGTGCCGCCGGCCTATTCGGCGCTGATGGTGGACGGCCAGCGCGCTTATACTCTAGCGCGCGCCGGCGAGGATGTTCAGCTGAAGTCGCGCGATGTCACCATTCACGGCCTGGAGGTGCTGACCAACGATGCCGACAGCGCGACCTTGCGCGCGGCAGTTTCCAAGGGCACCTATATCCGCTCCCTCGCGCGCGATATCGCATGCGCGCTGGGGACGCGGGGGTCTGTGACGATGCTGCGGCGCTTGAAAGCAGGGCCGTTTACGCTGCAACAGGCGATTTCGCTGGACAAGCTGAACGAAATCGGTAACGGCGCGCAGCTTGAACCATATCTCTTGCCGCTGGAGGCAGGGCTGGACGACATCCCGGCTCTGAACCTCGGCCCGGAACAGGCAGGGGCGCTCCGTCAGGGGCGGGTTTTATCCGGGCTGCCCCAATCTGACGGGCTATACTGGGCGCGGCTCGGCATTACGCCAATCGCGCTGGTCATGGTTTCAGACGGCTCGGCACGTGTCGAGCGGGGTTTCAACCTTCCAGATGTCGCGGAGTAGACTATGTCGATTAGTGCAGAAAAAAAGCAGGCTGTCATTGCCGATCACGCTCAGGCCCCCGGTGACACCGGTTCGCCAGAGGTGCAGGTCGCCATTCTGACCAGCCGCATCATTACCCTGACGGAGCACTTCAAGGCGCACCACAAGGACAACCATTCACGTCGCGGCCTGCTGATGATGGTGAACAAGCGTCGCAGCTTGCTCGACTATCTGAAGAAAAAAGATGTCGCGCGATATAATGCGCTCATCGCCAAGCTCGGCCTGCGTAAGTAACTTCACGAGGGCTCCCGGTTTCGGGGGCCCTTTCGTTTTCGCCCCCCTGCAATTCGGCGGGCGGGCAAGGGGCCAAAATGCCCCGCACCGGACCGGGACGGTAACCCGGATCAGCCAACCCCGCCGCGCAATTGGGCCGGCGGTATTTAGGAATTTCTATGTTCGACGTTAAAACTGTAAGCATCGAGTGGGGCGGAAAGACCCTCACCCTCGAAACCGGGCGCATTGCGCGTCAGGCCAATGGCGCTGTCTTGGCGACCTATGGCGAAACCGTGGTGCTGTGCGCAGTCACCGCCGCCAAATCGGTGAAGGAGGGCCAGGATTTCTTCCCGCTCACCGTTCACTATCAGGAAAAATATTCGGCGGCCGGCCGTATCCCCGGTGGCTTTTTCAAGCGTGAGCGCGGCGCGACCGAGAAAGAGACGCTGGTTTCGCGTCTGATCGATCGCCCGATCCGCCCGCTGTTCCCCGAAGGTTTCTATAACGAGATCAACGTGATCGCTCAGGTGCTGAGCTATGACGGCGAGACGGAGCCTGATGTTGTGGCGATGATCGCCGCCTCGGCCGCGCTGACCATCGCTGGTCTGCCTTTCATGGGCCCGATCGGCGGTTGCCGCGTTGGTTTCAAGGACGGCGAATATCAGCTGAACCCGTCCTTGGCCGAGACCGCCAATGGCCAGCTGGATCTGGTTGTGGCCGCGACCGACTCTGCCGTGATGATGGTGGAATCGTAAGCCAAGGAACTGAGCGAAGAAGTGATGCTGGGCGGCGTGATGTTTGCCCACGCCGAAATCCGCAAGGTTGTAGGCGCGATCATCAGCCTCGCCGAGAAGGCCGCCAAGGAGCCCTGGACTGTTGCCGTCAGCGACAATTCGGGCATCAAGGACAAGCTGAAGAAGCTGGTCGGCAAGGACATCGCCGCCGCCTACAAGCTGACCGACAAGTCGGCCCGCGCCAATGCGCTGAACGACATCCGCGCCAAGGCCAAGGAAGCCTTCGCGGGTGAAGACGGCCAGACGCAAATGGTCGCCGGCAAGGTGGTCAAGAAGCTGGAAGCCGAAATCGTTCGCGGCGCCATCCTGAAGGACGGCACCCGCATCGATGGCCGCAAGGTCAATCAGGTCCGCGCGATTGAGAGCATCGTCGGCTTCCTGCCGCGCACCCATGGTTCGGCGCTGTTCACGCGCGGTGAAACGCAGTCGATCTGCACCACCACGCTGGGCACCAAGGACGCCGAGCAGATGATCGACGGCCTCGACGGTCTGTCGTATCAGAGCTTCATGCTGCATTACAACTTCCCGCCCTATTCGGTGGGTGAGGTTGGCCGCTTTGGCGCGCCGGGCCGCCGCGAGGTTGGTCACGGCAAGCTGGCATGGCGCGCGCTGCACCCGGTGCTGCCCGCCAAGGAAGACTTCCCCTATACCATCCGCGTGTTGTCGGACATCACCGAGTCGAATGGCTCGTCGTCGATGGCGACGGTTTGCGGCGGTTCGCTGTCGATGATGGACGCCGGTGTGCCCTTGGTACGCCCGGTTTCCGGCATCGCGATGGGGCTGATCTTGGAAGGCAAGGACTTCACCGTGCTGTCCGACATTCTGGGTGACGAAGATCATCTGGGCGACATGGACTTCAAGGTGGCCGGCACCTCCGAAGGCATCACCACGATGCAGATGGACATCAAGGTCGCCGGCATCACCGAAGCGATCATGAAGCAGGCCTTGGCGCAGGCCAAGGAAGGCCGCGCGCATATCCTGGGCGAAATGATGAAGGCGCTGGGCGAGGCACGCACCGAATTGTCGGCGCATGCTCCGCGTATCGAGACGATCAAGATCGACAAGTCGAAGATCCGCGACATCATCGGCACCGGCGGCAAGGTGATCCGCGAGATCGTCGCCACCACCGGCGCCAAGGTTGACATCGACGACGAGGGGATCGTCAAGATTTCCTCCTCCGACCTCGACCAGATCGAGGCCGCGAAGAAGTGGATCCTGGGCATCGTCGAGGAAGCCGAAGTCGGCAAGATCTATGACGGCAAGGTTGTCAACATCGTTGATTTCGGCGCTTTCGTGAACTTTATGGGCGGCAAGGACGGTCTGGTTCACGTGTCCGAGATGCGCAACGAGCGGGTTGAGAAGCCCACCGATGTCGTCAAGGAAGGCCAGGAAGTGAAGGTCAAGGTTCTGGAAATCGATCCGCGCGGCAAGGTTCGCCTGTCGATGCGCGTTGTGGACCAAGAAACCGGCGCCGAGCTGGAAGACACCCGCCCCGCACGCGAGCCGCGTGGTGATCGCCCGGATCGTGGGCCTCGCCGCGAAGGTGGTGGTGACCGTGGTCCGCGCCGTGATGGGGGGGATCGTGGTCCTCGTCGTGACGGCGGCGGCGCTGATCGTGGCGACCGGGGCCCGCGCCGTGAACGCAGCGAGGGGGGCAACCCTGACCACATGCCGGCGTTTTTGAAGTCTGACGACTGAGAACGCTGGGCTGAGGCCTGAATGAATTGGCCCGTCACCTGGTTCAGGTGGCGGGCTTTTTCGTGCGCGGCGTTTGGGCGTGTGGGTGTGTATCCGCTGGCCCCCCGCAGCGCACAGCGCTGCATCCGCTGGCCCCCGCAGCGCACAGCGCTGCATCCGCTGGCCAATGCGGATCGTTCAGCCGGAGGCGGGCGCGAAAATCGGGCCGGCGTTGGGGCGCCCGTTTGCATAAATGGGCGCGGGGGTTGGCTGCCTTCACGTTGCGACCGGCCGGGTATAGACATGCGCGAAAGCCCGGCTCGCCCCTGCGGCAACGGACGGGACAGGGGGCGGGGTCGCAGAGTGCCCTATCCGTTCAAGATCCGTTGCCGGTCAGGCGCTGGTGACATGGCCATGCGCGTTTCTCACACGCCCTTGCCCGCAACGCCGGCCCGAAACACCGCTTTGCCCTATGCGCATGGGCCAGAGCGGATGGTTGGAGCATTTAACCTATATGGTTTATTTTGTCAAGGGTGTTGTTTGGTTCGGCAGGCCGCGTGGTGGAAATCGAGGCTGTCGATTTCAGTGTCCGCTGGTTGTGGTTGTGGTGCACCGCCAATAGTAATCACTCTGAGGGTTAGGCATTGATCTGGTTTGTCAAACAGCATGTCGCAATGGCCAACCCCGCAACACTCGCAATTGTCCAACTCGGGGAATTTGGCGCATGTTTGGCTGGTTGCGCCCCCGCCTTCGCAGTCTCCCTTCACCGGCTTCCATCCGTAACCCAGAATGATTTTCCGGGCCGCAAGGTATTCCATCCCCTCCAGCTTGGTTGGTTTGGCGGGGGCCGCTTGCGCCGCAGGCAGAACAAGACATGCCATTAAAACACAAACAACCCAACGCCTCATAACAAACCTCCTAAAGTCAGGGGAGCCCGAGGGGGTAACCC
>Ga0316220_1004443_pt1 | contig 10745 bp, 14 predicted proteins | sample TBH18005metaG_FD_203632 | JGI IMG/M metagenome (GOLD analysis project Ga0316220, IMG submission 203632) | Freshwater microbial communities from Trout Bog Lake, Wisconsin, USA - TBH18005 | ecosystem: Environmental > Aquatic > Freshwater > Lake > Hypolimnion/Profundal zone | place: USA: Wisconsin...
ACATACGGGGCATTGCCCAGCGCGCCCATGATGATGTTGATCTGCTCAAGAGTAAGTTCGAGGGTCATTAGTTGCTCCAAGGAAGAGGCGGGGTTGTTACAGTAAGCTGGCTATCGAGATACGCCTCGATGTCTGCCTTTTTGGTCTTGTCCCACACCCATTCCAGCACCTGCGCTTCCGTCAAGTCAGCGCGGGCGATGTAGGTATCCTTATCGTCCAGCGTGAACGTGCTGGTGCCGGGGATCGAGGCGGTGTTCACGCCGTCCGTTGCCGTGCAGAGCCAGTTGGCCTGACACACAACGTCGTCGTGTCCGTCCTCCTTGGTGGTAGGAAGGCTTGAGATAGTCCAAGTGTAGGTAGTGGTCATTATTTAGCCTCCAGTGCAGCTAGGCGGGTGGTGAGTTCTTGGATAGCGGCGACGAGATGGGGGACAATCTTACCGAAGTCCACGCCTTGCGGCTTGATGCTGCCGTCTTCGTTTACGGCATCCTTTTCGCCAGTTACGGCAGCAGGAATAACAGCCTGAAGTTCGTGGGCAATAAAGCCTTCGCCAGCAGTCTGGGCTGCTATCCAGTCATAAGTAACGGGCTTTAGAGCCGCGACTGTAGCCAATCCACCCGTCATGGGCTGGACGTTTTCTTTCAGGCGATAGTCAGAAGATACATTATACGCGACCGTGGTTCCGTTGGTATTGATGTTGCCGATAGCAGTTCCGTTGTACCGCCAATATCCGTAATATCCGTTTGTAGAAACAAGATTTACGTCCAAGCCAGCCGTGCCGAACGCCCCGGTTTGCGTCCAACCAAAGCCGGGGCCGTTGCTTTTAACGTCAACGTTGGCAAACAGGCTTGTGGTTGTTTGGTTGATAAGCAAACTGCCGCTGAAATTCGCCGCCGCGCCCGTCAATGTTCCTGTCAGCGTCGGGCTCGCGCTCAACACCATGCTGCCGGTGCCGGTGACGCTATTGGATAGAGTCACGCCGCCATATGTAAGACCACTGGCGAGGCTCAGTTTATCCAGCGTCGCGCCGCTCAAGGCATTAGCGGAGGTCAAAAAGCGCAGTTCGTAACCAGCCGCGCCAGCGCTATCAATGCGCATGGAGCCAGAAACCGACCCCGTGGCGACGGGATTTGTTGCGGAGATATTTGCAGCGGTAATCGCGCCGCTGAAATTCGCCGACGCCGCCGTAATCGTTCCGGTGATCGTCGGACTGGCCGACAGCACCATATTCCCCGTGCCGGTCACGGCGTTGGACAGGGTAACGCCGCCGTAGGTGAGGGCGGCTGTGATGTTGGCACCCGCAATAGATGTGCTTCCCGTCAAGGACACATTGGCTAGGGATGCAGTAGAATTTCCCAAGCCAACACTTGTCGATCCAATCGTCAACGTTGTGTTGAAGTTGGAATCCAACTGAGACAGAGGAATAGGAGATGTTGCAGTCGCAAATGTATAAGGTACGCCAGTCATTTAGAACCTCGCTCTGAGTTCAAACTCAAGCTCAAAAGTGTTGTAGGTAAAACCACTAGAATTGCTTGTCATCGTGTAGCCAATGTATTTGCCCCATTGCTGGGCATCCGACTTGTAAAGATAGTATCCAGCGCTACCGCTCAACCAATTAATCGTAGCATTGGCGTTGTTCTTCCAAGGGATGATCGTACCACTGTTGTTGTTCCAATCCGAAGTGTTGGACAGAACATAGGTCGGGCTACTGTTTGATTCGCTATCAACGGTCAGGTTAATGCTGCCACCATTGGTTAGGGTAGCTTCTACGCCCAGTTTCAGGGCTTGCTTGTCACGAATGGGATCGGTCAAAAGCCACAAAGCCGTTTGCACCGTGGAATTAACTGGTGCCGTGGCGTTCTGATACATCGTGTATAAGTTTTTGCCACTCACCCCAAACAGCTTCAGAATACCGCCAACCGGGGAGCCAGCCACCAGGTTGATAGTACCTTGACTGGTGATGAACCATTTCTTGTCAAAGAAAACCGCCTGTATCCAGCGGCTACCGCCCACTACAAGGTTATTGCAGTAGAAATTAAAGGCGGCGCAGAGGATGTTATTGATGATGACCTGGCCGGCACTGATAGGCTTTGTGAAATCAATCAGCGGGTAAATGCCATCCAAGGCATCCGACAGCTTGACGGTTGTAGAGCCGATAAGGCCATACACGCCATAGTCATTCTGGAACATAACATAACGGTAGTACGGAAAGATTGAGAACGGTCTACGGCTTCCGATAGATGCGCTGATGTTTGTATTTGTAAAAGATGTTGTCCCTGTGCTGTTGACCAGGACATCGCTAAAGACGTTGATGGAGTCATCGCCATATATGTAAAGGAAGTTATTGGCGGACAGCATGGCAAGGATGTTGCCGTGCAACGTCGAGTCTGTAATGAAAACACTGCCAGCAGACGGGCTGATGAAATCGTTAAAGTTTGTCGCCGCTGAATAGACTACTTGGCGGCCTTGAGACACCCAGACTCGGCCAGAATAGGTGGCTACATCAGTGACAACATTTGACTGAATCTGCGTTGTGACACAGGCATTGGCGCCATCACCTGTAATCGTGACAGTGGGGGCAGAAGTGTAGTTATTGCCCACATTTGTCATAATGACATTGATGATAGAGCCATTGCTGATAATGGCTGTGGCTGCGGCGGAGTTGTCTCCACCACCTCCAGAAAAAGTAATGTTGGCTGAAGTGTAATTGGATCCGCCGCTTTGAACCGTGGCAGAGACGGTTCCAGTGCGGAACGTGATATAAGACGCTACAGCCGACGCACCCGTTCCAGTGCCGCCAGACAGCGTAATAGTAGGGGAAGACGTATATCCCGTACCCGGATTGGTCAGGACAATACCAGAGACAATGTTTCCGGTCAGTACAGCCTGACCAGTAGCCTGTATACCGCCCGCCTGGTTAGGCGGACTGATAACAACGGAAGGCGCCGTGTTATAAGCAGAGCCGACATTCGTCATGCCAATGGCACCAACCGATCCTAATTGAACGGTGGTGTTTCCATCATAAACAAACAGACCCTTGTTAGGGTCGCCAATGATGGCGTAATCGGAGTTAAACTGTGCCGCTCTGACGTTGCTGTTGCTGAATGTTCCGGCAGTGGCAATTGTGACCACATTTCCAAGATCAACGTCGTAAAATTGGGAACTGCCATCATCCTGGAAGGTAGCCAGGTATGTGCGCCCTTTTACTTCAACGCTTGTCATAGACGTTACGTTGGCAACAAAAACAACGTTGGCGCTGGTGTTGTCCAGTGACGGTGTGGAGGCAGGAATGATTTTTAGATTGCCGGGACCAATAGGCTGGGCATTTTCCAACCAAGAAAACTCATCGTCCTGAATGGCCGTGCGGTTAGCCTTAGTGTTCAAAGCCTTGAAAGACTTTGAAATGTGGTACTGTTTTTTCTGTTCCGCTGCTGCTGCCATGATTAGTAGGGCGTACTATATGGGTTTGGCAATCTACGGGTGTAGACCGTAGCCAGGACGTTCTGGACCTTCTTGATGTATTCCTGTTTGAATATCTCGCTTTCACCGAAGGCTTGCTCTTTGTACTTGGCTTGGTGGCAAGCGTAGAAGGCAACAGGGCCGGTGAACTCAAGAGGGATTTGCTCAATGCTTGAATCATCTACCAAGTCATTAGGGGCAATGATGGTGTCGAGTTCCGTGACGTAGTTCTGGTCCGGGACTGGCGACAAGTAATACTTTCTCTGTCCATACATAGAGAAAGCGATTGGACGCCCAACATAGTTCTGCCAGAACCGGAGTTCTGCATTGAACTGCGTCCAGGGCAGATACCGCATAGGAACGCGGGTATTGCCCCAATACAGATTGATGTTCAGAACGTCATAAGTGTTGCTCCCATACGGGAGGTCATCAAGGCTATAGACTTCTTGATTAAGGATTGCCGCTCCGGTCTGTAGCTCACGCAAACAGCCGGTGTCTCGAACAAGACGGTTTCTGGCAATGTTAATATCGTCGGTAAGTTCTTGATCGGAATAAAACGCGCCCGTAGCGTCGTGCAAAAGCCTACGGCACTCCGTAATATAGTCCGACAATGCCGACATTTAACACCGAACCTATCATGTTATATGAGCGAGCTTTCCCCCTCCGCGTTTCGGCGTGAGGGGTACTCGCTCCACCACCGGGGATAACGAGTGGTGTTTTCCTGGATTTTCTTCTGTGATTACAAACTTAGACAGCTTTTCAAGCGCCGCCTCCATATCCATCCTGGTCATAGTCCAGCCAAGACGGATCAGATACGGTTCCTTGTTTGCATCTTCGTATCCGAAGATATGACGAGCAGCCTCTACGGATATTTCAAGCGGTTTGCCGGGAAGGAATTTATAGACCTCCCCGGCATAACCGTCTTCAAACGCCGCGTCAGTGTTGTTCGTCACAAACACCATTACGGATTCACCACATCGCCAAAGATGTAAACGTCAACGTATCCGTTGGCCGTAGCACCAGCCGTGACGTTCAAATACAGCGTCGGGGAGATATTCCCGTTGACGCAAGTCGTATTCGCCGTCGCAGACAGGGGCAGGTCTTGATACGTGTTCACAGCCGTCAAAGTCGTAAGAGCAGACGCATTGACAACGAGATTACCGCCGTCTTTGGTCTGGCCGATGCTGACAGAAGTGCCACTGACATTACCGTTGGGATTCCGGACAGTGACCCTGCGAAGGATCACGGAACCGGAAGTCGTGGTGTTACCACTCTGAGTCAAGCCGCCACTCAACATGGGAATGGCAATCACGGCATTGGCAGCGGTGCCAAGGCTGACGCCCTGGACAGTGCCAACAGCATAACTGCCAATATCCTGCGGAGTAGAACTGGCAAGATTGTTCATACTAGCCATTGGGAAGCCTCCTTAAGATGTGAAGGTGCCCGGAGCCGACTCACCGCCGTTGACCGTAATGAGAACCAGAGTGCCGTTGGTGGTGCAATTCGCATAGGTGTTGACACCATCCGAAAGCACCAGGGTGGCCGAGTTGGCCGCCACAACAGTCACATAAGAACCCATGTTAGCCAGGATCGTGCAATTCGCCGGGGTATTAGCGTAGTAAAGACCCGCAGGAATGGTCACGTTGGCCGCAGTGGTGATGGCGATATTGGCGTTCTGCCAATAGGCACCAGCGGTGTTGGTAGTGGCGTTAGAGCCGGCAAGGATAAGTTTATTAAGGGCCAAAGCCATTGGTCATCCTCCTCAAATACTAAGAGAGTTGAAGTTTTTGACCTTGGTCATCGACTTCGGCTTCGTGCTGACCAGTTCGGCAATCATCAGCACCGCGCCGACATAACCGATCTGCCAGTTGGGCAGGGTCGATTCAAAGCCGGTGAACACAAAGCTGCCCTGATCGTGGATATACAGCGACAGGTAGTTCGAGTTCAGCAGGTACAAAAAGCCTTCGGGGCAGTACGGGTCCGGATAAATCGGGACGCCGGCCACCATCAGAGCGCGGAACGCGGCCTGAGGACCATTCGCATCACTGTCAAAGCCGGAGCCGGGGGTGATGACGTACTGTTCCTGACCAACATAGTCCTGCGCCAGCAGGGTCCAGGTGCCAAAGCCGCAAACGCCAAAGGACGGCACTTCCGCACCGTTTTTGACCGTGCCGCTGATGTACTGAAGCACATTCTGGCGGGTCGGGTTGACGTTGTTGGCGTTGTAAACCTTCGACTTCCACCAGCCATAGGTGGAGCGATTGATGTTGCCGTAAGTGCTGGCGCCAGCAGTGGTGCCATCGTCAACGGCAGCGGGGAGGCCGGTGAACTGCTGCGTGTCCGATGTGTTGTTGTACAGCGAGGTCGCCATAGCATCCATCATCACGTTGGTCGCATCGTTCATGCGGGCTTCGATCAGCGGGATAACCGCATAATCCTGCTGCACCGCACCTTCCATTCCGAGGAACGGAACGGGCGCGATCATCAGCTTGAGATTAAATTCGGCATTGTAAGCGCCCTGCTGGACAGCCGGCTGCTGGAAGGAGCCGCTGTAGTCAGACCACTGAGCATTGACGAACTGAGAACCCTGAACCGGGACAGTAACGGACGAAACACCGCCGCTGGCCGACTGAGAGTTCGCAATAAGGGCCGCCAGGAGCGGCGTAGAATTATAAAGCTGAACAACCAGCTTCGGGATAAACGCACGCCGAGTGACATACGTCAACTCCGAATATTGCTGCGAACCCGACGCTGGAAGAATACCACCACCAATGGGCATGGTTTATCTCCGTTAATGACTATCCCCTAAAAAGCCTTAGTAGCCCACAGGCTTCGGATTCTTCCGAAGTTCGTTGAGGGCTTTTGCTGCTTCATCTCTCGCCGCCATCGCGGGGTTCTTCCAATACTTGGCAAGAACATCGCGGGCGGTCTTATCCATAACGTTGGGAGCATAACCCGACGGTGTGGGGGCAGCGGATTCATTCATCCACTTCCAGTAATCCGCAGCCGTTTCGTGATTGGTAATGCCTTTTTCCAACATAATCTTTTCCACTTCGGCAACCTGGTCTTCGTTGTCGAGCTTATGCTTGGACATAAGCGAACGACGCCGACGATTCAGTTCTTCCATCGCGTCACGTTCTGCCAGCTTGTTTTCAAGCTCCTGCACCCGCTGCGCCGACCTTTCCGAATACTTCTGGACGCGATCATCCAAGTCGATTTCGGGAATCGGAATGTTGGGACGCTTTTGCTTGGCAAGACGCAGGAACTGGTTGCGGGTTTCGGGGCTGTCAGCCAGTTCCCGAGCCAGCAAGGCCAGTTCGTCACGCGCGTCCGATGAAAGGTCTTCCAGAGTAGCCATAGTAATCCCCTATGTTCCTTAAATGACTTTCTTGGTGTCGCCAGGATGACTCAGGGTCATCTTGTTCTTATGGCCGGCCTTGTTGCTGCCGGTCAGGCCACCAAATTCCGAGAAGCGCGGCGTATTGACGATCTGGCCGTTCTGCTGGTTGTTATCGGTGGGGCGACGGGGCTGCGAAGAACCGCGCGGCTTAAAAAGTTCCATTGTGAATCCTCACATTCCGGGGATGGGTGAACCGGGGATGCCACCCGGAGTTGGTCCACCTGCCCCTGGAGGGGGCGGCGGCGGGACAGGGGGTGCCATCGAGCCACCAGGGCCGGCTTGAGCAGGGGAACCGGGGCGCGGGCCAAGAATGGCAGAGACTTCCGGGGTGACATTGCCAGCTTGAGGCAACGAGCCAAGAAGCTGCATGATTTCCGCTGGCTGAAGTTCTGCACTGCGAGATTTGCGGGGGCCAAGAAGACCGCTCAAAGCGCGAAGGGCTGCCATAGCCTTCTGACCTTCGGGGGATTCGCTGCCCAGGGCGGGAAGAGACTGCTCAATCAGGTCAAGAGCCATGCTCAGATTGACCAGGGCACCCTCTTTAGAACCCATCTTGGGTTCCGGGGTTGACATCGGAGAAGTCATAGGACCGGGATTTGTTTCCGCATCCGTAGCAGCGCCAGTCGGAGCGCCGCCTCCCCCCATCTGTGAGGACATTAGCGCTGAAATACGATCCGGTGCTGCGGCCATGTACTACCCATAGCCCGATAACGGGCGGTTAAAAAACGTTCCCGTCGATGTAAATACCAAATTTGGGGGTGCGTCAATACGTCGCAACAAATGGGGGGATATGTTTTTCTTCCGTCCCCCCTCGGAAATTAACACACGGGGCTAACCCGTATGTTAGTTAGCGCTTCGACTTGCGAGCGCGCTTCGCCTTACGAGCCATGTGATGCTCTCCTTGGTTTGAGTTGTATCCCCTTGAACTTGTTGGTCTTACCGCTTCTTGCTACGGCCAGACTTCTTCATCTTCTTATACATCAAAGTCTCCTAGCTGCGCCTAGTTGAGCGCCCTATTGTTTTGGTAGCCGGGGATCGGATACCGCTTACACGATACTGCAATCCTGCCGGTTTGTTAGCCCCTGCAATATCTCTTGTAGAGACTCTGGGTTGGTCTGCGGTTGATTTAACGTCAGCCACCCTTGGCCCCCTTAATTGGTTTGACGTTGGACGGCTGAGAGGCAGCTTGCTGCTTCTGCTCCCGCTCCATCTTTTTTAGCCTCTTCTTGAGAAGTTGCTTCATGGGAGGATCAAGCAAATCCAAAAGGCTTTCCTTGTCAATAGCCCCAGCTTTGAGCAGGTTAAAAGCCAACTGCCGCATATCTTCCATGAAGATCGGGCTGTTGCTGTGAGCGTCCACCTTGACCGTGTAATCCTTGGTAAACTGCTCGATCACAAACTTGTTTCCAAGGTCATCGGTGTAGTGGGTTGCGTCATGCGATTGCAGCAGTTTCATATATTGGGTCGCCACTTTTTGCAGCGAATCCTCAATGATAAGGGCGCGTTTCTTGGTGCGCGAAGAACCCAGACGGGCAAGCTGAGAGGCGTGTCCGGACGAGCGAACCCCCTGCTCTCCGCGCCCTGACAGGATGGAGGAAATACCGCTGGCTTCCTCAAACATCGCGTCAATTTCTTGGATTTCCCGGTACAAATTATCGGGCATTTCTGGGGCCAGGGATTCCACCTTGGCGTTGGGCATATCAGAACTTAGCAAGCCGCCAGGACGGTTCAGGGCAAAATTCCGTTCTTCCTGGATGCCGGAAAAGCCCATCATAACCTTGGGCGGATTAACCTGGCGGGACAAAAGGTCCAGAATCTCAGTCATGCGTTTATTCCGCATCTGCTGAAGCAGGATAAGTTTCTGGACTTCGCTCTGCCCCCAAAAGTAGTCGTACTGCGGATTGGGACAAATCTGGATAAAAGGCAATTCGCCCTTCAAATACAATTCCTTGCCCGGACGGTCATAGATAATAACATCTGGGTCGGCAATGGTGACGCACTGGTAGTCTTCCTGGTCCGAATCCCAGACCCACAATTCCTTCATCTGGATGGTGTCTTCGGCCACTTCCGCCTTCATGCGGTTAAAGCCGTACAAATCCAGGTTGACTGTGCCGTAAATAGTTGGATTGGTTTGCGAAAGAACGATGCGGTCTATGCCAGCAGGGACGTTCTCGACCTGGTGCTTGGAGCCTTCTAACCGGGCAAGGATTCTTTCCCGGTTTGGATGAGTATACAGACGCGCCCGTAGCTCACTCTTTGTTATATAATAGCTATGAACAATGGCTTCTTGGCGGTCTGTATGGGTGCTATCCTCTCTCAAGACGCCAAGGCTACCGGGATCAACCATGTAGGCGTTGATGCCGTCGCGCCAGATCAACTTGATGAAGGATGAATTGTAGACCAAAGCCCAGGTTAGGGCGGTCAAAAACACTTTGTCCCCGCCCGAATCCATCCATTTGTCGTTGAGGGCTTCGACAAGGATACTCAGCTTATTGTATTCATAATCAGGGGCCGTGGACCCCAGGTGTACGGTAAACCGGGTCGTATCGGCGGCGTACAAAAAGCTAATAAGCTGGTCAATGGTGGGGTTGATTTTGTTGAATTGGGCGGGACTTTCTTCCGGCCCCGCGCCAAACAGAAACCATGACCTAAGACTTGAATAGTCGGCCTTGCGGGTGTCCCGCGAGACAAAGCATTTCTCAATCAAATCGTTAAAGAAATACTCACGCTGTTCAAGGTCTTGGGGGAGTTTCATTTAATCTTTAAACCCTCATGGTCAGGCACGTAACTGGCGGTAGTTGGACCGCGAAGATTCCCCACATCTTGGGGTTTTACACTAACCTGCTCGCCCCGTACAGACGGAAATGCTTGGCCGGACATGATCGACCCCATGTTGAACCCGCCCTTGTTTCCCCACATAGCGGCATCGCCGGGACGCGGTTCCCGAACCTGGGGGGGAGGGGTGGGAGGGGTCTTGTTGTTTCGGGTAAGATAGCCCTGCTGGCTTTCGCCTTCCCGCGTGGACTTGATGTTTGTCATCTTAAAGTCCTCGGCTAAACCCTTGAGGTTCTTGTCTGCGGATTTGGTCCGGTCTGACAGAATGGCGGGTGCGGCAAGCTGTTCCTTGGGCTTGCACCGGCACCTGGCGGCAGGGCAGCGCACAGCGCCTTCGGCAAAAGCGTCAAAATAACCGTGTTTGCTGCAAAAGTAACTTTTCAAAATAGCCATTTCACAATCCCCTATTTCTCAAATTGCTCTTTGAAGGTTGGTTGGGTGTAGTCGTTGGCGTTTCGCAGCCCAATTTTCAATTCTATCTTCCCGTTTTTCATCTGCAAACCCAAGCTGCGGCGTAACTCGGGCTGCGGTTCCCGACGATATTCGACATATTTAGTGCGGTCCCGGTTTTGCATCAAGCGGACTTCCCCGCGTTCTAGGGCCTTGAGCGCCTTCTCAACCCGCAATTGGACCATCGGGGTAAGGGTTTCCCCCCCGTGGAATACCTTTCGGAAGGTCAGTTTTGAGATTCCGGCCAGTTGGCAGAACAGTCTTTCGCTTAAAACCCGGTCTTCGTCTGCCAAAAACCGTTTGATAGCTTCTCGCATCTGCACACGGGTCATCATCTGGAACCGTATACCCCGATATTTTTGAGATAATTGGATACCCCTTTGCCAACGGCAAGTTGTTCGGGGGTGTATTCTTCCTGCTTTTTATTGACCTGACGGGTAATTCTGCCGGCCAAAAGGCGGGGTTGAAGCTGTTCTGCGTAGGCCGCAGCGGCTAGGGCCGTGGCGATAACCCTGTCATCCTTGCCCCGTCCATAGGCGGCAATGCTGCCCTGGTCGCGGACAATGCTTTTCATTTCCTCAATGAGTTCTGTGGAATAGAC